>Ga0193742_1000841_pt1 | contig 19606 bp, 33 predicted proteins | sample L2c1metaG_FD_165511 | JGI IMG/M metagenome (GOLD analysis project Ga0193742, IMG submission 165511) | Soil microbial communities from a riparian zone of the East river system, Colorado, United States - L2c1 | ecosystem: Environmental > Terrestrial > Soil > Riparian zone | place: USA: East River... | reverse complement strand
GAAATGCCACCATTGGCTTCATGCCATTGCTCGTATGCGTCATACAGCTCGGATGGGACCGCCCGGTACTCATGCCCCGGACCAGACTCACAGAACCCTGCCAGGAAGATGTCCACATCTGAGAACTGCTCACGCATCTTGAGCTCAGACCTAACCACTCGGTCTGGTGGATCCCCAAGGCCATCTGAGCAGTACAGGTTCCAACCCTCAACTAACCAGGCCAACACCCCTGACAGCCCGCCAGACTCAGCAATGTCCCGTCTGAAGTAGACGTTCTCATCCGAACCCTCAATTGTATGCGGGAACAGAACGGTAGCCAACCTTCTATACAATGCTATGTCAGCACCATCGATGGTTGGGATATTGTTTGTTACGATCCAGGGGGTGAAGTCCGGCACCTTGTCAATCGACGCCCCCACGTGCGGCATCCGGGCCATGATGCGGTCCTGTCCGGTGACACGCTTGATCTGGTCTGCGTGCAGACGCCATGCGCTGCTTGCCTCACTGGCAAAGATGACACGTTGATCCATTGCTCGCACGAGGTCTGGGCGAGCACGCTCATCCTGATTGTCCCGCATTAACGACAAGTTGAATGAACCGGCATACCCACCGAGTGCGTCGTTGATGACCTCTGCGAAGGTGGACTTGCCAGATGACGTAGGTCCCCAGCAAAACACAATCTTTCGGGCAGGGTTACCTCCAAGCATTGAATAGCCGGCCAGCTTTTGTGCCCAGACCCTGAGCTCATGTTCAGGCAGAAAGCGGTCCAGAAAGTCTGCCCACAACGGAGACTTGCTACCCTCCGAATAGTCGCAAGATGTAACATTTGTGCAGTAGTCACCCTTGCGCACCGAGCGGAAGGTTGCCCCAGTACGACCCAGCACCAGAGTGCCATTTGGACAGGCAATCAAAGAGCTATCCCGGTTGAAGTCCTCCATGGATACTGAAATGCCGGGGAATGAACGAGAGATATCCAGCATTGACCGCAACCGATTCAGATTGCCACACTGATTGCCCCAGTCCAGTAACTTGGTGGCCTTCTTGGTTGCCTTCTCGTCACCATCGGAGTACAGGAGGTCTGTGTTTGCCTGCTTCTTGATCTTCTCTGGGACGGTCATGGCATTGCGCATCGCCAAGTGCGAGTCCACATTCCATTGTCTACCGTCCCAGATGCGCCACTCTTTCAGGCTCTCATCCCAACGCATCTCCTCACCGAACTCATCCAGCAACCGCGCAGCATTACCCATATCATCCGGTGTGTACCGCTTTTTCTTTTTGCGGCCGTCCTCCTTGCTGACCTTTGCTTCAGGCTTGCTGCCTTTATCAGCATCACCAGACACCCCCTCAGCCGCACTCAGATTGCCATCAAGATTGACATCATCAAATGTCTCGTCGTCCGGACCATCAACAGGTATGCCACTCTGGCTTGGAGTCCCACGTTCAGGCACTGTTCACCACCCACTCCTCGCCGTCACCAGCGTTGTATCCGTAACCCCAACGTCGCCCACCGCCGGCAGCTAGCTTCCCGTGCTTCTGTATCAGCCGTGCCAATTCGCTCGGCGTAACCCGCCTAGTATCCTCCGGTCCGAGGCCGGCAGCGATGTGATCAGAGATGTCTGCCTTCTTATCCCCAACCCCCGGTTCCCGACAAAGGATGTCCCTCCCCGGAACGCCCAGAGACTTAAGCATTTCAATGTGGTACGCTGCCAGCTGATATCCGGTAACATCCCGGTCGATAAGCACGATGATGTAACGATGGGCCCTTGACAGCACCTTCATCTGCCCAAGCCGAGCACCAGCTGCTCCCTGGTAGTGCGATGTGGCAGAACCCCAGCCGGCCCGCACTACAGCATCTGCATCCTTCTCACCCTCACAGAGGAAGATGTCCTCCTCGCGATCAATCGCACCCTCAAGTGCCACACGCCGATACAGGAGGTCATCGCCCCAACCCTCATGCCCAATGCCAGGTTCCCAACGAGCAGACCCCAGCAGGACAGACTGCAGGGTGCGGTGCTGGACTACGTATGTCTTCTCCCCACTATCCTTACCATCCACCACACCCATGAGAGCAAACCGTGTCTTGCGGACGATGTCGTTCCCATTCACATCTTGATAGACGTACTGCGCCGTTTGTACTGGACGGAAACCCCGCTGTAGCCAGCCACTCACCCAGCTTTCGGGGAATGCTTCAGGCACCCTGCTACCCTGTTACCAGAACATTGGCACGGATCTTGTGACGCTTGCACTCAGCAGGACGATGCTTGTGCAGCATCTGGATCACTGCGAGGTACACAACTTCTGAGGGGGTAACGCCCAGCTCTTCTGCGATCTCGACCAGGAGATCCTTCTCCAAAGGACGGATGCTTGCTTTTGCTAACTTTGTACGGCGTTCACGATCTACCAATCGAGCGGGCATTACAGACCTCCACAGGTCCTGCGCAGTTCCAGAACCGCTAGACTACCGTATCGATCTTGTGCCATAGCATCCACAAACCTGAGTAGACGCAGCTACACAAAGCGACTACAATCAACCCGTCCACACCCACAACGATTGGAAAGACATGGCAACGAAGACGCCGCGTGAGCACCTGATCGATTGGCTCTGGTCATTCCTGGCAGAGAGCCCAATGGAAATGGACCTCGGACCGAATGAGCAGATCAACTGGAACAAGGTTGAGAAGACTGAGGAAGGCATAACCCTCTCAACCTGGCAGGGACGCAAGTTCGACATCAAGGTGACCGAATGCCCCAACAAGGCGCTATGAGATTGGCCATGGCATTGCTGAGGTGTAAGCACGAGAACACGCGATGTATCCACGGCGACGAGATCTGGGCACGGATGAAGGTCTATTACCTTCGCTGGTGGAAGGAACCTGTCGTCCGAAGGCAGGCGTGTCTGGACTGCGGTGCAGCGCTTGACAGGAACGCAATCTGTACAAGAACTAACTCACATCAACACCGATGGAAGGGGCCGTGGACATAATGGCAGACTGTTCGAGGTGTGGGGAGCCGGGCGCGACCATCCCTGACCCTTGCTGCGGCGCTCCTGACTGTGATGGGCTAACCAACTATTCGCATTTGGAATGTATGCCACTTGGGCTGCAGCGTATTGAGCTTGAAGCGGCAACCGCAATCGCCGACATCGACTAGGATAGAACAGAACCACAAACCCCCTCATGGTTGACCTTTGATTGGAGCACGATGGCACCTTCAACACCGCGCGTCTGGAATGACTTCCTGACCAGCACCGGCTATGGGCACCGACCCAGCCAGGATGAGCTGGTAACCCTGATCACCAAGACTCTGGAGAAGAGGGGCCACCTGCTAGCCCGAGCAGGGACCGGTACGGGTAAGAGCCTGGCATCTGTCATCCCTTCACTCTCCTACGCTCTCAGCCGGGCCAGCGCCCTGCACGGCGGCCCGGTGATCGTGAGCACCGCGACAAAGGCGCTACAGGGGCAGTACTACCTCAAGGACCTGCCATTCATGGCCAAGCACTTCGCCAAGCCAGACAGCAAAGACAAGGCCAAGGGCTTTAACTACGCGGTGCTGAAGGGGAAGCGCAACTACCTATGCCGGGACCGGCTGGCCGCCCCAACCATGCCCATCCCGGTCGAGATCATGAAGCACCTCAGCGGTCTGCCAAAGACCCATGAGGGTGACCTGTCGACAATCGAGCTGACCACTGAGCAGCGAATGGCTCTCTCTATCAGCACCGATGATTGCCCGGGCGCCACCGATTGCATGTTCCACGACTTTGACGACTTTGAGAACGGTTGCTACTACGAGCGTGCCAAGAAGAAAGCCAATGACTCCGAGGTCATGGTGGTCAACCACGCACTCCTCGCAGCGCACCTGAAGATCATGATTGCGACGGAGGGGCACATTGCCCTCCTGCCCAACCCATCAGTGATCGTGCTGGATGAGTGCCACAAGTTCACCGGGTACGTGCAGAACGCAATGGGCTGGACGCTGAGCCGTAACCGCCTGTACCGCTGGGCCAACGAGTGCCTTGAGGGCAATGATGTTAAGGAGTTCAAGGACCTCGTCAAGGAATTCTTCGACAAGCACATTCAGTGGGACGTCGAGGACAAGAAGAGCACCCAGCAGATTGTGCCCCGCGAAACCATGCAGAAGAACAAGCTGCTTGTCGAGATGTCCACGCACATGGATGAGGCCCTTGACTTCTGGACTGATGAGGCAGCCGACTCCAAGAGCAACGATGATCGCAAGAAGGTACGGCGGACGCAGAACATGATAGCCGACTTTGATGTCGCACTTGAACCGGATGATGAGGACAACTTCTGGGTAGAGCTGGACCGGCGCGGCGACAAGGAGTTGTACTACAAGCCAGCCGAGACCAAGGTTGCGGAGTTCATGAAGCTGCACCTCTGGCCGTCTGCCCCAGCGATCCTGCTAAGCGCTACCACCCCCACCGCCGAGAGTATGGGGCTGCCTGAGGAAACGGAAGAGTTTGAGGCAGACAGCCCGTTCGACTACAAGCACCAGTCCCGCCTCTACATCAGCCAGACGGATGGTGCCGCACCACAGGGCTACCTAGAGCGCCAGATGTGGGAGAAGCGCCGGCACGACGAGATGCTAGCACTGGTTGCCGCCTCCGATGGGCGAGCCTTGCTGCTATTCACCTCCTGGGCCGACCTGAACAAGGCGCACGAGGTACTTGCCCCCAAGTTCAAGGCGGCCGGCTGCACCGTCCTGAAGCAGGACCGGGACAACGAGGGTGAGAGGGACCGATTGGCAAAACTGTTCAAAGAGGACGAGACCAGCGTGCTGTTCGGCACGGAGAGTTTCTTTGAGGGCATTGACATCCCAGGTCGCTCGCTCCAGCTGGTGATCATCTCCAAGCTGCCATTCCCAGCGATGATCGACAACACCCGAGGTGGAAAGCTGGACTTCAGGAAGGATATGCTGCCCGAGATGCGCAAGAAGCTGGTCCAGGCCACCGGCCGGCTGATCCGCGACCACAGCGATAAGGGGCTGGTTGCGGTACTGGATAGCCGGCTAGCCACCAAGCCATACGGCAGGAACGTCCTAGCCAACATCAGCCCGTTTAACGAAATGACAGAAGCGCGCACCCTCAAAGAGGCCATGGACTACCTGGAGAGCCTGGAGGACGAGTGATGCTATGCATGGCGTGTCTACGATTCAAGTTCTCCCCCATCCATTGGGTGGTGCGCTTGATCGGGATATGCCCTGGAGATCGGATGCCCGGAGGGCGAGTGAGTATGGCTGAGATACGCTTTGACGGTCGTAAATGGGACAATCTCGGCGAGCGAGGCAACCTCCTGGCCGGCGAGCGATGGCGCTATACCGGCAAGCATGGCCAGGTACGGCACAGGTGCGAGATGTTCTCCTGGGACAGCTACTGCGGTTTGCACCTCTGTGAGCGTGAATGGTCAGGTGCCGGCAACCAAGCAGAGTACGAGAGGCTGGCGAGCCTGCCGAAGTGCCTCAAATGCATGAAGGCTCGTGCCGATAAGGTGAAGGAGACACCCTGATGCCCATCAACCGAAAGATCGTAGATGCTGCAGCAGACAAGCTTGAGGAACTTCTCCCGGAAATGCGCGAACTGATCAACAGGATCAGGCACGGCTGTCCCGCCCCGTACGCAGAAGTGTACCACCTACGTCGAGAGATCGGTCGTGTTGTTGCAAATCTGGGGGTCGGCGTCCCAGCCTCGCACGACCAGGAGAGCTGCCAAAGAATACACGGACACACCCCAAGATAGGCGGTAGGAAGCGTGACACCGGATGACTTTGATGTTGAGATAATCTATGAGGACCTGCATATGGAATGCTCCGAGTGCAGGCGCAACTTTTGGTTAGGGGCGATGATCATAGCGGTGCCATACAAGGAGCGCAACCTTGGAGACATGCTCCGCATTGCCCAAGAGCACATCTACAAATACCATCGGCCAGATACCACCGATAAACAGGAGGAAGCATAACAATGACTAGGTATGGCCTGGAGCTCACGGTAGAGGGGATGGGCGGCATCCACAGTGAGACAGACTACCGTGAGTTTGTGATCTGTGAGGGTTGTGGGAGCCTCGTGGCAACTGTCTTCTTGGACAGGCACCCGCACCCCGTCGCCAAGGATGTGAAGCCGCGTGAGACAACTATCAGCATCCATCAGGAAATCGAGGGATCTGCCCATGTGCAGTTTGTGATGCTGCTGGATGGCATGAGCCAGACAGTTGAGGTCTATGCCTCGTGCCTAACTCCGGCCGGGATTGTCGAGCACCGGAGGGTCAACATGATCATCGGAATCGTGTCATGAGCAGGCGGAAAACGTTCCTGCTATGGCTCTTGTTTTTCCTAGCTGCCTGGGCGTGCCTAGGAATCTCCATCATCACCGGTCTGTGGTGGTGGAACATGATCGGCATCGGTGCCGCTGTCGCCGCTGTTCCATTTGCCGGATGGACATTTCGGCCTTGATGCAGCCAAGATAACCACTCGCCGCATCTCCACACAAGCGGTACACTCGGTGTATTCTGTTGCACAGCCGACAAAACCACCCGCAGCAGAACAGAGGAGGGACCATGAGCAAAGAGGCAATCGACAGCCGCCCGAACATCTTGCCCCCGAACCACAGCCGTAAGGACTTTGACTTCATCAACACCACAGAAACAACGGTGGTGATACGCAGCACCGCCTGTGTCACTGCCCCTGGAGGGGCCAAGAGCGAGTCGTCAATGGTCTGGTGCAGGCGGCACGGCTGGGAAGTGGAGGAGAACGGATGAGCGAGCTGCCGATCGATGAGCGTGACGACCCTGAGTGGGAGCAGGACTATGACAATGAGAGGACCGAAGCAGCAATGGTTGCTGTCACGGCTCAGCTGTCAGAGATCCTGCTGCTAGACCAGCTGGGCACCAACATGGATGGCACCGAGGCAGATGATGCTGTCATAAAGATGTACAAAACTCTGAAGGACAACACCACCCGCGCAGATCTGCTACACCTGGCAATATCTGTCATCTATGATGAGGCCAAGAATGGGGCAATGGCAAAGCACCAGCGAATGCGCCTAGATCTGAGTGGCCGGCTCATCACCAGAAACATGGAGCTGAACAACAGCCATACCGAGTGGATGGATTAGCAATGTACCTCGGTTGGGTCGATGAGGACTACAGATGGCACCTGCCGGTGCACCAACCAGTTGAGGACACCGACTTCGTGCCAGCTGGCATGAAGGTGGGCAATGCCATATGCGGAGTCTGCTCATACGACCCAAAGACCGGACACCCAGCAACCCCCATTGAGTGGCCATGCCAGGACAGGAAAGAGACACCCCTGCAATACGACGGCAAGTACCGCCCCAGAACAAGACGTGGCCATCCACGGAAGGAAAAGCCTTGATCATCAAGCGCATCGAGACTGTCACGCACGACATCCTCGGACTCACAGACAAGCAGCTGGAGGCAATACTTTATGGTCTGGGGGACATAGAGAATGCTAAGTACATGGATGAGGCGCATGAAATCAAAGCGATGATCAACAAGCATCTGACATTCCACAATGGGCGACCGGTGAAGGCTCCGTTCACCGCAACGACGCATGGCAAGACAGCCAACCAAGTCGACCCAACGATTCTGTAGCCAGCACAACCGACACAAGGTAAGATCGACAGGTTGGCCGAGGTGGGTGTGGCAGAGTAAGCTGGTCCCTTCTCCTCGCTCCATCCACCTCGGTCAGCAATAACCAGAGAAGGAGACCAATGCCAGACACCAACCCAACCCCGGCCCAAGTCGAAGTTCTTGCCCAAGCATTCCACGAGACATACGAACGGCTGGCGCCGGCACACGGCTACCGAACCAGGGAAGCCAGCGCCAAGCCGTGGGCAGATGTTCCCGAGCAGAACAAGGCACTGATGATCGCGGTGTGCGCCGAGATCTTGGAGACATCCGGTCGTGCCGTACTGGAAGCCCAGCTGTCGATGCTCGAATGGGCGTGGGCCATCATGGCCAATGCCGGCGAGGGGAACTGGGAACACGAATCTAAGGATTGGCAGGAAGCCGCTGCCCGTTGGCGCGATCAGTACAACATGATCATCTCCAACCCCAACCCCGTACCGCTGGAGGGGAGTGCTCAGAAATCGATCTACAAGGAAAGGTGGTGATGTTCAGTGAATTGGCTATGGGACTTGCTTGGATGGGACTGGAGCTAGGGCACCCCAACAGCTAGATGCAGCCCCGGTGTGGCAACCGGGGCTGTACCATATCTGGACCTACCCCGCAATGGTCCATGGTAGTACAATCAACTGTGAACTAAACGGAACCGACTACCCCTCGGCGCAAGTGAAGAGAAGGGACCCGCATGACAATGACGGAAAGAGGAATCAGGCACGGCACCTGTGGCGGGTATCACCGAACAATGGATGAGGCCAGGATCTGCGACGGGCTTCAACCAAAGGTCTTTTTCGACCCCGGCATCACAACGGGGGTAGCGACATACAACTCGCACCGTATGCCGACACCTCCGATGACACGGAAGATCGAGGAGCTAATGCTGCACCCTGCCATCCCCCAGCTGTATCGGGATGGCATCCAAGACTATCTGCTCAACCGAAGGTTCACCTTCAACGGGGCAAGCAGCACAATAGGAAAGCTCAAGGCGCTAATTGCTGATGATTCTGTTAGCGATGATGGCATCTACATCGACACCAATGGCACGGTATGGAAGGTACAGGAAGCCAAGCACGGTAGCGGTAACCTGTATGCAAAGCGCATGAATGTCATCGCCCAGGCTATCCGGGACATTGACGGCAAAATCGTTGAGCCCGCCGATGTTGAGTGGATCTACTCTCCCGGTGCCATCACAAAACTCAGCAAGACTTGGAGGCTGACCCCTGATGCCGCAAAGAAGTTTGGTGATCTGTATGGCCGATGCATTCAATGTCACATCCCCCTTACCAAGGAGGCAAGCATCGAGCGAGGAATGGGTGACAAGTGTGCTGAACGTTACAGCTTCTGATGAGACGGCACCGTTCTACGATGCTGTTGTCGCTGAACTAGGCAACCCAAGCAGATTGCCGAAGGAGACCCTGACTCCGGCACAGAGAAGGCGCATGTCAAAGAAGGCAAAGAAGATCACTGCTATGGTGGAAAGGAAGATAGCCGATGGCGCAAAGGATGTTCACCCCTGACCCGGAAGAGACCATTGAGAAGTTCACCGGCAAGAAGTTCAGCGAGCAACAGCTGAGGTCTCCAATTGGGAGACGCCTGTATGGCGCGGCAATGGGGATGGCAAGCACCGAGTTCTTCCTCATGGATGCCGCCCAGAGGATGCGGAAATTGGCTGACAAGATCGAGGCCAATGTAATGGCAGGATCGAAAGACAAGGTGTTTGCGCTCAGCAGTCTTGGAGAGGTCAATGGATCGGCGATTGGCCGGACAGACCTAGTCATTGGCCAAAGGCAAGCTGTGATCAACAGCATCCAAGTGCTAGCGATCATGCTGGAAGAGGTGGTGCCAGATGTCAACAAGGAATGACGGACACGTAACCATTGTTGATGTTCGGCTTGCCTTCGATGACTTCCGCGTTGCTGCCGAGGACATGGGCATGAAGACGGATGGGTGGGGTGTGGGGCGGGGCACATCTCGATACCACATGTATGTCAAGTGGCCAAGCAAGAAGGATGTCGAATCATTCGATATCGGCGGTACCGCTCGTGAGGCAGAGACTAGCATCCGAGCGAGGATGGATGGAATGCTGTTCGCCCGGGACAGGCTGCAGATGCGTAGCGTCGAATCGTCCTACAGGCTTTCTGTTAGGGCTTTGTATGAGATGATGCTGCATGAAGCCGGCTGCGTCATCTGCTTCCAACATGCAGTGGTGCGAGGTACCGACTGGTGCTACAGGTACAAGGATCTGCGTGCACAGGCGCTGGTCGGACTCCGGATGGCCGGTGTCCTCAAAGCACAGGACTGAGTAGACGCAACATGATCCACAGGGTACATTCACTCCAGCTGTGAACACACACCCCGCTCTACAAAGGAGCAGCAAATGGTAAACCACCTCTCCCGTCAAGGCAAAGCCGTCAACCCCACATTCACCCCGCCGGTAGTTCCGGGGCAGAGGCAGAGGATCGATAAAGAGCCGATCAAGAAGGGACAGCGCAGCGACGGTTCGTCCCGTCAGTTCGTTCGGGCAGACGTCCTAAAGTACATTGAGGGTGGGGCAGGAGAAATTGTCTACCTCAAGGACATGCTCAATGACCTGGGCATCAACCGGGCCAGCACAGTCCAGGCAGCCATCAAGAAGCTGATGGAGACAATCCCGCAAATCGAGGTCGCAATCCCCGGTCGGGCCTGGACGTGGCACCAGAACGGTGCCATTGCGCAGGAAGACTCGGGAAAGCGGCTGTTCGAGGAGATCGGCACCTCCAAGACCGGCGCACTCATCATCCAGGATGCCGACGGCAATCTGTACAGGGCAGAGGCTCTGTGAAGATCTGGAAGATCCTTGCCTGGTTGATCCTCAGTCTGGTCGTCGGTGCCATCGGACTCTACATGGGAGGCAGGATAATCCTCCCGGAAATGGGACTCCAGGCGCCTGGATTCTGGCCATGGTTCTGGTTCAATGTCATCACCGTATCTGCATTTGCTGCAGTCAAGCTGATGACAGTGGCCGTGAATGGCCTCGGGAAACAAATCACAGGCTAGTCGCAGCCTTCACAATGGACTACAATGTATTGTGAACAGCGACCGCAGAGAAGGGACCGCACATGACCGCTGAAGGAGTAAGCGAAGCCAAGCTCAACTCGATGATCAGCAAGGTACGGAAGCTGATCGCTAAGGCAGAAGACCCAACGACGACCAAGCCGGAGTCAGCCGCGTTCCGCACCAAGGCCGAGCAGATCATGCAGGACTACCGCATTGAGGAGGAAAACCTCATTGCCGTAGATCAGATCAAAATCACCCCGATCATCCGTAGCTTCCCTGTCTGCGGGAACCAGAGCCCATTTGAGGAATGGCTCTGGACCCTATTCATGCAGGCGGTCACCCACATCGGCGGCATGGTCTGCTCGGGTTACGAGAAGAACAGTAATGGCAGCTGGGAGATCGTCGGGAAGGTGGCCGGGTACGACAGCGATCTGCGGTACCTGGATCTGCTCTGGTCGTCAATGCGGTTGTCATTCATCGCCCGGCTGGAGCCGGAGTACAACCCCAAGCTTTCCGAAAACGAAAACATCTACAGGCTACGGGGATCTGGCATCCCGCGCAAGGATGTCGCCGAGATGGTGTACGGCAAGTGGACGCATGCCAACTCGGCAAAGGTAGGACAGATCTACAAGGATGAGTGCAGGCTACGTGGCGAAGACCCAGCGCTCAGCGGCCGTGGAATCGACCTCAAGACGTATCGCGGGGTGTATGCTAGAGAGTTCGTCTACCGGGTCTGGGATCGTCTCCGGGCAGCCCGTGACGGCGCTCTCGCTACCGGTGGGGCGGTGGATCTCCCCGGACGCAAGGAGCGGGTTGAAGAAGTGTTCTATGACCGCTTCCCAAAGCTGCGCCCACAGCCTCTAGCTCCGTTGACCGAGGAGCCACCGACCGAGGAAGCAACCAAGGCACGGAAGCGGGTGGCCAAGCCGTACCACGAAACGAGGGCATATAAGGAGAAGGTGCGCCGGGAGTACGACTCACCAGCAGCCAGGGCGGGTGCGTCGGTAGGCAGGCTGGCCGGCGACTCCGTCAACATCAGCAGAACAGCGCCGCGTACCGATAGGGTCGAGGCCGACGCTGCCGATGAAAGCATTAACAAGCGGGCAGGAATCGAGGGGTGATGGCAATCCTTGAGTTCAAAATCAAAATCCGTGATCTCTCCAGGAGTGAGCTGCTGGATGAGCGTGACAGGATCATCGAGGCAATAGAGCCGCTGGGCTATCGGATGCTGATGACGACAGACGGCACCATTGTCCTGATGTCCCAGACAGATCCCACCAACCCCAAGCCATTGCTTAACGAGATCGCCGATCACCTGCGTGAGATCAAGAATCACAGGCCTGACATGGATGTTGGGCAGAAGTACCTGATCACCCACAAGAGCGAGCTGGAGCGGCTGCCGAGAAAGTCGCTGCTGAAGCTGATGGAGGAACGAGAGGACAGCTACATCTTTGATGCCCGACCAATCGGAGGTAACCAGAAGTTTCCCAAGTCATGGGTGATCAATATCGAGCCGGCGGCCAAGTCGGCAACCATGTTCATGAACCGAATCATCAAGGGCTAACAGCAAGCCCACATAAGGCCCGGCGCCCGTACCGAGGCTAGTCTCTGCGGGCGTCGGTGCTAAACCAGCCTACCAGATCAAAGGAGCAATAATCATGCAGCCCAGCTACCCATACCGTCAGCCCGCCCCCAAGAAGAGCAATGCGTGGAAGTGGATTCTCGGATCTCTCATCGGACTACTGCTCTTGTGCGGAGGTGGACTCGTCGGGTGCACCACCCTCTTCAGCGCGGCAGCCAACGACGTCAGCAACCAGATCGAGAAGGAGCAGACCGACAAGGCGAGCGGTGTCAAGATCGACAAGTGCGTCGTGGACCGCGCAGACGACAGCATCTTCCCTACCGTTGGGGCGGACCTCACGATCAACAACACGACCGCTGACCAGCAGACATACTTCATCGATATCTTCATCAAGGATGCCAAAGGCGTTCGGTTGGCCAACGGAAGCGCCATGGTGACCGACGTTCGCCCCGGCCAGGCAGTCAAGCACACAGAGACCATCTACCTGACCAAGAAGCTGGCGGCCGGCGCCAAGGTCAACTGTACGGTCGACAAGGTCAGCTAGGATCATGGCCGGCGTCATGTGGTGGCGCCGGCCATCGGAGGTCCGGTAGCTCAGTGGCAGAGCGCTGTGTTGGGCACAGTCATTCCTGCTTGGTCGGGCAGGAGTACACGGGTTCAATTCCCGTCCGGGCCACGAACAATTGAATAAGGGCAGCCTGGAGGCACCGTGTAGTGGCATAACCCTCAAGCACGACAGGTTCGATTCCTGTTCTGCCCGCGCAATACTAACCCCTCAATGCACAGGAAAGGGCATCGTGGACCTCTGGTTCATCTTCGGAGGCATTGTTCTCCTGATCGGGCTGGCACTCTTTGGGGTGCGAGCAGCGATGCAAACGGCCATCAAGAAGCCTGTTCACAGCGACTATCCCGAGGGATACTCTGGGGCACGGCAGTTCCAAGATGACATGGCCGCGCATCAAGAAGCTGAGCAATCACGAACGGGTGTGAAGATTTTCGCCAATTTTCTTCTTGGCATCGCAGCAATCCTTCTGTTCATGTCGACGTTCGTGATCATCCCGGCCAACACGGTCGGCATCGAGGTCCGGGTCGGCCAGCCGGTCGGCGCCAACGACAACGGCTGGACCTGGAAGAACCCAATCTCCAGGGTCGTGTACTTCGAGGGTGCTCGGCAGTATCTTCGGTTCGGCGGCAAGGGCAACGATGAGTCGGCGGCATCCGATACGAAGCAGTGGCCGTCGATCCCCGTCAGGATGACAAAGGAAGCCAAAGCCGACATCACAGTCACTGTCGGGTGGCAGATGAAGGCCACGACCGAGACGCAGAAGCTACAGGCCATCGAGCAGTTCCGAAACTTCAAGACGTTCGACCGGCTGACTGAGAACTACATGGCAGCGAATGCACGGCAAGCGGCTCAGACGACATATGACAATGTCAACCCGCTGGTGACCGATCAGAACGTGACATACACAGCCTCCAGTGAGAAGATGCTCACCGAGCTACGCAAGCTGGTCGGCTCGGAGATCGAGATCATCTCGGTGCAGGTGACAAATGCCGACTACGACGACAAGACCGACGAGTCGATCAAGAACATGCAGGCAGAGTTCGCCAAGACCGCACTGGCCGAGCAGCAGAAGCTGACGAACGAGGCCGCCAGCCGGGCCAACGCTGCGCTGGTCCAGTCGCTCAGCGATCAGATCCTGAAGGACAACTGCATCAAGGGCGCCATCGCCGCCGGACAGAACCCCGGTCCCTGCCTCCAGCCCGGCTGGGGCGGCGCCGCCGGACAGTCAGCAACCCCGGGGAAGTAGACTCCCCTGGGCTAAGGGGGCCGGTGTCCTACGGGGCACCGGCTCCAATCTACAGGATGGCGAGCATGATAAAGTGTGAGGGGTCTTGCGGCCGCGAGCTCAAAGTCGGGGATAAGGCATACGAGCAAGTTTGGAAGGAAACAACCGTCATCGGCACAAAGGTCAATACCGTCATTGTCACCAGGATAGTCTGTGTGAGCTGCGCAGAGGCGGTTGAGTAGCGTGACCGTCAAAGTCAGCATGAACAAGAACAGAATCATCGTTCGGGCTGATCGCAAGATCAAAGCGCTACACAAGCGCATACCCGGTGCAAACTTTGCTCAGACCGGTGGAGCGCATTGGACCCTGCCCCTCACGCTCGATAGTTGCACTCTCCTCCGGAAGACGTTCAAGAAAGAGCTGGAGATCGACCCTGAGCTCAACGCCTGGGCCCTTGCGCGTAAGCGTCGGGATCGCGCCATGCGTCAGCTTGGCAAGTCCGAGAGCGCCGAGCTAGCGGGTTTGTTCCCGTCCAAGAACCCCAAGCTATGGAAGGCTGTGACCAAGGTCCGCCCATACCAAGGTGTCGGGGCAAAGTTCATCGCTGAGGGCCGATCAGTAATCGTTGCTGATGGCGTTGGATTGGGCAAGTCTGCACAAGTTCTTGCAGGGATCATGGAGAGCCAGCTGCCCGGTCCGTACCTGATTGTATGCCCAAAGACTGCTGTCGAGTCAACATGGCGCCCGGAGATCGAGCGCTGGTTGCCAAACCATAATGTGATCACCTGTCCGGATGGCAGAGATGGCCGGAACAAGGTACTCAATGAGCTAGCTGCTGAACATGGCACCAAAGATTTTTTGGTGGTCAATCAGGACATGCTTCGCACAAAGTCTTACTGGCTCTGCATGAACTGGCTGGAAGATGCCGACGCCCCAAAGGGCCGGAAGCGTTGCGGCAAGATCACCTATGTCACGGCCGGTACAAAGAAGCTGGACTGCAAGCACGACCCGACAAAGACCAAGCTGACCACCCAGCATGAGTATCCGCAACTGTTCGACATTACCTGGTCGGCAATCGTTGCCGACGAATCAGACAAGTGTTTGCTACGCAAGACAAAGCTATCCACCCAGACACGACGGGGTATGGAGCTGCTCAATGTCCGGGCTGACGGGATCAAGGTCGCACAAAGCGCTACCCCCTGGCGCTCTCGCCCACACCTCTTGTGGAGCACGCTTAACTGGTTGTTCCCGGATGAGCATACGGCATTCTGGCCATGGGTTGAGCTGCTGTACGAGATTGATGAGGGATTCGACGGGGCAAAGGTCATTGCCCAATTGAATCCTGATCGAGAAAGTATGCTCTACAAGACGCTGAACAGCATTATGATCAGACGGACAAAGCAGGAAGTAGCCAAGCATCTGCCACGGCGGCTATACATCGGTACGCCGTACACCCCGTCTGATGAGACATCTCCGGTGGGTATCTGGCTCCCTATGACAAAGCCTCAGCAACGGGCCTACGATGAGATGGAGGCTGATGCCGAGGCTCGAATAAGGGGAGGGGAGGTAACCGCGATCGGAGGCCTGGCAGAGCTGACAAGGCTCAGACAGTTCGCATCCTCGTACGCAGTGGCGGTTGGTGAATCGATGAAGCCATCTCTGCCCAGCAACAAGTTTGACTATCTTGTTGACACCCTAGCATCGCTGGGATTCCCCGACGACCCACAGACAAAGGTCATCGTAGTATCCAGCTGGACAGCAATGCTTGAGCTATTCGCCAAAGAGATGCGAAAGAAACACAAGATTGATTCGGTAATGATAACCGGAAAAGTCACCGGAAAGCAGCGTGCCTGGGCAAAGGATATCTTCAACGATCCGGACGCTAGCCCGCACCTGTTGTTCATGAACAACAAGGCCGGAGGATCATCAATCACCCTTGATGCGGCAGATGAAATGATCTTCATTGACGAGACACATGTGGCCGACGATCAGGAGCAGTGCGAGGGACGGAACGACAACCGTCGACCCGAGGAAAAGATTGTCCAGCGCCGGTATCGGTATCTCCGATCACTCAATACAGTAGAGGTTGGCATGGCTCATGTCAACGCTGCGTCATCGGCTGAAGACCGCAGATTGCTGGACGAACGGCGTGGAGTGAAGTACCTGATTGATGTCCTAGACGCCACTGTTTCGGCAAAACGGTAACACAGGGTAAGGTTTGACCCGCCGAACTGAACTGTGCACCACAAACACCCCTCTATGGAAGGAACCAAATGGCGAAGAGCAAGGCCGCCAAGGACTACACCGAGTACCCCGGCAAGGCCGAAACCCCGTTCCAGGAACGGTTCGCGGACTGGGCCCTGAGCGATGTCGTGGGCGTCGATCCGTCCCAGTTCAAGACCAAGCTGGAAGCCTTCCGGATGGGCATCAAGCTGGGAACCTCGCTCCGCATCGAGTACCAGAAGTCGGACGACAACCAGTCCGTGCGCAGCTCTGCAGCTGAGGCCCGAGAGGCCGCAAAGCTCACCAGGAAGGCGAACAAGGGCAAGGCCAAGGCGGCGGCAGAAGAACCGGACGACGAGGACGCTGACGACGACGAGGACGAGGACGAGGCGCCGGCCCCCAAGCCCAAGGCGAAGGGCAAGGCGAAGGGCAAGGCCAAGGCGGCCCCGGTTGTCGAGGACGATGACGACGATGACGAGGAGCCGGCGCCGGCCCCCAAGGCCAAGAAGGCCGGCAGGGCCAAGGCCAAGGCGAAGCCCAAGCCTGCCGAGGACGATGACGAGGGCGACGACTTCTGATCTTTCCTCCGATGGGGATGCTGGGCGGGCAGTTGGAGCTGCCCGCCCAGTCCTCGGATAGGCAACAGTGACGCGGTCCCATCGGGGCCGCGTTCCCCATTTGTGCGGTGAGAAGTATGACACGGATGGCCGGTTGTCACCCAAACAAAAAGCACTACAGCAAGGGATTCTGTAAGCATTGCTATGACTCCTCAAACAGGCTAAGGCTCCTAAGGCAAGCCATGGCCTTTGGATCAAGTAGTGTTGTTGATATTGATATGGGGATTGGTCGGCAGTACGGGTACAACAGACTCCGTGCTATCGTCGTGTACCATTGGTAGTCGCAGCCATAAAATCGAGTAAGATAACTGGATCGTTCCACAGACAAGATGGAGGTCCAGTTGAAGCGGGTAGTATCGGCAATCCTGATCGGAATCATCAGCCTTGGTATCGCAGAGGTTCCGGATGGTTGCCAGGGACAGAAGCCAGGGGGTGACATCACCCACCCAAACGCATCCCCCATCGAAGACAAGCGACATCACCCCAACGAGCGTCCCATTGCCCCAAAGGGAAAGAACGAGCGGCCCTTCCCCCAATCCACAAAGAACAAAGAGTGGCGCAAGATCCTATTCGTTGTGCTGTGGGAGCCGGCACGCCCCATCACTATCAGCTGGTCGATCGGACCTCGCGCAGATGTCTTCAGCATAGGCTTGGGAAGTTGGAAGTACATCGAGCAGGGATCTCCTGGAGAGTACGTCACCCTGAAGGCAGAGCAGTTCGGCTATGGTGGACAGATCTCGTGCTTCATCTACGTCGACAACAAGCTTTGGATCCCGCAAGCCGGTGAGCAGTGGAAGCCATATGAAGAACGAATGGATGCAGGAGACTGCAACGCGAACATCCTGCTGTTCTAGAGAGGGGGCGGAATGGTTCGCAAATTGATCATCACCCTAACTGCCGTGACAATGCTCGCATCAATCGGTACGGTAGCCTGTGCGGTAGTCCAGGCTGACTCCGGCATAGCTGGGTGTCAAGAGATTGCCAAAGATGCGAAGCTAGAGCAGCTATCACGGGATCGCTACCGACAGATACGAGCAATGTTCGACGGATCGAGCGATGCTGAGATCAGGGACTACGGCCGGACATTCGTGGACACCATTTGGGCAATGACCGGTCTTGAAGACGATGAGATGAACAATATCTTCTACACCAAGATGCTATCCGACTCATATGCCGGACTCGTCGGAGCCTGCTTCAAGTCTGGGGTGACGCTGGATCCTTCCGCCGCAGCGCGTTAAGCGCTAGCCTTAGAACGGCGCCCGGTCGATCCGGGTGGGTCCTTGAGGGTGGGAGACGTTCCACTAGGAGCAGGCCGTCGAACACGGTCCTGGGTTCGAGCCCCAGCAAGGATACTCGGGACCATCTTGTGTGGCCACAAGCCTTCTCGTCACAAGATGGTCCCGCACCATAGCAAACTAAAGCAAGACACATATGGAGTAGAATCTTGTCCTGCGGTAAGCACATTCACTATTCAATCTGGACATGGCTATCTCTGATCATGGGGCTATCCCTTATGCTGGCCTCGGTATCAGGTCTTTTCGTTATCACCCTTCTCAAAAGCCTGGGGCTGACACCTTGAACAAATTGGTTGACCTGAACGAGCATGGACCGTTAGCTGTCTTCAGAGAGCTATCCAATTGCATGCAAGGTGAAAGGCTTGTGCGCCAGTGGATCTATTTGGCGATGGGCGGCTGTGAGGGGTGCCGACTCTGGGTCGAGCGCAGCATCCGAATCAGCAACATGCACAGAGCATACCGCCGGAGGAACATATGAGAGAGCATCACTATCGGATCCCAAAGCCTGGCATCATATCCTTTGCTGCCGATCTAACGGACGGATTCACCGTCATTGACTCGGGGCAGATAGAGGTTCGTTGCTTTTGTGGTAAGGATTGGCCTTGCCCCGTCAAGCATGCATCCACTAGGGGAAGTGGCCTGGCTATGTGCGGGGCCGAGCGTGGAGTAAGTGTGATTCCTTACGGAGATGCGAGCCAAAGGTTTGATTGCGAGTTTTGCATCAAAGCAATCCAAGAAGAACTGAGGCGTCAGTGACTGACGAAATCCCTATGCTGCGGACCTCTGAGCGAAGCACTGCCCTCCAGTGCCCTAAGAAATGGGAGTATGCCTGGCATATGGGGTTGGAGAAGCGAGGGACACAAGCCACCCCGCTCTGGTTCGGTACCGGTATCCATATCGCCCTTGCAATGTGGTACTGCGGACCGGGCAATCTTCGAGGCCCGCACCCCGCTGAGACCTGGCTCAAGTTTGCCGACCAAGAGCTGTACACCGTCAAGATCCCGGGCTTAACAGATCAGGACGAAGCAGTTCATGTTGATGCTAAGGCACTAGGCGTCGAGATGATGGAAGGCTATATCAAGGAATACGGCAAGGATGAGCACATGTACGTCATCCAGCCTGAGCAGACATTCAGCCTCGATGTTCCATGGCCAAAGGGCAGATATGAAGTATTCGACTTTCTCCGCCGAGAGATCCTAACCAGGTATGTCGGGACGTACGACCTAGTATGGCGCAACCTGATCAACGACCAAATCTGGCTAGAGGAACACAAGACGGCTGCCACAATTCGGATCGGCCACCTCACCCTGGATAACCAGGGCGGTTCATACTGGGCAACAGCGGGTCGAGCCCTGATCAAGCAAGGGCTGATCAAGAAGGGTGAAAAGCTACGCGGTATCGAGTACAACTTCATG
>Ga0193742_1000840_pt1 | contig 19616 bp, 17 predicted proteins | sample L2c1metaG_FD_165511 | JGI IMG/M metagenome (GOLD analysis project Ga0193742, IMG submission 165511) | Soil microbial communities from a riparian zone of the East river system, Colorado, United States - L2c1 | ecosystem: Environmental > Terrestrial > Soil > Riparian zone | place: USA: East River... | reverse complement strand
GGCCTCACTGAACTGGGTCATATAAAAACCAAGCATGGCCGTTTCCGTTACCTTTGGATATTGCACCTGTAAATCAGTACTGGCCAATATCTCACCTACAAACTGACTCGCTTCCTGATCTTTTGCTTTTTTGTCTTTATTGGCGTATGATATTGAAAGGTGTTGCTTGGCACGGGTAATAGCCACGTAAAACAGACGGCGTGCCTCTTCTTTTTGGGCAATATCATCTGATGTGGTTTGCGTTAAAGTATCGGGGTAGCTAAAGCCAGAGTTACGGCCTTTGCTGTCCCAGGTGCGTTTATCGCAGCCTATAAAAAACACATGCTCAAATTCCAGTCCTTTGGAACCATGTGAGGTTAAAAAGTTTACGCCATTGTCTGAAAATATTACCTGGTTAAGATCCAACCTGATGCCGTTCTTTTTCATCAAGTCGATGGTAGCAATCAGGTCGGCCAGTTTAATTTCGGGGTCCTTGCGACTTTCGTCCTTTAAGAAATCAAAAAAACTGGTGAGCATCTGCATGTGTCCGCCCTTATCTGTTTGCTGCATAATATAGCGCAGGATACCCATTTTGGCTATTACATCCTGAAAAAAAGCTTGCAGCGTAGTGCTTAAGGCAGATTTAAGCAGTTCATCAATATTGTTGAGGAGATATTTCATCTCTACATTTTTTCCCGGCTCAAACAGATCTGGTTGAGCCGGCAAGCGCATTTCATGGATATAACGTCGCAGAGATGTCTTGGGTTTATTGCTGTTGATAGTGCCGTAATTTTCTTTTGCTACCGCGATGCTTGCTTTAGCAATTTCAATTGGGGCTATGTTAAAAAAATCGTAATGCATGATCTCGAACAGCAGTTCGTCACCACTATACGGCGAATCGATCTCCATGGCGAGGTAGCGCATAATGTTGATGATCTTTTCGCCAAATGGTTGTGTCAGTATATCAATTTTGCGCTTGGTGTTCACGGCTATCTTTTGAATGTCGAGGTATTTTATCATTTCCTCAACCTGGCTGTGGTTACGGTATATCACCGCAATCTCACCCGGCGGCGTGCCATTATCAATCAGTTGTTTTATTTGTGCCGATACATCAACCAATTCCTGATCGGGGTTTTCATACTCACGGATCACTGGCTCAACCGGCATTTCGGCAAAGCGCGGGTGCGATGCACGCAGGTCCTTATCCAGCTTAAGCTGACTGGTTAAACGCTCGAAATTATTATTGATAAGCGCTTTTGAAATATCAAGGATATGCTGATTGGACCGGTAATTATGTTTCAACACCACCGTATGCAGCGTATCAACATAATCATTGGCAAAATCAAGGATGTTTTTCATATTGGCACCCTGAAACTTGAAGATAGACTGGTCATCATCGCCCACCACAAACACGTTTGGCACATCCCAATAATTCAGTAAAAAGCGCAGCAGCTCATTTTGCGAACCGCTGGTATCCTGAAACTCATCCACCAAAATGTATTGATAGCGTTCCTGATACTTACGCAATATCTCTTCATTATTACTAAATCATAACGGCCGCGGGCCTTCATCTTGGTATCATAGTTTTTGTATTCGCCCACAGCTGCCAATAGTTTACTCATGGTTTCATGGGCGGCATCTATATCCTTCTGTTTGGGATCGCCTATTTTTATACCCGTTTTGACATTTGCCCTTTTGTATACAAATTCCTCGCGGTTGGGGATATCATCAAGATATTCCTGAACTGCCCGCTCAATCATATCAGCATCCCAGTTCTCGCGTTTCATGGTCGAAAAGAGGTCTTTCAGGCGTTTGGTATCGAAATAAATATCCCCGGTAAAACGCTTCAATAAATGTTCGTTATCAAAATCATCAACCAGTTCACGAAACAGCATAGCCGATTCAAGGTCAGACAATGATTCCAAATTCAGCTTGCCAAAATACTCCAGGTTTTCCTGGATGATCTCATTACAAAAAGCATGAAAGGTATAAATGTTAATGCGGTAAGCATCAGGACCAATAAATTCAAACAGGCGTTTACGCATGGCCACCGCCCCGGCATCGGTATAGGTAAGGCACAAAATTTCGCTCGGCAGGGCATCGGTATCGGTTAATATTTTGCCGATACGGGCAGCTAGTATCTGCGTTTTACCTGTACCCGGACCAGCCACCACCAAAACGGGGCCATCCATTTTATTAACAGCGGCCAGTTGTTCGGGGTTTAACCCGGCTAAAGCCGCCTGAAATTTCTCGTTATATTTATTGAGGTTAGATTGCATAATCGTTTAGTAAAGATAGGAAAGGCCGGGCGAAAGTCCATCCCGGAATAAGGTTATGTTTTTGTGATGACGGCAAGCGGTTTGGCTATTACAATAAAACTTTGTAAATAAGTTCTACTGCAACCCTACCCCCGTCCCCGTAGGGAAAAACACGTTAACGCTCACCGGCAATTTGCCTGTTGGCTTTAAGCTACCTGTGATTACTTTTGCCGCTGATCTTTGCAATTCAGGACTCATTTGGTAGCATACCAGTAAAGCACTGCTTTTTTCGATGCCTGGCAAGCCAGCAATAGTGTAAGCATTTGCAAAAACACTCATTACGGTATTTTTACGCGAGGCCAGGTCGGCTATCATTAACCGAACATCGCTGCTGTAGTCCAGTTTGCTTTGCGGGCGAAGGCGGGTGTCATGTACGCCGACAATTACCTGGTTGTACTGTTTTAACCAATTCAATATATTTCTAATTTCAATAGCCGGCGTGTTTTTATCAATCAGGAATAATCTGCAGTTGGGAAAACTTTTAGCCAGTTCCTGCTGAAAAACCGTGGGTGCATCTACACCAATACTTACTATGGCGGTTTTTAAAAATGGATTAAGTGTTACCGCCGATGAATTACCCTTCAACAGCGTTACCGCGGCATCGCTTAATTGCTGTACCAGTTCTTTAGCTGCCGGCCGGTTTAAATCTGCATTTAAGTTTACGGGCGAAATGTTTTGACGGCTGTTAAGTCCGGCCCAGTATTTGGCGGCCAGCACCTTTTTTACTTTGGTCTGAAATTCTTCGGGGCTGATAAGGTTTTTACGCAGCGCCCTGCGAATAAGCTTGATAGCGCGGTCGGAGTTTTCTGACAGTTCAATAATATCGTTACCTGCCAAAAAAGCTTTTAGGTCGGCTTCGCCATTAGGGAAATATTTTGTAACCCCTTTCATTTCCATAGCATCAGATACTACCAGGCCCTTAAACCTCAGGGAATCTTTTAAAATACCGGTAACAATAGGACGCGAAAGGGTTGATGGCAAATGTTTGGTACTATCCAATGCCGGGATGTTCATATGTGCTATCATTATCCCACTGATACCCTCATTGATAGCTTCACGGAAAGGATACTCTTCGAGCGAATCCAACCTCCCGCGGCTGTAAGGTAACAAAGGCAGATCGAGATGCGAATCAACATTGGTATCGCCATGACCCGGAAAATGCTTGGCAGTGGTTAACAAACCGGCATCCTGCATTCCTTTAAAATAAGCTATACCTTTTTTGGCCACATTATACATATTATCGCCAAAGGAACGATAGTTGATCACCGGATTGTTGGGGTTATTATTTACATCCATATCGGGCCCAAAGTTTATCTGGATGCCCAGCCTTTTAAAATCATAAGCAACCTGTTGCCCCATTTTGTATATCAGGTTATTATCCTGTATGGCGCCCAGTGTCATCTGGTATGGGTATGATATGGTTGAATCAAGGCGCATACCCAGGCCCCACTCGCCATCCATGGATATGAGTAACGGTACTTCGGCCAGTTTTTGATATTTATTGACCAGGTTTGCCTGCCTGCCGGGTCCACCCTGAAAAAATACCAGTCCACCAACTTGCTGGTCTTTTATCACTCTGGCAACAGAGTCTTCATAAACCTTGCCTTTATTGGTATGAGCTCTTATAAAAAACAATTGTGCCACTTTATGCCTGCGGCTTAAGCTCTTATAAACAGAATCGACCCAGTGATTTTTGGTATTTAAGCTTTGTATATAGCTTTCCTTTTGTGCAAAAGCATTAACAGCAATAAAATTAAGAGCAATAATTACGATGCGGCAAACGCCGTTATTCAATTTTGGCATATTTCAAATGTAGCGTAATTGTATGTTTTACCCGGATGCGGATATTCAAATATTACAAAAATTAAACTGTTAATAAACCTTTGTATTAATTTTTACTCTATGAATATATAAATTAAACAAAATCAAGAAACCGACATGAGCAAACGCCAATAAAGAAATAAAAAAATGCTCATGATAGTTTCGCTACCATTAAAAAACAATTAAAAAAAATGAAAAAATTTATCTTTTTTGCAATATGCTTATTTGCTGCAGGCGCGGCAAGTGCACAAACTTATTATGGGCCACGTAAACCACGCCGTCATGTAAGGCATGAACAACAACGCAGACCGTATAACGATAATCAGATCAAAGTGGGTTTTACCGGCGGTCTGAACGTAGCGAATTCGCTCGATGCTTATGATTCTCGTTTTAGTTCGAACAGTATTGCAGCCTTCAATGTCGGGCTTACACTGGATGTCCCTGTTACATATTCTTTTTCGTTCGCCCCTGAAGTATTATTTTCGCAAAAGGGCTATAGTGCAGATCTTGAAAATGCCCATTTTACCGAACGTACCAACTATATTGATATTCCCTTGCTGGCAAAATTCAAGATAGTGCCTGGGTTTAATTTTTTAATTGGCCCGCAGCTTACCTTTTTAACTTCGCAAAGAGACACTTACCGTGATTTTGGCACCAACGTTGAAACCCGTTATGATGGGCACGAAGGCGATCAAAGCTATGTTGCAGGTGTAGTAGGTGTTAGTTTTGATATTAACAGGAATGTAGAGATCAGGGGGCGTTACAACATTGACCTTTCCAGAAACAGTTCAAACGAAGCTGATCTGCCCGATTTCCGTAACCAGGTTTGGCAAATTGGATTGGGATTTAAGTTTCAGTAAAAATATATTTCGAAAGTAAATTAACAAAATGCTGTAGCAACCCTGCAGCATTTTGCGTATATAGCTATACCGTGTAACAAAAATGCTTTTTAAGCGTTACCACATTAACTGTTAGTTTATTAATTACACTTTGCATTTACGCCAATAAATGATATCAGTAATTATATGTTCTGCGAATAAAACCCTGCTAAATCAGGTAAGCGAAAACATCGCTGCAACAATTGGTGTACCTTATGAAATAATTGCTACCGACAACAGTTCGGGTGAGCGGGGTATTTGTTCTGTTTACAATAAAGGGATCTTGCAAGCCAAGTATGATATGTTGTGCTTTATGCATGAAGATGTGCTTATGAAAACTGATAATTGGGGACAGAAAGCGGTTTCGTTATTTAACAATGATCCTCAGTTGGGTTTAATAGGTATTGCCGGGAGTAGTTATAAACCTTTAACGCCGTCGGGCTGGGGGGGCGACGGTGTAAATACAACTTATACCAACCTGATGCAATCTTTCAAATATAAGAAGAGAAAAACAAAGCACATTTATCGAAACCCTAATAATGAAATGCTATCAAAAGTAGCTTGTGTTGATGGCGTATGGCTTTGCACTACTAAAAATGTGGCAAAGGAATTTATGTTTGACGAAGTTACCTTTAAAGGTTTTCACGGGTACGATATTGATTTCTCCTTATCAATTGGTCTAAAATACACGGTTGCTGTTACTTATGAGGTTCTGCTCGACCATTTTTCGGAAGGGTTTTATGACAAAATCTGGATGAAGGAAAATTTGATACTTCACGATAAATGGAATAAATATTTACCTGTAAATGTTGAGCCGCTTACGCCAAAACAGGTGATATATGTAGAAAAAACCACATTCAAAAATTTTATTGAGCAATTAATCAGATTCAACTACCCAATTACTACAGCATTTAAAATGCTGTTTAAAAATAGAAAATTCTTACAACTTGACACTAAGCTGTTTTTCAAACTAAAATTTCATATCCTTAAAAAGTATTTAACTTTAAATAGTGAAAAGCTAAACAGGCCAACCTTAAAAGATTAATTTAAGTACTTGATTGTTTTAATAGCGCGTACGATGATTTATCCAATGCCCAATACCTGTACTATTACGAATTGAAATTATAATTAATCAATATTAAAAGTCTGCATATCTATCAGTTTCTTATATAGTCCGTTATTTTGTAACAACTCCTGATGCGTACCCTGCTCAACAACGGTCCCTTTTTCCAATACAATGATAATATCGGCATTTTGAATGGTACTTAAACGGTGGGCAATAATTAACGAAGTACGATTTTTCATCAGGTTATTCAAAGCATCCTGAACCAGTTTTTCTGATTCGGTATCCAACGCTGATGTAGCCTCATCAAGCAGCATAATAGGCGGATTATTCAATACCGCCCTGGCAATACAGATCCTTTGGCGTTGCCCGCCTGAAAGTTTTGTACCCCTGTCACCGGTATTGGTTTGATAGCCCTTGTTGGTTTCCATGATAAAATTATGCGCATTAGCAATACGGGCGGCGGCTTCAACCTGCTCATGTGTTACATTGGGCTTTCCGAAGGCTATGTTATTAAATATGGTATCGTTAAACAATATCGATTCCTGGTTCACAATGCCCATAAGCGCCCTTACTGATTCCATGGTAACTGATTGAATATTCCTGCCATCAATATATATGGAGCCTGCCTGGGGTTCAATAAAACGGGGCAACAGATCCATCAGGGTTGATTTTCCTCCGCCCGATGGGCCAACAAGTGCAACTGTTTTACCTTTTGGTATTACGAGATTAAGGTTTTTAAGTACAGATTTATCAACCTCAGCCGCAGCGGTAACCTCTTTTGCAGACGGTTTATCCTTATAGGCAAAATATACATTCTCAAACCGTACACTATCTTTAAAGTCATTAATTACAACAGCATTCGGGGCGTCAACTATTAACGGTTTTTCATCAATAAGAGCCAGCACGCGTTCGCCGGCCGCAATACCCGAGTGGATATTACTAAATGAATCGGATATAGCTTTAGCCGGGCGCATGATCTGCGAAAACATGGCAATGTATAATATAAATTTCTCGGCTGTTAAAGTACCTTCATGATGAATGATCAATGAGCCCCCATACAATACAATGCCCGAAACCATTAAAACCCCCAAAAACTCGGATACAGGCGATGCCATCTGCTGCCTTTTTGCCATTGCCCGGGTTATCCTTGAATATTCCTTATTTTCGTGATCGAACCTGTTTTTGATAAAAGGGGCGGCATTAAATGCTTTAATGATCTTGATACCTGACAAAGCTTCATCAAGATTACTGATCATGTTGCTATAAGTTTGCTGCGACTCTTTTGCCTGCTCCCTAAGCCGCTTAACTATCCTCGATATTACAAAGGCCGAAACCGGTATAATTAACATGGAGAACAACGTTAACTTAACCGATATTGCAAATAAGGTTACCAGGTAAAACAATAACTGAAAAGGCTCTTTAAAGGCCACCTGCAAGGTACCGGTAACAGAAAATTGCACCACCTGTACATCGGCAGATATCTTTGAAAGAATATCCCCTTTACGCTCGTTATTAAAATAGCCAAGATGCAGGTTCATCACGTTATTAAAAACCGTACGGCGTAAGTTAAGCAGGGTAAAAATGCGCAGGTTTTCCATAATGCGTTGCGAAAAATACCTGAATACGTTACTTAGCAACACCGATATTACTATGGCTACGCAAATAAACTGCAATGCACCAAAGGTGCCATAACGCTGATTTGCCAATTGGGCAAAATAAGATAGATCGTTTAGGGGGTTCCACCAGTTTAACGGTTTCTCCAATGCTTTACCTGCAACCCCAGGGTTAAAAATTGCCTTTAGCAAAGGGGCCAATAGTACGTAATTTAAAGTATTGAATATTATAGATAGTAATGTTAATATAAAATACGGAACGGCAAATTTCCCGATTGGCCTGGCAAAAGAAAGAAGTCTGAAATAAATCTTCATTAAAATATTTATAAAGATGCAAAGCTAACAGTAATTAACTAATTACCGTTACTATATGAGGATGCCATAAACTCTGCAATGTCACAATGTACTGTTAATCTGTTTTCAAGCTTTTAATTACGGCCTCCTTTTCACGCTTTGAAAATCTTAACGCGAAATTAACTTTCGATATACCTTTTCTGGCTTTAATATACGGGAACAGGCTATAATAGTCATCCATTACTATTTTAAATAAAGGCATGGAATATGCTTTGCTCAGTTTTAACCGGAGGGCATTATTTAAGTTATTTACATATATGCGATCTTCCTCTTTAAAATTTGGATAAGTGGCCAGAGCCTGGACCTGGTAAAACATTACTTCAAAATACCTGTTTTTTACAACACCATTGCTGTTTCTGAATATTTCAGTTACGGCGCTTTCATGGTGCCGGTACTTTGTTAACACCTGGTCAATAAAAACAATGCGTTTATGATAATGGGCTATAAAACCCATCCACCAGTCATAAAAACCTATTGACGGAAATGGTAATATATAATTTAAAAACTCACGCCTGAACAATGTGGTATGCCCGGTTATATAATTGTTTAGTAAGAGTGATTTATAACTGCCTAGCTGTGCTAAAGAGAAGTTGTTTAACAATTTCTCATCTTTAACAACTCCATTATCGTCAATAATTACAGAATTTGAAAATATCAGCCAATTGTCTTTTATATTATCCAATAGTACCTGAATTTTATTGATCTCCCATATATCATCCTGATCGCTGATGGAGATAAAAGAACCGTTAGTTAACTTAAGGGCTTTTTCAAAATTTTTATTGAACCCTAAATTAGTTTCATTGCGGAAACACTTAATCCTTATATCACGTGATGCATAATCCTCGATGATTAAAAAGGTCTTATCTGTTGAACAATCGTCTACAATTATGATCTCTATGTTCTGATATGTCTGATCAATAATACTTTCTAACTGCTCTTTTATATATTTTTCGCCGTTGTAAGTACAAAGTGCTACAGATATCAATGGTTGTTTCATGTACTATTAATGATAAGCCCGCAAAGTGATTATTTATTGTCAAAACCTGCTCAATTTTGTTTTAATTTCCTCGGCAGTTTTAAGTACTCTCCTGAAAACCCGGGTGTTGAATAACCAGTTTTTTAGTGGCGAACCTGATAAATAAAATTTGGCTATAGTGGTATTCATATACCGCCCTTTCATAAAGCGGGTATATTTCTTTTTAACCCCCGTTAACGTTTGGTTAAATGACTGATCAACATTGCCAGTGCTTTTATGAACAAGCAAAAAATCAATTACATAGGCCGAGTAACCTAACAATCTTGCCACCAAACACAGATCCAATCCATATAAATGATAACCGCCAATATCGCCGGAGAGTGATAGGTTTGCGTTGTTTTTAACGAGCATAAAATTTTCGTCGATACTGCAAACCTGTTGGGGTAACTGCCCCTTTAGGTCAACAAATCCATCGGGATAGGCTATTTTTATAGCCAGGCGGTTATACAATCTGTCAACAGCGCCGGCATTACCTAAAACAGCCCATTTAGGGTCAAGGCTGGTAATTTCTGCAATCTGTTGGTCAAGCAACTGTTTGCTATTATTATTAATAAGCACAATATCCTGGTGGCATATAATAATATATTCGCCGCCTGCCGATTGTAAAAACGAATTAACACCCTGGTAAGCATCCATACGGTTAAACTCACTGTTATCAACAACAAGATACTCGCAGATATCTGTGGTAAATCCAGCATTTAAAAATGAATCCAGCATCTCCTGGTATTCCTGCTTACGGGTTACCAGTGTGCAAATAGAATATCTGTACTTGTAAACCGGCTGTTCAATTTGTTTAATAAACTCAGGTAGCACGGTCATTTTTGTTGTATTTTAAAAGTTTGGTCAAGTGCTTTAATAATATTTTCTTTAACAGTAATAAAGGGGATATATTGCTGCTTTGCAACAGCCGTTTTAATAAAGTGCCGTTTATAGCTACCCATTGCCGGTATCTTTTTTATAAAAAGCAGGTATGCCTTATAATAATACAGCTTACCGCTTAGCCATCTTACCAACAATGATAAAAATGTAATAATAGCCCACAAATATAAGCGTATACCCTGCAGATGGAAATAATGCAGCAACAGCTTATTGCGTGCGCTAATGGTTTTGATGATTTTTTGAGAACTATGTATCTTTATGGTAGCAGATACCGCGTGCCAGCATACAGCGCAATGTTCGTAATAACATTTCCATCCGCTTTCCCAGGCCCTTAATGACAGATCAAGGTCCTCATGATAAAAAGGCGAAAATATTTCATTAAACCCGCCAAGCTCTGCCAGTTTCTGGCGGCGTACCAGGGCGTTGGCTCCGCTTAAATAATAAGTATAAGCATCGCCTTGACCATCAAAAGCTACGTTTTTAAAATGATTGATCTTGAATAATGAGCTGCGCGGGTATTTGCAAGCCTCAACAACTTCATCAGTAGCTTCATCACGTATCTGGCCCATTACCCCAAAGGTGCTGGCATGGGCAAAATACTTAAGCTGACTGGCAAAATAATTTTCGCCGAGTTTAATATCGCTGTTTAACAATAAAACCAGTTCAAGCTTAGCAACAGCTATGCCTTTATTTATATTGATTGAAAACCCACAATTCTCTTCGCTCCTGATCAAAATAATTTCAGGATAATGCTGTAAAATAAAATCAGCGCTATCATCTGCAGATGCATCATCGGGCACAATAACTTCATAGGTGCAATTGCTTGCTTTAAGGGCAGCAAATACAAAAGGCAGATTTTTAGCTAACAAGTTTTTACCGTTATAATTTGGTATAACTACAGATATGCCCAGATTAGTGTTGGTGTTTTGCATCAAATATAAATATGCTGATTATTTGCTCCACGTTTTAATTTTGCCCGCAACAGTATCAATGGTTATACCATTTAAATCGCCGGCATTGCTTTCCAGAAAACTGGCCCTTTTACCCAGCGGGGCCCATCGGCCCGGATGTATTGGCCTAAATGACGGGAACAATCCCAGGGTGTTAGTACCAGCCGCCGCAGCTAAATGTAATGGTCCTGTTCCTGATGCAAGCAAACCATCTGCATTAAATATAAAGGCAATAAGTTCAGGCAGGGCCATTTTACCAGTCATATCAATAACATGGCCTGGCAAGGTTATTATCCATTTATCCAATAACAGTTTTTCCTTTTCAGAGCCGGTTATAATGATGTTAAATTTATCAGCGGGTAGTTGATCTATCAATCCTGCAAAATTATCAAGCCCCCATTCCATGCCGCTACCATGCGATTTTGGGTGAAGGATCAGGTTAAATTTATCTTTAACAAGTTTATTTGCCAGTGGTTGGGGCAACTGTATTGTACGTTCAAAACTATAATGATCAATTACTTCCTGAAGTGATGGTATGCCAATTAGTCCAAATGGCTTTAATAAGGCGAGATTTAGCTGCGCTTCATGCAGATCAGACTTTTTGCGGCTAAGCTTAACCAGTTTATTACAGGTAAACCAATGATAAAGCCTGTTGGTGGTGCCAATTCTTAATTTAATACCCGCATTTCTGGCTATTGCAGCTACGTGTTTATTAGGAAAAACATGAATAATGATGTCTATCTTTTTATCCTTAAGGTAACTAACCTGGGCACTTTCAGGTAATTTCCTGATCTGATCATAGTTTATAAAACGATCAACCGCAGTGCAGGCATCAACCACAGGTTTGGTATAAGTACGGCCCAAAAAGGAAACAACAGCATCCGGCGCCAATGTTTTTATATAGGCAGCCATAGGCAGGGTAAGCACCACATCGCCAATGGCATCAGTTCTGCTGATTAAAATATGCTGTATTTTTGTTTTATCAATACCGGGCATTGTGCTTTTTACTTGTAATAACCCGTTAGCAGGCTAACAGCTGTGCAATTGCAATAATAAAGATTAAATTAACTTTTGTAACGATAATTTTATTCATTTGTACTCACAAACATTAATGTGGCAACTGTTTTTAACCAACCAACGATGACTAATTGCAACAACTTTAAGCAGGTTGCACGTGCCTTAACTATTGTTGAAAATAATTTAACGGGTGCCGATGAACTGCTGAAAAATTTAAGCTTTGCAAAAACTACCCCTATAATAGGCATTACCGGCCCACCGGGGGCGGGTAAAAGCACACTTGTAAATTCGTTAATTGACCTGCTTTTAAAGGATGACCGTAAAATAGCGGTTTTGGCCATCGACCCTACTTCGCCATTTAATTTTGGATCATTACTTGGTGACAGGATCAGGATGGCATCGCACTTTAACCACCCGGATGTTTTTATACGCTCCTTAGCTACCCGTGGTTCCCTGGGCGGATTATCAGCCAAAACCATTGAAATGGCTGATGTGCTGCGTGCCGCAGCGTTTGATTATGTACTGATTGAGACGGTTGGCGTTGGCCAGTCAGAAATTGAAATAGCCGGACTTGCGGATACCACGCTTGTAATATTGGTGCCTGAGGGCGGCGATGAGATACAGCATATTAAATCGGGCTTAATGGAAATTGCTGATGCATTTATTATTAACAAGGCCGACCGGGCCGATGCCGATGTGTTTACAAACAATTTAAAAAAAATAATAGGGCAAAAAAAAGGTGAGCATCCCCCTGTGTTTAAAACCATCGCATCGCAGGCAAGTGGTATAGCCGAAGTTGCAGCCTTTATCAAAGCATCAGCAAACCTGCCGCATAAACGACGAGAGTTGTTAATGACCGAAAAAGCATACAAGCTTATTCAGCAAAAATTAACCCAACACATTGATAAAAAAAAGCTTCAGCATGATGTTGCCAAAGCTTTAAGCGATAAAAAGTTCAATCTGTATAGTTTTGTAGATACTTATGTATAGTTTATGATTAATTTACAATTTGATAACGGGCTAAATTGTTTTAATTGTAAATAAAACGTCATAAATCAATTATTCATTATATCTTCAATATGCTCGGCCTCTACCGGAATGTTAGCCATTAAATCCCTGTTGCCACCTTCAGTAATCAAAATATTATTCTCAATCCTGATACCCAAACCTTCTTCAGGTATGTATATGCCTGGCTCACAGGTTAGTATATTACCCACCTCAAATGCCTTATACCTGCTTGCAAAATCATGTACATCCAAACCCAAATGGTGTGAAGTACCGTGCATAAAGTATTTTTTATAAAGGGGTGCATTAGAGTCCTGTTTTTCAACATCATGTTTATCCAATAAACCTAAGTCTATCAGTTCGCTGGTCATTATTCTACCAACTTCATCATGATACTCATTCCAAACAGTTCCGGCAACTATCATTTTAGTAGCCTCACGCATTACACGTAAAACAGCATTATAAACAGCGCGCTGGCGGTTGGTAAAGCGCCCGTTAACAGGCACCGAACGGCTCATATCGGCATTATAGTTGGCATATTCGGCCCCAAAGTCAAAAAGTATCACATCACCATCATTACAAACCTGATTGTTATCAATATAATGCAGCACAATTGCGTTTTTGCCCGAGGCCAGTATAGGATTATAGGCGTGCCCTGTAGCACGTTGTCTTAAAAATTCATGCGTTATTTCGGCTTCTATTTCATACTCAGCAACACCTGGTTTCAGGAACTTTAATACTCTTACAAAAGCATCATTGGTAATATCACAAGCCTTTTGAGTCAGTTCTATCTCAGTTTCTGATTTTATAACACGCAAGTCGCGCAGGATCAGCGCCGAACGCTCATACTTATGCAAAGGGTATTTCAATTTCAGTGCCTCATACATTCTCAAATCCCGGTATGGTACAGTATGATTATACCGGTCATTTTCGTTAATGTTAATATATATATGTTCGGCATAGTTAATAATATTCTGTAAAACAGTTTCATATTCACTTAACCAGTAAATGCTTTCAATTCCTGATGTAGCCCTGGCTTCTTCTTTGGTATATTTATGTCCTTCCCAAATAGCAATATGTTCATTGGTTTGTCTTAAAAAAAGTACTTCTTTGTATCCTTTATTAGGACAATCCGGGAATAAAACCAGAATACACTGCTCCTGGTCTATCCCTGTAAGGTAAAAAAAATCGGGGTTTTGCTTAAACAAAAAAGCTTGGTCGCCACTCCTCGGAAATTCATCATTTGCATGAAATATGGCTATGGAGTTATGTTTTGTTCTCGAAACGAAATTTTTTCTATTATTTGTAAATAGGTTATTTTCTATTAAAGGATATTTCATATTTATATGTTGATTATCATTTTTTTTTCTTTATTTGTGTAACTATTACATTTTTTGGAACAATGTTTGGTCATGGTTTCAAACATAATTACTAAATTTGAAAAAAATCACAATTAAAATCGTTTAATCTTAAAAACTATGAATTATTCTACATTAAAGAAAACAGTCGCATTGTCATTTGCTTCTTTGATGGTTGTAAGTATGGTGAATGCACAAACGGATTCAACCAAAACAACAACTACAGCAACGACAACGTCGTCTGAAACTACTACCCCAAAGGTATTTGGTGGTTTAGGACAGTACAAAAAATTTAGCATTGGTGTAAACGTTGGTGCAACATCACCATCAGTTGCAACCGGTGGTTCAAATGACTTTACACACAATAAAGTACAGTTAGGTTACGGAATTTCCTTCAGAGAGCAACTTGCGCATTCATTTGGCTTGCAATTGGATTTACATGGTGGTAAAGTAGCGGGTGACAACAGCAAATACCCTGGTGGCGGTTATAGTGCTGCTGAATTCGAAACTAAATTCTGGTCTGGTACTTTAAGCGGTGTTGTTAACGTTGCCACAATCGACTTCTTAAGACGCAAAAATTCTGTTAATTTCTTCGTTACTGCGGGTGCTGGTTTAGCTTTATACACTCCTAAAGTTACTTACAAAGATGGTACCGTGGTAGATTACGATGGTATTGCAGGTGGAACAGTAGGAAACCCAGGAACAAGCAAATTCGTAAAAGAATTGATCATCCCTGTTGGCGCAGGTGTTAAATTTAGACTAAGTGATGAGGTTGCCTTAAACTTAGGCTATACCGAAACATTTGTTGATGGCGACAATTTTGACGGCGTTAACAGAGCTTATCCTACCAAAGATAAATATGGTTATGGATATGCTGGCTTAGAGTTTACTTTAGGTTCAAAATCAAAACCAAGCTTAGAGTGGGTAAACCCTGTAGCCTTGATGTATGATGAATTGTATGATGCAGCATTACGTCAGGAAGTTGAAGCTTTAAAAGGCCGTGTAACAAATGTTGAAAGCGCTGTTAACGATCTGAAAAAAGATTCAGATGGTGACGGTGTTGCTGATCAGTTTGACAAATGCCCTGGTACTGCTGCTGGCAGCGTAGTTGATGGTTCTGGTTGCGTTATCGTATTCCCTAAAGATACTGTTGCTGCTACTCCTGCTGCTACTGCTTACTCAAACATCCAGTTTGAATTTGATAGTTCAGTATTAAGAACTTCATCTTACCCAGTGTTAGATGCAACTTCAGCTGATCTTAGATCATCAGGTAAAGCTGTTGAAGTAGATGGTTACGCCTCATCTGAAGGTACTGCTGCTCACAACATCGCTTTATCAAAAGACCGTGCCAACTCAGTAAAAACTTACTTAGTTAACTCAGGTGTTGATGCTAAGAAAGTTAAAGTAAAAGGCTTTGGTGAAACTAACCCAATTGCTGACAACTCAACTGAAGAAGGCCGCGTACTTAACCGTCGTGTTCAATTCAAACAAAAATAATATCAATTAAATATTATTTACGAAGGCTCCGGATAACCCGGAGCCTTCTTTGTTTTTAATGGATTTTATGAGGCCCCGGAGGTGATTCTGCTTTATTTAAACCTTAATTAAGGGGGAAGGTTTGATTTACTCATTGGTTCATTGTCTGAACCATGATTGACAGGATTAATGGATTACCCTTATTTTGATCTGCACATTGGTTTGTCTGAACCAGGAATTGCGAATTTAATGGATTATCAAGAATCTGATCTGCACATTTGTTTTCGTCTGAACCATGACTTTTCACAATAGTGATTATTTTAAATGGAGTTCAAGAAGGCTTCGCCGTTAAACAGATTAAGGGATTACCAGGATTTTGATCTGCATATCCCAAATTTGCACATTTGAAATCTGCACATCTGCGCATCTACCTTACTTTACGCTTTTTTTGAGTACAATAAAGTAGCCGGCTATAAAAACAAGGATAGACACAGTGATGCTTATTAATACATCCCTCGTAAAAACATCAATTTGCATTTGTTTTACTGATTCATCGCCACGGGGTATCATAGTACCTATGGCAACCATTGGATGCGCGTACGGAAAAGCATAACTGTACTCCCAGCCCTTTGTAACCAAAATAACACCGGTTATGGTACAAACGAAACCGATCCCCATAGGCTTCAAAAAATCGGCCCAGAGCAGGCTAAGCAGAAACTGTATAGAAAGTATACCTAACGATGATAAAAAGAGCTTGAAATAGATCAGTGCAAGCTCTTTCTCCATGTGATAATTATCAAACCTAAGCTGTGGTTTCACCACGCTTAAAAAATTGCCAAAACCAATAGTGAACAGCAAAAAAAGCGCGAGGCATAAAAATATAAGGAACAATGCATAAGTGTACTTAGCTCCGTATACTGCCCATCGTGAAATCGGCAGGCTGAATAAGCTTTTCCAGGTGTCGGCCCTGTGTTCGATACTATTCACAGAGTAGGCGATAAAAATAATGTATATAGGCAATAATAATGACCCCATCACACCTAATATAGCGCCTGCAAATTGCAACCACAACATCATAGGCGCTATGCCAATAAGCCGCTCGCTTTTGGCATAAAAACCAATAAAAAGCAACAGGCAAATAAGCAGGGGCACTAATATGGCCGACCAAAAACCTAATGTTTTACGGCTCTTAAAAAATTCTGACCTGAATGATAATATGAACCCTTTCATTCTGATCAGGCATTCTGAGTTATTGATAAAAACAGTTTCTCCAGGTCCTTTTGCTGCTTAACAATGCTAAATATGATATATCCGTTTTGGCTGAGCAGTGTATTGATGTCGCCCATTTGTTCTTTTGAAGTATACGGAACATATATATATTCGTTGGTTACATCGGCAACAGTATGGTGTTTACGGGTAAGCAAATTAGCAGCATCAACTGTGTTATCTGTTTCAATACGTATCAGCGGCTGGCTTATGGCTTCCAGATCTTTTATACTTCCCTGAAACAGCAACTCTCCTTGGTTAATAATACCTACGTGTGTGGCCATACGTTCCACTTCGGCCAGTAAGTGGCTCGATATAAAAACAGTTTTCTGGTGCTGGCTAACAAGCTTTAGCAGCAGTTCGCGCACCTCAATAATACCATTAGGATCAAGGCCATTGGTTGGCTCATCCAATATAAGCAACTTAGGGTTGCTAAGCAGGGCCAATGCAATACCCAGGCGTTGTTTCATTCCCAGGGAGTATTGACTTGCCCTTTTGTTTGCAGCACTGTTTAGCTTTACAAGGCCGAGCATTTCGTCGACCCGGTTTACAGGTACCTGTAATAACAATGCCCTGTTCAATAAATTTTCTTTCCCGGTTAAATGCTGATAAATTGCCGGTTGCTCAATAAGCGACCCAATTTGAGATAATATGCTGATGCGATTTTTCTGGAGTTCCTGTTCAAAAATATGAATACTGCCGTGTTGAGTTTTTAGCAGGTTTAACAGGAGTTTGATAGTAGTGGTTTTCCCGGCGCCGTTAGGGCCAAGAAAACCATATATACTTCCTTCGGGAACTTGCAGTGTCAATGATTTAACAACCTGCTGATCGCCAAAGTTGAAGGATAACCCTTCGGTATGGATTACCATACATTATTATTCTTTGCTATGGTGCAAACCGTTTTAACCAGGGTAACACCTTTATAAAATAGCGATGTAGCATGTACTGATGTACCAACTACTGCCGATTCCTTTTTTTGATCGAACTGATAGCTTACACCTAACATAAGCGCAAACATTACAGGGATCAATAACATTACAAAAGGATTCGAATTTTTGATAAGCGTTTTCATTGTGCGTGATTTGATAGAACAAAGAAATATTAAATATTTAACCCGCTAAAATGTATTAGACCAACGCACTGAGTTTATAGATGAACAGCCTGTTAACCCCCAAAACCCGTTCATCGATTTTAAATGCCCGTTCATCGATAAAAAAAAATACTATATATAAATGTATCAACATATAACAATCAAAATATTAAATTAGATGCCATAACCTTTTGTATAAAGGCTATTAAAAACAAAAGCATGCAGGCTTTAATTTCATCTGAACAACAAACACATATCATAAAAACGGGCTGGCAGGTATTTTGGCATTTGCTATTTTGGTTATGCATCATATCGCTTTTAATTTACCTGGCCCATACCGATTCTGAAGTAACCAACCGCGAATTGCTTGTTAAGCTGCTTCTATATCCGGCTATTAATATCAGCTTGTTTTATATCAACTTCCTGATCTATATTCCTAATTTTTTAGATAGAAAACGTTATTGGGCCTATGCAGTATTTGTTATCACCACCATTATCATATACGGTTTAGGCAAATATGGGATTGGCCTCATGTACAGGGATATCGTGTTAACGCACATGAACAAGCCTATTCCTTTCCCATCATATTTTTTAGTTACTATTTTTAGCAGCCTTATATTTATCTTTTTAAGCACCGTGCTCAAATTCACTACCGACTGGTTTTTGAATGAACGCATACAGCACGACCTGGAAAATCAGCGTTTAAGCGCCGAGCTGGCATTCCTTAAATCGCAAATAAACCCTCATTTTTTATTCAATTCATTAAACAGCATTTACTCCCTGGCCTACCAACGCTCCGACACCACCCCCGAAGCTATCCTTAAGCTATCAGAAATTATGCGCTATATGCTGTATGAGTGTAATGATAATAAAGTTGACCTGAGCAAGGAACTTCAATACCTTCATAATTATATCGACCTTCAAAAAATACGGTTTGGCAACAAAGCTTTTATTGATTTTAAAGTGATGGGCGATGTAACCAATCAGCAAATTGTACCATTGTTACTTATAGCCTTTATTGAAAATGCATTTAAGCATGGGGTAGCTAATGATGTGACGTCGCCCATAAAATTGCTGATCAATGTAGATGAGTGTAACCTGCACTTTTATATACAAAATAAAAAGCACACCCATAATCGCGATGCAATTGGGGGCATTGGCCTCAATAATGTGCAAAGGCGGCTTAACCTGCTTTATCCCTGGAAACACAAATTAAACATAAGGGACGAGGTTGATACGTATACTTGTGAATTATCTATAGTTTTATAAGATAGAAACCAAACCATGAGCCAATTAAAAAGCTTTTTCCTGATCCTTTTACTATCAGCATATGGCTATAATTGCCTTGCCCAGAATGACCCTAAACTTACCGAAGTTTGGGATCCTAAGCCAGCTATGGTATTGCCCGGCGCTGGTAATAAGGCGCCATCGGATGCTATTGTTTTGTTTGACGGCAAAAACTTGAACCAATGGACCAATCAAAAAGGTATGCCCCCCGGCTGGAGTATCA
>Ga0193742_1000838_pt1 | contig 19639 bp, 17 predicted proteins | sample L2c1metaG_FD_165511 | JGI IMG/M metagenome (GOLD analysis project Ga0193742, IMG submission 165511) | Soil microbial communities from a riparian zone of the East river system, Colorado, United States - L2c1 | ecosystem: Environmental > Terrestrial > Soil > Riparian zone | place: USA: East River... | reverse complement strand
CTGGGCCTTCGCCTCGGCCCGGGCGCCCCGGCCCCCGAAGAACGAGAGGATGCCGTCGGGGTCCTTGGCCATCTGGATCGCGCCGAGGCCGAAGAGGATGTCGGCCACGTAGACCGACGGCGTGCCACCCCAGTTCAGGAACGACGGCACCGGCGCCGGCCAGTCGAAGCCGCTGGCCAGCAGGGCCGGGAACAGCGAGGCGCTGAGCCCTGCGATCACCGCCGCGCCCGTCCGCCGGACGCCCCACAGCACCACCGCGGCCAGCCAGCCGAGGCCGACCGTGGTCGTGTAGGTGCTGCTGGAGGCGTGGAAGTCGAAGGTCACCAGCAGCACGCCGCCGAGGCCGGCGATCGCCGACGACAGGGCGAAGAGCCGCAGCTTGGCCCGCACCGGCGAGATCCCCGACGATGCCGCCGCCACCTCCGACGCCCGCACCGCGGCGATCTCGCGCCCCACCGACGAGCGGTCCAGGTTGTGCACCAGCGCCGCCACCAGCAGGATCAGCGCCAGCACGACCAGGGAGAAGACCTTGTCGTCGCCCAGGTCGAGAGGGCCCAGCTCGGGCCGCTCGATCGACCAGCCGCTGGTCCCGTTGCGGAACCAGGGCCAGGCGAACAGCACCGTGTCGCCCACCAGGCCGAGCGCCAGCGTCGCCAGCGCCAACGCCAGTCCGCCGAGCCGCAGCGCCGGCAGGGCGACCAGGACGCCCAGCGCCACGGCCACCACCACGCCCGCCAGCAGGCCCACCGCCCACGGCTGCTCGTAGTGCACGATCGTCAGGCCGGCAGTCAGGCCGGCGGCGGTCACGAGCGCCGCCTGGGCCAGGCTCACCATGCCGCCCAGCCCGCTGACCACCACGAACGACAGGAAGATCAGCGACAGCGCCAGGCCCCGGCCCACCAGGCCGACCCAGTAGTCGTCGCCCACGAACATCACGTAGGCCGCCAGCACCAAGGTGGCCGCGGCCCAGGGCAGCCGCCGGCGCCAGGCCGGCAGCGACAGGCGGTGGTCGGTCGTCGCCGCGTCGTCGGCCACCATGCCGGCCCGACGACCCGAGGTGCGGGCCAGCAGCGCCAACCCGGCCAGCAGGGCCAGGAACGGCGCCGCCTGACCGAGGCCCGAGATCTCCTTGGCGAACCCGACGTAGCCCGTGACGAGGTTCTGCACGACGCCGAGCAGCAGCCCGGCCGCCAGGGCGATCGGCACCGATCGCAGCCGGGCCGCGACCGCGGCGGCCGTGGCGACGAACACGATCGACGTGTAGGTCGACGGCGCCAGGCTGTTGAACACCGGCGCCCCCGCCACCCCGGCGAGGCCGGCCAGCAGGGAGCCGAGGCCCCAGGCGATGGCCGACGTCCGGCCGGGGTCGACGCCTCGCAGCGCGGCGAGCCCCGGCCGGTCGACCACGGCCCGCATCTCCAGGCCGAGCCGCGACCGCTGCAGCAGCAGCCACAGGAAGCCGCTGGCCATCAGGGTCACCAGCACGACGACCAGCTGGTCGGAGTCGAGGTTGATGCCGCCCGGCAGCTGCCACGTCTCCTTGGGCGACGGGCCGATGCCGGGCGTGAGGAACACGTCGGTGCCGAGCGGCAGCTTCCAGCCCGCCTCCGACACCAGCTGCTCCACCACGAACCGGGGTATCGCCGGGATCGCCACCAGGATGCCGACCGTGGCCATCACCTTGGCCGTGTCGCTCGCCTGGGCCAGCCGCCGGAACACGAGACGGTCCAGCAGCAGGCCCAGGCCGGGGGCGAACACGAGCGCGGCCACGATCGCCGCCGGGGCGATCGCCCACCCCAACCCGATGTGCAGCTCGTAGTACACGTAGGCGGTGGCGAACGCGATGGCACCGAAGCCCAGGTTGAAGATGCCGGTGGCCGAGAACGACACCACCAGCCCCATGGCGACGAGCGAGTACACCGCGCCCGACACGGCGCCGCTCGCCACCAGGTTGAGGAGCTTCTCCATCGCGCCGGGCTATCCGACCGGGATGTTCTCGTAACAGGTGAAGGGTTCCTGCACCTCGTAGGCGCCGTCGACCACCTGCACCAGCGCCGCGCACGGCGCCGACACGTCGAGGTTCTCGGGGAACGACAGGGCGCCGATCCCACCATCCTCGGGCTCGTACTCGAAGCCCTCGGTCATGAGCGCCCGGATGTCCTCACCCGTGGCGTCCTCGCCGGCGGCCTCGAGGATCTGGATGAACAGGTCGGCCTGCCAGTACCCCTGCGACACCCCGAAGGTGGCCGCGGGCTCCTCGTCGATGGCCTCCAGGTCGGCCTGGAGCTGCTCGATGGCGGGCGACTCCGACTCCTGCGGCGGCAGCTGGACGTTGATGTAGTGGCCCTCGATGGCCGACGCCACGTTGGGCTGCTCCTCCAGGAGGCCCGGGGCGTACGTGGTGAACCCGACCGTCAGTCCCTCGTAGCCGGCCGCCTTCAGGGCGCCCGCCAGGCCGACCTCGTTGGGGAAGTTCGTCGAGATGTAGACGATGTCCGGGTCGCTGTCGGTGATGGCCTGCACCCAGGGGGCGTAGCTGGTGGGCGCGTCGACGGGTGGGAGGTCGGCCTCCTTGTAGACCACCTCGGCGCCGCGGTCCTGGATGATCGCGTCGTAGAGGTCGTTGCCGGCGTGGCCCTGGGGGTTGTCGCCGGCCTGGATCGCCACCTTGAGGCCCTCGGGGCTGTCGGCCGCCGCGGCCAGCACCGGGTCGACCAGCGACGAGTTCACGAAGTCCGGGCTGAGCAGGCAGCCGGAGAAGGCGTAGCCCCACTCGGAGCCGCAGAAGCCGGGGTTCACGCCCCAGCCGACGTAGGGCACCTCGTTCTGGGCCAGGAAGTCGCTCGACGCCGCCGGGAACGTGTCGGAGGTGATGGGCACGACGGCGAACACGTCGTCCTGCTGCACCAGCTCCCGCACCAGCGTGGTGTCGCGCTGCGGGTCGGCGTTGTCGTCTTCGACGCCGAGGAACTCGATGGGTCGGCCGTTCACGCCGCCGTCGCGGTTGGCCCGCTCGAACCGGGCCTTGGCGCCGACGTCGACGCCCTCGTAGAACTGCAGCTGGGCGACCCCGCCCACGACGATCGGGTCGCCGCTGGGGGCGTCGCCGCCGCTGTCACCGCTGTCGCTGCCGGTGTCGCTGCCGGAGCTGTCACCCGCTTCGTCGTCGTCGTCGGAGCACGCCGACGCCAACATGGCCAACACTGCGAGCGCCGCCACGGTCGCACGGATCCTTGTCGTCACTTCAAATCCCCCTATGGATGGGCTGTCGTTGCCCGCCTCGTGAACACCTCATGGAGCGGCGGCACCACCTCTTTCGCGAACAGGCGGATGCACTCCGCCGTGTCGCCCGGTGGGATCGCCGGGTAGACCAGCCGGGCCGACAGGTGCCGGGGCCCGTCGCCGGGCGCGTCGGCCAGCGCCTCGACGAACGGGGTCAGCCGCTCGACGCAGTGGTCCGGATCGCCGACGACCAGGGCGTGCGTGAGCCGCTCCTCGTCGGTGAGGTCCGGGCGCGGGGTGGCCGCCTGCCACTCGTCGCCCGGCCGCCAGGTGGTGGCCTCGACCCGCTCCTCGCGGATCGCGTCGGCGCCGCCGGGCTCCGACTCGGCCTTCCAGCTCTGCATGTAGCCCTGCACCCGGCGCAGACCGGGCGCGGCGATCGCCTCGGCGTCACGGGCCGCGGTGAACAGCAGCATCGTCTGCGCCAGGGCGAAGTCGCCGAGCGGAGCCTCGTCGTCGAGCCACCCGATCCGCCGGCGCAGGCCGTCGGGGCTCATCATCGAGGCGAAGTAGCCCTCACCGAGGCGTCGGGCCCGCCGGACCGCCGCCTCGACCTTCCCGCCACCCCACACCGGCGGCCCCGCCGCCTGGAACGGTGTGGGCGACGTGGGCAGGACCTCGTCGGGGATCAGCCCGACGCCCGACACGGTGCCGCCGGCCGACTCGCGCAGCACCCGGATGCACTCGGTGAAGCGGGCCACCCGGTCGCGCCGCCGCAGGCCCAGGCCCTCGAACTCGTGGTCGCGGTAGCCGATGCCGAGCGCCAGGATCAGCCGGCCGCCGCTGAGCTGGTCGACCACGGCCGCCTCCTCGGCGAAGCGGACCGGGTCCCACATCGACGGGAGCATCACGTCGGTGCCGATCGTGACCCGCTCGGTCCGCTCGGCCATGGCGGCGAGCAGCACGAACGGCGCCGGCACGAAGCCGGAGCTGGAGAAGTGGTGCTCGGAGGTCCACACGGCGTCGAGGCCCACCTCCTCCGCCAGCGCCGCGGCGTCGACGGCCGCCCGCACCGCGGCGTGGTACGCCGCGGGCGTGGTGCCGTCGGCCTGCGTCACCAGACCGCTCAACCCGAAGGTGAGCCGGCCGCCGGTGACGGCGCCGCGATGGCGGGGAGGCCCCAGGGCCTCGGTCCCGGTCACGTGGTCAGGCCACCGCAGCCGTGGTCTCGCCGGTGAACGCCGGCATCACCGTCGTGGCGAAGCGCTCCATGTTCTCGAGCGTCTCTTCGATCGACGAGGTGTGGAACGCGCACAGCACCTCGCTCACGCCCAGCAGCTCGATGCGCGACCGCAGCCGCTCGATCGCCTTCTCCGGCGTGCAGAACAGGAAGACGCCCAGGTCGAAGTAGTGCTGGTAGTCGAAGTTGGCCCGGTTGGCCTGGGCCTTCGAGTAGAAGGAGAAGCCGGGGTCGTCGGGCTGGATGCCGGCGGTCATCAGCTCCGAGTTGCGGCGCTGGAACCACTCCATCGACGGCCGGGGCGCGTCGAACGCCTCCGCGTCGTCGTGGGCGATGTACACCCACTGCGGGAGCGTGATCGAGTAGTCGGTCGGGTCCTCACCCTCTGCGGCCAGAGCGTCACGGTAGACGTCGAGGCTGGCCTTCACCTTGTCGAGCGGGGTGATCGACGGGGCGCAGAGCAGCGGCAGCTTCATCTTGGCCACCGCCTCGAACGACTCGGGGCTCACGCCGGCGACCCGGAACGGCACCGGCTGCTGCTTGGGCTTCGGGTACAGCGTGAGGTGGTCGACCTCGTAGTGCTCGCCCTTGAAGCTGAAGTCGTCCTGGGTCCAGAGGCCCTGGATGACCTGGATGGCCTCGTGGAGCCGGTCGCGGGAGTCGGCCAGCGCGACGCCGTGGCCCTTGAACTCTCCGGGCTGGTAGCCCCGGCCGCAGCCGAAGTCGAGGCGGCCGTTGCTGATCACGTCGACCAGCGCGTAGTCCTCGGCCACCGTGACCGGGCTGTGCAGCGGCAGCACCGAGATGTTGATGGAGATGCGGATGCGCTCCGTGCGCGCCGCGATGGCAGCCGCGACCACGGCCGGGTTGGGCACTCCCACGTAGTCGCTGAAGTGGTGCTCGGAGAGGCTGACGCTGTCGTAGCCGAGCTCCTCGGCCCGCACCGCCAGCTCGATCGCATCGCGGTGCACCTGCTCCGGGGGACGGGAGTCGGGTGTGCCGTAGCCGGCGTTGGTCGAGAACCTGATCTTGGGGAGAGTCAACGTCGCTCCAGGGTCCGTGTCATCAGTCGTGTCAGCCGTGTCAGTAGAGGGAGAGGCCGCCGTCGGCGGCGAGCGTGGAGCCGGTGATCAACCGGGAGTCGGGTGAGGCGAGGAAGAGGGCGATGCGGGCGACGTCGTCCGGCGACCCGACGGCGTGGGGGTGGTGGGTCCGGATCTCGGTGAGGTCGGTGCGGTCGCGCTCGATGCGGGCGGTCACCCGCTCGGTGAGCACGATCCCGGGGGCGATGGCGTTCACCCGGATGCCGTCGGCGGCGTAGCGGGCGGCCATCGACCGGGTGGTGGCGATCACCCCGCCCTTGGCGGCGCTGTAGGCGTGGGCCGGGCTGTCCCCACCGAGGGCGTGGTACGACGCCAGGTTGATCACGCTCCCCCGGCCGGCCCGGCGCATCTGGCCCAGCGCCGCCCGGCAGCACAGCAGGGTGCCGCGCAGGTCGAGGCCGATGGTGGCGTCGATGGCCTCCTCGGTGAGGGCGTGGATGGGACCGTCGTCGTCGCGGGAGCCGCCGGCGTTGTTGACCAGGACCGACACCGGGCCGAGCAGCCGCTCGACCTCCTCGAACACCGCGGTGACGCTGACGGCGTCGCGCACGTCGAGCGGCAGCGCCCGGGCCTGTCCCCCGGTCTCCCGGATCGACTTGGCGACCGTGGCCGCCGCCTCGACGTCGACGTCGGCGACCGCCACCCGCGCCCCCTCGGCGGCGAACAGCTGGGCGATGGCGCGGCCGATCCCCGCACCTCCACCGGTGATCACGGCGACGTCGTCGGCGAGTCGGGGCATGGGATCAGAGGCCGTAGAACGCCCGGGCGTTCCCGGCGAGGATGGCCGCGGTGTCGTCGTCGGATAGCTGGAGCTCCTCCAGCTCCTTGAGCTCGTGGGCGCAGGAGGCGGCGTCGACCTCGTGGGGGAAGTCGGACGAGTACATGAACGGCGCCCGCCCGACCCGCTCGGCCACGTAGGCCAGGTCGTGCTCGCCGCCCTCGCAGCCCAGGGCGATGCGGCCGTCGCGGATCAGCTCGATCAGCAGGTCGTCGGCGCCGGTGCCCTGGGGCAGGACGAGCGCGTCGCCACCGGTGTCGTAGGACCCGAACGCCTTGCCGGACTCGGCGAAGCGCTCGAGCGCCATGAGGATCCAGGCCGAGCCGCCCTCGAGGTAGGCGGTGCGCAGGCCCGGGAAGCGCTCGTAGACCCGGTTGAAGAGCAGCCCGCCGAGGGTGATGAGCAGGGAGAACGGGTGGCCGAGGGCGTGGACCGGGGCGTAGACGTTGAGGTCGTCGAAGCCGAGGCCGCTGTGCGAGCCGCCGTGGAACGACAGGGGGCAGCCCAGCCGCTCGGCCTCCTCGTACACCGGCCAGTAGCTGCGGTCGCCGAGGTGGCGGGGCAGGCCGTTGGCGGTGATCATCGCCGCCCGCAGGCCCAGCGTCTCGTGGGCGTGGCGCAGCTCGGCGACCGCCCGCTCGGGGGCCTGCATGGGCAGGAGCGCCACGCCGGAGAACCGGCCCGACGGGTGCGCCCCGTACGTCTCGGCCAGCCACTCGTTGTAGGCGTGGGTGATGGCGACGGCGAAGTCGGGGTCGCGCAGGCGCCCGAGGGCGAGGGCCCGGGTCGGGTAGAGCACCGAGTGGGCAATGCCGACCTCCTCCAGGAAGGCGAGCCACTCGGCGGGGCCGACGTCGTTGTCGGTGCGGGTCTCCAGCACCGGGACCTTCACGGGCATGGCGTGGAAGTGGTCGAGCGGCGGGAACAGGAAGTGCTCGGCCACGATCGGGTTGTTCTCGAAGTCGTGGCGCCAGGGCGCGGGCAGGCGCTGGATGAGGCCGGCGGGGTCCTCCCACACGTGGCCGTCGGCGTCGACGATCTCCTGGGTGCGTTGCATCCCGCTCCTAGCTGCCTTCTCGGAAGTGGGTGACCAGGGCCATCAGGGGGCCGAGGTCGGGCTGGCGGTCGAGGTCCATGACCAGCTCGATGACCGCGTCGGCCGTGGTCGGGTCGGACGCCTCGACGAGGAAGGGCCGCAGGACGTCGACGATCTCGCCGGGGCTGAGCGGCGAGTCGGGGTGGCCGCGGAACGCCTCGGCGTCGTGGTGGAGGACCCGGCCGTCGCGCAGGTGGACCGCGACCTTGCCGCCGCTCCAGCCCGTCGACAGGGTGTCGTCGACGACCACGCGCACCTTGTCCCGGGCGGCGTGGTGGGTCGGGTCGGTGAGGCGGGACTCGTCGGTGTAGGTCTGCACCGTGATCCGGCCGTGGAGCAGGATCTCGGCGAGCACCCACGAGAAGCTCCAGCGGGCCGAGTCGAGCGTGGCGGGGTGCGGGCGGTCGCAGTACTCGGCGGTGTGCCGGCTGACCGTGGTCTCCACCCGCTCGACGTCGTCGTAGGTGACGTGGTGCTCGGCCAGGAGACCCGTGAGCCCGTCGACCGACGCGTGCAGCAGCCCGCAGCCCGGGTACTTCTTGAACTCGACGTTGTGGACCGCCGGCCGCTCGGTGCCGAGGCCCCGGACGGTGGCGGCGGGGTCGGCGTTGCCCGAGGCCCTAACGACCGCGAAGGCGACGTGCTCGTCCTCGACGAAGTTCGGCGCCCCGGTCGCTCCCTCGGCGGCCAGCAGCGCGGCGGTGATCCCGGCCCGGCAGCTGTGCCCCGCCTCCAGCTTGTGGGCGTCGAAGCCGGTCTGGTGGCCGATGCCGCTCGACTGCGACAGGGCGATGCTCATGGCGTGGGCGGTGGCCTGCTGGTCGAGGCCGAGGAGCCGGGCGGCGCCGGCCGCGGTGGCGGGCACGCCCCACCAGGTGCAGGTGTTGATGCCGTGCTGCACGCCCAGGCCGGGGGCGCCCCGGACCAGGCGGGAGGCGACCTCGAAGGCCACGATCGAGCTGGTGACGACGTCGGCCCCGGTCGAGCCGTGGACCTCGGCCACGCTGAGCAGGGCGGGGAACGTCCACACCGGGGAGCTGGTCTCCCGGTTCTCGGCCCGGAAGAAGCAGTCCTCCATCTCGGGCGTGTGGGCGATGGTGCCGTTGGTGAACGCCGCCGACTCGAGGTCGGTGCGGAACCCGCCCCCGGCGACGCCGGCCTGCGGGTCGCCACCCGCCCGGCGGGCGTGGCGGATCATCAGCTCGCCGAACGGGTAGCGGGACCCGACCACCAGCGACGTCACGGTCTTGAGCAGGAGCCCCTTGGTGAACTCGTGCGTCGCCGGCTCGAAGTCCCCGGCTTCAGCCGTGACCGTCCAGTCGACGAGCTGCTCGGTGGCCCCGGCGCGCCCCGTCACGATCGTTCCGCTCAACGCACCCCCTCGGTTCGAATGTTCTAGATGATTCAAAACCTCAAGGAGTTTGTCAAGCGGACGGCCTTCCCCGGCACCGGGGCTATCGTCCCGCAGCGTTGTCATGATCCGGGCGTGTGCTTCGCTGCGAGGCCAGCGCCGCCTGTTAGGACCGGCCGAGGAGGACCAATGGGATTGAGCAGCTACCGACTGAACGCGTCGATCGCGGTCACCGACATGACCCGGGCCGAGGAGTTCTACGAAGGCAAGCTCGGTCTCTCGGCGGCACGGACCGGAGCTGACGGAAGCAAGGTCTACGCGTCGGCCGGTGACGCATCGCTGGAGGTCTACCCATCTCCGGACCACGCCGGTGGGTCGACCGCGACCCTGGCCACCTGGCACGTCGACGACGTCGAGCAGACGGTCGACGAGCTGACCTCAAACGGCGTGACCTTCGAGCAGTACGAAGGCGTGCTCGAGACCGGCTTCGACTACGGCACGGACGAGAAGGGGATCTCACCCCGCGCCGGCGGCGGCAAGGTCGCCTGGTTCAAGGATCCCGACGGGAACATCTTTTCGATCGCGGGTGATCGCTAGCACATCCGGACCCCCGGCTCTGACCCGGCTACGGGCGACCCGGGTCAGGGAGCGTCCGGCCTCGGTTCCCAGCCGTCGGCGAGCCGGGGCAGGTCGGCTTCCCAGTCGTCGCTCTTGACCCCGGAGGGGTAGACGATGTGGGTGAGGTCGTCGGACGTGTAGGCGATGATCTGGGCGGCGTGGCCGACCTCGTAGTTCACGTCGGCGTCGGGTTCGTCGACGGGGTTGCCGTCGGCGTCGGCGTAGAACGACGGGTCGACCAGAGCAGCCTGCTCGGCGCGGCGGATCTCCTCGGGGGTGCCGGTGAGGCCGACGATGCCGGCGTCGAAGCTGTCGAGCCACTCCCGTAGGTGCTCCGGGGTGTCGCGCTCGGGGTCGGTGGTGACGAACACGACCACCGGGTCGGGCATCCCCGAGCGTTCCAGGGCCATCGTCAAGGTCGCCAGGTGGAGCGGGCAGATGTCGGGGCACGACGTGTACCCGAAGAACAGGAGGGTGAGCTCTCCAGCGGTTTCGGCCTGGAAGTCGTAGCGACGGCCGCCGGTGTCGGTGAGCGTGAAGTCGGGGCGCGCGGCCGGCTCCCGCACGAGTGCCCCGTGCCAGCCGTCGCCGACGTCCGGTCCGTCGCTCTCGTTCGTGCCGACGTCGCTGGTCGCGGCGCCGGTCGCTGCGTCGTCGCCGTCGGAGCAGGCGAAGGCGCCGAGGGCGGCGGTCGTCGCCAGCATCGCCGCGAGGGCCCGTCGTCGCCCGGTGGCGGTCATGCGGGGACGAGCAGCAGCTGGAGCTCCAGCGTGCCGTGGTCGTCGGTGCGGACGAACCCGGCCATGTCGATGGCGTCCACGCCGAAGTCGGCGAACGCGATCGGGGCGCTGCCCGCGACAGAGATGGTCGACCCTTCCCAGCGGCCCTCCAGGGCGACCTCGACCGGTGCCGTCTGGCCGTGCAGGGTCAGGTCACCGGTGGCGGTCACCTCGACGTCCTCGCCGCGGGCGGGTGGTGACGGCAGCACGACGGGCGACGTCAGCTCGAACGACGCCTCCGGGTAGGTCGCCAGCTCGAGGCCACGGGTGAGCAGCGCCGAGTCGCGGCGGGCCTGGTCGCTCTCGAGCCCCGTCAGGTCGGCGGTGAAGCCGGCGGCGGTGATCCGGTCGCCGTCGACGGTGATCGTGCCCTCCACCGCGGGGGTGCGACCGGTGGCGGTCTTCTGGATGGTGTCGCCGGCGAACTGCTCCTGCACCCGGTAGCCGACGAACACCGTGTCGCCAGGCTCGACCGTCCAGGTGCCGTCGGCGCTGGCGGGACCGTCGCCGGTGTCGCCGCCGCCCCCGTCGGCGGTGATGGCGTCGACGTCGGCCTCCGGGTCGGCGGTGTCGCGGATCAGGGTGTACCAGACCGCCCCGCAGCCGACCAGCACCACCACCGGCACGGCGACGAGCACGGCGACCAGGCGCCGCGACATCAGTCGACCACCCGGAAGGCGCCGCGCATCGACGGGTGGATGCGGCAGAAGTAGGTGTAGGTGCCGGGTTCGAGGGAGGTGGGGATGTCCCACTCCAGGCGACCAGCCGTGGGTGGCCCGGCGACGCCCAGCTCACCGGAGTCGAACTGCACCTCGGCATCCGCGAGGGGGTAGGCGACGCCGGTGCGGTCGTTGCAGGGTGCGGCACAGGCGGTGATGGTGTGCCAGATGCCGTTGGGCTCGATCGGGGCGTCCTCGTTGTAGAACGTGAGGCGCCCGCCCTGGGCCACGGTGGGGACGTTGTCGTAGATGCCGCCGATGTCGCCGGGGGCGTAGGTGAAGTCGGCGATGGTGACCCGGTCGGCGGGCGGGCCGTCGGCCAGCTCGGTGGCGTCGACGAACTCGTCGGTGGGCTCGCCGCCGTGGTTGTCGTTCTCCGGCAGGTGGCCGTGGGTGAGCACGGTGTCCTGCGGGTCGACCGGGTCGGTGAACGGGTCGACGCCCTCGTGACCGTCGACCAGCCACACCACGGTGATGCCCATCGACTCGTACCACGACGCCCGCTCGGTGTCGTAGGTCGTGGAGATCGACAGCACGTCGCCCTCGTCGACGTCGATCCGCCAGTCCTCGGGCGTCACGGTCATCGACACGTCCCACGACACCGCCCCCGCCGGTTCGTAGTACACGGCGTCGGACTGCAGGACGTGGGCGCGGTCGGCCTCGCTCTCACGGTTCAGCCACAGGTCGACCTGGTGGCCTCCCGGGTGGAGGTGGCCGCCGGCGGCGATGAGCGTGACGTCGCGGTCGGCGACCCACTCGTTGAGCTTCTCCCCGTCGCCGTAGGGGTTGTCGGCCTCGTCGGGGTAGGTGAAGGTGCCATCGGTGCCCGAGCCCTTCTGGACGTCGAACACCGGGTAGATGTTCCCCTTCTGCACGTCCATCCACAGCGGGTGGGCCACCTTGATGTCGGCGGCCTCGGGTGCGGTCTTGGGGATGAAGCCGATCTCGTAGGTGACCCACACCTCGTCGGGCGTCGACAGCAGGTTGTGGATCATGTAGTTGATGATCCAGCGGTCGTTCGCCTCGTACTCGTAGCCGTAGCCCGCCGGCAGCGTCATCCGGGTCTTCTCCTCGCCGGCGGCGAAGAACAGCTGGGCCAGGCCGCCACCGGTCTCGCGCTCCTCGCGGGTGGCCGACACGTTGGCCCACACGCCGTGGTGGAGGTGGATGACGTCCACGGGCGGCACCGTCCCGTCCTCGCGCACGAGGTCGGGTGTGATGCTGACGATGTACCCGTCGACCTCGGGCTTCGGGATGTCGAGGCCGCTGTAGTCGATGTTGTTCTGCCCGGGCTCGATGGCGATCGGCCCGAACTTGAACTGCAGCGTCTCCACTCCCGGCTGCTCCGGCGGCTCGACGACCTCGAGGCTCTCCGCGTCGGGATGCGTCGACGCGAAGATCTCCTCGCCGGCCGCACCGTCCGTCGCGGCGCCGTCGTCGCCCGCAGCGCCCTCGGTGTCGTCGCCACTCGAGCACGCGCCGGCCATCACACCCGCGACGACGAGCGCCGCGAGCACATGTCGGGCCCTGACGGGCCTTCCCCGAACGATCATCCTGTGTCTTCCCCCAGAAAAGTCCACGCCACCCCTGCACGTAGTTACTCAGAGTACATATCGCGATGTAAGCCCGAGATGAGGTCAGCGCATGCCGAAGACGTGGCGGAGGCGGGGGATGCGGCGGACGAGGTAGCGGTCGGCCAGCAGGACGGCGAGGAGGGTGAGTCCCCAGAGGGGGTATACGACCGCGAGGACGAGGGCGGTGATGAGGTCGTGCCCGACACCGGGCTGGTTCCCGGTCGAGTCGTTCGTGGTCGTTCAGTCGTTCTCGAGTCGCCTGTGGTCGGTCTCCGACGACGAACGACTCGACCGTGGATCGGCGACTACAGATGACTCGGCACGGGACGCAGCCGAGGTCAGATCGACACGAGGGCCGGGACCAGGGTCTCGTGGGTGCGGGCGGGCTCGGTCCTCGGGGCCTGCACCGGGCGGAGCCAGAGCTGGGGGCTGAGGACGACACGGTCGCCGCGGTGGGTGCCGACGGCGCCGGCCGCGACCAGGCGGCGTCCCGGTTCGACGCCGGCGACGCCCCGGTCGCCGAAGAACACCAGGTCGAGGGTGCCCGTGGTGTCGCCGAGGGTGACCTCGGTGGCCGGGCCGCCGGCCCAAAGCACGTGGGCGACGGACCGCACGGTGCCCTCCACGACGACGCGGGCCCGGTGAGGGGCCGCGCCCAGGGCGTGCGTCGCCGTGGGGGCGGTGAAGGGGTCGAGGCCGATCCCGAAGGTGTCGTCTGCAGCGGGTCCTCGTGTCATGCCTGCAGGTCTACGGCCCCTCTGACCTGGACCGAACCCCCTTAACGCGACCTCAGCACGACGCCCGGGATTCTTAGCGCGGCCTTAACCCCCGCCCCCGGACCCGACCGCGTGAAGACCACGTCAAGAGTCGGCGCTCAACCCGGGCCCGCACGGCTTCACCGAGATCTTCTACGCCTTCGGCTCCGTCGCCAACGGCAACGGCTCCGCCTTCGCCGGGCTGAGCTCCGACACCGACTGGTACGACACCGTCCTGGGCCTGGTCATGCTCGCCGGCCGCGGCGCCGTGCTCCTCCTCGGCGGACTCACCTACCTCCCCGCCCTCGTCGTCGGCCCCATCGTCGAACAGCTCGGTGTGTGACGATCAGGTGATGCACCCCGACCTGGTCAGCGCCCTCACGCCGGTGCTGGCGGACCTTTCGACGTGCGCCGTCAGCTTGGACGTCCGGGACGAGGACTGGGGCTCGCCCGGCGGCCCGGCGGCGACGGTGTGGGAACCGGACGGGAGCCGCACCGGCATCTCGATGCTGTCCGGGGAGTCGGCTGTGGAGCAGATCGTGAGCCTGGCGGACCAGCTGCAGGAGGTGGCGATCGAAGCGCTCTGGACGGAGCGACTGCCGGTCACGTGGCCGCAGTGCGTCCTCCACCCGGACACCCACCCGCTGGAACCGGCGGTCGAGGCGGGCCAGGCGATCTGGCGGTGCCCCCAGAGCAGCACGGTCGTCGCCGCCATCGGGTCGCTGGGGAACGCCTGACCGGGCGGGCCACGAGCGGACCGGCCACCTGCTCCTGCAGGCGTGAGATGCCGATCCAACGGTCGCCGTAGATCAGCCGCCCGTCGCCGTCGAGCACGGGCCGAGGGGGTCGCCGTCGGGCTTCGACGCGCAGGCGATCGAGCCGGACCGAAGGTCGGCCACGCTCACGGGCAGGCGGACCCAGTCCTCGACGACGTCGTCGGCCACGACCGGGGACGGAGCGGTCGAGCTGCTCGATCCGCTGTGCCTCCCGTCGGGCGTCGTCCGAAGCGGACAGGACGAGAGCCGCCGAGTCGTGCGTGAAGTAGGAGTGGGCTTCACTCGTTCTTCGAGTATGGGCTGGGTGCCGATGGAGGCAGCGTTAAGAATCCCCGACCCGCCGTAGAGACCGCGTTAAGGCCCTCGACGGGCCTGTCCCCCGTCGTTAGACCCGGTCTCGTGGTCGGATCACGTGCCCCGAGAGGGAGCGGACAAGGAATGTCCGAGCCCGAGGACCCGTCCGAAATGGACGTGGTCATGTCGCTCGTTCGTCCCGCAATGAAACCAGGGCCGCGGCGGCGCTGATGGTGGCCGTGGTATTGGCGGCGGCGCTGGGTGGACGGACGGCGGGGACCCTCGAGCAACGGGTCGTTGCGGCGGCATTGGCCGACCAGGTGGGTACGGCGTTGGCCACTTCACACTTCGAAACCGATGGGAGAAGCAGGAGATATGGCTGACGTCGTATTCGTGCTGGTCGCAGTGGCCTTCTTCGGGCTCTGCGTGCTGTACGTCAAGGGCTGCGAGCGCATCCTCCGGGGTGCCGGCGACGCGGACGAGACCACCGAAGGGGTGACGCGATGACCGCCGACAACGTCATCGGTCTGGTCCTCGCCGTGCTGCTGGCGGCCTACCTGGTGGCGGCGCTCGTCTTCCCGGAGAAGTTCTGATGACCTCGGCCGCCTGGCTCCAGTTCGGCGTGCTCGTCGTGCTGCTGTGCCTCACGGCACCACCGCTGGGCCGCTACATGGCCGCGGTCTACGGCGACACCGGCGACGACGACGAGGAGGCCAAGAAGGCCCCCGGCGACCGCTTCTTCAGCGTGGTCGAGCGGCCCATCTACCGCCTCTGCCGGATCGACCCCGCGCGGGAGCAGCGCTGGACCGTCTACGCCTACTCGGTGCTGGCGTTCAGCGTGATCTCCCTACTGCTGCTCTACGTGCAGCTGCGGGTGCAGAGCTCCCTGCCGTTCAACCCGACCGACATGCCGGCCGTCGGCGAGCACCTGTCGTTCAACACGGCGGTCAGCTTCGCCACCAACACGAACTGGCAGTCCTACGGCGGCGAGGCGACGATGAGCCACCTCAGCCAGATGGTCGGCCTGGGCGTGCACAACTTCGTGTCCGCCGCCGCCGGCATGGCGGTGATGGCGGCATTGATCAGGGGCCTGGCCCGCCGGCGGGCGTCGACCCTCGGCAACTTCTGGGTCGACCTCACCCGCACCATGGTGCGGATCCTGCTGCCGGGGTGCTTCGTGTTCGCACTGGCCCTCGTCAGCCAGGGTGTGATCCAGAACTTCGACGGCTTCACCAGCGTGGCGACCGTCGAGGGTGCCAGCCAGGTGATCCCCGGCGGCCCGGTGGCCAGCCAGATCGCCATCAAGCAGCTGGGCACCAACGGCGGCGGGTTCTTCAACGTGAACTCGGCGCACCCGTTCGAGAACTCCACCCCGTTCAACAACCTCCTCGAGACCTACGCCATCGCGATCATCCCGTTCGCCCTGGCCTTCACCTACGGCTACATGGTGAAGGACAGGCGCCAGGGCCGCACGGTGTTCGCGGTCATGGCGGGGATCTGGCTGCTGATGTCGGTCGCCGCCATGGCGCTGGAGACCAACGGCAACCCCGAGATCGACCAGTTCGCCGTCGACCAGACGGCCACGGCCGACCAGGGCGGCGGGAACATGGAGGGCAAGGAGGTCCGCTTCGGGTCCGCCGCGTCCGGCTTGTGGCTGGCGACGACGACCGGGACGTCGAACGGCTCGGTCAACTCCATGCACGACAGCGCCACCCCGTTGGGCGGTGGCGTGGCGATGACCCACATGATGCTGGGCGAGGTCAGCCCCGGCGGCGTGGGCGTGGGGCTCAACGGCATCCTGATCATGGTGATCCTGGCGGTGTTCATCGCCGGCCTGATGGTCGGACGCACACCGGAGTACCTGGGCAAGAAGATCCAGGCGCCCGAGATGAAGCTGGTCGTGCTGTACGTCCTGGCGATGCCGGCGGTGCTGCTGGGCTTCGCGGCGGCGTCGGTGCTGCTCGACTCGGCCCAAACGACCAACAACCCAGGGGCCCACGGGCTGTCCGAGATCCTCTACGCACTGACCTCGGCGGCCAACAACAACGGCTCGGCGTTCGCCGGCCTGACCACCGCCACGCAGTGGTACGACACCGTGATGGGCCTGACCATGCTGGTCGGCCGGTTCTTCCTCATCATCCCGGTGCTCGCCATCGCCGGAGCGATGGCCCGCAAGCAGCCGGCCCCCGAGACGGCGGGCACCTTCCCGACCCACACCCCGCTGTTCGGCGGTCTGGTGATCGGCGTGGTCGCCATCGTCGCCGGCCTGACCTTCTTCCCTGCGCTGGCGCTCGGCCCCATCGTCGAGCAGCTGTCGATCTAGGAGCACTGACGACATGAGCACAACGACCACACCGGAGCGAGCAGAGGAGCGCGGCGGCTCGCAACGAGCCCAGAGCCGCTCCCTGTTCGACCCCACCATCGTCAGAGGCGCGCTGGTGGACAGCGTCCGCAAGCTCCACCCGCGCGTCCAGGCCCGCAACCCGGTCATGTTCGTGGTCCTCGTGGGCAGCGTCCTCACGACGATCCTGTTCTTCCGGGACGTCGGCGACTCGACCGCGCAGCAGAACGTGTTCACCGGCCTCGTGGCCCTGTTCCTCTGGTTCACGGTCCTGTTCGCCAACTTCGCCGAGGCCATGGCCGAGGGCCGCGGCAAGGCCCAGGCGGCGACGCTGCGCAAGACCCGGGCCGAGACCATGGCCAACCGTCGCGGCCGCGACGGCACGATCGAGTCGGTGCCGTCGTCGCAGCTCGACAAGGGCGACGTCGTCGTCGTGTCGGCCGGGGAGATGATCCCGTCCGACGGCGAGATCATCGAGGGCATCGCCTCGGTCGACGAGTCGGCCATCACCGGCGAGTCCGCCCCCGTCATCCGGGAGGCCGGCGGCGACCGTTCGGCGGTCACCGGCGGCACCCGGGTGCTGTCGGACCAGATCGTGGTCCGCATCACCGCCAGGGCCGGCGAGACGTTCCTCGACCGGATGATCGCCCTGGTCGAGGGCGCCGAGCGGCAGAAGACACCGAACGAGATCGCGCTCAACATCCTGTTGGCCGGCCTCACGATCATCTTCCTGCTGGCCGTCGTGACCCTGCAGCCCTTCGCCATCTACTCGGACGCCGAGCAGGAGGTGGTGGTGCTGGTGGCCCTGCTGGTCTGCCTGATCCCCACCACGATCGGCGCGCTGCTCTCGGCGATCGGCATCGCCGGCATGGACCGCCTGGTGCAGCACAACGTGCTCGCCATGTCGGGCCGGGCCGTCGAAGCCGCCGGCGACTGCTCCACGCTGCTGCTCGACAAGACCGGCACGATCACGCTCGGCAACCGCCAGGCCGCCGAGTTCCTCCCCCTGCCCGGCATCGCCGAGGACCGGTTGGCGGCCGCCGCGCAGCTGGCCAGCCTGGCCGACGAGACGCCCGAGGGCCGCTCGATCGTCGTGCTGGCCAAGCAGCGGTTCAACGTCCGCGAGCGCGACGTCGGCAACGCCACCCTCGTGCCGTTCACCGCCCAGACCCGCATGAGCGGGCTCGACCTCGACGGCCAGTCGGTGCGCAAGGGCGCCACCGACTCGCTCAAGCGCTGGGTCGTCGAGCTGGGGGGCACGGTGCCCGACGCCCTCGATCCCCTCGTCGAGGGCGTCGCCACCGGCGGCGGCACCCCCCTGGCGGTCGCCGAGGTGTCGGCGGCCGGAGCGCCACCCGAGGTGCTCGGCGTCGTCCACCTGAAGGACGTGGTCAAGGAGGGCATCCGGCAGCGCTTCGAGCAACTGCGGGCCATGGGCCTGCGCACGGTGATGATCACCGGCGACAACCCGCTGACCGCCCAGGCCATCGCCACCGAGGCCGGCGTCGACGACTTCCTCGCCGAGGCCACCCCCGAGGACAAGATGGCCCTCATCCGCAAGGAGCAGGAGGGCGGGCGGCTCGTCGCCATGACCGGTGACGGCACCAACGACGCCCCCGCCCTGGCGCAGGCCGACGTTGGTGTCGCCATGAACACCGGCACCCAGGCCGCCAAAGAGGCCGGCAACATGGTCGACCTCGACTCCAACCCGACGAAGCTCATCGAGATCGTCGAGATCGGCAAGCAGCTGCTCATCACCCGCGGCTCGCTGACCACGTTCTCGATCGCCAACGACGTCGCCAAGTACTTCGCCATCATCCCGGCGATGTTCTCCGGCTTCGCCGGCCTCGGGGCGCTCGACGACCTCAACATCATGGGCCTCGAGTCGCAGCGCTCGGCGATCCTCTCCGCGGTCATCTTCAACGCCCTGATCATCGTGGTGCTGATCCCGCTGTCGCTGCGGGGCGTGAAGTTCCGGGCCGAGAGCGCCGCGGTGATGCTGCGCCGCAACCTGCTCATCTACGGCCTCGGCGGCATCATCGCCCCCTTCGTCGGGATCAAGGCCATCGACATCCTCATCTCTGCATTGGGAGTCTCGTGATGCGTCGTCAGCTGTTCCCCGCCCTCATGATGATGGTGATCTTCACGGTCGTCGCCGGGCTCATCTATCCCCTGGCCGTCACCGGGGTCGCCCAGGTGGCGTTCAAGGACAAGGCCGACGGCTCGCTGGTCGAGAACGCCGACGGCGAGGTCGTCGGCTCCAGCCTCATCGGCCAGACCTTCGTCGAGCCGCAGTACTTCCACCCGCGGCCCTCGGCGGCGGGCGACGGCTACGACCCCACGCTCAGCTCGGGATCGAACCTCGGCCCGACCAACGACAAGCTCCTCGTCGGCGAGGTGGACGACCCGGCCACCGACGACGTCGACGAGAGCTTCGACGGCATCGAGCAACGGGCCGCCGCCTACCGCGACGAGAACGACCTGGCCGACGACGAGGCCGTCCCCGTCGACGCGGTCACCGCCTCGTCGTCGGGCCTCGACCCGCACATCTCGATAGCCAACGCCCGCCTCCAGGCCGCCCGGGTGGCCGACGAGCGGGGCCTGGGCGTCGACGAGGTCCTCGACCTGGTCGACGACCACACCGACGGCCGGGCCCTCGGGTTCATCGGGGAGAAGGCCGTCAACGTGCTCGAGCTCAACCTCGCCCTCGACCAGGCCACCGAGAGCTGACCGCCATGCCCGGCCCACCGGAGCTGCCCCAGCCGGACTCGTGTACATCCGGGTGAGACGACCGACCGCCAGCGTCGGGGTCAACGGGTGGGAGATCGACGGCACCGACGTCACCGGGTGCCGGCCTGGCGATCGCCCGCTACATCCGGGTCCACATGGCCCACCTGCGCCGCAAGCTCGAACCCGAGCCCTCCCGGCCCCGCTACATCCTCACGGAGCCGGGCATGGGCTACCGGTTCGTCCCGTCCGAGGGCCCGCCGTCA
>Ga0193742_1000837_pt1 | contig 19642 bp, 42 predicted proteins | sample L2c1metaG_FD_165511 | JGI IMG/M metagenome (GOLD analysis project Ga0193742, IMG submission 165511) | Soil microbial communities from a riparian zone of the East river system, Colorado, United States - L2c1 | ecosystem: Environmental > Terrestrial > Soil > Riparian zone | place: USA: East River... | reverse complement strand
ACCGCCTATCCGTGGGAGCTCCCGGCACTCCAGGGTCCCCCCGGTGCTAGGCTTGCACTCGGCACTGGCGCGCCGGCCGACTCGCCGCCGATTGAGACGCAGCGTATGGCTTATCAGGGGTACTCGCGCCACTCGCGCCCGTCGAGCGTGGCACCGGCGGCTTTCTTGCCGACCGGAACAACACGCACAACTCGGTCACCATGGAAGCCATGACCGCCAACTAGATTCAGCCAACGTCCGCGAGGTGTGCTTGATGCAGCGCGGGTACATGTCATCCAATCCGGATCATCTCTGTCGCGATCGTATGTGGTCGCCCACTCGCCCCACTGCTTGAAGAAGAACGGCACGCCGGCGGTCACGCACTGATCGCGCAGCGAGCGCGCCCAGTCCGGATGCATCGGCCGCGCCTTCGCTCCGGACTCACCACCGACGATCACCCAATCGACGCACAACGTCATATTGTGGAAGCACTCAGCAACCGAACGGCAGCCGCATTTAACTGGCAAGAACTGCTCTATGTCGATCGCTCCGAGCAGCGGCTCCAGACTCACAAACCGCAGCGCCGCCGGCGTCTGGAGTAACAGCGGGGTTCTTTCGTCGGCTGTCGGCTGATCTTCGCACGAGACGCCGACGTGAATGTTGGACGGTGGGTATAATACTTCGCCTCCGGGGCGCTTTCCATTCCATGCACGATGCCCTCGCTCCAGCATGTATTTGAGCATTCGCTCAGGACGTTTGGTCAATACCTGAAAGACGTGACCTGTCTTGATCCACTCGCAGGCGCCCATAACGTGAAACACCTGATCGATAAACTCATCGGGTACGCTCTCGTGAAACAGATCGCTCATCGAGTTGACGAAGATACGGCGCGGCTTTTTCCAGCGCAGCGGCTGATCGAGACGTTCAGGATGGCACTGCACGTCGGTGAATTCGCGCGGGCGCATGCTTAACAACTCGCCTTCGTGATAAATTGGGATGCGCATACCGCCATACGCGCGAGGGAAAACCCTCTCGGCGTAGCAGTTCTTGCAGCCCTGGCTGACCTTCGTGCAACCCGTCACCGGATTCCACGTCGCATCAGTCCATTCGATGCCTGTTCGATCTCCCATGTTTTACATCGACCTGCTCTCGCGGTCGTCCCGATCGCCGAGCGGGAGCGATAGCTCGATCCCATTCGGCAGCCGCGACACTCCCATGCGCGGCGTCTTCTCCGGCACCGGGTGAAAGTAATAGAGCCCGTCGGACATCCCGATCCGGACCTTCTGCTTCAGCGATGCAACGAGATTGATCACCGCCGCCGCATCGCAGTCCAGCGCCTCGGCCAAGCACTCGATGCTCGTCGCCCGCTCCGGGCTCGAATGCTGAACCAGCTCGATCAACAGCCTGCGCTCCTCGACGGTCAGGGGCGCAACGCGAACGCCGTCGGCGTAGACCCGGCAGCGGCCGCAAAAAACTTGCGACGCGAAACGCCCCGCGCACGCATCGCACCCGAGCTTGCGACCGCAGAGCGGACAGTTCCAACGCCACCGCCCATGGTGCGGATATTTCTGAGCGCCTATCCCGCGGCTCGTGCAGTGCACCGTCCGCCCCGCCGGCACCTCGGCCTTGCACTCGCCACACGTCTGAGTTGCGGATTTTTCTCGTGCCATGATGGTCATAATAACATCCGAGCCCCATCAATGGTTGACCGTCCCAGGCGATAGAAAATATGGGTGAGACAATCGGTGGCAAGGTCCGCCAATTGTGGCGGACCTTGGCGGACTTTTGGCGGACTTTGGAGATTGGTTGATTTTGAGCGGAAAGGCTAACTTACGGAAACTATGAGGATAATTGGCGCGCCCGGAGGGATTCGAACCCCCAACCCTCAGATCCGAAGTTTTATTCCCCGCATCATTGGCGCTCGCCTGCGACTTTAGGCTAGACTGAATCTTTGTCATTTGGCCTACTTATATCTTCAGCGATTATCGCCGCTCGGTTGCCGCCGCAAACGCTTGGCGGACTTTTGGCGGACCTGTTCCCAATCAACGAATTGATGGAGACAATTGATGCACAGCGGAATGCACAGTGTCATTTGATGTTCCCTGACGAGAACTTCCGTCCCCAGCTCGGGGACGTTATCGCAACCCATGACTGAACACTGATTCGGCTTCTTAAGCATTGCTTACTCGCTGTCCTTCTTGCCTGCTTTGGCGTGCGACAGAACGCGCGACGCCATGTCTTGCACCGCCGTCGAATCGTCATCGATGAAATGCGCGTAGCTTCTCGACGTGATCCCTACGTCCCGGTGGCCGAGGAAATGGCTCACGTCGGAGAGTGACGTGCCCATCTTGAGAAGTTGCGAGGCGAAGGTGTGGCGCAGCCGGTGCAGCGTGCGGCGGGTCACGTCGGCGCGATCGCAGGCCGCGTCGAGCAGGTTTTGCGCGGCCTTCGGTTGCAGCGGTTGGCCGTCGACCGTGAGCATGACGAGCTGCTTGGCGAGCGGATCCATGCCCGGCCACACCCGCGGCCGCGCGGGCGGGCACTTGAGCTTCCATAGGCGCAGGTCCTTGACGAGCTCGCGTGGCGCGGACAGCGTGCGCCGGCTCTTTTTCTTCGGGTCTTTCAGCGTCCGCCCGGTGTTGCCGTAGCCGGGAAAGTCGGACTTTTCTTTTTCCTCGCTCACGAGATTTTTAATCACGCGCACCTTGGGCGACGTCGCCTTGAGATCGATCGCCGGCCAACTAAAGCCCAGGATCTCGCCGATGCGGAGCCCACAAAAGCCGCCGAGCCAGACGAGGATACGTTCGAGCTCGCCGGCCTCGGTCGCGCCGATCAGCGCGGCGAGCTGCTCCTCGGTGTAGACATCCTCCGGCTGGATCTCGCCGTCGTCCTCGTCCTCCGTGGTGATTTTCAGGCGCTCTGCTTTTTCCGCAACGTTGACCTCGATCACCCGATGGCGCTGCGCTTCGTCGAAGATTCCATTGAGGGTCTTCAGGACCATATTGGCCGTGTTCGCCGACGTGCGAGCCTTCCAGAGGAGCGCCGCCTCCTCGCAGTCCTGGATCGTCAGCCGCTGGATGCGCAGCTGGCCGAGCTCCGGCCGGATGTATTTGTCGATGTGGATCTCGTAGTTCTGCAGCGTCTTGAAGCGGTAGCCGTCCGCGGCCTTCTTGCGCTTGAGCCAGGCGTCCGCCCTCTCCGCCACGGTCTCTTTTGAGTCGGTGAAGTATTGCCCGCGCCGAAGCTGCTGCTTGGACTCGCCGAGAAATGCGTCGGCCTCGCTCTTCAGCCGAAACGTCCGCTGGATTTCTTTTCGGTTGTGATCGCGGAAGGTGACTTGATACTTACCGTTGACGATTTTAATAGACATCAGGCCGCCTTCTCTTCGTGCGTGAGCTTGACGTATTCGAGCGCCACCTCGACGAGCGGGCTGATCGCGCGCCGCCCCTGCTCCCAGCGCGCCACCGCGTCCTTACCGACCCGCAGCTTGCGCGCGAGCCCGGCCTGGCTGAGGCCGAGTTTCTTACGCTCTCGTTTCAATTGTTTCCCGGTCATGGGTTTCCTCCTTCGGGAAACCTACCTATAGCACAGCGGCCTATGTATGCCAACGGCCCCTCCGGCCTCACTCCAGCATGAACTTGAGGACGATACCGCAAACAAGAAACCACAGGCCGACGATGAACAGGACCAGGAGTTTGGTCCGCGGCCGCTGCTCGTCCTCTCCGCCTGGCGGAGGATCCGGTGGACCGAATGGAAACGGCACTTATTTCCCCTTCGTGATTCCCGGCTGCTTCATCGTTGGGCTGCTCAGGGCGAAGTCCTGAAACGCCTTGATCCGCTCGTTAACGGCGTCCATGTGGTAGGCCGTGCAGCCATCGGCTATCGAGAGTTCCAGATAATGCTTGAGCAGCGGGAGGGCCAGGCGATCGCGCCCGCGTAACAAGAGCAACGGCTCGTTGTCGGGGATCGGCTCCAGGTTTCCGGTCTTGATGATCCTCTCGCCTTCAATGTGATGTTTGGGATCTATGATCTTCATCTTTTGGATCGTCTCCTTGGTTGAATTCCCTGAACTGATCAAACATTTCCTTGCCAGAAAATTTCTCAGCGACAAGGCCGGTGGCATAGAGCCAGCCCGGACGCTGAAGCGCCAAGATAGCCAGCGCGAGTAAAATCATCTGGCGATCGGACTCCTCGATATCGAAGTTCATTAATTTTAATGCTCCTTATGGTTACCGCCGCCGGCGCTGCTTTGCAGGAAGCGCTCGACGTCGCGCACGTTAAAAAGCACGTGGCGGCCCGGCTTGGTGCGCTGGATCAGGCCCTCGCGGCCTTTTTCCTCGAAGAGTGTTTTCGGCAGGTGAAATTTTTTCGCCAGGTCGTCGGCGCGCAGCCAGTCGCTTTCCGGCACGTCCGGCTTTGTGGCGGTACCGAGCGCCGCGCTCTGCAGCGCCTTGGCGAGCTCCTCGCGCACCACCTGGCGGACTTGATCGAGCAGTAGATCAAATGGGTTTTGAGCGGCCATAAAATTCGACCTTTCAGTTTTTGCTTCCCTCTTTGACCGATTCCAGCATTAAGCGGCTCACCAAGCTTGCGGCCTCGATCTTGCGGCCCTCGCGCTCGGCTTCGTCCATCGTCGTGTAACGGGTCGGGCGGTGCTCGGGCGCGAGCTCGCCGTCGCAGATGCCGCAGCGACGGTTCAAGACGCCGCGCTTATAGACCGCCTCGCCCTCCTGCTCGACGTCGGTCGCGGTCGTCTGCTGCGGGTGCCACATGATTGCGATCGAGCAGTGCCGGCGCGGGCAAAGCCACTGCGTGAGCCAGATTCGCTCACGCTCGTGGAACTCATGACAGTGGCCGCAGTAGCGCTGATCGATATCGCCCCGGTTATAACTTTTCGTCCGGCAAACCAGGCAGCGGATAAACGGCGAGCCGTCTTTGTCGCCGAGCTCGTAGGTTTTCATTCGACTTCCTTCCCCTCGATCAAATCATGTAACGCCGAAAATATCGGAACATGCCTTGCTCCAGGTGCTCTTCCTGCACTTTGCTTTCGGCGCCGAAGGTCGTTAAGCTTGTGATCTCGCTCATTGTGATTACAGGATCATGCGCAGCGGGATCGCCTCGATTTCCGCCGAGGGAGATTCCTGCTCCTGGAGCTCGCGCTCGAATTCTTCGAGGCGCGTTTCCTCCTCGTCGATGGCGACCCGAATGATGTAGCAGTGGACTTTGATTCCACTTGCGCTCTCCCCTTCCCAGATTCTTGCTCCAACGCCGTTCAGCGTCACAACCTTGGTCGTGCTGTGAATGGTGAGTTTCATTTTTTTTCCTTTTTTTCTTTTTCCTTTGATGAGATCAATTCCAGCTTTGGCAAGCGCGAGACAGAACAAACCAGCAGCGATGAGGCCACCCGGCAACGACCACAGGGCAACGCCGCTAACGACAAGAATAGCTCCCAGCAAAAATACCAACGCAACTATTTTGTCGTTTCGGCTCACCTTTATCTCCAAAACAAATAAAGCGTGATCGACGCAGCGAAGATGAACGCGCCGGCGAACATAAGCCAGAGAGGTTTCATTCGCCGCTCTCTCTCAGCTCGCAAATCTGCCCGCTCGCCAAGTCGCGCCACTCCTCGCCCTCGCGCAGGAGCAAAACGACGCTTGCGGGCCCCGCTACGAAAAACCCTTCGCCCGTGCCAAGCGTCTGATCGCACGTCAGCGCCAGGCTCTTGCCGTTCGCGCTGGCGAGCTTCACGCGCGCATCGATCCAGCCTCGGCCGCCGCACGCACGAATTTGACAGGTCTCGCCGGCTTTCATTTTTCTCCGTCCTTCGTTTTTCGGATGAGATCTTCCGCTTTTTTGATTCCTCGCTCGTTGAGTAGAAATGCCAGCTCGCCGTCGACAATCTCCACATCGCAAATCTCCTGCAAAATGTTTTGCAGGATACCGTGATTGACCGTGACCTCCGTGGCCCACTCGATCACTTTGTCGGCATCGGCCTGAGTGAAGCCGGCCGGCTGCCCTTTGCCTAGCCTCAGGAGCAATTTCTGGATGTCCTCATCGCTAAGCATGAAGCGCTGAAAATCGGTCGGGCTCATCGGACCTCATCCTCTGCCTTGAATTCCCGCATCGTCGGCCATCGTCCGTGCTCGGCTTTGAACGCCCGGCGAAAGGACGTGTAGTCGCGATCGCACGGCTTGCAGCGCCCGCCGCTGCGCCCCATGTCGCGATCGGAAAGGTCGTCGCGCTCACAGATAAAGCAGCGATGTTTAGTCGTCATCTGAGCTCTTTCGGTCTGTAGCCGAGGCCGCGGGCGCGCTTGAGGATTTCTTCGCAGCGCGCGAGGTTCACCTCCGGGCCGCCGCTGATTAATCCATAGGCGCGCGCGGATTCGACCAGTAAATAGAAGTGCGCGCAGTCTACCGCCTCTTGCCACTCCAGCGGCGTCTCGGGGTCGGATATGGAGGGCGGGTTTTCTAACCCGCCTGTTCTCGGCGGACTAGAAAGTCCGCCCTCCGATGGATCGTCACTTTCAGGCGGCGGTGGCGGTGGTTTTCTATTTGCCATTTAGTGCCTCATCGCGTTCTTCAAGATCTCCTTGACCGCCTCTTCCGCCGACGTCATGTCTTCGGGGTCGTAACGTGCGATGCCGTCGGCGATCTGCTCCAAGCGCGGTGGGATCTTGACGCCGTGCGGGACGACGAGCAGCAGCGGCTTTTCGAGCAGTATGCCGAGCGCGAGCTGCATCAGCGCGACCGGGTCCTTCTCATAGTTCGGGGTGAACAACGACAGGAAGAAGGCCGACTCGTCGATCTGCTCCGCGCTGTCCTTGGCTATCTTTTTTAGATTCTTGAGCTCGTCCTTGTTCATGGCCGCGCCGCCTCGGCTTTGATCGCGCGGAACAGGCGCGCTTGGTGCGCGAAGCCGCGCGCCCACCAGTGGCGCTCGAGGAGTTTGCGCCGCGAGTAGGGGTTGTTCGCTTCGCTGCCACCGTCGCGCTCGTATTCGACCGTTCCCTCTTGAAACGCGCGCTCGATGGTGTCGGCGGTCTTTCTGCAGCAGTCGGTTAATTTCACTTGGCCTCCGTATCGCGGCGGCGGATTGGCTCGCCCAAGGATTCTTGTGCGTGACATCTACTCATTGCTTTTTCTTGGTTCTGAAATTAGAAAGTAGCTCTTCTGCCCAGGGTAGAGCGTCATGCCCTGAATAAACGGGACGACTTTCGGATAGGTTCCGTAATTCTTCGAGACGATGTTGTCGCCGTCCTCATAGTAGCCCCGGAAATGATACTGCCACCATTTCCTGATGATGCTCACGCCAGCACCGTCATGTCCGGCAGCTTGGCTTTCAAATACGCTACGGCGGCGACCGCCGCTTTGCGCTGCCAGTTCGTATCGATCTCGAACAGCCCGCTTTCCGGCAGCCCGCCGCTCTTGGACTTCTGCAAGCGAAAGACGAATTGACCGACGGGCTGCTCCAGCTCCTCGAACGTGCGGATCGGCGCGAGCGACACCGGCGAAGGCACCTGCGCTTGCCCAAAGCTCGCCACGCCGACCTTGGCGGTCACGCTCTGGCTGACGCCGTCGTCCTCCGACGTGGTCACGTTGGAGTCGGAGATTTTCGAGACGAACTCCAGCAGCGTCGCGCGGTCCGCGGTTGCGGCGTATTGCGTCAAAAGCTGCAGGCGAAAATTTTCCAGGTCGAGATAGGCGTTGTGATGGAGTTGCCGGCGCGCGCACTCGACCTTCGCCAGCGTATCGCGCCGTCTATTTTCTCCGAACGGCGGCGAGATGAGCTGGACGATTTGCGCGCCGCAAGTGATCTGCGTGTCGGCTTGCGCGCTGCTGTCGCGGTTGGCGGCGACGTATTCGACCAGGCTGTCCAGAGTGGCGAGATTGACCGTCGGAAAAGGCGGCTCTATCGGCAGCGGTAGATTATGCAGCGGCGCGGTGGAATAGTCTTCCCCGCCGACCGTTACCGCCCTCGGTTGCAACAGTTCTTTCAGCGTTTCAATAAAGCTCCCGTCGATCATTTTTGCTCTCCTTCCGGGCGACCTACGTTGCCCATCGGCACCATCTTGAGTTTATTTCCCTGGTCGAAAAGCCCCGGCGTCGGATCGCTTTCGACGGCGACCTGCTTGCCGTCCTTCCGGCCAAACCATACCGCGGTCACGCTGCCGCGATGGCCGGGCAGCTTCGATTTGATATCGATGCCGACGGCCGCCTGGTTGCGGTCCTCGTTCGGGGCGAAGATCACTCTGAGCGTGATCTCGCGCTTGGCTTTCGGATTGGTATTCGGATCGCCGATGTTCTCGACGACCTTTTTCAGCTCCTGATCGAACAGATCGATCACGGCGCCGGAATTGAGGTTGGTTAAACTCACGACGTGTTCACTCATTTGGTTTCTCCCTGAGAAAGGGCGAGCGCCGCTCGCCCCTACCTGGCTCGCTCACCAATTGATGAAAAATCTCGCACCTTGGCTCGCTCCCTACTAATGCGCAATCTCCAGTGTTGGCTGCTCCAGGACTATGCTCGATCCCATTTCAATGGCTCGCTCACACACAGCTGAAAAATCACCTCATATGGCTCGCTCGCGATGATTGAAAAATCGCACCATTTGGCTTGCCATCGAGTGGGACCGAGCATAGTCCTTGAGCGGCTCGCTTTGATGCCATGAACACTCACAAAATCTGGCTCGCTCTCACATTTTGATCAATCCGCCTCATTGGCTTTCTCGGGATGTTTGAAAAATCGCATCACTTGGCTTTCGCTCAATCCCCTTTGCGCAATCCCAGACATTGGCTCGCTCCCCTTTTATGAAAAATCCTAGAGGATGGCTCGCTCCGCGGTTGATGCTCAATCAACGACTTTGGCTCGCTCGCTCATCCTGAAAAATCTACAACGATGGCTCGCTCCCACATTCTGATCAATCCGCAAAAGTGGCTCGCTCCCATCAGGTCGAAACATCTTTTCTTTTGGCTCGCTCAATCGATCTGAAAAATCTCGCCATTTGGCTCGCTCGGTTTCCCTGAAAAATCTCTACCGTTGGCTCGCTCTGTCGTTTTGACAAATCATCGACTCTGGCTTCTCGGCTCGATCTTGTGCGCGTGCTTGAGCATGGCGATCGAATAAATCTCCGGCGGCTCTTTCTTATACTGCCGGCGGTACGCCTCCTCGAACCAGTGCGATAGAAATAGCTTCACCGTCCAGCGCAGCGCGCGCGAGCGAATGTGGCCCGGGTTGAGCATCGGCTGCTCGTCGCCGACCTGGGTCGGCTTGATCGCGCCGAGCTCCGGGGCGCCGCCCTCGTCGTCGTCGTCCTGCTGTTCGAGCTCGTTGAGCACGCCGCGGACGTAGCTCGGCGAGACCTTTCCGGCGTACCAGATATGTGACTTGGTCGCAGCGCCGACCCGCGCCGCGCCTTGCTTGGCCTGCTCGGCGAGCTCGCCGGAGAGGTTCCGCTCCCACTCGTAGGCTTTGCGCTTTTTGTAGAGCTCGCCGTATTGCGAGTCCGGATTGTTGCTCACTTTTTCAAACGACTGGCCGATCTTCCAGCAGATCACTTTCAGCGCCGCGTTCCACGGCCGCTTCGAGCCCTTTGCCCATTTCGCCGTCGGATCCAGACCGGCAAAGCGCCAGATGCCGCCGACCGTCTGAACCTTCGTGATGTCGATATGGGCGAGCAGCCCGGCGCTGAGGATCGGCCCGACGCCGACGACGTCGCACGCCCAGCGGCCCATGCCCGACTGCTCGACGGTGAGGTAATACGTCAGCGCCTTTTTGATCTCGGCCTCCATCGTCTCCATCGTGCCGCGCACCCAATTGAGCACGAGATTGGGCTCTTCGGTCTTGCCGAGCGCGCGCTCCTGGTTGGCGCCGCGCTTACGGGCCTCCTGGATCATGTAGTATTGATCGACGAGGAAGCGCGCCTCGCGGTCGGCGAGGTTCAGCGCCGCCGCTTTCAGATCTTTTTTCAGCCGGACGATCGCCGCCGGGGCTTCAAATGCGTCCTGTGTTTTCATGTGTGCCGGTTCCCTTCGATTCAAGAGGGCGCAATGAATTGCGCCCCTACGTTCAATTTCAAATGGCTCGCTCTGTTGTCCTGAAAAATCTTCTTCCGTGGCTCGCTCAACATTATTGCTCGATCGCTCACTATGGCCCGCTCATCCGCAATGAAAACTCCCCTATCTTGGCTTCATGGTGGCTTCGCTCTTGAATAATGACCGATCATCGATCATTGGCTCGCTCGCATGTTCTGCACGATCCAATTTTATGGCTCGCTCCGTTTGTTTGAAAAATCGGCAATCATGGCTCGCTCAGCGCACCTGAAAAATCTCTTCCTCTGGCTCGCTCCAAAATCTCGTTTTGTTGGCTCGCTCTTCGAGTGTGCCCAATCACGATCCATGGCTCGCTCCGATAAAGTGCTCAATCTTCTCAGTTGGCTCGCTCCCGTTCATCGCAGCACCGTTGACACTTGATCGAAGTCCGAAGGGCGCCAGACAAAAGTTTCGGCGCCGCAGGCGGCGAACAGGCGCAGCCATTCGAGCTGCTCCGCGGTCGGGTCCTCGCCCATTTTTTTTAACTCAGCGACGACCCAGCGCGGCGGGCGGAGCAGGATCAAATCCGGGAAGCCCTCGTCCGAGCCGCGCGAGTCGCGCGTGTGATACTTCGTCCAACGGCACAGCCCGGCGATCTGCTCGACCTGTCGGTGCCACTCGGCCTCGAGCATCGCGCAGAGCGCGATGTTCAAAACGTTCGAATCTCCGAGGGCGCAATGAATTGCGCCCCTACCTCCGGATGTAGGGGCGTGATTCATCACGCCCTCCGGTTGAACGTTTTGAACGGAGGCGTCCGCGCCGGTTGAACGGAGCGCAGCGGTTGAACGTTTTGAACTCTTCGCCATAACGTAGCGCGTCCACGCGTCGCGGTCTTCGGTTGCGTTTTTCATAAGTCATACTCCGGATCCCAGCCGGCGGCGCAGAGGTCTTTCATGCCGGGGCTCGCCGCGACGATCCGCTTCTGCAGCTCCTCGGCGAACGCGCGCGCGATCTCGGCCGTCGCCCCGGTCATGCCGGGATGGCGCAGCGCCAGTTGGATCGTGGCGAGCAGGCAAAACATGTCCTGCCCGCTGATCATCACTGGCGTCACCGGCGCGCGGTAAAGCAAATTCAAATCTTCCAGGGACGGCATCTTCATCCCTACGCCCTCTTTCTTTCCCGTTCCCGCAGCCACTCGTTTTCGCGGCAGAGCCAACGCCGCACGAACGTTTTCCACTCGCCTTCCGTGTCCGGCCGGGCCTCCTCGTGCTCGTAGAGATAGGCTTTGCACTTGGCCAAGGACGACTCCAGGAACGGCTGATCGAGCCCGCCGCAGGCCCGCGACACCGAGTCCCACCACGGTGCGTCGTCGAGCGCCCCGATCGGGATAAAGAAGCACGGTGGGCTGTCGAGCAGGCGCTTCAGCCATAGGTCGTTCGGGTCCCATGTCCGAGTCCGACCATGAAAAAGAAGTTGTGCGGGTTCGGCCCTCTGACTCTCTTTTCCTATTTCTACTTCTGATTGTGTGCCACAGCTATGGCACCTCGGAGGTGCCATCATTGTGTCACCTAGTGGGTTCGATTTTGTCACCTCCGAGGTGCCATTCGAGGTGCCATCATGGCACCTCCCGTCAACAGTTCGCACAGAGTTATCCACAGCCTGCGCCGCGCTGGCCGGCGCGCGTCGTTCGGCCCTCCATTCGACGTTTAGAAAATAGCGGTTGACGTGGCTATGGTGCTTGTCGATCCGGAGCAGGCCCTTTTTGGCTAGGCTGTCGAGCAGTCGAAGCGTCTGGCGCCTAGAGAAACACGACTGAACGGCCAGCGTCTCGATCGACGGGCAGGCGCAGTCTCCCATGGCCTCGTTGTGACAGTCGGCGAGGGTGTAGAGGAGCAGCTTTTCGCTGCGCGTGACCGGCGCGCCGAGATGTCTTACCCAGCGGGTAGCCTCCCAGGATTTCATGTGTCGCCTCCGCGGCTGCGGCGGCGAGCGCGCTTAAGTATTTCTTCTATCTCGAAATACGGAGGCTCGATGCCCGCGTCGAGACATTCATGGATGAACCCGATGATCCTATCGAGCACCGCCAGCGCCTCCGCGGATGGCGGCTGCTCGGCGACGGGCTTGAGATTGGTGATCAGGCGCAGGCTTGGCGGCGAACTGCGGCGCTTTATCATCGGTGCACCTCCTCTTTTTTACTCCACGGTGTTTTTTACCGCCTCTTTGATGATCTCCACACACGCCCTGCACGCGTGCGACGTGGCGAAGCCAGGAATCGCGATCACCTCGCTCACCACCTCGTGACAGAGCAAACAATGATGGAGCCGCAGCTCGGACGGGCGCACCTTGAGCACCCGAGCCAGGCGGCGCTCCAGGCGCACGCTGGTGAATTTGCGATCGACCAGGGCGTAAACGGTACACGGCGCCACGCCCCAGCGCCGGCCGAGCTCGAGCCCCGTGAGTCTTTTTTGCTTAAGTAAAAGCTTGATTTCCGCAGGCGTCATGGTGTAAAAGCGGCTTCGCTAGAAAAAATAGTAGAAGGTTTGCTTCTTACCTCATAGTAAAAACCAAGTCAACGGAATTTTTTCACCTAATGTCAAAAACAACATTCGACAAAAAACTTTGGGCGCCGATCGGCGCTCGGCTAAAGGAGCTCCGCGACGGCGAACCCGTCGACCAGTTTCTAAAAAGACATAATTTGCAGGGGCTTAGATGGCGCATGATCGAGGACGGGCGCCAGGGGATGACGGTCGAGAGCCTGATCAAATTGTGCCACGAGACCCACGTCTCGCTGCGCTGGCTGCTCCTGGGCGACGAGGCGCAGCGCTTCTCGCCGCAGGCGCCGCCGATCGAGGAGATTGTGCGCTGGCTGGAGGAGTATCTTAAGAGTCTGCCGCCCGAGCAACGGACCAAAGAAATGCAGAAACTTTACGGCATCCTGAAGGAGGCTGAGCGCAATGATCGATTCAGAAAAAAAACAGATCCTGATGTTTCGACGCGTCGTAACCGTTCGGCTGAAAAGACTGCGGCAAGCGGGTCGCCTATGGTTCATGGACGAGGCGATGAAGGTAATGGCAGGGACAAGAAACGCAACGGCGAGAATGGGCAATGAGCCGGCGGCGCATAACCGCCGCCATGAGCGCAGCCTGAAGGCGTCGGCTATCGCGCTCGCCGTCGCGTGCGGCCTGCTCGTAACGATGCCCGGCTTCGCCGACCTCGACGCCGACCGGCAGCTCGAGTCGATCGCCGCGGAGTTCACGAGCAAGCTCTGGCCTTCCGCGCCGCCAGAAAGGCCGCGCCTTTGCCTGCGCCTGCGGACCGACGGCGACGTGCACCTCCCGGCGGGCCGGCACTGCTCGATGTGGATGTGATGGCTTTAATTGCGGCGTATGCCGACCAGAAGCATCGGCAGCGGCTTGAGCTCGCGGCGCAGCGGGTCGAGGGCCAGCCCGAGCGCCTCCAGGGTCATGGCGCCACAGAGCACCGCGTCGTCCGGCTCGCCGAAGATCACGTCCGCGCCGCCGACCCGGTCCTGATACCTGAACAGAGCGATCCCTTTGCGGCGCACGACCTCGGCGCCGTTCGCTAAAGAGAATGTCTCCTCGCTCACGGGCTTGATGCCTAGCCGATCGAGAATCGACGCCGGCACGACCGAGTAGATCGCTCCCGAGTCGATCAAAAATTTGATCTCTTCGAGGTCATCCGGAGCGGCCGGATTACCAACGTCGACGGACAAGAAAGTTAATCCCACTTTGAGTTCCTCCATTTGGCGCGCACGGTTGCGGTTTCGGTGCGGTAGCGTTTGCCGTCGATCACCTTGTTAAAATCTTGGATCTTCATTTTGAATCCTTCTGGGCTTTTGCCCATAGCCGGGTCTGTGCCCGGCGGTTGCGCACGGTTGATAAATGCTCAGAGGAGCGCTTTGTCTTTAAGAGAACAACCCGGCGTTTAGCTCGGGAGCGTTAGGTCCAGCCACCAGTGGAGGTCTTCCCGATCGCCATATTTACGCACCGCGCGGATCACCACCCACGTCGGAACCGGAGTCTTGCCGCTTTCGTAATTGCCCCCGGTCTGCTGCTTCACACCAATATTCTCGTAAAACTCGGATTGGCTGACCTTCAGGCGCTGACGGGTTTTTTCGAGCCAATTCACCAACTTGAGATTTTCAAGGTTGCTTGCTTCGTTCATTTGACTTTTTTTACTTGAGAGGGATCGCCGGCAGCCGTCTTAAGGCACGGGCGCGCGGGTCTACCACGATGCCGCAGGACTCCAGCACGACGACGCCGAGCAGCGCTTCGCCGTCGTTCTCGTCAAACAGGATGCGCGCGGCGGCGAGGTCGCCGATAAACTCAAGCTCGACGAAACCCCAGTCGTATTCTTTTAAGCTGCCGTCGGCGAGCTCGTAGGTGGAGCGCCCCCGGCGCGCCACGCCGATCTTTTCCAGCTCGACGGCCGGCGCCATGCAATCGATCGCCCCGGTATCGACCAGGAACAGCCGCTCGAAGTAGCTTCCGTTCGTGGGGTTGGTGACTCGTGTGGTGACTTCGACTCTTCCCATTTTTATGCCCCTTGAAAGGGCGAGCGCCGCTCGCCCCTACGACTTACGCGGATAAAGAAAATACTTTCCAAAGCACGCCGACCACCATCATGATCAGAAAGCCGACCATCCAAGTCAGCACGTCGAGCTTGCGGTCGATGTTAGCAAAGCGATTCTCGTAAGACGCGATCGCCTCGGCCGCGGCGCGTGACTTCGCTTCGCTGGCGCCGGCTTCTTTGAGCGCGTCGTAAACTTCACTCACCATCAATTGTGCCATCTGCCTACCTCCCGGTTAAAGCTCGCCGCGCCGTCTTTATCGGAAAACTTTCCGCGCGGCGCTTGCCGCTGGGGCACGGCGACGGGCGTGGCCAGCTGCTTTTTCGCCTTGGCGAAAAACGCGGTTATTTGCTCCCCGGCCGTGGCGCGCGGCGGCCCGTCAATTTCCTCGGCGACCTCCGGCTCCTCGATCTTTTCCGTGCACGCCCAGATCAGCGCGGCGAACCAGCCGAGGATCGTCCAGCCGAAAAGGAGATTGATCGCCATGATGCTGCCGCTATGCTTCGTCCCCCGGCTTGAGGCGATCAACGCGGGCAGGAAATAAAAGGCCGCTGCGAACGAAAAAATGAGTAGTGCTGCGAAGTTCATAAAAAATTTCTCCAGGGGAACGGTTGCGCACGTTAACTAAGAAAAAAAGCTTTCAGGACCAACGCGCCGACACCGGCAAGGACGAAGCCGATCATCGATTGCAGAATCCGAATGCTGCTTTTGATCGGCGCCAGCTCATCCGCCGCAAGCCGCGCGAGCGCCAGCTCCAAGTCCTTTTTCGTAACCAGGTCCGCGCTATTCTGCGCCTCCGTGACGGCGGTGGTGATGGTCTCGGCGGCTTCTTTTGAAAGCCCGGCTTTCTCCAGCGCCAGCACGGTTTTACTGCGATCACGACGGCGATCTGGACGATGGTCTGCGCGGTCAGTAGGATCGTGATCCGTCTGAGGAGGCTCTTCTCGAACTCGACGAGATCCGATTTGGTCAGGCTACCCATGTTTTTCGCCTTTCCTTTTTTTTATTGCACATTCGAAAAATGCCAGACGCCGTTGCTATCTTGCCGGCGGTGCATCGTATCGGTTGTAGGGGCGACCGGCGGTCGCCCTTCGGACGGGCGGACGCCGTCCGCCCGTACGGGCATCGACGGGGCGTACTGCGGCACGACGATCACTTGCGGGGCCGGCGCGGCCTGCTGCTGGGCGCGAAGCGCCTCGGCCTGGGCGCGCGCCTGGCGCGCCATCTCCCGCTGCGCCTCGGCGATCTCCCGAAGCGATGCCTCCAGGTCGGTCTCGGGGCAGCTCCAGTACCCGTTCACCCACCGGCCGGCGCCGCAGTGCGGGGTCACGCGGGAGTGGTGCGCGTAGGATCCGCGGGAGGGCGCAGCGGTCGGGCGACCGCCGGTCGCCCCTACAACCAGGCCGCGCCTTGCGGGCCCGCCGGCGACCGCCGGCGCGGCGATCAGGAGGGCAAGCACGGCGGCGCCTAGTTTCGTTTTGGTCGTGGTTTTCATCGGGATCTTCCTCTTTTCTTTTTTCGCCGCGGCGGCGTCCGCTTCCGTGACGCGCCGGCGATCCTCGCCGATCAGCGTGAAGCTCTTTCCGCAGCAGCCGCAGCGCGCAAGGAAGCTTTTTCCCAGGCGCGCGGCCTCCGGCCGGCGGCAGCGCGGGCAAGCGATCATCGTCTCAAATGGCACCGTCATGTTTTAGTTTCCTCCTCCAAAATTTTTAACTCGCGCGCCGAGCTCCTCGCGCACGATCCGGCGCAATAGCCGCGGCGTCAGCGCGGCGTCGTCGGCGCCGATCCCGGCGCGCAGCGCCCCGTTGATCAGCGTTTGATAGCCCCTGCCCTCGCGCGACGACCGGCGCTTGAAATGTTCCAGAACCGCGTCGTCGAGGTAGATCGTGACGCGCGTTTTCCCTGCCACCGGCGCGATCGCCGGGCCGCGCCGGCCGTTCGAAAAGTCGTAATGTTTTTTCATCGCCTTCGGTTTCCCTTCCCTGCTCATTCGTCCTCCGTTTCGGCCAGCCTTTGTGCGCGTGCCCAGCGGTCGCGCAGCCCTGGTGGCACCGCAATCGTTTCCGGCGCGATCGCGCCACGCTTGATCAGCTCGACCACGTCGGCAATATCTTTCGCCCGGCCCGCCCCGAGCTTCATCTCGACCAGGGTTTGCAGGCTCACCACCGGCACGCCGTCGAGCTCGCCCGCCGCTTCGAACGGCGCGCTAACGAAATCCACCGGCACGCCGTCGACGCTGATGATCGGAATCTTGAGCGTGACCAGGCCGCCCGGATGGTGGTTGAAGGCGTCGTCGCCGACGGCGAAGTCCACGTCGACCGTCATGCGCGGATAGCCGTAGTGGCCGACGGCCAGGCCGCCGCAGATCGCGTGGACAATTCCCGCCTTGGTTAGCTCGGCCGACGCGCGCCGGGCGGCGCTGCGGATTTTTTCGTTCATATATGGGAGTATATGCACGCGGTGCATATAAAGCAACGCGGCTGTTTCTAGTGGTCGACCCGATACGGATCGCCGCGCCGATGCGCGCGAAAGGCGTTGTGGAAGTCGGCGAACAGGCGCCAGATCGCCGCGCGGTCGCGCCGCGCGCCGGGAACTTGGCGCAGGAAGGCGCGGACGGCCAGGTCGCAAAGCGCGACGTGGCGCCCGGCGATAATCAGGCGATGGCAGCGCATGCAGGCGAGCCAGTCGGCGTCGACGTGCGCCAGGCCGTCGGCATACTCAAACGCCGCGCCGGGAAAGCGCCAGGCCGGCGGCCGGCGCGAGCAGAAGTCGCAGGCCTTCGGCAGCGCCGCGTTGCACGCCGCGCAAAGAAAGCCCGCGTAGGTGGCGAAGCGCGCGCCGGGCGAACCGCAGCGCGCGCATGCGAAGTCGGCCGCGTCCATGGGCGACTATTCCTTGCCGCGGGCTTTGGCGATGGCTGCGCGGGCGTCGGCGCAACCGCTTGAATGCTTACGGTCTGGCGCGCTGCCGTCATTCATGGCGCAAATGCAGTACCCGCCGCGCTCATCCCCGCCCATGTGGTTTAACTGCTCCAGCGCGGCGAGCAGTTCCGGCGCCGCGCCCCTGATGCGCTGCTCCCGCGCGTAGTCCTGCTCCACGTTTTTTTCAGCCATTGGACGACGTCCCTTTCTTGGCGGCCTTTTTGCCGCCGGCCTTTTTTCCGGCCGCGCTTTTCTTCGGCGCCTTTGCCTTCGCCGGCGCCTTATCGTCGGCTTTCGGCTCGCGCAGCGCCGCGGCGAAAAAGTTGTCGGCCGTGCGGCCGTTGTTTTTGCCCACGGTCTTTTCCAGGATCGCGTTCATCGCCGCGCGGATGCCGCCGATCTTCTTCCCATTGACGGCCCACTCGTTTTCCCCGGCCCGCTCAATCTCAAACTCCTTGCCCTTGAACGGCTTGGTGAACCGCGCCGGGAGCTTCGCCGAAAACGCCGCGATTTTTTTCGACTCCGCGCGGCCGCCCTCTTTTGCCTTTTCCGTTTCCATTTTTGCTGTCCCTTCTTGCCTTTGCCCGCGGCTTTGGGCGGCCGGCTCGCGCCGGTCGGTTTCTTTTTTCTGCTCGTCGTCGTGTTGCGTGATCGGTGCCGCGCCGAGCCCATAGCGCGCCGTCAATGCCTCGATGCCGGCGGCGATCAGCGCGTCGGGCGAGCGCCCCAAGGACCGCTGAAACGCCGGCCGCGCCAAGGCCTCCCAGGCGCCCATGACGGCGCCCTTGGCGTCGCCCAGGGCGGGAAAGCGCGAGGCGATCCGCAGGGCCGCGCGCCAATCGCCGGCGCCGGCGGCGGCGCGCAGCAGGGCGATCTTTTTCGGCGGCATGGTTCCTATTAGTTTCATTGATTCTCGCCCTTCTCCCGGCGCATGATGACCTCCCCGGTTCTGATTTCCACATTGGCGATAAGAGCAGCGAGCTGCTCCGGCGTCTCGGCCCTTTCGATTTCCCTCGTGTATTCGGCGAGGGTGAGGCGGTAAATTCGGTTTTTCATTTTCTTGCCTTCTGCGCACGACGTGTTGCCGTACCCATGCCAAGGCCGGCGCATGAAAACGAGCGCGATAACGAAACGCTTTTTGTGGACACGTGTTAGCGTCGAGCGGGCCGGATTGCCACTCCTGGCACAGCCGTTGCCGGACGTGGCAACCACGCCCGCCCCCGAGGCCAAAAAAAAGGCCCGGCGGTTTAATGCCGGGCCTCAGATGCGGTTTGGGGTTCCGCTTTATGGCTGCACATAGATCGTGGAAAGCTTCTGCCCCTTCGCCCACGCCTCGGCCTCACCCTTGACCTTGCTATAGAAGCCACGCGTTTGGATATAGTCGCTCCCTTCCTTGTGCTGATCGAAATCCAGGCTTTTGTGCTTGGAAAAAAACCAGCTGCCCATTCCTGCCGGCCGCGACAAATGGCTCGCGGTATATTGATCGGTGTTGATTGAAACTCTCATGTTTTCCCCCTTTTTTTTGTTTTTTGCCTCTGCGGCTGCGCACCTACAAGCCGGTGGCGCCCGCGGCATCGGCCTCGGTCATTTCGATGGCGCCGCTTACGTCGACGTCGCCAAAGGTCGCGCCGATTTTCGCCGGGTCGCCTTTGAAAAAGATCAGCACGTTTTGATGCGTCTTGCCGAGCTTGCGGCCGGCGCTAAATTGCCGGCCGACGCGGATCGGCAGCGAGCCGACGGCGGTGATGAGAACCGCCTCGTTGTAAAGCGCGGCGCCGGCCGCCTGGAAAGCCGCGATCGTATCGGCGGGAAAATTCCGGTACAAACCCTTTTTGTCGCGGATATCGCCGACGACGAAGCACGCGAAGCGCTCCGGCCGCAGCCGCGCGACGCATTGCGCGATGATGGCGCCATAATCTTTGGCGAAGGCGTCGTAGCCCTTGTACGCGCTCAGGTCGGCCGGGTCGTCGCCATAGACCTCCAGGTCAAAATACGGCGGGCAGCTAAAGACCAGGTCGAACGGGCCGGGCGGCAGCGCCGTCAGGCTATTGCCGACGAGCCAGGTGGGCGGATTCTTCGGCACGATATTTTTTGCCTGCGCGCGGTTCGCCGCGATCTGCT
>Ga0193742_1000836_pt1 | contig 19654 bp, 19 predicted proteins | sample L2c1metaG_FD_165511 | JGI IMG/M metagenome (GOLD analysis project Ga0193742, IMG submission 165511) | Soil microbial communities from a riparian zone of the East river system, Colorado, United States - L2c1 | ecosystem: Environmental > Terrestrial > Soil > Riparian zone | place: USA: East River... | reverse complement strand
GCATTTTTTTGTCCGTGGAGATGGAGGAATCGTTCATGGTCTAGTGATTCATCATATTTGAGTTCGAGTGATGATAAGGAAGGGGACCTACAAAAGTTCTGGAGAAAACGCGCTATTGAACTGATTGATCAATACATTGCCAAGATGGGCAGGCTTAGTTGTACTTACAGATAATAGCAACAGAACCAGCCGCTGCTTCATCTTGAGCTGACATTGACGTTAGTCAAGCTTATGGGAAGACCCAAGGAGTAGCCTTACCTTCGATTGTGTTCACCAAATCAAGCATTTTCTGTAGATCCTCCAAACGACATGGCGCCAGGCCTCGAGATGATGTCAACGAGTCTACATTGCCCAGCTGAGAGCGGTGAAGTAAAACAAGCAAAGAAAATGCATACTGCCGACCGCATGGATAAGGACATCCTTTATTTCTGAAATGGCGCCGGATGGAAGTGAACGCATATAGGGAAACCAATAGTTATGGTACCTGGCGATAAAGGCAGATCAGTTTTGAAATAAAACTTCCTGTGCCATAAGTTGAAGCGTTGGACCAACCAGTACAAAGACTTCATCTCATGACCTATCCGATTGCCTGTCAATAAAATAATTCATGCCTGCAATGTAATGGGGGACCCACCAATGTGCGATGGAGTATATTTAACCTTGACCTCGCCCAAGAAGCCCATACCATCAAATTCATCCAACCAAAACAAGCATTGCTTCGCATGATTCACGAAATAATATCCACAATCACCTGAGTTTCTAAATTCCAACACAAGACACGTCTCCTTTGGAATGTCAATCTCGTATTTAGTGATATATGAGAAAATTTGCCTGATATATTGTTCTAATCTGTCGTTAGAAGCTGTATCGTACACCCAAACATCGGTGAGGATGGGGATTGCCTGTGGTAAGAAAAATATTAGCGTTGCTTCTTCAACGACAGGGAAATGGAGGTGGGCTTGCCCGAGAATCATCAACATGAAGAAAGTACGGAGCACCGTCCGGATGGGTAAAGGCAATCCAGTGGTTCGGAAGTTCCGGCCTAGTACGTTATGTTATGAGTGGCTGTGGATCTATCAAAAACAATCCCGAACTCACTCCATGAAAGTCATAAGCAACGGGCGGATCGGGAATGAGTCATAGTCAACTTTCTCACTATCAAAGAGAATCCACAATTTCACACATGATGACCTGTATGTAGTAAAAAAAAAACATACGATTTAAAGTTTCTCTCATATCGCTCGAAATTAGCTGATGTAACACCGACGAGTCTCAAAACTTCATTGGAAAGTCCAGGAGGTAATTGAAGATCACGGTTACGATCGTCTTCTGCTCTAGTAGTGACACTGGAGCTGGTTCGGAGGGGCGTGTGGTCTGTAGGCGTTATCGAATGAGTGACCACTAACTGTGAAGTCGATGAATCCCCTTGCGGCTCTGACGGATAGCAATGCTCCGCGGGGTGTGGCGGTACGAGAGCGTCGCCCGTAGGCGTCGTCGAACACTGGACAACTGCCTGCGAAGTCGATGATGGACCCATTTGCGGCACTGGCTGATGGCGTTGCTCTGCGTGGTGTAGCGGTAAAGATTGAGCCGTCCGTTGCCATCCGCTCACAAACGATATGGGGAGTTTGCTAAAACAATCCACATCATCAAACACCCCACGCGAGTCATGGTTTGCTTTATTCCATGGCATAGAAGGACGGATGCCACTGGACTTTGACATTTGGTTTAGGTTGCGAAAACGGCGAATGAACAAGGAAAAGAATCTCCGAAATAAAAATCGCAGGAATTTCACTTGTTGAATGCCAAGTTTCCAAATTTTATCGCCTACAACCCTTACTAGTCTTTCGAGAAGTCCGAGCAGAGGATACACTTGGATGGGAGGCATTTTTCCTGGAGTCCCTGGACTTGGAAGTTGGCGTCCTTATTATAGATAAGCATTGGGTCGTACCAACCATGCAGCTATATAGTAGGCATTTGCGCAGCATTATCGTCAGCATTCTCCATAAAAAGACCGGCGGCATTACGACTTGTGACGACATTGTCCGACCATCGACATACGCAGGGTATGGGTTATGAGGCCTCCCAGTGAAAATCAAACTCTGCAGATATCGGAGAATAGCGGTGATGCCGAAGGTCACCGGTCAAGTCGGATTTTGTCCATTCTGCGGATTTTTTTCTAGCAAGAAAATGAACCATTGCGACGTAAATGAGGGATATTTCTGCGCTTATCGGTTCTTATCTGCATTTCTAGGCCATTGTCTGTCAATTATCTGTGTATGTAGTAAATTTTTCCTTTAAATCTGTTTCCAACATTAAAATTTAATCCGATGGGGCCCAGACTGGCAACAAAATGTCATCATCAAGGTTGAAGGCAGAATGAAGCAAGGGTGCCGGGAATCACAGATAGGAAAGGGTCATCGCCGAATTTGTCCCATGCCGCCGATATTCGAGGAATGGTGCAGAGTCGACTTTCACTGGGGCTTATGCATTATGCATTATGGGTTTCTAATTAGAGGGGTATGCTAAAAATAGACTGGAAAAATCCCGGAGAAATCGTAAAAGGATACTGCCTTGAGAAACGTCACATCGAGTCAGTGGGCGAGGCTCGACTCGTCAATATCGTCTCCACTATTTTATCTTGATGTTCTCACTAGCAGGTGCCGCGATTGGAATCAATAAAACTGCCTCATAAATCAAAATTTACCTTTTTCTTCCGTTGGCACGGTGTTATTCGGCGTCTATTTCATTCAAGGACCACCTTCACCTTCAACTACCTCGTTTTATTCTACCCTACCTGGGCATATTTATTTCTTGCCATGGATGGCTTTCAACCAAAAAAAAAAATATTTTAAAGAAGACATTTCTTCTTTCTTCCTAGATTCTAACTGTTGTAAACATTGATTAGTGAGTTTCAGATAAAAGATTGTTGAAGAAGTACAATCACGGCATTCCCTGGCGTCGCTAGGGTCTACAACAATTTGTGAAGGTGCACGTAATCTCTATAAGTAGTTGGATGAAAGGTCAACGAGCCCGGTATGACTCAGCGCTCAACCGGAATAAAAAATAAAATAAAAACTTCCAAAATTAACAGTTAACTTCAAGGCCCGAGGATGTATCAACTTGAGGAGGAGGACTAACAGTCAGGATCCTCTATTTGTTGCTAAGTATCGGACCAGATGGATATATTAAGTAATGAAAACATGAACTTAGGGTTGGGAGCGAGAAGTAGAGTCCCATAATTGGTTAAAAGTCGTGGTATAGAAAACAAAGAAGAAACATTCAATGGGTGTGTTCGAATCGCAGAGAAAGCTAGGCTGGGTGTATGACAGGTGATAAATGGAAAGGCAAACAAAAAAAGCCAGAGACAGGATTAGCACATGTAAAAAATGCCATTGCAGAAAAAATCGAGAGAATTGGAGGTCATACAAAATGTACAAAACTACATGCAGGAACACATACTGATTCAAGGTTGAAGCGACTCGGAGCTCTCATGACGCGGCTGAACGTTATGCATTATCATACCCTTCCCAACCATAATCCCTTTCTTTATCGATTCCTTGGACCATATCCACATCCTAAACGGCCAAGGGTACCAAAAAGGCTGGCTCTCATACGACAGCGAGATGCACCACAAGAGCAAAAGACACAGCGTTAACAGTGTAATGGACATCATGATGATGGTACCTTGGTCGTGAGAACCGAAACACATGGAACAAAAGGCTACAAGGAAGCAGATCAGCCTATAATGGGTAACGAAAGGAGTTGGTGAGCACTGATGCACGATGGTTTTATGCTTAAAGGAAGCACTTACGCAAATATGAGGAAGGCATAAGGTAGGCTGTACATCAAAGCAAGGGTTTCCAATCCGTACATGGAGGCGCTACGATTAGCTATGAACGAGAGCTGAATAGAGTAGTAACCGTATCAAGTCAGGTGAATGATCAACCAATCATCAAAAAATTCGACGAACATCGAGCGGTTTATTATGTATCTTGACCAAAAGCAAACCCAAAACAATCGCTCCGACACTGGCCACTATCGAAAGATAACTCGCTCTCTGGGTATATGAACGATGACCCTTGGGTGCTGAGGCGTCGACACTTTGAATTGCTAGAAACGCAACGTTGGCATTGAGCAGCACAGTTGCCTGGACGTTGAAATATAATAGATATATAATAAGTCGAGGAAAATAACATAAACCTACATATAGAGTAAACTCTTTCCAATCGGCCGTTAATTGCTCCAACAGGTCTTTCCACACGAAAGCATTGACAAGGCAATCAGCGGTTATTTCGCGTAACTTGTTGAGATAGATCGCTGGACCGTAGAGCAGGAAATATGACATGACTTTGATCCGAAAATTCCTTTGTATCTCAGGATGAATCGATTGGCCTCTGTTGAGACGAGCATTTTTTTGTCCATGGAGATGGAGGAATCGCTCATGATCTAGTGATTCATCAGATTTGAGTTCGAATGATGAGAGGGAAGGGACCTACAAAAGTTTTGGAGAAAACGCGCTATTAGGTTGATTGATTAATAGATGGCTACAAGAGGTAGGCCTAGTTATACCACTTACAGATAATAGCAATAGAACCAGCCGCCAGTTCACGTTGAGCTGACATTAGCGTTAGTCAAGCTTACAGGAAGACCCAAAGCATAGCCTTACCTCCGATTGTGTCCACCAAATCAAGCATTTTCTGTAGAACCTCTAAACTGTAAGGCGCCAGGCCTTGAGGTGATGTCAACGAGTCTACGTTGGCCAGTTGAGAACAGTGAAGTTAAGAAAGCAAGGAAGGTACATGCCGCCGATCGCATGGATAAGGACATCCTTTATTTCTGAAATGGCGCCGGATGGAAGCGGCCGTATATTGGGAAACAAGTAGTTGTGAAGCCTGGCAATAAAGGTGGGTCAGCTTCGAAACAAAATTTCGTGTGGTATAAACTGAAGCTTTGAACCAACCAGTACAAAGATTTCATTTCATGACCTAGCCGATTACCTGTCAACAAAACAATTCATGGTCGCATTAGAAAAGAAGGACCCACCAACGAGCGATAGAGAATATTTAACCTTGACCTCGCCCAAGAAATCTATCCCATCAAATTCATCCAACCAAAACAAGCACTGCTTCGCATGATTCACGAAATAATATCCACAGTTCCCTGAGTTTCTAAACTCCAACACAAGACACGTCTCCTTTGGAATGTCAATCTCGTAGTTCCTGATAAATGAGAATATTTGGCTGATATATTTTTCTAATCTGTCGTTAGAAGCTGTATCGTACACCCAAACATCGGTGAGGATGGGAATTGTCTGTAGTAAAAGTATCAGCGTTTGTGTCTTCGACGGTAGAGAAGCATGGAGATGCGTGCCCGAGAATCATCAAGAAAGTACGGAGCACCTTCTGGATGGGTAAAAGCAACCCACCCGTTGGGAAGTTTTTGCCTACATTAGGTGACAGGTGGTTATGAATCACCTTTCAAAAGCAATCTAAAGTAACTCACTTCTCGTCCGTGAAAGTCATACTCAGTGGGTCAATTTTGAACGAGCGATCGTAAAATTTCTCACTACATTAAAGAAAATCCATAATTTCATGACTGATGATCTGTTGTTAAAAAACATACGTTTTGAAGTTTCTCTCATATCGCTCGAATTCAAATGATGTAACACCGACAAGCGGAACGCCAACAAGCCTAAAAATTTCTTTGGAAAGCCCAGGGAGTGATTGAGGATCTCGGTCGTCTTCTACTTTAGTCGTGACACTTAAGCTGCTGATGGACGTGTTGACCTTAGGCGATGTTGAATGGGTGACTACTGCCAGGGAAGTCGGTGGACCCGTGTGCGGCTCTGGCTGAGGGCAATGCTCCGCAGGCGTCGTTGAATATGAGACTACTGCCTGGGAAGTCGATAGATCCGTTTGCGGCTCTGGCTGATAGCGTTGCTCAGCGTGTAGTGGCAATAATGACTGAGGCCTCTGTTGGTGTCCGCTACAAATCGATAGAGGGATGCTGCTAAAACAATCCACATCACCAGACACTCTATGCGAGTCGTGGTTTGCTTTATCCAATGGCATAGAAGGACGACCCGCACTGGATTTTGAAATTTGATCCAAGTTCCGAAAACGGCCAATGAGCAGGAATAAGCATTTCTGGAAAAGAAATCGCAGGAATACCACTTGTCGAAGGCCAAGTTTCCAAAGTTTATCGCAGACAACCCTTAATCTTTTGAGGTAGATGAGAAGCCGATGCAGCAGAAGAGACATCTGGATGAGAGGCATTTTCCCTCGACTAGGAAGGTTGGCGTCCGTGTTAGATATAGGCATGGTGTCCTGCAATGAGTCTTCACGACACCAACCGTACAGCTGCTGTGTATGCGTTATTATTGGGCCTAATTGGGTTAGGGTTAGGGTTAGGAATAAAGACTTGACGCCGCCAAGACAACACTGCCATTTGTATAATACCTGCTCGTTGGCGTCATGTGCACTGGGGCATCAGACATAGAGACCGTCCTAAACACCAAGTACACGCGACCATGTACAGCCTAGACAGTCATCCATCACACGAGATTAAGCGATAACCAATAAGGCATTAATAAAATAAAACAATCTTGTTTCTCACCAAAAGCAGGCTTCGATTCCCAAGTTACAGTGTCACAACAATCAGAAAACAACAGCACACCAAGGAACAAAGAAAAAGCACCCGAAGCATAGTGTCACAAGATAGCAAGCGCCCAGCACAGCCGTAGTTCAAAGAGTCATCGCATAATCCATAATAGTATGAGTGACAGAAATATCAAATATCAGGCCCCAACTCCAGTAAGCGTTGCCAGAGCCTGCTTCATCTTGGTCACAAAGTCGGCAAGACTCTCTCGTGCCTTCTCTAATGTCGCAAGAATAACCGATAGTCAGTATTGATCCTAGCCAATTACGCAGTCCAGACTTGGCAGAACCACACGAAGCACGATGAGAACAGAACTTCTCAATCCCAGGAGAAGACAAGAAAGTGACGCAATCGCAGACTCAAGACAGGACTTGAATGTAAACACAGCATACCAACGATGCCAATAGCTCCATAACGGAACTTGGAAACAGAGGACGAAAGGGAAAAGGCAGAGGTTGAAGACGAAGGTGTCGGCGAACACATGCCTTGTTCCTTTTCCGTTTTCATTATTCTATGGTTTTGTTCTTCAAGCTGTTGACATTCGAGTTGGGCTTTGCGCTTAAAACGTGAAGTAGCCCAGGCATGCGTCTGGATTACCGCGTCAAGGAGCATCGTCGTATATTCTATCATTAGAGCAGAATGGAGAGGGGGGGATGTCAGTATATACCAGATGTTCATTTTCAAGGAAATACGGGGGAGGGGGAGGGGGGGGGAGGTGTAAATATATGCGCTTGCTCACCTTCGTCAACTGTCACATCTCGAGCAGCCTCCGCACTAAACGGATTGACAATGTACATCTCTGCGTCGAAAGGTGGAAATTTTTCTGAAATTATTTCTGCCAAGGGTCGTTCGTTTGTCGAGCTTGAGCTTGAGGCCTCACTATTCAACGGTGCAGCAGTGCGTTGTTGACGTTCATTTCCTGGATCCGCTGCCTTCAGAAACTCCTGAGTAGCTGAAGATATGCTGGAAGTTACGGGGGAAGAGTCTATGAGGTTCGGTTGCATGTCAGAAAGCAGCCCTTGTAGTCACGGTTGATGAAGAGGCGTGTTATACAACCACGATTGTGGCAAACACAAAGTAATGATCGGCAAGTTGGTCAGCTTGCGCCACACAGCGAACAGAAAAAGGAACCATCCGTAATATCAAATGGAATAATTTACATTAAAACAATACAAAAACCTAAATACATAGCAGCAATGACGTATAACTTAGAACATCTAAGTGCCCAGCCATAATATAATGTATAACCATAACCAAAAAAAAAGTCAAACTTCATTTCTCAACATGATACTAAAACATCGTTCACAGAAAGGCTTATCGTCTCTCTGGAAGAAGGAAGGATCTTCAAAAGGTTTATCGCAGCTCTACATATATATCATCAGAATTCTAATACAGGGAAAAGACCAGCAAAGCAGGACTTACAGCGCAAACGAAACATCCCCAACACCATTTTCCACCAAGAGCTTCCACCGCTTCATCATGATCTCGAATCGAGCGTTTGCACCGCTTACATTTTGGCAGCCGTAGTCGAACATGGCATGCTTCACAATATGGATGTCCTTTATACACCGTAAAACCTTCAAATTCACCATCACCACTCAACGCAACTTCGCCTAAAAATAAATTTATAAGGAGCTCATAAAGAGGAAACTAAAAATTTTCACCTTTAGAATCTGGGAAAGACACTGAAGGGGACAAAAATGGATCCCCACATTCGGCACAGAAGAAGTGTTGAGTATGATATGTTCTTTTCCCAAGAGCAGGATCATCCAAGCTGATAAACTGTTCTTCGATGATCGCAGTCTTGCATGAATAACACCTCGGTGCAAAATTCTACAACCATTAATTAACATCATTGTCCTCTACCTCAAACGAAGGGGAAGACGTACCTCGTGATAATCCAAATGGCAATATGGCCGACCTTCATGCTCATACGAACTCACATGCTCCAACAACTCATTACAAACCGTACAGCGGAAACACGCCGGATGCCATCTTGACCCCATCGCACTAACAATACGACCAATGATAGACCCATTACATCCTCCACAAATGAGCCCACCACCACCACCCGGTCGTGCTTGTCCCCCGAATTGGGATTGCTGCGATGCTGATCGAGCATGACGATGGGGATTCCGGTCATCAGGTCCAGAAACGCTGATACTAGGCCCATCATACTCAGGACCAGAAATACTGACACCAGGTATCTCATAAACCTGTACCCTCGGTGAATTATCCACTTCACGGGGTTTTGTTGGAGAGCCTCCGCCGTCTACATTGATCCTAGGTGGCTCAACGTTTATAATAGGTGCACCACCGTTATTGATACTGTTGTTGTTGTTCATACGAGGTGAAGAATCAACATTAATTATTGGGACAGACGGTCCCGATCCAACCCCATCCACTTGGATCCTAGGTGGCGGCGGAGGTGGTGATGGGTCACTGTCAACACTAATACGAGGGACCCCATGCTGGACACGTCTGTGATTATGCCGCTGGCGATGTTCATCTTCACTCTCGTCGTTGCTTCCCTCCTCCAGCTTAGGTATATCAGCCAGCCTGTCTCTACCCCCAACAGGATGTGGCGATTCAATACCGATAGTAGGCGGCGGTGCAGGTGTCTGTGACTGATAATGAGTAGCATTGTATGGCATGTGCTTTATCTGGTTCGGAAACGACGGATGCGAAGAGAACTGGTGCTGCTGCTGCCGATCATGAGAGCCAATAGGAGATTGCATCTGAGTACTAGCAGGCCCATATATCTGACTTTGTGGTCTCTTTCTCAACCCCTCATGCACATGCACGGTCTCAGGAGCAGAATACAACGACCTCCTACGCTGTAGCCGTTCTTCAATTCGATCATCAGCACCCGAAGCACCATAAGTTTGACTTTCTGGACGTCCAGGAGGTTGTGGCAATGGCTCTCTCCTCGAAATCAGGACTGGAGGACCAGGTGATGGAGATCGAATAACAGTAGCTCGAGGAGGTGGGTCGTCTAAACTGATATTCATCTTCCCAGTTGAACGCAGTGGTTGTCTTGCACTGAATTCAGAGGCAGGCGAAGCGGCCGATGCTGGTTGAGGTCGCATGTCGAAGTAACCTCCCCCATCGTTCGTTACAGAGCCAGAAGCTGATGATGATCCTGGAGTCCTCGGTAAACGAGGAAGATCTGCAGGCCAAGCACCGCTCGAACTTTGGGTATCAAGGGAACGAGTCCTATCATTCATCCCCAAAGCCGCAAACTTCCTAGTCATCCCCTCCTGCTGCTGATACTGCATCTTTAACTTCCTCCGACCACCCACATCTCTCCCACCATCATCAAGATCATAATCGTCGTACTTGAGCGGTGTAGATTTCCACCTTGGCCCTCCTTTCACTGCCTTCTCAGGTACCCTTGCACCACCAGCTATCTCGCGTACCATAGCTGGAGGTTGCGGTAATCCAGTATCACGCCCACCCACTGTTTCCCGAAAACGACGGTCCGTGAGTTCTGATATTGGACTTCGATCCCATTCCTTTTCTTTGTCGCGTATACGACGATATCGTAGATCTTCTTCCTCTTCCTCTTCGTCGTCTTCTTCTTCATAGTTAGTACCATATCGTGTTACCGAAACAGAACCAGCCCGTCGATTGAATGGTAAATCACGGATACCTGATTGGCCTTGATTTCGTAGCTGACCTTGGCCTTGCCTGCGTTCTCGCTCCGGTGCTTCTCCGGAGATTCCATTCTTCATGATTTTCTTCCTACCCTTCAACCTATACTCCTCTTCCTCTTCTTCTTCATCATAAGCCAATCTAACATCTCTATCATCTTCACCCTTCCTCCTTCTCATAATCTTCTCACCATCGACAGAAAACGAGCCTGCCCTCCTCTCCCACTCCAAAAGTCGCCGTTGTTTGGCAACAGCAACTTCTCTCTCCCTCTCCTCATACGCACTCCTCGAACGTCCATGACCTTGAAATCGCTTCCTCTCTCCCGGTCCATCATCATCATCATCTGAAACGTCCCGTAGAGGCACCGTTCGACGATTAACAACTCCAAATCCAAGCACCGCACCACGCTCTTCGGAAAGAACGCGATTTTTAGGCTTTAAGACAGTTTTGATGACTTTGGGCGTGATATCTTTTTCTTGACTATATGGACCGTCGCGTCCTCGTCGTGGAACGATGTGACGATTATTGAGAGTGTTAACATCCGCATATGCAGTATATGGATCCGTGTTGTCCCTTTTAGCCTTAGGTTTCAATCTGAGTTTACGTTCCGGCGTGCGCATCTCGTCCTCCTCCTCATATTCTTGATCATACTTCCTCCTTGGCGGACCTCGACTCGGCACACCCCCAGCCCCATTGTCCATACTAGCCATGGGTCGTGTATATTTCCGTCGTTCATTTTGAAGATTAAAACGAGAATCACGTTCTTCTTCTTCCTCTTCGTCATCTTCTTCATCACTGTCAGTCTCTTCTTCTGAGCCTTCTTCATCATCCTCGTCGTCCTCATCTTGATTTACGGCATAAGCGGCAGGTGTTCTTGTATGTCCGTAATAAGCCTGTTGCTGCTGCTGCTGATATGTATGTCGCTGCTGACCAGTTGACTGCCCAAAACTCGTAGGGCCCGGCTGACCCGATTGCTGGTACTGTGAAGTATACTGCTGATACTGAGTAGCGCCTTTTGTTGACGAAACAGCCGGGACAGGTGGTTGTGGCGGAGCGACAGCTTCTTTCTGCTTCTTCAACTTGCCATTCACAGCCTTAGCAGGCGGGGCTACTGCTGGCGCAGGTTGTGTTGGCACTTGCGTTTTTGGCTTTGGATGAGGTTCGCTAACCATACCCGCTGCGTACCCCCAAGCCGGAGCTGGGTAATCAGGTATGGTACGCTTCCATATTGGAGTGAACTTCTTTGGTGGAGGTGCCGATGTATCTGTTGTTGTAGTAGTAGCAGATGTTGATGACGATGAGGTGGATTTGGGAATCGTACTAGCAGCAACAGGTAGAGCAGAAGATTTATTCCAAGGTAAAGCAGATGCATTCTCTTTAACTGGACTATTTGATTCTGAGGATGGTTGTGACTGAAACCTTGGCGGACTAGTCCTCCTCTTCGACGTTTCAGATAATGGAGCAGACGACATTGAGCTCTGAATGGCATAACTAGAAGTTCTGGACAGCGCAATAGGTTCCGACTGCTTTACAGGACTATGAGATGAAGGTGCGGGTCCAGAACTTTTACTAGGACTTGGTGTACGTTTCGACTGCGGCTGCGATGAGATGGATGATCGGGTAGAGAAGGCACAACTTGCAAGAGAACTTGAAGAATTAGTAGTCCCCTGTGGAAGTCTTCCTAGATCCACCGTGGCTCGGTTGTCAGTGCCTCCAGCAGGCGTGGGTAAGGGTCTCCCGCGTGTCGGAGAGGGTGAATTTGACAAAGGAGCCACTGATGTCTGTATAGGTTGTGTCGGAAAAGGTCTGTTAGATCCAGAAGATGCATTGTCAGCCGATGGGCTGGCAAAAGGTAAAATAGGCGTCTTTGCATTAGCACCAGGGGATGGTTGAGGCAGTGGCCTTCTAGCAGGCGTTTTGGCAGGCGTCTGGGGTGCTGTCTGGGCTTGGACCTGCACTTGGACCTGTGCCTGTGCTTGTTGAGCCAAAGTAGCTGAAAGTGCAACAGGCGGAGGCCGAGATGCCGGCGCTCGCCATGATGATCCGGAAGAACTAGTTGGAATTGCAGATGGACTTTGCGAGGCAAATGACGTCTGGGGAACGTAGGGCACTTGCGATTGAGAATGAGAAGGGTGAACCTGCTGAGGTTGCTGCTGTACTGGATACTGAGCCTGTTGATATGGGGTTTGAGATGGAGCATAAGGAGTTTGAGATACGGGATATGACGTTTGCGATTGTGTGTATGGTGTTTGAGAAGGTGTGTACGGCGTTTGAGAAGGTATATATGGCGTTTGGGATTGCGGGTAGGGGGTCTTGGGCGAGACGTGCGGCGTCTGACTCAATTGATAAGGCGTTTGTGAAGGGGCATATGGAGCCTGGCCAACGGGAAAAGAAGTTTGTGGTAGTTGTTGGCCATATTGCTGTTGAGAAAAGGGGTACCCTCCTTGGGGCGGTGGTTGCTGGTAAGTGGGATGTCTTTGGAGATGGGGTTGTGGTTGCGGTTTCCCTAACTGTTGATATATATTCTGCGGTTGAGATGGTGGGTACACCTGCGCATACTGTTGCTGGGGTTGCTGCTGCTGTGGATAATAGCCCGTATTGTGAGCCATAGCAGCACCTAGAATAATCATCAGCAAAAGATAATAATCCGATTCGTAAATCTACACACCCTTGCTTGAAGATCAAGGCTTGCTCCAAGAAATCAACTTCCAAATCGGGTAATGGCAAACGCGGTCATGTGACCATGGATCTCTTGGCTGGAGCGCTTTACAAGGGTTCGAACTCTCTTGTATGAAGATATATATTGTGGTTACTTGGATAAAGTCTTCCTCGGCGGGCTGACTCTAGCTCACGTAGAAGAAACAATGGGGGAAAGAGCCAAAGGAGGACCGAGCATTCTTCCTTGGCGGTTTTCTCGTTCAAACCAAACCACCATATCGATCATACATGGTTAGATACTATGGTAAATTTTACCCATTGTATAACAAACAGATTTCACTGCAGCCGCCATGTGCACCTAAGTATGTCCTTGGGGCGGGCGACTTACTCTGCAACGCTAAAACATCCTGCTCATCGGCACTCACTATTTATTCTGGCACATTTATCAGTGCTTGGAAGTCCGGTCTGGTCCGTTTTTTTGTCCAAATTTGGCAAGACCGAGACCGAGACTGGTCTCCATTTATCCTAGAAGTGAAAAAGATTGGAGACTGTGGTCTTTTCCGGTTTTGTCTGCACTGGTCATAACTGGTTTAAGTAGGGATGCCGAAGTTTGGTTCCAAACTGGCACAGACAACTAGAACCACCTGAACTGAACCCTGGTTCTGGTTTGGTTCTGGTTTGGTTCTGGCCTCACTGTTGGTCTAGTTCTGGTTCTCAGCTAGGCAGAATTTTGAGAACCGGTTTGAACCGGTTCCAAACCACCTCTTAAGCTTGGAATTCAGATGGAGATGTTGGGTCTGAAGTTGTGCAAGGCGTTGGCTTCAACTTATAGGTTGCACCGCTCTCTTGATGGTTGCCTCAAATTTTGGAGTTCTGGATGGAGTAGGAGAGTCTGGAGTTAGGCCGAGAAGAAGCTTAAAGCAGATGAGAGTGAGTTAAGAGAAGTAAGGTTGCTAAGTTGATATTTGAACTGGTGAATTACATACTACAGCTTGAGTATTTATACAGATAAAGACATAAACATATAAGGAGATATTTAGGAGAGCATATGGTTGCAGAATGGAACATATAACAAAAAAGACTCATACTCCAAAGGGTGCTGAAGGGTGCTGACTCAAATCCTCACAAGTCCTTGTGGGTGACCGAAACCCATGACCTCGAGAACTGGTGTGTGCACGATATGATTGGCCTATGACATGGAACATGTGTGGAGTGTGGTGGGGCTCTGGTTGTGCTGTGGTAGATAGTGCATGGTGCCGGTTGGTAATGGCAATGATAAGAATGATGATTTGTTGGTGGTATTGGAGTAGTAGATGAATTCCAACAGAGGTCTGATATAAGTCTGACAAGGGTGGCTGTGTTAGGGCAACTGCAGACGACTTAGTCGAGATCTAGCAGGGGATCCTAAACATATATATAAACATAAAATACGACAGGAAAACGCACCTAGCAGGGGATCCTAAAAGAAAAGGATAAAGCCCTGCTAAGGTGGGATGCATGTCTATATACCAAAAATCGGAGTCGAAATAATAAAATGATGGAAAATAATGAAATGATGGAGAATGGTGAAACAGTGATAGGAATGCTATGTCACGTGATCATCGGACTCCGGTATCGGAGTCGGGAGTGCACTCCGTCTTGGACTAGCGACGATGAGGAGGAATATACAGAGGTGAGGGAGAAATATCGGAGGAGACGTTGGACGATGCAGAGCGTCCCCTAACATCCACCCCCCCTTCAGGGCAGTGACGACCCGACACTGAACAGAAAGGAATGGAGTGGAAGTCGACCATACGGATGTGACGAGCAGCACCAGGGTGCCTCCGGTAAAAATCCGCCACTAGTTCCAGCACATGAACATTATCCCAAGGTTCCCAGGAATTGTGTTCAACACCAAAACCCTCCCATTTGACCAAGTAACACAGTTTCCGGTTGACCATCCGACTGTCTAAGATTTCCTCCACTACCCACTCCTTTTCGCCATCTACAATTTCCGGTAAGGTAGGTGGAGACGTCCGTCAGCCAAAAATGGGGTCCGGAGGAGCCAAAGATAATTTGACCACATTGAAGATGGGATGAAGTCTACTCATTGACGGAGGAAGGCAGAGCTGGTACGCACCATTACCAACCTGACTATTGATTGGGAATGGTCCCAGTCTATGGTGAGAAAGTTTTCATGAAGGTTGAGTGGTCTGAATGTTGCTAGCATCAAGGAAGACCATATCACCTGCTTTGAACTCCTGAGCTGGGGTGTGTTTCCGATTGTAGTAGAGCGCCATGTCATCCTTCGACTTAGCCAGAGCCGCCTTTGCTTCCTCCAAGGCGTCTGTCATCCAATCTTTGAACTCATTGATGGATTCCATCAAAGCCCATGCGGGGGACACATCCAGTGTCGAGGAGGAAAGGAGGGTGCTGAGTGGAAGAGTGAACCTGGTTGTTGTACTGGAATTCTGCGAAAGGCAGGAGCCCCACCCAATCATCTTGTCTCTGGTTGGTGAAGAGTCGGAGATACTGTTCCAGTTCCTGGTTGACCTGTTCTGTCTGTCCATCTCCCTGCGGGTGGTAGGCGGTGGTAGCTGCCAACTTAATTCCAAGTAGCCGGTAGAGTTCCCAGGTGAATTTGGCTACAAATTGCAGACCTCTATCGGAGACGACTCTCTGAGGGAGACCGTGATGTTTCCACACATGGTTGAGGAAAAGGTGTGCAGCTCCAGCTGCAGAGATTGTAGTGACAGTGGACATGAAATGTGCACGCTTTGTGATGGAATCGATGACGACCATGATGGAATCATGTCCTGCAGATTGTGGCAGCTCGACAATGAAGTCCACACTGATAGTATCCCATGGAGCAGATGGAATGGGAAGAGGGTGGAGCTCTCTGATCGGAGGACGTTGGAATGATTTGGTCTGGAGGCACATGTCACAGGTGGAGACATACCTGCCAACATACCTTGACATCTGTGGCCACCAGTAGTTCTGAGACACTAGTTCCAACATCTTCCATCTTCCACTGTGACCAGCCAACCTGGAGTCATGAGAAAGCACGACAATACGACAACAGAGATCAGAGGTGTCCGGAACATAGATCTTGCCTCGGAAATACAGAAGTCCATTGGATAGGGACCACTCCGCTGATTTCACAGAGCGAGCTGATGAACCTTGTAATTACCTCACTGCTTTTGCCACTGGCTCCTCTTTCTCCCCATCACACGTCCCCTTCCAGATGTCCTTCAGGATTCCTCGTTCCTCTCCTGCTGCCTCTAAACCTTCCAATGCTCGAACTGCGAAGAAATTCAGAGTGAGGAGGACCATGTTGTCATTGTCTTCTGAACCTGTTCCATGATCGGACCGACGGGACAGGGCGTCCGTCTTCCCCATGCTCTTACCAGGACGGTGATGCATGATGAAGTTGAATCAGGCCAAGAGTAGGGACCACCTGGCTTGCCTCCGGTTAAGCTTCTTGGCCGTCATAAAATACTGAAGGTTCTTGTGGTCTGTTTATATCTCGCAGCGATGCTCCGCACCTTCCACAAAATGCCTCCACTCCTCCAACGCTCTCACAATTGCCAACATCTCTTTGTCATGGATTTCATAGTTCTGCTCCACCGGAGAAAGGGATTTGGAAAGGAATGCAGCGGGATGCCATTTTTTGTCTTCTTGTGATTGTTGAGACAATACGGCCCTGGTTGCAAAATACGAGCTGTCCGCTTCAATCCAAAAAGGTCGTGAGTTGTCTGGCAAGGCAAGAATCGGAGCCGTTGTAATCCGTTCCTTGAGTGAATTGAATGCTGACTGTTCCTCTACCCCCCATCTCCACTCCGTGTCCTTCCATGTGAGATCGAACAGGGGACGGGCTAAGTGGGAGAACCCTTGGATGAACCTGCAATAGAAGTTGGTAAAGCCCAGGAAAGACTGCACTTCCTTCCTGTTAGGCGGAATAGGCAATTCTGTTACTCCAGCTACCTTGACTGGGTCCATCTTAATGGAATCTTGGGAAATAATCACACCGAGGTACTCCACTTCTGTCTTTTCGAACTTGCACTTCTCGGGTTTAAGGAAGAGGTTGTTTTTCTGGAGCAACTCCATAACTCTCCGAGTGACCCTCCTGTGTTCCTCAAGAGTTTCTGTGAATATTAGGATGTTGTCCAGGTACACCACCACAACTCCCTCCATTATCAAGCCATCGAAGATGTCATCTATCATGGTCTGGAACGTCGCCAGACTGTTGCACAGTCCGAAAAACATAACCAGTGGTTCGAAGAGTCCTCAGTTTGTTCAGAACGCAGCCTTCCACTCATCTCCTTCTTTCATCTGGACATTGTTGAACCCCCATCGGACATCAAGTTTGGTGAAGTACTTGGCTCCTCTGAGTTTATTGATGAGTTTGGAGATGAGAGGGAGTGGGTATTTGTTCTTGACTGTCATCGCATTTAGGGCCCGATAGTCCTGAACAAGCCATAGAGTACCATCTTTCTTCTTGATGAAAAAGACCAGAGATGCCATTGGAGATTTAGACGGATGGATCCGACCTGTTTCCAAGTTTTCCTTGAGGAATTGATCAAGCTCCTTCTGCTCCGTCGGAGCCAATGGATAAACCTTGCAATTAGAGGCCTTCTCTCCAGGGATCAGCTTGACTGCATGATCCCATTTCTTAGATTCTGGTAGGGCATCAAAAGACTCCTTGGAAAAGATGCTGTCAAACTCCTTTAGGTACTCCGGAACAGACCATCCGGAGGGGGCGGAAGCTTTGGAGTTTCCTTTGAAAGCTTCGGCTAGACGCTGAGAAACACTGGAAGTGGCTCGGATCTCTGCAGGTGCTGGAACAAGGCCAATTGAAAATATATGATCTCCTGGTTCGATTGGTTCTTCAGCTTCCTCGGGCTCTTCCTCTTCAGAGTCTGTGTGGAGTTCCGGTACAGGCCCATCAGAGACAGCTTCCATCCGCCGGATTTTGGCTTTCTGAGCGATTCTCTCCACTCGAGCTTCGTCTCTACATCTGGAACAACATCGGGGTGGACATCTGGACATCTTGACTTCTCCAGTCACCCAATCAATTTCCAGATTGTGCTTTCGTAGCCAAGAGTGTCCAAGGATGAGCTTCTGCTTGCCTAAGCCAGTGACAGCAAATAGTGTTCACTCCAAATGGTTTTGATATCTCAATATGAGATCCACCACTTCAGTGATGGAACCAGCCTCGTTCAGAGTTCCATCAACATTGTAAACCGGAATGGGTTCGGAGAGCTTCCGAGTGTGGAGCCGGTTGCTTTTGGCATAGTGGCGGTCGATGAACTCTCCAGTAGCTCCACTGTCCACAAAAGAGTTGACAGACTTCACTTCCCCTGTATCAGTGGTTTCAAGCTCAACATTCAGTTTGAGGGAGGTGGAACCGTCTTCCACAGATGCAATGACAAGTTTGGATGGGAGTTGTTGTTCCCATTTTGGGCATCTATTCCGAGTTATTTCTGCCGGGACAACAGTCAGATTCTCGGATATAGAATTTTGCACGTCTATGGATGGTTCAACTGTTTCTTCATTCACTGAACATGTAGGTAAAACAGAGAAACAATTGTGGTATGACAATGAGGGCGTGCTGTTCACTCATTGCAACGGGAAAAATCCTGCTCCTCAACCTCCGCTGCAGGCTCCGGGTGTTTTGCATCGAGTTCTGCAAGGCAATCCTCTAAGTAGGTTTGAAGGTTGTCTATACTCAACTCTCTGATGTCGAATCGGGTAGGACAGTCAGGTGCCTTGTGTCCTGCCTTTCCACATTGATAGCACGAGAATGGAAGCAGCTGCGTTTTCCGACTAGCATCAATGTCCATCGGAACAGGGTTTCCGGGGGTTGGAGCGTGTTGATGATTCGTGCTCCGCTCCGGAGCCTGAAATCGAACAGTGTTGAAGGTGGCTGGGCGGGACGGCGTTGGAGCAACACTTGGAGTTTGGTAGGAAGACCAGAAGGCTTCATTAGTGGCTCGGTTCTGGTCAATGGTCCTGGCTGCAGTGTACCAGTCCGTTGGAACCATGTCGGAAGGACGTCCAGAAGGCATGGTTGCTATAGCATTCTGAATTTGAGTGTCTAGTCCTCGACGGAATTTCACCACTATGGTCTTTGGATCAGAGTAACCAGCTTCCGTGATAAGGTCTTGGAATTCATCAAGGTATTCATCCACAGAGCGACTCTTTTGGAAATAAGCTGTGGATTACAATCGGTTGATGGCCGATGAGTCTGCATAGACTGGACAAAACTCTCTTTTGAACTCGTCTTGGAAGTCTTCCCAATCAACAAATTTATGGTAGCCAACATTTTCCGGTTGTTCCTCCCATTGGAATACGCGAGTGGACCACTTGGCTGCTCGTCCAGCCTTCATGTATGACATGGCCCAGACAATTTTGGCTTGTTTGTCTGTAAAGGAGTTCGGACAGAGATGGATATAGACCTGACAGGAATTAAGGAACACCATTCCTTTGATGCAGTCTCCGTCAAACTCCGAGGGAAGAGCCGGTTTTAAGCCGTGGGCCTTTGGAGTGACTGATGTGATTTGTGTAGATGGGATTGGATTTTCGGACTGTGGAATATGGGAAATAAGGATGTCTAACTTGTGTTGAGTGTTTGCATCCTTTGCCTGTAATTCAGCAAGGGCTTGCTCCAGGGTCGCGAGTCGTTCGCCTTCCATGGAGTGCA
>Ga0193742_1000835_pt1 | contig 19656 bp, 18 predicted proteins | sample L2c1metaG_FD_165511 | JGI IMG/M metagenome (GOLD analysis project Ga0193742, IMG submission 165511) | Soil microbial communities from a riparian zone of the East river system, Colorado, United States - L2c1 | ecosystem: Environmental > Terrestrial > Soil > Riparian zone | place: USA: East River... | reverse complement strand
CGATCATGCGGGTCCGGGCTCGATGCGGTAGGAGGCAACCATTTCGGTCGCTGGACGCCCCACAGAAGGACACGGCGGGCGACAGGGTTGTCGCTACGACGGTGGCATGGTGCGCCAGCCCCGCTCGAAGGGCAGGCGCCAGGCGTGCGGTGCGACGAGCTGGTGGATGGCGTTGGGGCCCCACGACCCGGGTGGGTACATGCGCACCGGCGGTGGGTTCTCGAGGAGCGGTGTCGACAGGTCCCACAGCCGCTCGATGCCCTCGGCGGCGGTGAACAGCGTGTGGTCGCCGCTCATGGCGTCGTAGATGAGGCGCTCGTACGCCTCGAGCACGTCGGACTCGCGGCCGGTCTCGTGCAGGGCGAACTGCAGGCTCAGCTTGTCCAGCGTCATGCCCGGTCCCGGCCGCTTGCCGTAGAACGACAGCGAGAGCTTCGAGGCGTCGGCCAGATCGAACGTGAGGTGATCGGGGCCCTGGCCCCCGACGCCCGAGCCGGGCGGGAACATGCTCTTCGGCGGCTCCCGGAACGCGATGGAGATGATGCGGGCCCCTTCGGCCATGCGCTTGCCGGTCCGGAGGAAGAAGGGGACGCCGGCCCAGCGCCAGTTGTCGATCTCGCAGCGCAGGGCGACGAACGTCTCGGTCTCGGAGTAGGGCCCGACACCCGGCTCGTCGCGGTAGCCCTGGTACTGGCCCCGGACGACGTCGGCCGGCTGGATGGGCAGCAGCGACCGGAAGACCTTGTTCTTCTCCTCGCTGATGGCCCGAGGGGTGAGCTCGGTGGGCGGCTCCATCGCCATGAAGGCCAGCACCTGGAACAGGTGGGTGACGACCATGTCGCGGTAGGCGCCGGTCTGCTCGTAGAAGGCGACGCGGGAGTCGAGCGACAGGGTCTCGGGCACATCGATCTGGACGTGGTCGATGTGGATGCGGTTCCAGATGGGCTCGAACAACCCGTTGGCGAAGCGGAACGCCAGGATGTTCAGGGCCGCCTCCTTGCCGAGGAAGTGGTCGATCCGGAAGATCTGATCCTCGGAGAAGGTCTCGTGCAGGGAGGCGTTGAGGTGCCGGGCGCTGACCAGGTCGGTGCCGAACGGCTTCTCCATGATGATCCGCGACCGGTCGACGAGGCCCGCCTCGCCGAGCATCCGCACGACCGCCAGGGCCGCGGCCGGCGGCACGCTCAGGTAGTGGAGCCGACGGCAATCGCCGCCGAGGGCGCTCTCGGCGTCGGCGACCGCTCGCGCCAGCCCCGCCGGTCCTGCGTCCTGAGGGACGAACACGAGCTTGCGCTCGAAGTCGGCCCACTGGTCGTCGGAGATGTCGCGGGTCGAGTGCTTCTCGTAGGCCCGCCTGGCCAGGGCACGGAACCCGTCGTCGTCGATCTCGTCGAGCGACGTGCCGACGATGCGGCAGTCGGACACGAGCCCCGCCATCGACAGCCGGACGAGACCGGGCAGCAGCTTGCGTTGGGCGAGGTCGCCGGTGGCGCCGAACAGCACGATGACGTGCGGCTTCAGCGGCGACATCAGGCGCGAGTTGATGTCGATCGGCTCGGTTTGGGCCATCGCTGCGCCTCCCGGACGGTTCGCTCCACAGGCTACGGGTTGCGGCGCGCGGGCAGCGTGGCCCCGGGGGGTGGGGCCACGCTGCGGTGCGGGTGGGGTCAGGGGGTGGTCGTCGGGAGGTCGATCGGGCCGGTGGCGCACTCGGTCATGGCGTCGGTGACGACCGCCGGGAGAGGGGTCGAAGGATCGTCGCGGATGGCCTCGTCGTACTCCCTGAACTCGTCGAACGGCATCGTGTCGACGAGCGCGTCGTAGGTGCACCCGCACACGTCCTCGGCGCCGTCGCCCGCGCCGGCGGTGCACTCCGACATGAAGTCCGAGCGCATCTCGTCGGTGTAGCTGCTCGGCTCGTCATCGCCACCACAGGCACTGGCCAGGAACAGTGTCGCCCCAGCGAGTGCGATGAGCTTCCTTCGCACGGCTCTTCTCCTCTGTCGCTTCCGTTCGTGCGGCGCTCATGCTCATCGCCCGGTCACCTCGGAGCATCGGGAGGATGCCCGGGCGACTTCCGGGTCGATCGGGGATCACCCCCGACCCTCGGGGCCTGACGTGAGTGTCAGAAGTAGAGTGGGCGAATGGCGGAGGGCCTAGATCCCGAAGGGGGACCGCGGGTGGTGGCGGGAGACCTGGTGCGGGATCTCGCCGGTCGCCACGGGGACCGGCCGCTCGCCGTGCTCGGCGACCGCACCCTCACCTACGCCGACGCCGAACGGCAGTCGGCGGCGCTCGCCAAGGGCCTGCTGGCATCGGGGGTCGGGAAGGGGAGCCGGGTCGGGTTGCTGGCGCCCAACGGCCCGGAGTGGATCGTCACCTGGCTCGCCGGCAGCCGCATCGGCGCCGTCGTCACCCTGCTGAACACCTACGCCCCGCCCCGGGAGCTCGGCTGGGCCCTGCGGCACTCCGACACCGCGGTGCTGGTGGCGGCCACGGAGCACCTCGGGCACGACTACGTCGAGCGGCTCCGCCTCACCGTCGACGGGCTCGCCGACCAGCGCCACGAGCACATCCGCACGCCCTCACACCCCTTCCTCCGGTCGGTGTGGTTCCTCGCCGAGAACGGGCAGCCCTGGGCCGGGCCGGTCGACCAGCTCACCGCCCGCGGTGCCGACATCGACGACGACCTGCTCCTCGCCGCCGAGGCCGAGGTGACGCCGGCCGACCCCATGGTGGTCGTCTACTCCTCGGGCAGCACGGCCGAGCCCAAGGGTGCGGTCCACACCCACGGCGCGGTCTGGCGGCAGGGTCGCACGCTCTCGGACTTCCGGCCGCTGGCGCCGGGCGACCGGGTGTACACGCCCATGCCGTTCTTCTGGGTGGGCGGGTTCGGGTTCGCCCTGGTCCGGGCGCTGCGGGCGGGGGCGACGCTGGTGCTGGAGGAGCGCTTCGAGCCCGGCGCCACCCTGGCGCTGCTGGAGCGGGAGCGGGTCACCCACGTCCTCGGCTGGCCGCACATGGGCCCGGCGCTCACCGGTCACCCCGACTTCCCCCTCCGTGACCTGTCGGCGCTGCGGGGCGGGGCGCTGGTCGACCTCCTCCCGCCCGACCGCCGTCCCGCCGACCCCGGGCTGGTGGCGGGCTCGCTGGGGATGACCGAGACGCTCGGCCCCCACCTGATCGACCACGAGGGTGCCGAGCTGAAGGAGGACCAGCGGGGGTCGTTCGGGCGCCCGGTGCCGGGGATGGAGCACCGGGTGGTCGACGGGGAGCTGTGGGTGCGCGGCGGGTCGGTGATGGCGGGGCTCCACAGGCGGGAGCGCGACCACGTCTTCACTCCCGACGGCTGGTACCGCACCGGCGACGCCGGCCACTTCGACGACGACGGGCACTTCTTCTTCACCGGCCGGATGGGCGACCTCGTCAAGTCGTCGGGCATGAACATCAGCCCCCGGGAGGTGGAGGTGGCGCTGGAGGCGGAACCCGAGGTCACCCGGGCCGTGGTGGTCGGCATCCCGGCCGGTCCGCGGGGCGAGGACGTGGCCGCCGCCGTCGTGGCCCGCGACGTCACCGCCACCGACCTGACCGCCCGCCTCCGGACGACGCTGTCGTCCTACAAGGTGCCCCGCCACCTGGTCGTGCTGGCCGACGACGACGAGCTGCCGTGGCTCGACTCCGGCAAGGTCGACCGCCGCGCCCTGGCCGAGCGGCTCAGCGGCGCAGGCGGTCCCGCAGGTCCCGCTTCCTGATCTTCCCCGAGGGGGTGCGGGGGAAGTCGGCCACCACCTGGAGCTCCTCGGGCCACTTCTGCTTCGGCAGGCCGACGGCGGCGAGGTGGGCCTGCACCGCCGCCAGGTCGAGCTCGCCGTCGACGCCCGGCGCCGGCCGCACCACCGCGCAGGCGTGCTCGCCCAGCCGCTCGTCGGGCGCGGCCACCACGGCGACCTCGGCGATGCCGGGCATCGTGGCCAGGCGCTCCTCGATCTCGGCCGCCGACAGGTTGCGGCCGCCCCGGATGATCAGGTCGCTGAGCCGGTCGGTGATGGTCAGGAACCCCTGGTCGTCGAGCACCCCCACGTCACCGGTGTGGTACCAGCCGTCCGGGTCGAGGGCGGCGGCGGTCAGCGCCGGGTCGGTGTAGCCGGCGAACAGGTCGGGGCCCCGGCTGACGATCTCCCCGGGCGTCCCCACCGTGACCGAGGCGCCGTCCTCGTCGACCAGCCGCAGCTCCACCCCGGGCATCGGGCAGCCGTCGGTGAACATGCGCTGCTCGGCGGGCACGTCGAGCGTCGACCCGGTGATCGACGGGTGCTCGGTCGAGCCGTAGGCGCGGGTCACCGCGATGCCGAGCCCCTCCGCCCGCTCGGCGACCGCCCGCGGCACCGGCGCGCCCCCGAGGCCGAAGCGGGTCATGGCGGCCAGGTGCTGCGGCCCGAAGTCGGGGTGGTCGAGGAGGCTGGTGAGGAAGATCGTGGCCCCGCCGCCGGGGCTCAGGTCGTGCTCGGCGCAGATCGACAGCACCCGCCCGGGGTCCCAGCGGTCGATCAGCTCGACCGGGTTGCCCTGGTGCAGCGGCACGAGGCTGCCCCCGAGCATCCCGGTCATGTGCGCCAGCGGCGACGCCATCACCGCGGCCCGCCCGCCGAGCACGTTGAGCGATGCCAGCTGGCGCACCTCGGCGAGCAGCGTGCGGTGGGTGTGCACGACACCCTTGGGGTCGGCGGTGGTGCCCGACGTGTAGCCCACCATCGCCGGGGCGTCGGGGTCGACCGGCACGGGGTCGGGCAGCGGCTCGGCCTCCAGCAGGTCGGCGAAGCGGACGGCACCCCCCGGCACGGCGGCGCTCGACCCGGCCGAGTCGCCCACCACCACGACGGTGTCGAGTCCGAGGTCGCCCAGGTCCAGGTCGCCCAGGTGATCGCCCGCCGCCACGACCAGCGCCCGGGCCCCCGACTGGCGGACGATGAAGCGCACCTCGCGCGGCCCGTAGAAGTGGACGATCGGCACCAGCGTCGCCCCGATCCGGAACCCGGCCCACAGCACCACCAGCGTCTCGGCCCAGTTGGGCAGCTGGTAGGCGACCACGTCACCCGGCCCCAGACCCCGCCGCACCAGTCCCGCCGCCAGCCGGGCGGCGTCACGGTGCAACGCCGCCGCCGTGGTCGTGCAGGGACGCTGCTCCGACCAGATCCGCACCCGCAGGTCCGGGGCGGCGGCCACCCGCCGGTCGACGAAGCCGGCGAAGGTCTCGTCGGTCCACCAGCCGTCGTCCACGTAGCGCCGCCGCAGCTCCGCCGGCACCGCGGGGAGCCCCCAGGCGTCCTCCGCCATCGTCGCCATGGTCAGAACGGCCGCTCGGCCGGCCCGACCACCGCAGTTGGGGTGAAGGTGGCCGGCATCCGCACCACGCCGTTCAGCTCCGGGTTGCCGGCGTAGAACACGGTGGCCTCGCGGTCGATCCGGTAGTCGGGCATCCGGGCGAGCACCTGGCGGACCAGCACCTGGAACACGGTGCGCGCCATGTGCAGGCCGATGCAGCGGTGGGGTCCGACGCCGAACGCCAGGTGGGGGTTCTCCTCCCGGTCGATCACCACCTCGTCGGGCCGGTCGAAGACCCGCTCGTCGCGGTTGGCCGACAGCCAGCTGAGCATCAGGTGGTCGCCTCGCCCGAGCTCCTCGCCGCCCAGCTCGGCCGGGCAGGTGACGGTGCGGGTCAGCGTCTCGTTCACCGAGAAGTAGCGCAGGAACTCCTCGGTGGCGACGCCCAGCAGGTCGGGCTCGTCGACGAGCCGCTGCCGCAGGTCGGGGTGCTGGTCGAGGTGGTGGAGGCACAGCGCGGTGAGCGAGGTGGTCGTGTCGAGGCCGCCGCCCACCAGGTTCCACACCACCGACACCAGCTCGTCGTCGGTCAGGTGCCGACCGTCCTCCACCTCCAGCTCCACCAGGTCGGTCAGCAGGTCGTCCTCCCGGGGCCGCTCGCGGCGCGCCGCCACCTCGTCGCGCAGCTCGGCCAGCATGGCGGGGACGTTGGCCAGCGCCCGGTTCCGCTCGGGGCCGACCCCGTAGGCGACGGTGCCGTGGAAGGTCTCGGCGTAGTGCTCCCAGCCGTCGCGGGGGAGCCCGAGCAGCTCCATCGTGAGGATGGCGGGCACGGGGTTGGCGAAGTCGAGCACCAGGTCGATCGCCCCGGACTCGATCCGCTGGTCGAGGAACCAGGTGGCGGTGGCCTCCATGAGCGGCTCGAGGCGGGCGATGGCGGCCGGGACGAGGAACGGGTTGATGGCCCGTCGCAGCGCCTGGTGCACCGGTCCCTCCACCTCGGCGATGCCGATGGTGGGCATGGCCTTGGCCCGGGGGATGCCGGTGATGCCCACGTAGGCGATGCCGTCGTCCGACTCGGGGACGTAGCGGCTGGAGTAGGTCTCGGCGTCGCGGGCCACGGTGGCGACCTCGTCGTAGCCGCTCACCACCCAGAAGCCGCCGAAGTTGGGGTTGTGCGCCACCGGGCAGCGGCGCAGTTCGGCCCACCGGGCGAGGCGGTCCTCGTGGAACTGCTCGTCGTGGTGGTTGAAGTCGACCGTGGTTCGGTCGGCCATCGTGTGCCTCCCCTCCGGGGCGGGAACCCCCGCCTCGTGTCATACCACGTCAGGCGGCAGATTTCTAACGGTCACGTCATTCTTCGGCTATGAAGTAGGGCATGGGAGCAGACCTGAGCCAGGTCCTGGCGGCGCATCCGGCGCCCCCGCCCGCGATCGACGTCGGCCGGATGCGGCGGGAGCGTCACCAGCGGCTGCAGGCCGAGCTGGCCCGACGCGACGTCGACGCCGCCGTGCTGCTGCGCAGCTCCGACGTCGCCTACGCCACCGGTCAGGCGGTGCGGGGGGTCGACGCGGCCCACGCCGCCTTCGAGCGACCGGTGGCTGTCGTGGTGGCGGGGGAGGAGCGGCCGCACCTGCTCTGGGACGACGTCGACCCGGGCCTCGCGGACGACGTCGAGGCCCACCCGGCGGTGTGGCCCGAGCTCGACGAGGGCGCCGAGTCGCTGGCGGGGGTGCTGGCCGAGATCGTCGGCGCCGGCCGGCGGATGGCCGTGGACGAGCAGAGCGGGGCGATGTTGCGTCGGGGGGTGTTCGGCGGGGGACCGCTGGTCGACGCGGCGGAGCTGGTCGGGGCGGCCAAGCTGGTCAAGACCGCCGACGAGCTGGCCTGCATCGGCGAGGCCCAGCGCCTCAACGAGGCGGCGATGCCGGCGGCGCAGGCGGCGCTGCGGCCGGGGTCGACACGCCGGGAGGTCGCCGGGGTGTTCCTGGCCGAGCTGGGGCGGCTCGGGGTCGACGCCAACCTGATCGACCCGATCTTCCAGCGGATGCCCCGCTCGATCGCCGACGGGCCGCGCACGACCACCGGCCACGTCGCCTTCCCCACCGGCGCCGACGAGACCTTCGCCGAGGGCGATCTCGTCTGGGTCGACGCCGGCATCGACCACCTCGGCTACGCCTCCGACTTCGGGCGCACCTGGGTGGTCGGCCGCGACCCCGACCCGGCCGAGCAACGGCTGTTCGAGCGCTGGTGCGAGGCGATGGTGGCGGTGCTCGACGTGCTCGGCCCGGGCGTGTCGGGCGGCGACCTGTGCCGGGCCGCCGAGGCTGCCCACGAGGGCGAGCGACCGTGGCTGCCCCACTTCTACCTGGCCCACGGGGTCGGCGTGGAGAGCGCCGAGATGCCGCTGGTCGGCACCGACCTCGGCACCGCCTTCGACGACGGCCTGGTCATGGCGCCGGGAATGGTCCTGGTGCTGGAGCCGGTGGCCTGGGAGGACGGCGTCGGCGGCTACCGCGCCGAGGAGATCGTGACCGTCACCGCCGACGGCTGGCACCACCTCGGCAGCGGCCACCCCTACCCGCCGTTCGCGCCATGAACGGCGACGAGTTGCGGGGCGCACGGCGGGAGCGCGTGTTCGAGGCCATGGACGAGGCGCGCCTCGACGTGGTGGTGCTCGGGCGGCGCGACTCGGTGGCGTACGCCACGGGTGCCGTCGGGCTCTGGACCGCCGGTACCCGGCCCTTCGGCGCCGCTGCCGTGCTGGTGGGCGGCGACCGGTCGGTGCACCTGCTGTCGACCTGGGACACCGGCGTGCCACCCGAGGTGCCGTTCGAGAACCTCTACGGGGTCACCTGGAACCCGGCGCTCATGTCCGAGGCGCTGGGCGCGATCGACGGGTTGGCCACGGCCCGCCGCATCGGCGTCGACGCCCTGTCGCCGGGGTTCGCCCGCGCCGCCGGCCGCCTGGCCCCGACCGCCGAGCTGGTCCCGGCCGACGACGTGCTCGGCGCGGTGCGTGCCGTGAAGCTGCCCGCCGAGGTCGGCCGCATCGCCGTCGCCGTCGGCGCGGCCCGGTCCGGCGTCGACGCCGCGGCCGCCGCGCTGCGGGCGGGCGCCTCGACGACCGAGGCCCTCGCCGTGGTGGCGGTCGCCCTGGCCGAACGGGGCTCGACGGTGCCCACCTCGGCGCCCGTTGTCGCACCCGTCGCCGACGGGCTGGTCCACGTCGACGTCGGCGTCCTGGTCGCCGGCTACGAGGGAGGCCTCGGCCGGACGGTGGTCGTCGACGGGTCGCCCGACTTCCGGCTCGACGCCCAGGCCACGGCCCACCAGCGCCGCCTCCTCGACGCCTGCCGCCCGGGAGCGACGGCGGCCGCCATCCGCGAGGCCGCCGAGGGCGCGTCGGGTTGGATGGTGCGCGGCACCGGGATGGGCTTCGAGCGCCCGGTGGTCACGGCCTCCCTGGGCGACGGCGTGGTGCTGGCGGCCGGCAACGTCCTGTCGGTGGAGATCACCGTCGAGGGGATCCGCCGCCGCGACCTCGCCCACCTCGGCGCCGACGGGACCGCGGCCCTGTGATCGTCGTCCTCACCGCGATGCGGTCGGAGCTGCGGCCGTTCGTCCGGGCCGCCGGCCTGACCCGGTCCGACGACGGCGCCGTCTGGTCGGGGACGGTCGGCGGGCACGAGGTGGTCGCCACGACGATGGGCGTCGGCATGGCCGGAGCGGCGGCGGCCGCCGAGCAGGCGCTCCAGCGGGGCGACGTCGAGCGACTGCTGGTCGTCGGCATCGCCGGCGGCATCGACCAGGACCTCCCGATCGGCCACGTCGTCGTGCCCGAGGTGGTGATCGACGGCGCCGGCGGGGCCGAGCACCCGACGGCGCCGTGGGGCCCGGTCGAGCCCGACGGCCGGCTCATCACCTACCACGACTTCCAGACCGACCCCGAGCTGATGGCCCGCCTCCAGCGCGAGGGCTACGCGGCGATCGACATGGAGACCGCCGCCGTCGCCGCCGTCTGCGAGCGGCACGGGTGCCCGCACACGGCGTTCCGGGCGATCAGCGACGACGCCCTGGGCGGCACCATCGATCCCCAGGTGGCGGCGATGGCCCGGCCCGACGGCAGCCCCGATCTCGGCGCCGCCGTCCGCTACGTGCTGCGCCGTCCCTGGCGGGTGCCCTACCTGGTCGGCCTGGGCCGGGACTCGGAGCGCGCCGCCCGGGCCGCCGCCGACGCCGCCGTCGCCGCGCTCCGGGCCTGAGGCCTGAGGCCTGAGGCCCGGAGCGTCACCCGATCGTGATCGGCACCTTCGAGTAGCCCGCCACGTTCGACATGTGGACCCGCTCCAGCCCGTCGGCGTCCACGGTGAAGCGGGGGTAGCGCTCGGCCAGCTCCTCGAGCGCGATCCGGCACTCCATGCGGGCCAGCGCCGCGCCCAGGCAGGCGTGGACGCCGTGGCCGAGGGCGAGGGCGAGGTTGGGCGGCCGGGTGACGTCGAAGCGGTCGGGGTCGTCGAACTGGCGCTCGTCGCGGGCGGCCGCGCCGGTGACCAGCAGCACCGGGTTGTTCGCCGGGATGGTCTCGCCGTGCAGCGTGATGTCCTCGACGGCGTAGCGCCCCTGGTACTGGGACGGCGGGTGGTAGCGGAGGATCTCCTCGACGGCGTCGGGGATGCGGGAGCGGTCGTCGAGCACCAGCTGCCACTGCTCGGGGTGGCGGTCGAAGAGCACGGCGGCGTTGCCGACGGCCTTGGTCACCGTCTCGGCCCCGGCCCCGCCCAGCAGCGACACGAACCCGGCGATCTCCACGTCGTCGAGCTTGTGGAGCGCCCCGTCGTCGTCGGCCACCTCGACCTGGGTGAGGCGGGTGATCATGTCGTCGGTCGGGTGGGCCCGCTTCTCGGCCACCAGCCCGTAGAAGTAGGCGCCCATCTCGACGGCGGCTGCCGTGCCGGCCTCGCTGTAGCCCATCTGGCCCTCGTCGCGGGCGAGCACCACGTCGAGCCAGTGGCGGATCTGCTGGCGCTCGCCGGCCGGCACGCCCAGCATCCGGCAGATGATCTCGACCGGGAACGGGCCGGAGAGGTCCTCCACCACGTCGAAGGCGCGGCGGCCGTCGAGGGCGTCGAGGCAGCCGGTCACGACCTCCCGGACCATCGGCTCCAGCGCGGTCACCGCCCGCGGCGTGAACACCCGGCTGACCAGGGCGCGCAGCCGGTCGTGCTGGGGTGGGTCGATCATGATCAGGCTGTCCATGCCCGGGCGCTTGTGGCTGGTCAGCGTGGCGAGGTCGACGCCGTAGGCGCTGGAGAACACGCGCCAGTTGCGGGATGCGTCCACCACGTCGTCCCACCGGGACAGGGCGTAGAAGCCGTAGGTGGCGTTGAAGTACACGGGCCGGTGGTCGCGAAGGCGCCGGTAGGTGTCGTAGGGGTCGTCGAAGTACTCCGACGAGAACGGGTCGAACTCGACGTCGCTGGTGTCGCTCATGTCCCCTCCCGGTCGCGCTGGGCTTCCGCGTGCGAAACTAACACGCATGTCACCTCCGATCCGGTACGAACGGACGGGCGAGGTCGTCGTGCTGACGCTGGCCCGCCCGGAGGCCGCCAACGCCCAGGACACCGCGCTGCTGGAGGCCCTCGACGGGCTGCTCGACGGCATCGAGGCCGACCCGTCGGTGAAGGTCGTGGTCGTCGAGGCGGAGGGCCGCCACTTCTCCGCCGGCCACGACCTCAAGGAGATCATGGCGGGGGAGGACCCGTGGGTCGCCCAGCGGGACACGCCGGAGGGGAAGCTCCGCCACGAGCAGGCCCTCTACTGGGGCCCGATGGTCAAGCTGCGCGACCTGCGCCCGGTCACGATCGCCGCCGTCCAGGGCGCCTGCACCGCGGCCGGGCTGATGCTGGCCTGCATGTGCGACCTGATCGTGGCGGCCGACGACGCCCGCTTCAGCAACCCGGTCGCCAGGATGGCCGGCGTGGGGGTCGAGCTGCTGGTCGAGCCGTGGGAGCTCGGGCCGCGCAAGGCCAAGGAGTTCCTGCTGTGCGCTCTGACGCTCGACGCCGAGGCGGCCGAGCGGGCGGGGCTGGTGAACCGGGTCGTCCCTCGTTCCGAGCTGGGGTCGGCGGCCCGGGCGCTGGCCGACGAGGTGGCGCTGGTGCCGGCGGTGACCGCCGAGGCGATCAAGCGGTCGATCAACGGGATGGTCGACCGCATGGGCCAGCGCGACTCGTGGCAGCTGCACTTCTGGATGCACCAGTTCGTCTCCAACACCCCGACGGCCGTCGACCGGGCGGCGGCCCGGAGGTCCGGGGGGATGGACGCCGTGCGGCGCGAGCAGCAGCCGGGCGGCTCGGGCGGCGAGTCGGGCGGCGACCGGTGAGCGGCGGGCCCCTGTCGGGGTTGCGGGTGATCGACGCGGGGACCCGGATCGCGGCGCCGTTCTGCGCCGGGCTGCTGGGGGAGCAGGGGGCGGAGGTCGTCAAGGTGGAGCAGCCGGGCTCGGGCGACTTCATGCGGGCGGTCGGGCCCTACGAGGACGGCTACTCGCTGTTCTGGGCGGTGGAGGGGCGGGGGCGCAAGAGCGTCACGCTCGACCTGCGGCGGGCGGAGGGCCAGGCGCTGTTCCGCCGGCTGGCCGCCACGGCCGACGTGGTGGTGGAGAACTTCCGGCCGGGGACCGTGGAGCGCTGGCACGTCGGGCCGTCGGACTGCGATCCCCGCCTGGTGTGGGTGCGGATCTCGGCGTTCGGCCAGGACGGGCCCTACGCGTCGCGGCCGGGCCTCGACCGCATCGGGATCGCCGCGGGTGGCCTGCTGCACCTCACCGGCTACCCGGACCGACCGCCGGTGCGGGTCGGTGTGGCGATCTCCGACTACCTCACCGGCGCGTTCTCGGCCCAGGCCGCGGTGGGGGCGCTGTACGGGCGCGATCGGTCGGGCGGCTCTGGCGAGGGCGCGGTGATCGACGCGTCGCTGTACGGCGCCAACCTCCGCATCCTCGAGTGGACGCTGGCGGCCTACGACCGGCTGGGCACGGTGCGCGAGCGGGAGGGCAACCGCCTGGCCAACTCGGCGCCGCTCGACAACTACCCGACCGCCGACGGGGGCGTCGTCTGCATCGTGGCGGGCAGCGACGCCAACTACTCCCGCCTGTGCCGGGCGATGGGCCGGGAGGACCTGATCACCGACCCCCGCTTCGCCGCGCTGCCGCAGCGGGTGGCCAACGGCGACGAGATCAACGGCATCGTGGAGGCGTGGACGCGGTCGCACCCGGCCGCCGAGGTCGAGGCCGCCTGCCTGGCGCATGACGTCCCGGTGGCCACCGCCTACTCCGCCGCCGACATCTTCGCCGACCCCCACGTCGCCGCCCGCGGCGACCTCGTCACCGTCGACGACCCCGTCCTCGGCCCCGTCCGCCAGCAGGCGCCCTTCCCCCGCACCGCCACCACCACGCCCCCGTCCGGCGCCCCCCACCTCGGCCAACACACCACCGAGATCCTCACCGCCCTCGGCCTCACCCCCACCGAACTCGAATCCCTCACCGCCCAGGGCATCATCTGAGGCCCACGGAATGGCCCCGGCCTGGCGGCCGGGTCGTCTTCCCGCCCCGTCGCCTTGTCGCTGGTGCTCTACGGAGTTTGCGACACCTCGCCGCCCGGGGGACGGTGCGGTGTGTGGCGACTGAAGGGGTCGCGTGGCACCGCACGATCATGCGGGTCCGGGCTCGATACGGCGTGAGGCAACCATTTCGGTTGCCGGACGCCGCACGGTGCCAGGAGCAGTCCTCGTCGGAGTCACTAACGGGTACCGCCCACACCTGACCCCATCCCTCGGTGTGCCATGCTCGCTCCATCGGCAAGGTCAACGATGAGAGACCGCTGACTCCGTCGGTGCTGGAGGTGACGGGGTGGCGGTGATCTACCACATTGCGTTGGCGGCGGAGTGGGAAGAGGCGCGGCGGGGTGGGGAGTACACGAGGTCGACGCTCGGGCGGAGTCTGGCGGAGGTGGGGTTCATCCATGCCAGCACGGAGCGGCAGGTGGGGCCGGTCGCGGACATGTTCTACGCCGGGGTGAGCGATCTGGTGGTGCTGGTCATCGATCCCGACCGGGTCACCGCGGAGATCAGGTACGAATCCGTGCCGGGAGCGGACGAGCCGTTCCCGCACATCTACGGCCCGCTCGACCCGGACGCGGTGATCGACGTCCGGCCGCTGGAACCCGCGGCCGACGGGCGGTTCACCTTCGAAGGTTTCTGACATCTGCGTCAGAAAAAACGGTAGTCTCCGGGTGTGGGGGGATCAGTACTTGGAGGTTGCGCCGGGCGGTGGGGTGTGGTCCTCGGGGAAGGCGCGGATCATGTTCTCCTGGGAGAACGAGGCGACCAGGGCGCCCTCCTCGGTGAAGACCGAGGCCATCCCGTGGGAGCGGCCGCGGCCGGCGTAACTGCTCCGGTGGTCGAGCAGCAGCCACGACCCGGCGTCGAACGGCTCGTGGAACGTGATCGTCTGGGCGACCACCGTGGTGGAGATCGTGCGGTGCGCCATCGACTGCCCGACCCCGGCGTGCGGCCGCATGGCGGTGCCGATCAGGAACCCGTCGCTGGCGTAGGCCAGCAGCGCCTGGCTCGTCACCAGGTCGTCCGGGGCGCCCGGCATCCGCGACCACACCCGCAGCTCGGCCAGCCCCACGACGTCCGGGTCGGCGATGTCGACCCCGTCGACCACCCGCACGTCCCACCAACCGTCGTCGGCCCCGGCGGCCGGCAGCGCCGAGGGCGGCTCGACATCCGGCGCCGCGTCCGCGTGGCGGATGAGATCGGGGTCCGGTGCGTGCAGGAGCACCTGGGCCCGGGTGCAGGCACCTCGCGACTGCGACGTCGTCACCGTGACGCTGGCGAACGCCCGCCCCGACTGGATCGTCTCCACGGTCACCGCCAGCGGCTCCTCGACGCTCGCGCCCCGGGCGAAGACGTTGTGGATCGACAGCACCTCCTTGTCCGGGACGGTGCGGGCCGCGGCCACGACGGCCTGCGCCAGCAGCTGACCGCCGAACACGACGCCGTGGCCCTCGTCGAGGTGGTGGGCCACGAAGGCTCCGTCGCCCCGGCGCTCGAGGTCGAGCGCCGCCAACACATCGCTGAGCCGGGTCATGGCCCGGCAACCTAGCCACTGAGGAGAAGGGGGCATCCAAACATGGAGATCAACGATCTCGTCATGGTCAGCGTCGACGACCACGTGGTCGAACCGCCGCACCTGTTCGAGGGCCGCCTGCCCAAGAGGTACGAAGACCTGGCGCCGCAGTTCCTGACCAAGGACGACGGCACCAACGTCTGGCTCTACGAAGGCCAGGAGCTGCCCAACGTGGCGCTCAACGCCGTCGCCGGCCGCCCACCCGAGGAGTACGGGCTGGAGCCGACGTCGTTCGCCCAGCTGCGGGCGGGTTGCTACGACATCGACGAGCGGGTCAGGGACATGGACGCCAACGGTGTCCTCGGCTCGCTGTGCTTCCCGTCGTTCCCACAGTTCTGTGGCCAGCTCTTCGCCCGCACGGAGGACAAGGACGTCGCCCTGGCGATGGTCCGGGCCTACAACGACTGGCACATCGACGAGTGGTGCGGCACGCATCCCGGGCGCTTCATCCCGTGCTCGTTGCCGGCGATCTGGGACCCGGAGGTCCTCGCGGCCGAGGTCCGCCGCACCGCCGCCAAGGGCGCCCACGCGGTCACGTTCTCGGAGAACCCGTCGAAGCTCGGCTGGCCCAGCCTGCACTCCGACCACTGGGACCCGTTCTGGCAGGCCTGCAGCGACGAGCAGGTGGTGGTGTGCATGCACATCGGGTCGTCGTCGGCCCTGGTGATCACCGCGCCCGACGCCCCGATCGACTGCCTCATCACCCTCACGCCGATGAACATCGTGCAGGCCGCGGCCGATCTGGTCTGGTCGCCGGTGCTGCGCAAGTTCCCCGACCTGAAGATCGCCCTGTCCGAGGGCGGCATCGGCTGGGTGCCCTACATGCTCGAACGGCTCGACTACAACTACCGCAAGCACCACCTGTGGACCGGGCAGGACTTCGGCGACAAGCTGCCCAGCCAGGTGTTCAACGAGCACGTGCTCCTGTGCTTCATCGACGACCGCTTCGGCGTGGAGTCCCGGGCGGCGCTCGACATGGACAACGTGATGTGGGAGTGCGACTACCCCCACTCCGACTCCACCTGGCCGTTCTCGCCGGAGACCTTCATGGAGCACATCACGCCCGACGTGAGCGACCACGACGTCGAGCGGATGTCGCACCTCAACGCCATGCGGCACTACAGCTACGACCCGTTCACCGCCCTGGGCGGCCGGGAGAACTGCACCGTCGGCGCGCTGCGGGCGAAGGCCGCCGGCCACGACGTGTCGATCCGGGCGACGAGCGACCCGGCGAGGGCCGGCGCCAAGGCCACCAAGTCGTCCGACCTGGCCGCCTTCGCCTCCCGGGACTGACCCCGAGCCGCCCGACCCAACCGAAATCTCGACAGAAACGGTGGCTATAGCGCCATTTCTGTCGAGATTTCGGTCGGGGTGCGGGGGCCGAGGGTCATCGGGAAGTGGTCGATCGAGCGGATGCCGGTCGTGTAGCTGAGCTCGTGGCCGGCCTTCACGGAGTAGTGGGGGATGCGGCGGTGCCACTCCCGCAGCGCCACCCGCAGCTCCAACCGCGCCAGGTGGGAGCCGAGGCAGCGGTGGACGCCGCCCCCGAAGGCCAGGTGGCGGTTGGTGTCGCGGTCGAAGCGGACGTCGTCGCCGTCGCCGAACTCGGCGTCGTCGGTGTTGGCCGCGCCCAGGAGCACGCTGACGTGCTGGCCGGCGCTGATCGGGCACCCGCCCAGCTCGGTGTCCTCGGTGGCGACCCGGACGATTCCCATCACCGGCGTCTCCCAGCGCAGTAGCTCCTCGACGGTGGACGCCACGAGAGACGGGTCGGCCACCAGCTGCGCCCGGCGGTCGGGGTGGTTGGCGAGGTAGGCGAAGAAGCAGTCGAGCGACGCCGTGACCGTGTCGAGCCCGGCGGCCAGGAACAGGAACGAGATGTCGAGGATCTCCTCGGTCGACAGCGGGCGGCCGTCGATCTCGCTGCCCAGGAACCGGGTGAGCAGGTCGTCGCGGCCCTCGGCCCGGCGCTCGGCGACCACGCCCTCGAAGTACGTGTAGATCGTCTGGGCCGTCGCCCGGAGGTGCTCGTCGGCGGCGGCGGCGCTCCGGCTGGTCTCGCCGACCATGTGCTCCGGCCGGATGACCCCGTCCTTCATGGCGAGGAAGGTGGGCAGCTCGTCGAGGGGCAGGCCGAGCATCGTGAGGAACACCTGGCTGGGGAACGGCACGGAGAACTCGGTGGCGAAGTCGATCTCGCCGCGGTCCTCGAAGCCGTCGATGAGGTCGTTCACCAGCTTCGTCACCGACGGCTCCAGCAGCGCCATCTGCTTGGGCGAGAAGATCGGGTCGAGGATGCGGCGGTACTTCTTGTGCTCCGGCGGGTCGATCTGCAGGGGGATCAGCGGCCGGACGTTGCCCAGGTCGACGGCGCTCATGTTCGACGAGAACACGTCGGAGCGCCGGAGGGCCTCGTCGATCTCGGCCCGGCGGCACACGACGACCATCGAGTCGTCGACCGGCACGACGGCGGCCGCCTCCCGCATGGCCCGGTAGAGCGGCTGCGGGTTGTCGGCCAGCCCGGCGGCCATCGGATTGCTGCTCGGAACCTCGCTCATGGCGCTGTGCCCCCGTCTCGTTTCCCCCATGTCATTTCTGACACTCACGTCAATATACCGACTTCGGCCGACTAGCGTCGGGTGCGATGCTCCCTGCTCCCGATCGTGTCGCCGTGGGCTTCTTCTCGTTCACCGAGGTCCCGCCCTCCGCCGACCGCAGCTACAACGAGTGGCACCGGCTCGACCACCTCCCCGAGCAGTACGCCCTGCCGGGGATCGCCCACGGCGAGCGCTGGGTGGCGTCGCCCGACTGCGTGGCGGCCCGGCTCGTGGACGACGAGCTGCTCGGCCGCGCCCAGTACGTGACGCTGTACCTGATCGGCGAGCCCGTGGAAGCGACCATCGACGCGTTCGGTGCGCTCGGCGGCGAGCTCCGGGCGGTCGGCCGGTTCCACGAGGAGCGCACGGCGCACATGGCCGGGGGCTGGCGGGTGGCGGCGACCGGGACGTCGCCCCGGCTGCCGATCTCGCCGGCGGTGATCCCGTGGCGCCCGGCCGCCGGGGTGTTCGTGCTGGTCGAGGCGGACGGCCCCGACGCCCCGCCCCCGCTGGACCCGCTGCTGGCGGTGCCGGGCGTCGCCGGCGGCTGGACGTTCGTGCCCCACGACGACCTGACCCGGGCGTGGTGGATCATGCAGCCGCACCGGATCACGGTGCTCTGGCTCGACGACGACCCGGTCGAGGTGACCGCCCGACTCGCCCCGGTCCTGCACGACCAGGCGTCGACCCCCGTCCTCGCCGCCCCCTACCGCACGATCCACTGACCGAAGCGAAATTTCGACAGAAGTGGTGGCTATAGCGCCATCTCTGTCGAAATTTCGGTGGGGGGTGCTGCCGGCGGACGCTCGGCTACGACGTGGTCAGCAACAGGCAGCCGGCGAGGGGGCCGCCGCCCGCCGCGGCCACGGCGACCTCGGGGCCACGGTCACCCGGGCGCACCACCTGGCGCTCGCCGGCCTCGCCCCACAGCTGCCGGCAGGCCTCGTGGAGGAAGCCGTAGCCGTGGAGCCGCCCGGACGACAGCTGGCCGCCGTTGGTGTTGAGCGGCAGCTCGCCGTCCCGTGCGATGCGGCCGCCGCCCTCCACGAACGGCCCGCCCTCGCCCTTGGCGCAGAACCCCAGGGCCTCCAGCCAGCACAGGGTGATGAAGCTGAAGCCGTCGTACAGCTCGGCGACGTCGACGTCGGCGGGCGTCAGGTCGGTGCGGGTCCACAGCTGGGCGCCGGCGTCGCGCAGGGCCATCGTCGTCAGGTCGTCCCACTGGTCCCACGACGGGCGGCCGTGGATGGCCGTGCCCACCGCCTCCACCCGTAGGGGCGGTCTGCGCAGGTCGGAGGCCCGGTCGGCCCGCGACACGATCACCGCGGTGCACCCGTCGGCCGGCACGTCGCAGTCGTAGAGGCCGAACGGCCAGGAGACCATCCGGGCGCCCAGGTAGTCGTCGAGCGACATGGGGTCGGTGTAGATGGCCTTCGGGTTGAGCGCGGCGTTGGTGCGGGCGTTGACGGCGATGGCGCCCAGGTGCTCCCGCCGGGTGCCGTACTCGTGGAAGTGCCGGGTGGCCATCATGGCGATCCAGTTGGCGGCGGACGGGGCGCCGTAGGGCATGACCCACTGCATGAAGCCCGACATGCGGGGGACCTTGCCGCCACCCCCGCCGCCGCCCGCGCCGGTGCCCGGCATCACCGAGGCCCGACCGCCGCCGGCCTGCGCCGTGCCCTCCCACACCGTCCGGAAGCAGAGGACGTGGTTCGCCATCCCGGTGGCCACCGCGGCGCAGGCGTCGATCACCGAGCCGAGCTGGCCGGGCGCCTCGGGGCCACCCGAGTACCAGTTCAGGTTCAGCCGCAACGCCTCGTGCACGTCGGTCACCCCGACGCCGCTGAAGCCGGGCGGGATCGACATGGCGCCGGGGTAGGTGGCGATGCCGTCGATGTCGGCCCGGGTGAGGCCGGCGTCGTCGATGGCGGCCAGGGCGGCGTCGAGCGTCAGGTCGAGCGGGTCGCGGAACAGGCGGCGGCCGACGTCGGACTGCCCGACCCCGGAGATCACCACCCGGTCGTCGAAGAACGGCATCACGCACCACCCGCCGGCCGGAAGAACGGCAGCCAGACGTCGTCGTAGCGTTCGAAGCACACCTCGACGTCGAGTCCGACCTTCACGTCGTCGACCGGCAGCCCGACGATGCCCGTCGTCAGCCGCAGCCCCGCCTGCTCGGGCAGCTCGACGATCGCCACCACGTACGGCGGCTCGAGCCCCGGGTACCAGGGCTGGTGGTTCACGGTGAAGGTGTGGACGACCGCCCACCCCGACACGGCCTCGACCGCCAGCTCCTTCGACAGGCACAGCGGGCAGCGCACCGACGGCGGGTGGATCCAGTGGCCGCACGCCTGGCAGCGCCACAGTCGCAGCTCGTCGTGCTCGCCGCCGGTCCAGAACGCCCGGTTGAGGTCGTCGAGCTGGGGCAGCAGGCGGAAGGGCTGCGGGGGCGGTGGGGGCGTGTCGCTCACGGGCGTCCCCGCCGGAACGACATGGGCAGCAGCTCCAGCAGCTGGCCGTCGGGGTCGCGCACGAAGGCGG
>Ga0193742_1000834_pt1 | contig 19667 bp, 19 predicted proteins | sample L2c1metaG_FD_165511 | JGI IMG/M metagenome (GOLD analysis project Ga0193742, IMG submission 165511) | Soil microbial communities from a riparian zone of the East river system, Colorado, United States - L2c1 | ecosystem: Environmental > Terrestrial > Soil > Riparian zone | place: USA: East River... | reverse complement strand
ATGATCGCGGCATCCTGCGCGTCGCCGCCGAGTCCACCGGCTTCTTCGGGCAAGGCGGCCATCAGCCAGCCCATTTCCGTGAAATAGGACCATTGCGCGTCGATCGGCGCGTCCGGCGCCTGCCCCTGGGCCACCCAGCGGCGCACGCTGTCGCGGAACATGACCTGCTCTTCGGTGGGAATGAAACGGATGTCGATGTCAGCCTCGCAGCAGTTCGGCGGCAATGATGTTGCGCTGGACTTCGTTGGTGCCGCCATAGATCGTCACCGATCTGCGATAGAAAAAGTCCGCGGTGACGCCGGGCGCCAGCGGTGTGCCGGGCGCATCGTTGGGCCGGGACAGGAGATAATCCTTCTCCGGGTAGGCCGGCAACGCGTCGTCCCCGAGCGCTTCGACCATCAGCGCGCCGAGCTGCTGGATCAGTTCGGTGCCGCGTACCTTGAGGATCGAAGCGGTTGGCGCCGGGTTGGCGACATTCGCCTCTTCTTCGGTTACCACGCGCCACAAGGTCGTCTCGTGCGCCAGCAACTCGATCTCGATCCGGGCGAGGCGATGGGCGAAATGAGGGTCCTCGATCAGCGGCCGACCGTGCGAACGGGCCTGCTCGGCGATCGCCTTGAGCCGCGCGAGCAAGCCCTTGCAGCGCGGCACTTCCGCCGAGAAGGTCCGCTCCTTGCCGAGCAGATCCTTGGCATAGGTCCAGCCCATATTCTCTTCGCCGATCAAATTCCCGATCGGCACGCGGACATCGGTCAGAAACACTTCGTTCAGAATGTGCCCGCCGTCGATCGACTGGATCGGGCGCACCGTGATCCCCGGTGAGGCCAAATCCACCAGCAGGAAAGAAATGCCCGCCTGCGGCTTGCCCTCGGTCGAGGTGCGGACCAGCAGGAACAGCCACTCCGAATATTGCGCCTCGGAAGTCCAGATCTTCTGTCCGTTGACGAGATAATGGTCGCCATCGCGCACCGCGCGGGTTTGCAGCGAAGCGAGATCGGAACCCGCATTGGGTTCGGAGAATCCCTGCGCCCAGAAATGCTCACCGGTGCGGATAGGCGGAAGAAAACGGGCCTTCTGCGCATCATTGCCATAGGTGTAGATGATCGGGCCGACGAGATGGATCCCCTGCGGGCTCAGCGCCGGGCAGCCGGCGGCGAAGCACTCCTCGTCGAAGATGTGGCGCTGCGCGACGCTCCATCCGGGGCCGCCATGTTCGACCGGCCAATTGGGCGCCGACCAGCCGCGCGCGTTCAGCTTGTTCGTCCAGTAAAGCACGTCTGGCTTGTGGGGATGATAATAGAGCAACGTCCGCCGACCCATCTCCTGCGGCAGATTGTCCGCGATGAACCGGCGCACCTCGGCGCGGAAATCCTCGTCGCTCATGCGCGCCTCTCGAACGGGCGGAACAGGCCGCCGATGCGCATCAACTCGGCGTCGCCGGTACTGATGATCGCGTCGGCGAACACGAGGCTTTCCGATCGCTTGCGGACATTGATCCGCGCCTCGATCCAGTCGCCGACGCGCGCGGGGCGAAGGAAGTCCGCGGTCATGTTGAGCGTGATGCCGGTGGTCACGATCGTCAGGGCGAAATCGGCGAAGGCGAGCAGGAAGCCACCATGCGCATAGCCTTCCGAATTGGCCTGGTCTTCGCCCACCCATGTGCCCACCGATCGCGTGCCGTCCGGTTCGGTGCGAATAAAGAACGCGCCCGCGCGGTTCACGAACGGACTTTTCGAGGGCAGCGGTGTGAAGCCGAAGGGCGGGGAGGCGGTCATGCGTGGGCGAGCTTGAATTTCTGCACCTTGCCGGTCGCGTTGGTGGGCAATTCTGCCACGAAGGCGACCTGGCGCGGCACCTTGTAATTCGCCATATGCTCTCGGCTCCAGGCGATCAATTCGCCGGCATCGAGCTCGGCGCCCTGCTTGCGCACGACGTAGGCCTTGCCGACTTCGCCCATCCGCTCATCAGGCACGCCCGTGACTGCGACCTGCAGGATTGCGGGATGCGCGAGCAGCATCTTTTCGATCTCGGCCGGATAGCAATTGAAGCCGCCGACGATGAACACGTCCTTCTTGCGATCGGCGATGCGCAGGTAGCCGGCGTCGTCGAGCACACCGACATCGCCCGTATGGAGCCAGCCTTCCGCGTCGATCGCCTGAGCGGTGGCGGCGGGATCATCGAGATAGCCTTGCATCACATTCATGCCGCGGACGACCACCTCGCCACGTTCGCCCGTTGGCACCAGCCGGCCGGCTTCGTCGACACAAGCGAGTTCGATCCCTTCGATCGCGCGGCCGCACGACGTGGTGACGATCTCGGGCGGATCGTCCGGGCTGGTCATGGTGACCGTGCCGCAGGTCTCTGTGAGGCCGTAGCCGGTGAGCACTACCGGAATGCCGAGATCGGCGCGCATCGCCTCAATCATCGAGGGCGCGACCGAACTCGCGCCGGTCACCGCCACCCGCACGGACGAGAGCAGGCCGGGCGCGCGATCGGGCATCGCCAGCAATGTCTGGAACAGCGTCGGCGGACCGGGGAGGAAGGTGATGCGTTCACGCTCGACCGTCTCCAGCAGCCGGGGAATGTCCAGCGTCGCCATCGGCACGATCGTTGCGCCGGCGGCGAGGCACGGTACCCACGCACCCTTGTAGCCCGAGCAATGGAAGAAGGGCCACAGGATCAGGAAACGGTCGCCCGGCGCCAGCCCGGTCGCGCGCGCCCACAGCTGAGCGGTCTGCGCCGTCTGTCCGTGTGTCGCGACCGCGCCCTTGGGATCGCCGGTCGTGCCGCTGGTAAACATGATGTCGGATACATCGTCGGCGGTAAGCGCCTTGATCCTTGCCTGGGCCTCGGCCCGGCCGGCATCGGTCGCGTCTGCGAGGAACGCCTGCCACTGATCGCCGAAGCTGATGATCCGCTCGACCGCAGGGAGGCCGAGTTTTGCGACCATATCGCCGTAGCGCATGCCGAGGAAGTCCTCGGCGACAATGGCCATGTTCGCCCGCGAGCGCTCTAGGATGTAGCGCGCCTCGGCGCCTTTGAAGCGCGTATTGAGCGGCGTCAAAATCCCACCCGCCGCTTGCAGGCTCAGGCAAGCGACGATCCAGTCGAGACCATTTGGCGCCCACAAGCCGACGCGGTCGCCGGGCTTGAGGCCGGCCGCGATGAACGCGGCAGCGGCTGTCTCCATGCGCTCGGCGAGCCCGGCGAAGGTGACGCGTGCCGCGCCGTCAACCACTGCTTCGGCATCGGGCCAGCGCTCAGCGGCCCGGAGCGCAAGGTGTGGAATCGTCAGCCGTTCGTTCACGTCGCCGTTTCCGACTTGCGAGCCTCTATCAAAGCGTGACGCGCCAGCATCATATTCAGCGATTCGCGGTCGAGCGACTGGGCGAAAGTCTCTGTCGTCGCCGCGTTCAGATTGTTCTTGGCATAGGCAAGACCGTCAGGCGGGAGCGCGGCGAGGCGGGTGGCGAGCGCCATCGTCACGGCCGCTAGCTGGCTATCGGGATAGACGCGATCGACGAGCCCGAAGGCGAGTGCGCGGCAGGCGTCGCGCATCTCATCGATCAGATATAACTGCCGCGCCTTGGCGTCCCCCAGGATACGTGGCCACAACCAACTGCCTCCATAGTCGCCGGGCATGCCGTTAGCGGTGAAGGCGGGACGAAACTTGGCCGATGTTGCGGCGAAACGAAAATCGCACGCCGCCGCCAGGCTTAGCCCCGCGCCGGCGCAGGCGCCGTTAATCATCGCGATCACCGGCTTGGGCATTTCATGGAGCAGGCGCGCGGCCTCGACGTTGCGCCGCAGCCAGCTTGTGCGGCTTTCGATATTGCCGCGCGGCCCCGGTTCGCTGCTGTCGGCGTCGCGCGCATCTGAAATCGACTTGACGTCGCCACCCGAGCAGAAACCACGGCCTGCGCCTGTCAGCACCACGCAACCGATCGCCTTGTCGTCCGCGACGCGGCGGACGCCTTCGACCAGACGGCGCATCAGCACCGTGTCGAGCGCATTCAGTCTATCGGGGCGATTGAGGGTCAGGACCGCAACTCGACCCTCCACACGCTCGATCAAAACGTCGTCCAAATACCTCTCCGATGCGTACTTCTCGTTGACCGGCTCTTGTATATAGAGTTACCTCAAATGCAAGCAGCTGTGAGAGGATGGACATGCGCGAGGCGTTGATCTGTGAGCCCTTGAGGACGCCGGTGGGCCGGTTTGGCGGGGTCTTTCGCGATCTTTCAGCGCAGCATCTGGGCACGGCTGCGGTGCGGGCGCTGATCGAGCGCACCGGGCTTCCGCCCGAGGCGATCGAGGACGTGCTGTTTGCGCAATGCTATCCATCCATGGATGCGCCAGCGCTCGGCCGCGTGGTTGGGCTCGATGCGGGATTGCCGATCAGCGTCGGTGGTTTGCAGCTTGATCGGCGCTGTGGATCGGGATTGCAGGCACTGATCTACGCGACGATGCAGGTGGCGACCGGCGCTAGCGAGGTGGTGCTCGCGGGCGGCGCGGAATCGATGAGCAACGCGCCTTTCTACACCACCTCGGCGCGCTGGGGGGTGAAGGGTGATGCGCTGCGCTTCGACGATGCCCTCGCGCGCGGGCGCGTGACGGCCGGAGGCGTGAACTTCCCGGTGCCGGGCGGGATGATCGAGACCGCGGAGAATCTCCGCCGCGAATATTCGGTGCCGCGCGAGGAGCAGGACGCGTATGCGGCCGAATCGCATGCGCGCGCGATCGCGGCGCAGCGCAGCGGCGCTTTCGCCGAGGAGATCGTTCCGGTGACGGTGCCCGGCCGCAAGGGCAACACGATCGTCGATACTGACGAGCATCCACGCCCGGGCACGACCGCGGAAAGCCTTGCGGCTCTCAAGCCGCTCATGGCCCGCCAGGATCCCGATGCGACCGTCACCGCCGGTAATGCCAGTGGCCAGAACGACGGCGCCTCGGTCGCGATCGTCGCCTCGCGCGCGGCGGTCGAGAAATTCGGGTTGCAGCCGTTCGGCCAACTGGTTTCATGGGCTGTGGCGGGTGTGGAGCCCGCACGCATGGGCATCGGCCCGGTCCCAGCGACCGCCAGGGCGCTTGCCAAGGCGAAGCTCAGCCTCGCGGACATAGATCTGATCGAGCTCAACGAAGCCTTCGCGGCGCAAGTGCTTGCCTGCACGCGCGCCTGGGAGTTCGGCAGCGAAGATTTCGCACGATTGAACGTCAACGGATCGGGAATCTCGCTCGGCCACCCGGTTGGAGCGACCGGCGGGCGCATATTGGCGACCCTGCTACGCGAAATGCGCCGACGTGATGCCCGATACGGGCTGGAGACGATGTGCATCGGAGGCGGACAGGGCCTGGCCGCGGTGTTCGAGCGGGCAAGCTGACGCTTTTCGCTTAGCTTTCTTCTTCGCCCTCTTCCTCTTCGGACCCGTTGGACTGCGGGGAGAGGATCTTCGCGGTGCGGACGTTATATTTGATGGCCTGGATGGTAATCGAGGTTTCGAGCCCGATCACACCATCGATCTTGCCGATCCGGGCTATCACGGTTTCGACACCATGATCGAAATCGCTGAACGGCCCCATCGCCAGGATGTTGTGTCGACCCGTCGTGATGATGACGCACTTGACGTCTTCTATCTTGGCGATCTGCTCAGCGACGGTACGGACGCGGCGAAGGTCTGCGTGCACCCGGATGAAGACGATCCGCATCGTGCCCAAGCGGGATAGATTGGTGAGCGCGGTGAAGCGAATCAGGCGCGCCGCACTCAGCCGCTTCAATCGTGCGCGGATCGTCCCCTCGGTCACGCCGAGCATATCGGCGAGCGCCCGGTTGCTTATGCGCGCGTCGATCGCCAGACGATCGATGATCTCACGGTCGAGCTGGTCCAGCTGAGTCTTGCTCATCGGATCGTGCTCCCGTCAGCGTGTGAAAGGAACGACATCGAATTCATATTTCAGTAAGTCGACCACTACCTCGGCCGAGAATTCGCTGATGCCGGAAATATGCGCCAAGCTGTTCTCCATGAAATCCTTGAGTGCATCAACGTCGGGCAGCGCCACCAGCGCTTCTATGTTGTAGGTTCCCGCCATCAGGCTGCAGCTGAACACTTGCGGTAGCGCCGCGAGATCGCGCGCCACCGAACGCGGATCGCGGCGCTCGACGCGAATGCCGACAGCGAGCAGTAAATCGCAGCCAATGACCTCGAAATCCGCGACCACCACCACCCGCAGCATCCGCGCCTTTTCGAGTCGGCGGACGCGCGCGCCCACTGCCGCGGGAGAAAGCCCAAGTGTCTTCGCAATCTTTTGATTGCTGGCGCGGCCGTTCTCCTTGAGAATGGCGATGATCTGCCGATCGAGATCATCCACGTCTTCGTAACGGCTCGTTCGCGTTGTTGACATTCCTGCTCCGGTCGATTTGGCAGAAGGCTTAACCATTCCCGCATTCAGCGGCAAGGAACGAACGGCGGGGCAACTCGTGGCAGTCGCCCGCATGTGGCGTCCAAGGACTCAGATAGCGGGCATTTCGGGTGGGCCGCCCATAAACTTGTGGCCCCATAGATCGGGCACAAGGCTGTGCGTCGGAACCCAGTTGCGCCAGTCGATACGCAGCCCGTCGCACCCGAATTCCACCATGAAGCCGCCCGGCGTCACGACATAGACCGACATCATCCGATCGTTGCTGTGGCGACCGAACTGCGACGCGATATGGACGTTGTCGCGCTCGCAGCGGTCGATGAAGCGGCCGACGTCGTCGATCGTCGCGGCCTCGGTCATCAGGTGGATGATACCCTGGGGTGCGGGGGATTCGAACAGTGCGACGCTGTGGTGCCGTCCGTTGTCGGCATGCATGAAATAGAGCTTCTGGGGACCGATCTCCTCGGAAAGCAGGAAGCTCATGGTATCGGACAGGCCGAGACCGATCTGGTCCAGCCAGAAAGGCTTGCACGCCTCGATGTCGGGCGCGGGGAGAACGACATGGCCGAGGCCCATATCCCCGGCGACGAACCCGGTGACCCCTGCGGGCGAGGCAAAATGCTCGTAGCCGAGCGTACGGCCGACGACGAGTTCGACGGCATTGCCGCAAGGATCGCTGGTCCGTACCGCACGGAACACGCCGCGCTCCTTTGCGAGCGCCGGATCCTCGTCGGCCTGGGCGCCGGCGGCCGTTAGACGCGCGACGATCGCGTCCAGCGCCGAGTCGCTGGCGCACTCGAGGCCTGCGCAAACCAGCCGTTCGGTATCACCGCTACGGACGTTGATGCGCCAGGCGGCGTCGTCGAGGCGGTAATAGTCGCCCTCGCCGCTGGCGAAGCTTGAGCGGGCGAGGCCTACGGTACGCTCCATGAAGGCGGCCCAGCGGTCCCGGTCGCCGGTTTCGATAACGAGATAGGCCAGCGAGGCAATCGACATCAGGTGCTCCCCTTCCACCCAAGTCCAGGGCGATTTCGTTATCTGTTCGCTTAATGATTACGGTTTATGAAGCGCATAGGTCAAGTCTGAGCCATCATACGTAATTATTAAGGGTCAAAAACTACGCATCTCTGCCTTATCGCAGCTTGACTTGCAGGGCCGTTTCAACCACATCCGAAGCAATTAAGATGTGCGTCCGCATGGGCGCCCTGGTGATTGGAGAAGGATCGTGAGCGTCGGCAGCATCGTCCCGGAATTTCTTTTCGACTATCCGCGCGGCTGGTTCGTGGTCGCCTCCTCGGAGGAGTTGACGCACGAAAAACCGACCCCGCTATCCTATTTCGGGCGCAAGATGGTGGGTTTCCGCGACAGCCAGGGCAAGGCGGTGGTGATGGACGCGGTGTGCCCGCACATGGGCGCGCATCTGGGCTATGGCGGCCAGATCGAAGGGGATTCGATCCGCTGCCCCTTCCATCACTGGGAATTCAACAGCGCCGGCAAGTGCAGCAAGATTCCCTATCAGAAACTCATTCCGCCCGCCGCGAAGGTGGAGAGTTTCATCGTAAACGAAATCAACGGCTTGATCTTCCTGTGGAACGATCCCGAACGGCTCGAGCCCAATTTCGAGATCCCGCAGATTCCGGAATGGCTCGACGACGGCTGGACGCGCTGGGTACCCGAGACGCGCGCGATGCGCACCCAGCAACACGAAGTCATCGATAACATAGCCGACGCCACCCATTTCGGGCCGGTGCACGGCATGCACGTCAGTGATTTCTCAGTGAAGTTCGAGGGCCATCAAGCCCTGCAGCACCAGCACGGCCCCTCGGTGCTCGCCCATGGCGAGGATGGGCTGCTGTCGACCGACGCCGTTTATCATGGCCCCGGCTATTTGCTGACCTATCTCTATCATTCGATCGACACGATCATGCTCGTCGCGCACACGCCGATCGACCAGCAGAACCTCCAGCTCTTCTACGGCCTGATGGTCAAAAAGGGCGCGGGTGTCGATCAGGTGCTGATCGACCGCCTGACCTGGGAAGGAAAGATGGCCTTTTTCCAGGACGCCGACATTTGGGAGAACAAGACCTGGGTGACCAACCCGCTGTTGGTCAACGGCGATGGACCGATCCTGCAGGCGCGACGCTGGTACAGCCAGTTCTACCGGCCACGTGCCGACCTGCCGATGTATGCAGTGAAAGCCGCCTGATTCCTGCGCCACCGGTCAGGTACTCTGCGCTTAAAGTTGAACGGCATGAATCCCGCCTGCGCAGGGAATGGAGGCGGTCGCTCGCGTTCAACCGCCCCGACGCTTGCCGGGAATAGAGTTATCTGATTAAAGGCGGCCAGAAGCGGGAGAGAAGCCGATGTTGAGGACGCGCGTCACCGAATTGCTCGGAATCGAGCATCCTATCGTGCAGGGTGGCATGATGTGGGTCGGCCGCGCTGAACTGGCCGCGGCGGTGTCCAACGCCGGCGGCCTCGGCCTGCTCACTGCGCTTACCCAGCCGAGCCCCGATGCGCTTCGCGCTGAGATCAATCGCTGCCGCACAATGACCGACAAGCCGTTCGGCGTGAACCTGACCCTGCTCCCGTCGATGAACGCACCCGATTATCCCGGCTATCGACGCGCGATCATTGAGAGCGGCGTCTCTATCGTCGAAACCGCGGGCCACAAGCCGCACGAGCACGTTGAGGATTTCAAAGCACACGGAATAACCGTCATCCACAAATGCACATCCGTCCGTCACGCGCTCGCGGCCGAGCGGATGGGCGTCGACGTGATCTCGATCGACGGCTTCGAATGCGCCGGCCACCCGGGCGAGGACGACATTCCGGGCCTGGTGCTGATCCCGGTCGCGGCGGACAAGGTGAAGGTGCCAATGCTCGCGTCGGGCGGTATCGGCGACGGGCGCGGGCTTGCCGCCGCGCTCGCGCTAGGCGCCGACGGTATCAACATGGGCACGCGCTTCTGCGTGACGACCGAAGCGCCGATCCACGACAACATCAAACAGCTGATCGTCGCCAACGATGAACGCGCGACTAACCTGATCTTCCGCCGCTTTCACAACACCGGCCGCGTCGCCAAGACGGTGGTTTCCGACCGGGTCGTGGAAATATCGGCGGAACCCGAGGCCGAGTTCAAGGATATCCAGCCGCTCGTTGCCGGGGCCAAGGGCCGGTTGGCGCTGGAGACGGGCGATCTGGAAGCAGGGCTGGTCTGGGCCGGTCAGGTCCAGGGGCTGATTCACGACGTGCCGACGTGCCAGGAATTGATCGACCGGATCATGCGTGATGCCGAGGCGATCATCCATGGGCGGCTCGCCGGAATGCTGCAAGCACAGCCCCGGGCCGTGGCGGCTTGAGCGACGGGCCGACACAATCGCTGCCAGCGGCGCTGGGAAGGATCTGATCGGGTCGGCGAGTGGACGCGCCCTGTTCGAGCGCATAGCGATTACCTGAAATGTCCTACGACTCCGCCTTTGCAGAAGCCCATGCGGCCCGGTTGCTCGCCGAATTGGGTTCGCCCGGTCCGGTGGCGGGCATTGGCGATCATCCGGCGCTCGCCTGGCGCCGCGCCGGCCTGATGACTCTGACGGGGCGGCCGGACGGCCCGGGACTGGTATGTCCAGCCGCTCTGACATCGGCCGCGGACGGCGCGCTGATTGCGCTGCGGGGCCTTGTCGATGATCCAGCCGCCCTGCCAGCGAACGGTGCGGTACTGCTGGGCGAGCGGGCGCGAATGATGGGGCTTTCACGCCAGGGCGCGATCTCGCCAAATGGCTCGTGCCGGCTGTTGGAGTGCGCTGACGGCTGGATAGCGCTGAACATGCCCCGGCCCGATGACTGGGCAATGCTTCCGGCCCTGCTCGAAGACGAGGTGGCGGAGGATTGGGCCGGCCTGGCGGCGGCTGCGCGCGATCGGCCCGCGGCGACGATGGTGGAGCGCGGCATTCTACTCGGCCTGGCGGTGGCCCTGGACGAAGCGCCCGCCGCGTCGGGATCGATCCTCACGCTGCCTGCGCGAACGGTCGCGACCCGCGCGGGCGTGCCGCTCGTCATCGAACTGGCTTCGCTATGGGCAGGTCCGCTCGCGGGTTCGCTGCTGGCGATGGCGGGCGCACGGGTGGTGAAGATCGAAAGCATCTTGCGGCCCGATGGCGCACGAAGTGGCCATGCAGGGTTCTTCGACCTCATCAACGCTGGCAAGGAGAGTGTCGCGCTGGATTTCGACAGCGCCGATGGCCTAGCCGCGCTGGCGAAACTCATTGCCGCCGCCGATATCGTGATCGAGGGCTCGCGCCCCCGGGCGCTGCGTCAGTTCGGTATCAATCGGGAGGCGGAGATCGCGGGCGGCGCGATATGGCTGGCGATCAGCGGTCACGGCGCTCAGGCTCCTGACCGCACCGGCTTCGGCGACGATGCCGGAGTCGCCGCGGGGCTTTCATGGCTGATGGAGGATGCCTGGGGCGAGCCATTGTTCGCCGGGGATGCCATCTCCGATCCGCTGACGGGCCTTTATGCCGCGCTCGCCGGCTGGACGGCGTGGCGGGCCGGGGAGGGCAGGCTCATCGACCTGTCGCTTCGCGCGGTTCTCGCCCATGCAATCGGCGCGGGGGTGGCCGGAGCCGGGCAATTGCAACACTGGCAGGCATTGGCGGAGGCGGACGACCAGCCGCTCTATCCGCTTCGTCCCGTCCCGAGTGTCGCGAGGGCGCTCGGGGCCGACACAGAAGCGGTGTTCGCGCAATGCTGATTCGCCGTGCCGAGCTTGAGGGCGCGCTGTGCGATGTGCGACTCGCCGGCGATCGGATCGCACGAATCGCGCCGTCGCTCGAGCCGGTTCCGGGGGAGCCGTCGCTCGACGCGGCAGGCTGTGCGCTGCTGCCGGGGCTGCACGACCATCACATTCATCTGACTGCCGCGGCTGCGGCGCTCGTTTCGATCCACTGCGGGTCGCCGTATGTGCAGAACCCCCGAAAATTGGCAGCGGCGCTTCGTTCGGCGCCGGGAGAGGGCTGGATTCGCGGCATCGGATACCATCCAAGCGTTGCGGGCGAGATCGACCGAGCCTGGCTCGACCGTAACGGGCCTGACCGCCCAATTCGCATTCAGCATCGCGGCGGGCGGATGTGGATCTTCAACAGCCTGGCGCTCGTGGCGCTGAACGAACCCGTCGCGGGCGACGGGCGCCGCATCGACGCGGATGCCTGGTTGCGCGAGCGGCTCAACGCGCCGCCGCCAGACCTGTTCCCGGTGGGCGAGCGGCTGGCGGCTTTCGGCATTACGGGACTGACCGAAGTCACACCGCGCAACGACAGCGCGGACTTCGCGCGCATCGCCGAGGCCAGGCTGCCGCAGCGGTTGATGATCATGGGCGGCGCCTCGCTCGACGATATCGCGCCGGTTCATCGTTCGCGCGTGGGGGCGGTCAAGCTCCATTACCACGATCATGATTTGCCCTCGTTCGACGCGCTGACCTTGGAAGTCGCGCGTGCGCATGATGCGGGACGGGCGGTGGCGTCGCATTGCGTCACCGCGGCCGAATTGCTGCTAACGCTGGCGGCGATCGAAGCGGCGGGCGCCCATCCGGGAGACCGAATCGAGCATGCCGGCATCGCCGGCCCCGAGGCGACCGCGTGGATGGCGGCGCTGGGCGTGACGGTCGTCACCCAGCCGCATTTCATCGTGGAGCGAGGCGACGCCTATCTTGCGGAGGTCGATCCGGCGGACCGGTCCTGGCTATATCGGCTGCGTGGGTTTCTCGACGCGGGGATCGCGCTGGCTGCAGGCAGCGATGCGCCATTCGGTGGGCTCGATCCCTGGGCGTCGATGGGGGCGGCGGTACAGCGTCCGGAAGCCTTCAACGCGGCGGAGAGGCTCGATCCGGAGCAGGCGCTCGCGCTCTATACCGGTGAGGCCGACGCGCCCGGGGTTCCCCGGCGCGTGCTCCCTGGTGAAGTGGCCGACCTGTGCCTGCTGGACCGAAGCTGGGCGGATGCCCGGCGAGACCTGGCGGCGGTGCACGTTCGCGCGACGCTATTGGGCGGCGAGATCGTCTATGATTCGATCCTGTCGATCAACCCCCAGGCGAGCGCGGTAGTCGCCGACACACGGCGCATCGACAGCGCCATATAGGCGGTGCGCTGGCGGCCGATCCGGCGCGGCAGGCTCACCGTGCCGCCCGCGCCCGGGATCAGGCCGTATTTGAGTTCGGGAAGCTGGAACCAGGCGTTGGCGCCCGCAATTACCGTGCCCGCGAATGCCGCGATCTCCACCCCGGCCCCTACCGCCGCGCCGCCGATCCGGACGGTGAGCTTGGGCCCCAGCCCGACCAACCGGCGCGCCGGCAGGCGATGGCCGCGAATCCAGTACGCCGTGGCGGGATCGGCGACCTGACCGAATTCGCCGACATCGCCGCCGGTCGAGAACCAATCCTCCTGACCCGTCAGTTCGATCCGGGCGATCTCGAGATCAAGCGATGCAAGGTCGAAGGCTTCGCAAAGCGCATCACGCATCGCGACATCGATTTCGTTGCGTCGCTCGGGCCGGTTGAAGACGAGGCGTAGCGTATCGCCCTCGCGCGACATCATCAGCGGCGGGCCGTTCGATTGCAGTGGAGGCGGTGCGGCACCGCCAATCTCGCGGAGCCAGCGCGCCAGTTCCGGCCCTTTCTGCACGGTCGAATAAGCGAAACTCTCCAGGATAAGGGCGTGTTCGGGCGTCAGGTCCGCCGTTGCGCGGAGAAGCTGGACGAGCACCATCGCCGCCAGCGGGGCTTGCGCGACGTTGCGTTCGATCGGAGCGAGCTGGCTCGCATCCTCCAGCACCGCATCGCACGCCTCCGCTAAGGGGCCGGCGCCGATCCCGATCACCGGGCACGGCAAGCGCCTCAGCCAGTCTGCCAGCCGGGGATCGCCATCCTTGAGCGCGAAGGCGAGCAAGCGATGCTCGCTGTCCGGCCCGAATGCGTCGCTCGGCGGTGACGACGCCGCGAGGGTGCCCAGCGCCGCGGCGTCGAGTGGGGTGCTCAAAGGATATGCTGCCCGAGATGGCCGGTTATCTCCGGCGCGGACGGGGTTCGCTCGGCTTTCACTCTCTTACCCGTCCGACGCCGGCGCTCTCATGCTTCAACCTTATCCTCTTCCACGACGGTCTGCTTGGCGCCGAGCATCATGATCGGGGTTTCGCCGGGCGCCCAGGTTGCGACCGCGCCACCCGCCTTGAGTCTTTCGATAGCCTCGCTGGAATAGCCGATCTCTTCCAGGATTTCGCGGGTACATTCGCCCACCACCAGCGGCGCGCGCTTGATCACCGCCGGCGTCTCGGAGAAATCTGCGCCGAGGCCGCTCTGTTCGTATTTGCCGACAAAGGGGTGGTCGAAGCTAACGATCCAGCGGCGGCGCTTGAGCTCAGGATCGTCCATCGCATTGCGGCTGAACTCGGGATCGGCGAACTCGACCGCCGCGCCGGCCGCCTGGAGCACTGGCAGCCACTCGGCGGCAGAACGCTTGCTGAACACGCCCTCGAGCATCTCGCGGAGTTCGACGTCATTCGCCAAACGCGATTCCGCGGTCGCGAACTTCGCATCGTCGAGCGCGGCATCGCCGAGGCCCGCCTTGAGCGCCGCCCATTCGGCGTCGTTGGTGGCGACGACCGCCAGCCAGCCGTCGGCAGTCTCATAAAGGCCGTAAAGCGCCGTGAGATACGATTGCATCCTGTCGAGCCGAGGCCGATCGAAGCCGGTGCCGTCGGGCCGCCCGAGGATGTACGAGCTGGCGAGTAGCTGCGAGTTGACGATGGCAGTGTTGATGAACTGGCCCTCGCCGGTGCGGTTGCGGTGATAGATCGCGTTCATGATGCCGACCGCCGAAAGATAGCCGTTGCCGGTGTCGCCGAACGACGTGAGCGACCAGAGCGGCCTGCCGCCGGCGGCCATCGCGCCATCTTCATATTGCACGCCGGCGATGCAGGCGCCGGTCTGGTCGTTGCCGGGAAGCCCCTCACGGGGACCGCGCTCGTGGCCCCGGGTGTGGCAATAGATCAGGTCCGGCTTGATCTTCTTGAGCGATTCGTAATCGACGCCCATGCGCACCGCCGCCTCATAGCGCATGTTGTGCTGCACCACGTCGGCGGTCTCGACCAGCTTGAGCAGGATCGCCATCGCCTCGGGATGCTTCAGGTTGAGGCAGATGCTGCGCTTGTTGCGGTTGGCGGTGTAGGCGACGTGGTTCGAGTGCCAATAGGTGTCCCACAGTGCATTGGTCTTGATCACATCGGCGCCCAGATCGGCGAGCAGCTGCGTGCCGAACGGCCCGGCTATGGCGAGGCCGAGATCCAGCACGCGAATGCCCTCCAGCGGCGCCTTGATATTGGCGGGCGCGATCGGCGGGGCGGTGCTGACCGGCTGGGTTGCGAGCCCTGCCGCTTCGGCACGGATCGCGGCGTTGTGCTGGCCGGGTGTCGGCGCTGCTCCGCCAGGCTCGCAGGGATTGGCCGAGAGTTCGAGTACGGTGCCGACCTGGCGGATAGTGCCCAGCTCGGGATCTTCGAATTCGCGCACGCAGCCGTCGGCGACCAGCAACGGATCGGCGAGCGCTTCTTCCGGTGAGCGGGCCTCCTGCATCGTCACGTCGGCGATAGCGGCGGCTTCCAGCCATTCCTTTGCGGGGAACTTGGCCACGCGCTCCGCCAGGATCGGATAATAGTGGCTGATGACGTAGCTTTCCTCGGGCGACATGCCGAAGCGGTCGGGATCGTTCTGCACCGAAAGCTCCGGGGAGGAATCGATCGTATCGCCCTCGCTCGCGCGCATGATGAAGCGCGGGCTGGGCACCCAGTTATGGATCCAGCGGCCGTCCTTGGCGGGAAACTGGCCCTTGGGCGCCTTGGAGCCGAAGATCCAACTGTTGAACATCGGCGCTTCCCAGCGCTCTGCGCGCTGGAAGGCGCAAGGTCCGCTGACTATCGCGCCCTGGAGCAGCGAAGTTTCTACCCACTGGCCACGGCCGGTGGCGTCGCGCGCGACGAGCGCGGCGCTGATCGCGGTCAGCGCCTGGAAGAAGGCGCTCATGCTGGGTGCGGGCGTGGCGGTCAGGATCGGGCCGGGGCGCGGCGGGCCCTGGACGATGCTGTAATCCATCTCTAGTCCGGCGAGGACATCCTCTCCCTTCGCCTGATGGACGAGCGCGGTCTCTTCCCAGCCGCGATGTTCCCAGCTGAGACCGGAGCGCGCAGCGACCAGGATGTCGTAGGCCGGGCGATCAGAATAGGGCAGGTCGCGGCCATAGCCGGTGATGGACGTATAGATCAGCCGCGGGTTGAGCGCATGCAGCGTGTCGAAATCGATGCCGAACGCCTTGGTCTTGCCCGGCTCGAAGCTCTCGACGAGGATGTCTGCATGCAGGGCGAGCGTCCTGAAAACATCCAGATCCCCCGCGTCGGCGAGATCCAGTTCGATGCTGCGCTTGCCGCGCTGCCAGGTCTTGTAGCCGAGCTTGCCCTGAAGGATGTTGCGAAAGGGGTCGCCGCCGGGCTCTTCGATCTTGATGACATCGGCGCCGTGATCCGCCAGCAGCATGGAGACCATCGGGCCCGCGATGCCCGAGGTGAGATCCAGGACCCGCAGGCCTTTCAGTACTCCGCTCATTTTATGACTCTTTCTGTTTCGATTTGAAGGCGCCGGGCCAGATGCCGAAGCCGGAAATCCGCGCCGGCAGAATAGCGGTCCGGGATGGGCTGTCCATAGTCAAATAGATCGATACATCGGCGCAATCAAACGCGAGTCGCGGCAATATACCAGTTTTCACAATCTGATTCGTGTTAAACTGTCACTTGCGCTACGCACTCTGCAGGGTCATACCTCGCCTTGGCCGGAGTTGCATGCGGCCAAAACCGAGCCGGGCGCCTTCACGCCGCTGGGCCGGCATGTCGCGATTGGCCACAGCCAGAGCGATGGGACAGAGGATAGAGCAATGACTGCCGCAAGATCGCCGACGAGAACCCAATCCGGCCCCTTCATACGCCTGTAGGAAAGACGACTTGGCATTGGTTGCTGAAGATCGACGGCTCCGGATGACCGGGATAGATCGGGTCAGCCACGAGGTCGCAATGCCGGACCCGGCAGGGGACGGCGTACTGCGTATCGCGGTGCAGATCGTGCTGCCTGCCGCCGACCGGCTGGCGGCGCGGCCTGCGGTGCTGTTCTGCCTCCCCGGCGGCGGCATGTCGAAGCGCTATTTCGATCTGGGCGGTGACGGTGATCGCCGCTTCAGCTTCGCCCAGGCGATGGCGGAACACGGCTGCATCACGGTCGCGATCGACCCGCCCGGGATTGGCGAGAGTATGCGGATCGACGACGGTTACCGGATCGATCCGGAGTTGCTGGCCACTGCTTACGAAGCCGCCGTGCGATCGACCACCGATGCGCTGCGCGGCGGGTTGGCGGGGCGGGCGCCGATCGCGGAGCTGGTTTCGATCGGCATAGGCCATTCGATGGGAGCGATGACCGTCGTCACGGCGCAGGCGCGCACCGGGCTGCACGAGGCGATGATCGTCATGGGATCCGGCCCCTATGGCCTGCCCGAGCATCTGCCACCGAACCTTGGCGATCTGGCTGGCGATCCCGTTCGCGCCCGGACGAACATCGCCGCACGGATGCGCGAGTCCGGCATCCCGCCCATTATGGATCTGCCGCCTTCGGAGGCGTCGCGCGCGATGATCGGTCGCGGTGATCCCGCAGCGCGCGAGGCGCTGCGCGCCGCGCGCGCGCCGCTGCTCACCGTGCCGGGCTTCTTCGTGATGATCCCGGGCAGCTGGGCGCCCGAGGCGGCGAGCATCACCACGCCGCTGATGCTCGTGTTCGGCGACGCCGACATCTGCAAGGATCCCCGGGCAGTTCCGGCGTGGTTCCCGGCGGCGAACGACATAAGCTTGGTCGTACTCCCGGAGACGGGGCACAATCATTTCGTCCATGCCTCGATCGGCGCGTTGACGCGCAGGATCGCGGGCTGGATTCAATCCCTGTTCGATGGCGCCGGCGACAGGCCGGGCGTCCAGTGAGGCGGAGCAAGTGACATGCAAGTATTGAAGGCGGGTTCCAGGTGGAAGAGCGCGGTCTGCGACACGCAGGTGATGATCATCAAGGGTGTGGGCGAAGGCCATGAGCTGAGCTGCGGCGGCGCGCCGATGGTGGGCGCGGCTGAGGCCGGCGGCGGCAGCCTCGATCCGGATAAGGCCGAAGGCACGCTGATGGGCAAGCGGTACGTCAACGCCGACGAGAGCCTGGAAGCGTTGTGCGTCAAGGAAGGCAAGGGATCGCTCTATTTCGATGGCGAGAAGCTCGGGCCCAAGCAGGCCAAGGCCCTGCCGACTTCGGACTGACCATGAACATCATCACGCTTCTAGAAATGACGGCCGAGACCTTCCCGGACCGCGTCGCGCTGACCTGCGAGGGTCGAGGCATCGACTATGCCGGGCTGCTGCGCGCGGCGCATGGCGCCGCCGCCGCTGTGCGCGCGGCGGGGGTCGCCCGGCTGGGACATCTGGCGGTGACGAGCCCGGCGGCGCCGGCGGCATTGTTCGGCGCGGCGATCGCGGGCGTTCCCTATGTGCCGCTCAACTATCGGCTGACCAAGGAGGAGATCGCAGCGCTGATCGGGCGGATCGCGCCAGCGCTGCTGATCGCGGACGCGGATTATCTGGTTGGGGTCAATCTGCCCGGCGGCGTTGAGGTGGTGGATCGCGGGGCGTTCCTCGCGCGCGTGCTGGCATACGCCGAGCCGGAGGAAGCCGATTTCGAGGCTTCGGTTGCGGTCGAGCTGTTCACCAGCGGCACGACGGGCAAGCCCAAGGCGGCGGTGCTGCGGCACGAGAACCTGTTCTCCTACATCGTCGGATCGGTCGAGTTCGGATCGGCGGCGGAGGACGAAGCAACGCTGGTGACGGTGCCGCCCTATCACATCGCCGGAATCTCGGCGATGCTGAGCTCGATCTACGCGGGGCGGCGGATGATCCAGTTGCCCAATTTCAGCCCGGAGGAATGGCTGCGGCTGTGCCGCGAGGAAAAGGTGACCAATGCCTTCCTCGTCCCGACAATGCTGCGCCGCGTGATCGATCATCTGGCGGGCAGCGGCGAGAAGCCCGACTGCCCCAGCCTGCGCGCGGTCGCCTATGGTGGCGGGCGGATGCCGCTGAGCGTGATCGAGCAGGCGATGGCGATGTTTCCGGGCGTGGACTTCACCAACGCCTATGGCCTGACCGAGACCAGCTCGACGATCTGCCTGCTAGGCCCCGACGATCATCGCCAGGCCGCGGCGGGCGAGGATCCGCTGATCCGCCGCCGCCTTGCGTCGGTGGGGCGGCCGCTGCCGACCGTCGAACTCGAGGTGCGCGACGAGGAGGGCAAGCCGGTCGGCGCCGATGTGATCGGCGGCATCCATGTGCGCGGTCCCCAGGTCTCGGGCGAATATGGCGGCATCGGCAGCATGCTGTGCCCCGAAGGCTGGTTCGACACGCGTGACCGGGGCTTCATCGACGGCGAAGGCTATCTGTTCCTTGACGGCCGCGCCGACGATGTGATCGTGCGCGGCGGCGAGAATATCTCGCCGGGCGAGATCGAGGCGGTGTTGCTGGCGCATCCGGCGGTTGCCGACGCGGCTGTGGTCGGGGTGCCGAGTGAGGAATGGGGCGAAGTCGTCGTCGCCGCGATTGTGCTGCGCGGGCGTGACGTGCTGGCCGAGGAATTGCAGATCTGGGTGAGGGACCAGCTCCGATCTTCGCGGGTGCCCGAACGCATCCGCTATGTCGACAATCTGCCTTATAACGAGCTGGGCAAGCTGCTGCGGCGCGTCGTCCGCGACGACTTCCACGCCGGCTGACCGATGCGAGACGAGGATTTCTTCTGGTCGGGCGTCGACGAAGGCAGGCTCCTCGCGCAGAAATGCGCCGCGTGCGGCACGCTGCGGCATCCGCCCGCGCCGATGTGCGGCACGTGCAACGCGCTGGGGTGGGAGCCGCATGCGCTTTCGGGGCGCGGCCGCATCTTCAGCTGGCTGATCTCGAAGCATCCCACCCAACCCGATGCCGAGCCCCGGACGGTGATCCTGGTCGATCTGGACGAGGGGCTGCGCATGGTATCCAATCTCCGCGGTGGAGACACGCCCGCGATCGGGGCGACGGTCGGAGTATTCTTTGCCGATATCGGCGGCGCCCGCCTGCCGCAGTTCCGGATCGCGCCCTGATGCTGCCGCTCAACA
>Ga0193742_1000833_pt1 | contig 19692 bp, 20 predicted proteins | sample L2c1metaG_FD_165511 | JGI IMG/M metagenome (GOLD analysis project Ga0193742, IMG submission 165511) | Soil microbial communities from a riparian zone of the East river system, Colorado, United States - L2c1 | ecosystem: Environmental > Terrestrial > Soil > Riparian zone | place: USA: East River... | reverse complement strand
ATAAATTAAGGAAATTGGGGCGGTCCCTTTAGGGCCGACCTCGAGGTGCGGTTGTTTTGTTATGAATGACCATCGTGTTTTTGAATGTTCTGCAGGCTTTACCCCACTTTCCAGAAAGTTGGGAAGGTGAATGCCTCGGTACTTGAGGTTATCGAGCTCGGTGGGCGTAAATAAACTAAACGTTAAATCTAAATTCTACAATATCGTTAGGTTGCATTATGTATTCTTTACCAACAGTAGCAATCTTGCCTGCAGATTTAGCCGCCAGCTCTGATCCAGCAGAAACCAGGTCTTCGTAGTTAACAACCTGTGCCGCGATGAAACCGCGTTCGAAATCGGTATGAATAACACCGGCAGCTTGTGGGGCGGTATCGCCCTGGTGAATTGTCCAGGCACGGACTTCTTTTGGTCCTGCCGTTAGGTAGCTTTGCAGGCCTAGGGTCGCATAGGCAGAATTGACGAGTTGTTTGAGCCCGGATTCGGTAGTCCGATGATACCGATTTCGAGTGCCATATCAAACTATCGTAACACAACAGAGGTGGGCAAGGAAGATACCATTGACTTTATTAGAATAATATGCTAATGTTTATACAATATGTCAGATACTTTTGAAAGGCAAACCACAATGGATCCGACCGGCAAAGGCGTCTTGTCGGAGGATTACGACAAAGCCTCGGAAAAGAGTGGATGGGACTCACCCGAACGCGCGCAAAAGTTAGTTGATAGGTATATTACTGACGGTTCGACAGTTCTTGATGTGGGTGTCGGTACTGGCAAAGCAGTTAAAGGGTATGCCGAGAAAGGCGCCACTATTATCGGATTGGATTACGACTCTGAAATGCTAGCAAAAGCACAAGAGGTGACCGGTGAGTCCGGTTTAATGGTAGAGGCCGATATCAATGGACAATGGCCCATTGGGGAAGCAAAAGTCGATGTCGTACAGGTAATTGGTGCCTTTGAATTCGCCAATGATTTAGGCGAGGCGATGAACCAAGTGAAGCTATGCCTCAGGTCAGATGGAGTTTTCGTGTTTACCGTTGAAACTCCTGCCAGCTCTGCGGATGCTATGGTCCAACATTATCCAGATGATAATTTAACGATTCATCGCCATACTGCCGATGAAGTTCGCGGGCTACTAAGAGATAAGGATTTTAACTTGCTCAGTGATGAAAGCTATGGTGGCTATGAGCGTGGTGATATGACGGAAAAAGTGCCGTATCATATTTTCTTGGCACAGAATAAATAGGTAAATTATTTTTTGTCTTTAAGATCACTAATGTATTCATTTGAGTATCCACGCCCACTATCCGGTTCAGGCATGGCAAGATCCAGTTCAAAAGGCAGTTGAGTTACAAACTCAGTATGCCGATTGCTGACAAAGTAGGATTCCTGAGTCCGGTTCTGCATGACTCAGCGATTGTTTACGCGCCAAAAGGAACGTACATGTTATCGATCTATTCCAGCGGTGGTACGTGGAGCGCGATCGCTGACGCGGCCCGGCAGATCAATCAGCTACTTGCAAGTTAGTTTCTTCCAGAACTACATCACTAGAACACTATTGCAAACTTGTAAAGCTTATGGTAATATAAATCTAAGGTTAAAAACAAAAAATATGCCATCTACTGAATTGGTCACGTTCAATGATTCTCGTAAAGCTTGGAACACCATTCATGGCACAGAGCTGCCGTCGCATAATGGTTTATTGAGTGCGGAGCAAGCCGCAGAAATAAATAGAAAATATGACATCGAGATATATGTCGGTACGCATGGCAAGGGTTTCGTACCTGAGCTTGGCGACACTGACAGTTCTGCTATACCCAGTGAACTTGAATACAATCAAGTGGCTAGTGTGGTGGATACGATGCAACCAGGTGACACACTATTTATCGAAGGAAAAAATTTTCGTGGTAATCGCCCAAATTTCTATGCTCAGATGAGGTCTGAAGCTGAAAAGCTTGGGCCGGAGTCTACGGCGGCGATAGAAAAAATAATGTTACGTCAAATACAAGAAGATCGAGAGAAGGGGCGTCTGGATGCGTTCGAGTACGCCGATCTGCTGGCACAAGCAAAAGGCATTCGTGTTATACGAGCCGACTACGATGCTTTTGATGTTGAGGCTGCCAAAGCAGTTTCTGACCATATCCTAGATCCATCAGATCGAGGTAAGCCGCGCAGTGACTTTGCTCTCGCCACTCATACTCGTCGTGAGTACGCTGCTCGAAACATTGTTAAAGATGCTGCACTCGATGAGTTGTCCCAGAATCCTAACCCAGAAGAAGACCACGCTGCGGGTTCGCGTAAATCAAAACTTGTTGTTCTGTGGGGTGGGGGACACAAGGAAGACCTCGAGCGGGGATTTGCAGATAGCCATCTCAATGCAAAAATGACAGTTATGGAGCAAACACCTCTCGAAGAACATCCTGAATTGGCGCAGATAGAAAAGGAGATAGCAGAGATAGAAAAGGAGCTAGCTCGGTTACGTGCTATGGGTGGACTAGCTAGTAGCGCGTCTGGTATTAAACATTAAATCGAAATTCAACGACATCACCGGGTTGCATAACATAATCACGCCCAACAGTGGCGATTTTGCCAGCGGATTTAGCGGCGAGTTCTGAGCCAGCGCTGGCGAGGTTGTCGTAATTGACAACTTGGGCGGCGATGAAGCCACGTTCAAAATCGGTGTGAATGACACCAGCGGCCTGTGGGGCGGTATCACCCTGGTGAATCGTCCAGGCGCGGACTTCTTTGGGTCCTGCGGTCAGATAGCTCTGGAGCCCGAGGGTATCATAGGCCGAATGGACGAGTTGTTTGAGACCAGAGTCAGTTACGCCGTAGCTCTCGAGCATTTCCTGAGCGTCAGCTTCTTCGAGGCCGCGTAATTCTTCCTCGAGCTTGGCGCAGATGAATACCGCCTGGGCAGGTGCGACCAGGTTTCTTAGTCCTGTTTTTTTGCCAGAGTTGCCGAGTGTTTCCTCGTCGACGTTAAACGCATAGATAACTGGTTTGGCTGTCAGTAAATGCAGGTCCTGAATCGTTTCATATTCTAATTCGGGTAGGCTTGATAGCGGCGTACCTGATTCTAGATGGCGTTTCAGGGACTCTAGGTAACTGGCCTGGTCGCGGGCTTTTGGATTTGATTTAGCCTCTTTGCCAAGTTTTTGTGATCGCTGATCAATCGTTTGAATATCAGCCAAACACAGCTCGGTATTTATCGTTTCAATATCATTAACAGGGGAGATGTTGTCAGACACGTGAATAATATCTGTATTCACAAATGCCCGCACAACGTGCACAATGGCGTCGCATTCGCGGATGTTGGCCAGGAACTTGTTGCCGAGGCCCTCGCCCTTTGACGCGCCCGCAACCAGCCCGGCGATGTCGACGAACGTGACGGTCGCAGGAATAACCTTGGCAGCATCGTACATTTTTTGCAGCACATCCAACCGTTCATCCGGCACAGGCACAATACCCGTATTCGGCTCGATGGTGGCAAACGGATAATTAGCCGCCAGCGCCCCAGCATCAGTCAGGGCGTTGAATAGGGTTGATTTGCCGACATTTGGCAGGCCGACGATACCGCAGGAAAGTGTGCTCATATGAAAGCAATTTTAACAGAGGTCATAAATTAATGCGAATATGAGCGAAGGCCTTTATTTAAAAAGCTGGAATCGCTTCGTTAGAGTTTTGAGGGTTTCTGTGTCCGCAAATGTACAAACTCCTAAATATTCCAATTCAGCTTCGGGTGTGCTTTTTGTCGCATCCTGCTGCTCCTGTGAAGACCCAATTGTCATGGTAGTAGTGAAATCACTAAATGGTAAACTCTGAGCGATAAGTTCATTCCTGAGCGTTCTGATTTGGTTTGAGTTATCTGCTCTCAGTACGATAAAGGGGAAGTGCGAAATATTTGGGTGAATGGTCCCATCTGCGTCTTGATATTGCAAAAAGCTGAATGTTTCAGAATCATGATGACCACCAGCCAGGCCAGCTGTCATGTGACCCAGGGCATTCATGAGCCGCCCCAACTCTCCTTTTTTGTTCAGTACAGCAACAAAACGATATTGAGTTTCATCTGGAAGGTTAGTCATGGTAGTCCTTTGGCTTTATCTAATTATTAGAATTCATTATAGCCTAGGGGTTTCTCAAAAGCTCTGCCTGCAATCTTGCGACATACTCATTTGAATATCCGCGCCTACTTCGTGCTGGCATCTCAAACTTTATACAATAAGGTATGTTTATGTCCTCACTATGCCGCAGGAAAGGGAGCTCATATGCAGACTATTTTAACAGAGGTGATTAATTTTGGCGAGCGAGGTTAGCCGAGAGAATGAGTCTGATATACTGAGCAACATGAATTTCAATCAAAAAGTAGTTGTCGTAACTGGCGGAAGTAAAGGCTTCGGTAAGGCACTTGCAAAAGCGTTCATTAGTGAAGGCGCACAGGTAGTTATTACGAGTACGAATGAAGCTGAGTTAAAAGTCGCGGCAGAGGAGATTGGTGCCGAATATTTTGTTGCTGATGCAAGCTCTTTTGACGATACGAGTTCGCTAGCAAATTATGTGCATGAAAAATTTGGCAAGATTGATGTGTGGATTAATAATGCTGGAATACAAATCGCTCCAAGCTCAGTCGAAGCAGTGAATATCGAAAAATTACATAAGTTATTCGAGATAAACTTCTTTGGCTATTTTTATGGCTGCATGGCGGCATTAAAAATTATGAAGGATCAGGGTGAGGGGGCTATTGTTAATATCAACTCTACCGCTGCATTGAGTGGCAAGCCCGGGATTTCCGCCTATGTGTCTTCTAAATTCGCCATTAAAGGTTTGTCTGAAACCATTCGTGAAGAGCTCAAAGATACTAGTATCAACCTGTACCAGATATTCCCAGGCGGCATGCAGACAGATATCTATCATGAAAAAATACCCGCAGATATAGATGAATATATGCAGGTTGATTATGCACTTGGTAAAGTCATGAGTAACTTTAAGGCTGAGACACCTGAACTAGATCTTGTTATAAAACGGCCATCGGCGGCTTAAACACAGGTTTCGTGTTTAGTTATTTTTAACTCTCATTACGAACACAACTGCATCGCCGTTTAGTCTCATGAGCATTTCCTGAGAGGTATCCTGACGTTTAACGGAAGATAATTCACCGGTTACTTCTAGGAAACTGTGCGATTCAATACTGAATCCTAAGTTTTCAAAGAATGTCTTGGCTTGATCTGCATTGTCGAAGCGGTTCCCGGCAATGTCCACTCCTGTCATTTCGGATATCTTCTTGATATGGTCCGAGGTAATCTTATCCTCATTCTCTTGTGTTTTCTTTAGTGAAATATCAGGCGTTATCCAAACTCCGCCGAATTTAGACAGTAGGGTATGAACATTTTTTGCAAGAATAGCCTTTTCTTCGAGATTTAGATAACGCATGAGCCCTTCGTTAATAATTGCTAACGACTTATTTGGATCGAAATGTTGAATGGTATGTTCGAGGTCTTTTAACTCTAGGACATTTCCGTTTTCCAGATGTAATGTGTTGCTTGTAGCGGGCTGTAACTTTTCAGCAATGGCTCGTTTATTACCCATAACCCCAGGGAGGTCGACTTCGACATACGTAATATCACCTTGAACCATATTCATGCCGCGTGGCGAGAACCCAGATGCTAATTCAAGTACTTGTCGTATGCTAGTTTTGCCCAGTAATCTATCGACTAGTTTGTATCGCGCTTCAAACTGCGGAGCTGTTTCTGGTCTTTGAAGCTCGGCAGCTACTTCAGGCTCACCTGAGTTGATTCGAAGACTCTCAAGTTCATTGAATATTTCATTACAAAGAGGAATGTCAGTGAAAGTTCTACGATACGCCACCATCCAAGCGGTTGGGCCGATTTTTTCAGTTGAACTTTGGGATTCTGCAGTCATGATTCAACTATAACAGAGACCGAGATCGCTATGATGAGAGGCTCTTTCGTAGCCTAAATACATATTTATCGGAGTACCCACGTTGTCCCTATACGTCGGTGGCACAGTCATTTCAGCTCAAAAGGCAGCCCGGCTACAAACTCAGTATGCCGCACGAAAGAGAGCCCATTTGAGCGCCATTTTAACGGAGGTAAGTGAGATTGACAAATAAGCATTAGTATGATAGTATGAGCTTGTTAAGTAAAAAAACAAAAATGCCAGAAATTATCCTTAAATCTCCAGAAGCACTTCAAGCACAGGTCGCTACCTTTGCCGCAGAGCATATTAAGCATGGTCCTGACAAGCTATATATGTACAACCGTTTGGGCGAGATCGCCGCATCAGGAATGCAAAACGTCACCAGAGTAACTGAGTATCCCGAGCATACACATGATGAAAAGGGTTGGACTGGAAGAATTCCCGCAGAAACTGAACGTACTGCCGCGACTACTGAAGAGTACCTCGATTTCTTGCGGTTAACTGGTGGTTTGAGCTACGAGGCCACCAAAGGCCGCATGGAGTTATTGCAGAATTATGATCGTTTTCGTCCAGAAGTTGGACGCGTCATATCTGACGCGGCTGCTCTGGCAGATCCGAGTGAGCATCCGAGTTATCTAGCGCATGGCTCAAATGCTGATGTCATTACGATTAACGTCGATGGCAAGCAATACGCCGTACGAATAATGTTTGACCCTACAAAAAAAGCCGAAACTGTTGATGGTTACGTCGGAGGGTCAGTATTAGCCAAGGGCCACCCGCGCTTCGAGCAGCTCAGTGCAATATCGTACGAAGACGGCGTGACCGTAGGGGAAATGCTTCCAGGTAAAGCGATGGATGCGCTTTCGCCAGCAGAGTATGGTGGTATCACTGACGAGCAACTTGATAACCTTGTGGATGACGTTATTTTTGCACGTCAGAAGGGAATCGTATTAGATCCTAAGCCCGACAATTTCCATTACGATCCTGAGGCCGGTATATGCATGGTGGACTTGGACGCGGATAGCCAGAGGCCTATTGGTAAAGAGGTCGACGGTCCAGGCGAGGTTGTAGGCAATATGTCTCAAGTGATCGGAAATAGCGGTTACAGCGAGCATGGCGGCGAGAAAATATACGATATGAAGCCGGAAGATTTTGCCAATGAGGCCATAGGGATAGGCGCTAGGCTGCCGGTCTTAATACGATATCGCGCTATAGTTGGTCGCAAGCTTGATGATATTGAGTCGAAGGTAGCCTTTGAGGAAATTGACGGCACCATAGCGAAAGCCAATGAAATGTTGGCTAATTACACCAATCCCGAATGGATACAAAACAAGATTGCAGACAACGAAGAGTATAAACGTCAACGGGCCGCGAATGCACAGTCCGACTACGACCCAGCTGACGACGACCCTGATTTCAATATAATGTAAGTCATCTACGCTTCCGACTGGCTGGTGGCATAGTCATTTCAGTTCAAAAGGCAACCCTGGTTACAAGCTCAGTATGTCGCACGAAAGAGAACTCATATGGCACTATTCTAACAGAGGTCGAAATAGAAAGCTATCTGATGGACGAGATAATAATGGAGCTACTTTATGCCCAGTAAAGTTTTGAACGGTTGTTTTGACGCCACATACTCACCCAGCTCAATAGGAAAGACAGGAACAGAGGTGCCGTTTTGTTTTAGAAATGTCTCCACGTCCCGCACTCTATCTTCTGGCACTTCAATGTGACTTAGATCAGATAGATGGACTGGGTCTATTAACCTAATCTCAACTTCGCGAATCCCTTTGGGTGGCGTGGCTATACGCTGGAACTGTTTAATCCCAAACAGGATCGGATAGTTATCTGGAATATCACTACCCATACCAAAAACCTCCCAGACTGAGTGGGCTTTTTTGTTCACTTTCTTGCCCCACGTTATCTCGCCAGCTTCATTTTTGCTGAGCTTATTCCATTTAGATAGATTACGTAATAGATGCGGACTGTATTTCGTAAAAGTGAGGCCGTAAAAGAGGCTGTAATAGTAGGTAACCCACCAGAATGATGAGCCATAGCGGTTTTCTTCTTTTTCGCCTTTGCCATGCATGTCGGCGTAGCTTCGTGCGAGGATTCTGAGCCGAGTAGTCGACAGAGAGACCATTTCTTCGCCCCCAACAAGAACCGCATAGACGTCTCTAACGGGAGTTAATGCGTCATTCTTTACTATGGTTGCAAAAATATCTTTTACTTTTGATTCTGCATACTGCAGCCGTCCTGTGCCGTGCCATAGTTTGGCTGTATTTGCGACACGCTGGTACGTCTCGACTTGTGGTGCGTCATAGATTCTAACAACGGATTTACTTAAAACCTTGTCGCGACGTTTGCTCAATATGGTGATCAGCCGCTGAGCATTTAATTGTTCGCCTAACGCGAGTGCTGAATGATGAGGCAGGTGACGGGCCAGTAATCTCCAGAATAGCCACTGGTATCTTACTGCCTCTGCGTCTTTTTTGTTTTGGCTCATATCTATTGATAATACACTGTTAGCTTTGCAATAAGTCTTCCTGGATCTTAATTGCGAACTTTGTCCAGAGCTGCCCGCAGAACCCGCTCACTTGCGCGAACAGCAAGCGAGGAATGTGTGTCCCCAGGTATTGTCACGATATCTATGCCGTCTATTTTGAATGATTCAAGTGCAGTAATTATTTCTTTGGGAGGGAACATTTTGTCTTTTTCGCCCAGAATCAAAGTGAAAGTGTTGCCTGCATCCCGCTGAAGTTTTGTGGCGAGCCTACATTCCCTCAGCAAGTCATATGATATGCCCGCGGCGTATTTTCTGTTTAATGATGCGATAGTTGGTTCAGACATCATGGCTCGTATAACGGTTAGGATGACGAGTAGATTCCGAGGGTCGTGCAAAAAAGACTGCGGCAGCTGAAGGTAGGTTTGCAGTATGCGTTTTCTAAACGATTTCATTCGTGCGTCAGGAGTGTCGCCGAAAGTATTTACGGTGAAACCGAGTGGTCTAATCAAGGCAATATTTCGGACACTTTTAGGGGATGAAATAGATAAAAGAACTGGTGCAGGTGCTGCCTGTGACTCACCTATAATATGTAATGAAGCTAAATCAAAGGTGTTTAAAATTGTTTGATAGGCAGACGAAAAATAGCTTTTAGAAAACTCAGGTATATTCATTCCACTTTGGTCTGCATGCCAGTGGGGGACACCATCAACAACAACTACGCCAGCCCCAGCCCGCTCTGCTACCATGCGCGGAATTGTGCCTACTGCACCTGCACCCAAAAAGATAACTGTATCAGGAACGCCGCCTTCTCTAACGTTCGACCAGTAAGAATAGGGTATTTTATTGCCGCTGTAAGAAAATATCCCAGAATGTTTTTTAACCGACTTCATAGGATGGAAGTATATCATCGGAATGTTTTTAGTAACTCTGTTTTAACTTGGCAACGTATTCATCCGAGTACCCACGTTTGCCACTATCAGGTTCGGGCATAGTCAATTTCAGTTCAAACGGCAGTCGAGTTATAAACTCAGTATGTCGATGGGTAAACTCATACTCGACCTATTTTAACAGAGGTGACATAATAACACCATGAAGAACAGTTATGATGCAGTAGTCGTAGGTCTGGGCGCTATGGGAAGCGCCGCGTTGTATCAGCTATCCAAGTCTGGAGGTAAAGTTCTGGGAATTGATCAATTTAATCCACCACATAGCCACGGGTCATCATTTGGTGAAACACGGGTAACCCGTCAGGCTATTGGGGAAGGCGTTTTTTATACGTCGATGGTACTGCGGGCTAATGAAATATGGAAAGAGCTCGAGGGTTTAAGCGGGGAAGAACTTTATAACCAGTGCGGCATGCTTCTTGGTGCTCACGAGGAACATACTTTCTTTCAAAATACGATCAAGGCAGCTCAAGATTTTTCGATTGAGCATCAGATACTTGATGGACATCAAGTAGAACGGCTGTTTCCAGCGCTAAAAGCGGCTCATACGGATAACGTATTTTATTACGAGCCGGGGGCCGGGTTCTTGCGACCAGAAAAATGTATCGATGTTCAGCTAAAAGCAGCTCGGAATAATGGTGCGACTATACTTCCAGATACACGAGTAGAAGCCCTCAAAGAGATAGATGGTAGTGTGCAAATAAAACTCGGTAATGGTGAAGTGATCAGTGCCAAGAAGGTAGTTGTTACTTCCGGTCCATGGATCAAAGACATGCTTGCCGATGTGTTGGCGCCTGTGCTCAAAACAACTCTTCGTACACTGTTTTGGTTTGATATCGAGAAGGAACATTATGAAGAGTTGAAACCAGGGAAATTACCGGTGTTTTTGGGCGGTGTCGAACGCGGGCCGACAACTCGGAGCTTCTACGGTTTTCCCGCGATAGCGGGTGCCAATGGGGGTATAAAGTTTTCTATTCACGAAGCGGCCATAGAAGTGGGCCCTGACGAAAAAGACCGAGTAGCAGCTGACGAGGGACTTGCCGAAGAACTGTATGACTATCTGTCGCGTTTTATTAAAGGTGTAAAACCAGACGTGTTACGTTCGTTCAACTGCTTGTATACCGAAACGCCTGACGAAAATTTCATCATAGATTTTGTTCCTGATAGTGAAAATATCGTGTTTGCATCTGCTTGCTCTGGTCATGGATTCAAGCACTCTGCGGCAGTAGGTGAGGTGCTCGCGCAACTCGTAACTACAGGCAAGTCAGAGCTTGATATCAGTGAATTTCGACTGAGCCGATTCAATTCTTAGTTAATTCGCCGGCGTATTCTTTATAATATCCGCGTCTGTTTCGTGCCGGCATCTCAAAAGTGATGCAATAAGGTATGTTTACGTCCTGGCTGTGCCGCAGGAAAGAGAACTCATATGGACACTATTTTAACAGAGGTAACTTTGGTAATGTCCTTCTGAGTAATATCCATAAGTCCTCCAGTTCAATTGTTACATTTTGTAGCTTTTTTCATCATTAAAGTAAGGCTTCCAATCTTTATTCACTGGGTGGATTGTTAACCACAGTCGGATTAAGTGCAGACTCTTATTGACCTCACCTATTAGAGCGATTTGTTTATGTACGAACGTTTTGTCTGTTAAGTTTTTGCGCAGTTCATGTGCAGGTTTTTGGCGAGCAAGTCGAATATCTCTGAGGGGCTTCATTATTTCTTTTATCTTATCCTCGTCCATATTTGTCTGCTTGAAAAATGCCTCCAATCGGAAAAGCGTTCCTGCCTCTTTACCATCGTCGCCTTTGCGCGGGACTTTCGCTGCGTTCAGCGCTTTATGATCGATGTTGTCCGATAGTAATTTGTCCGACTCGTGCACAAACGTATCCCACTCGTGTTGCGAAGCCCTTAGTATCCAGCCGAAGTCGTTAGGGCGTTCCGCGGTTTTGAATAAACGTAAACCGAAAGTGTTAGCCCAAAGTTGATTGATATTATCTAGCTCGTAAAACATTTTTTCGAAAGGCCCGAGCGCATCAGGGAATTGACCCATCTGCCCCATAAACCAAGCTGGGTGAGGTTGTAGATTTTCTCCACTCACTTCATATGTTTTCCAGCGCTGTTGGTGAGTTGCGCTTAAGTCTGCAAGGTCTCCGTACCACGACGCGACAAGACGAACAATGGGTGAGTCGGGATTTTCTGGATCAAGATTGGAGGTATCGTATGCGAAGCCCATGTGGAGGCTGTGCGTTTTGTCTCCTTCTGGAGTTGATCCGTCATCATACGCTTCGTCACCAATACCCATTGATGCTCCAAAGTCGCCGTAGTGGAAATCGAATCGAGGGTCATCACGATATTGCTGCAACACATCAAATCGAAAATAAGCCAGTTCAAGTGTGCCTTTGCCTCTAGCCATTTCTTGACGATAGGGCATGCCAGGATATCGCTTTTTCCCTTTGTATGACTTGAGTGCTTTTGGCGTAGGGTAGAGCACTACGCTTGGCTTCTTTGGCTTTAACATATCGATAGATTTCATTTGAGATTTAAGACTGCGTCGTGATTGCCAAGGACGAATATGTGGATTTAAATAATCTTCATCGCCGACAACTTGGACTAGCCCATCGTGAACAAGCTTTTTCGACTCAGTTTTAACATCATCGAGTGTTTCTCCAACTAAAGGAAGGCCGTTGAAATCTGGGGAACGGAAGTACTGCTGGAATATCTGTAGCATCAACTCGGAATCCATACAATAATGGTACCCCACTTCAAGGAGTTATAACAGAGGTAGATAAAGTTTGCTATGATGAGCAGATATGGATGTACAATTTTATCCGAATGATCAGACCAATCTGCATTGTGTGCAGGCGACATTTCGGATGATCCTGTCGAAACTATTGCCGGATAGGCAGTTTTCGATGGAAGATTTAATAAAGATATCGGCTGTCGTTGATGGCAAAGCCACATGGCCGTCACGGATGCTCGTTGAACTAGATAATTTAGGGCTAGATGTAGTCATGGTTGAAGGGTTTAACGCTCAGCGTTTCATTAACGAGGGAGCGGATTACCTTCGAGATGAGTTTGGAGCAGAAACAGCTGCATGGCAAATTGAACACAGTAACATCGAAAAAGAACGCCGGGACTACGAAGAGCTTTTGGTCAGCGATGTAAAAGTAGAGAACAGAATTCCTAAAATGGACGACATTAAAAATTATCTTGATAACGGATATATGGTGAAAGCCACTGTGAATTCCAAAAAGCTTGCAGGCAAGGATGGCTATACTGGTCACTCGGTTCTGGTTCTCGCTATAGATGGTGACGAGGTTACTTTGCATAATCCAGGCCTACCACCTATCCCAAACCAACACGTAAGCCTGGGCACGTTTGAAGCCTCATGGTCATCTCCAAATGATCAGGCTAGGGAAATAATCGCTGTACGGCTGAAAGTGACGTAATAGCGCTATGACGATTACCAACCATATTCTCGCCGGCTCAATAATTGGACTAACCGTCTCAAACCCAGTTTTAGCAATTGTGCTCGGTTTCATTTCTCATTTCATAATGGATATATTGCCGCACTTCGGGTATCCAGGTAAGAATGGCTATGTCGTTTTCAAACATAGGCTCATGAAGCTAGTCTCAGTCACCACATTTATTACGTCTGCGGCAGTCGTTATTTTGTTGGCTGTCACTGGAAATTGGTTTGCGTTACTGGTGGGGCTGATTGCTGCTTCGCCTGATGGCATTGGGTTTTATAACTATCTAAAAAATGAACGTAAGCAATTGCCATCAACAGGTATTCTCGGCACATTCCATGTTAAATTTCACCGTTGGATTCAGTGGTGCGAAAGGCCGTGGGGAATCGGAGTAGAAGTGGCGGTCTCAGCCGCCCTATTTTACGTAATGTGGCTATCTATCTAATTTCAGAAATAAATTCTTTAGAATATCCACGCCCGCTATCAGGCTCCGGCATAGTTAATTTCGGTCCAAACGGTAGTGCTCGTATATAATTATTTCAATAAGTGAAAGGGAAGGTATGAACGAAGAAGTCACTCAATATATACAAAAGAGCCAACCGTGGCAGCAAGATGTCTGCAAATTGCTTCGCGAAATGATACTGCAAGTTATCCCAGATGTCGAGGAGCGATTGCAGTACGGCAAGCCTCACTATCTCAAAAACGGTCATTACGCCGCGGTGATACACGTTGGGAAAGATAAAGTGTCGTTCATGGTGTTTAATGCATCTGACGTTGCTGAAATAAAGGGCTTGTTGCGATCCATGGGCAATGGTGAACGCAAAACAGTCGATATTACCGAAGGCCAAACACTCGGCTACACGCAACTCGCCGACATATTACGGCAAACAAGCAGCACACTGTAGCGGTAGTGGATCTGGCCTCGGCATTGTTATGCTTCCAGATAACCTGTAGACTCCTAAGCAGTAGCTTGATAAGTAAGGGGAGAAATGCAGCAGGGTAAAAACGCAGTTTTGAGTCGATGTGCATACATTGCAGGTGCGGCTATTCTGGTGCTCTCATTATTATTAACGGCCATACGGCCGCTGGTGGCTCACGCATCAGGCGAGACTATTCAGGTTGGCGCCCCAGTGACTGGCGTGTATGACACGCCGGTGGCGGTTAGCGGCGTACACATCGACGGTTCCGGTGGTTCGGTTGTGCCCGTACAATTGCAGGTTCAGCACGGCGACTTGTCTTTTGGCAGCACGACGGGCATCACATTTGAGGCTGATACTACGGGGCCGCATCTAGGCTTTAGCGGCACGGTTGATGATATTAATGCTGCTTTGCAGACCCTGACGTATGAACGAACAGACGGCATTGGCACAGATACGCTTGAAGTATCGCTGACCGGGTATGGCGAAGTTTTCTTCCCAGAAAATGGACATGTTTACGAATTTGTAGACGCAGGAAACATAAACTGGACAGATGCCCTCGCGGCGGCCGCTGGCTTGACCAAATATGGCAAGACCGGCTATCTGACTACTATCACATCCGCAGAAGAAAACGACTACGTTGCAGAGCGTCTATTGGCACCCGGCTGGATGGGCGCTAGCGATGCGGCGGCTGAAGGAGATTGGAAATGGGTGGCGGGGCCGGAAAGCGGCACATCATTTTGGGATGGTGCTGAGTTCGGTACACCTGTGGATGGTAATTATTCCAACTGGGCTGGCGGTGAACCGAACAACGCTGGCGATGAAAACTGCGCCCAATTTTATGTCGAGGACGCTACATGGAATGACCTTCACTGTGTTGACAGTGAATTGAGCGGTTACGTGGTTGAATATGGTGATGAAACCCCTATCGAAATCGCTTCGGCAACGCTGAGCATTACGACTGTCGGCGAAACTATCGAAGTAGCTTCGTGCGAAGAGCTACAAACGGTTGATGATGATCCTAGTGCATCCTTTGCAACCATCCAACTCACGACTGATATCGATTGCGCGGGCGCAGAGTTTGAACCGCTCTTTGGGAGCGACGATTTTAGCGGGACTTTTGATGGTCAAAATCACACGATCTCTGGCATTGACATCGATCAAACCGGTCCCGATGTTGGCCTGATTTCTTCTACCTATAATGGCGCGGTCTTAAAAAACCTTAAACTTAACGGTGGTAGTGTCAATGGCGGCTCCTCTGTCGGTGCTTTAGTAGGCGAGGCTGAAGATACTTCTATCGAGAATGTGACATCTTCGCTTGATGTGAGCGGCGATTCGCTAGCTGGTGGTCTCGTGGGGAACTATGAGAGCAGTGGAAATAACTATATCCGTGACAGTTCATCATCTGGCGATGTAACAGCGCAAGAACACATTGGCGGTTTGATTGGCAACCTATATTCATATGGCAGTATTACCGTTGAAAGGGTATTTGCAACCGGTGACGTGACAACTACCACGTGGTCCGAGGCTGGCGGCTTGATCGGTACCGCAGGGGCCTACGCAGAGACAGGCGAAACGGTCGTCCTGATGATCCAAGACGTGTATGCCCAAGGCAATGTGAGCGTGGGACAATATACCGCCGGTGGTTTGATCGGTGCGCTGGAAATAGAGAGCGATGGCGTAGGGTCCGAAGTCGGACTCACGCTTCAGCGTGCGTATGCAAGCGGTAACGTCAGCGGTCAGGGCGATGCGGGTGGCCTGATCGGCTACTTTGACGCCCCTAGTGATAATCAGTCGGTTACGTTTGTCGATACATTCGCAGCAGGTACAGTGTCAATTACGGGGGAGGAAGAAGAGAGCGGTGGCCTGATCGGATACTTTGACGAACCAGATGGAAGCATACTCACAAGTGAGAACCATTTCTACGACCAAGAGCGTACTGGTCAAAGTGGCTGCAACCAAGGCAATGCTGAGCTTCAAAATTGTACAGCTATTAATACCGACGGCAGCCAGGATGATTATTTCATCAATAACAGCACGAATTCACCGTTCACTGACTGGAATTTCAGCTCTGTATGGGAAGTCCAATGTGACGGTTATCCGGTCCTGCAATGGCAGAATCTGACAAATGAATGCGATCCGGGTAGCGACAGCGATGGTGATGGCATATCCGATGTAGTAGAAGACGCCGCACCGAACGGCGGCGATGCCAATAACGACGGTACGGCTGATAGTGAGCAGGACAACGTGGCTAGTTTTGTCAGTCAGGTCAATGGCAAATATGTGACGCTTGCAGTTGATGCTGCTTGTACGATTTCAGAAGTAGGCATGGGCGCTGAACCTGCTACCAAAGACGCCAGTTTTGACTACCCCGTAGGGCTCATGAATTTTACCGTTGATTGCGGCACGCCAGGCTATACGACCACCGTGACGCAGTACAATTACGGCGTCGCCAATAACAATTTCGTATTACGTAAATACAATCCGAATACACACGCCTACTTCACGGTAGCCGGGTTTACCGTCGAGCAGACCACCATAAGCGGGCAGACGGTCCTAAAGGCGACGTACCAAGCTAAAGACGGTGGCAGCCTAGACGTCGACGCCACAGCCAATGGCACTATCGTGGACCCAGTAGGCTTAGCATTGGCCGCAACCGCCGGGCCACTTTCACGTACCGGCACAAACATCGTAACAATTCTCACGGCCTCGATAGCTCTGATGGCTAGTGCAATTGGAATCATGATATTCACCAAGCGCTCATCACGTCGTCTACAATAATAGGTAATTAATGTATGCGAACGTCTTTAGCGGTCGATGTAGGTTTTTTGCTATAGTCATTGGATGAGAACCATTTTGAGTATCGTCGGTGCATTAATTGCTGCAATTGCCTTTTTACCGTATCTACGAGAAACACTCAAAGGGACGGTGCGACCGAGGATCGCGTCTTGGGCAACATGGTCACTTGTTACTGGGGCCGCAACTATCGTCGCGTTGAGTGAGGGTGCGTACACGAGTGCGCTCTTGACCGGAGCTGTAACTGTCGTAGAATTATTAATTTTGATTACTGCACTCAAAAAAGGCGATTACGATTATAGCTGGATTGACGGTGCCAGCCAGCTCATTTCTGTTATCGGAATTATTGCATGGCTGACCACTGATAATCCTGCTTGGGCAATTATTTTTAATATAGTTGCGGATTTCTTTGGGGCAGTACCAACGTTCTATCATTCATGGATTAGCCCACATGATGAAGCATGGCTGCCGTTTCTTTTGAGTGGAGCTGGAGCAGGCGTTTCATTCCTGGCTGTTGATAGCGTCGGATTTGTCACAGCTGGGTTTCCAATATACCTGACGATTATAGGGCTTGCTCTTGGGCTAAACATCTACTTCAGGCAGAGAATAGCACCTGCGGCGGCGGTCGGCTAATCCGAGTATTTCGTAGACTAGCCGTCTACTTTAATTTCTGAGTGCCCAATAGCCAAGCGCTTTATCACGGTGAACTTTGTCACCAGCTATAGTGTCGATTTCTGCGTCTGGTACTAATTCTCTAACAAAGTCGGCTACATCATATGCATCGATGTACTCTTCGGGAGCGACGCCGCCGAGCAAGAGTACTTCCGGGTCTTTGTTTGCGGGGCTTGTGATAACACGGCTTGGGTCAACGCGTACTCGTACCACTACGGAATCGCGTCCGCCCTTGATACCGAAACCATGTCTTAAAATTACTTGTTCTGCTAAGTTTTCTGGGTCAGTAGAGAATGATACGAAAGGCGTGGATGCATCTTTATCAGCAACTCGGCGTTCATGATAGGAAAGAAGATGTTTTGTATCGTCAAAGCCTTCCACGTCGCCGAGCGTGTTGTCGTGAAGTATACGGCTGGCTACGAGTCCAGTCCCGTCTAAAAGCTTCGAGCGTTCGACTATTCGCCACATCTCAACTGGGCGAGGGTCATCAGTCAACTTGGAACGTATCGTGATACGAGATCCGGCAGGTTCCAGGGATCCCGACGCTGGTTCTATATAATGCTGAGGTCGTGGTGCTCGATTTCGTGCATAAATTTCGTCACTTGCCGCACCAGTAGGGTTGAAGTTTGGCGTAATATCCAGTGCCGGAACTCCTTCAAAGGATGGTATCGGCGCGGCTTGGTATTCCGCTTCTTCGATAGCGGCTTGGATTTGTTCGTCGAGGTCCAAGAGTAAGTCGGGGTTAAATTTAAACCCTGGCGGAGGTGTTAGCTGGTCGGTGTGTGTTTGTTGTTCAGGCATGTTTGTTTTAATTTGCTTAATAAAACATTAGCATAATATAGGCATATAGTCAATAGTAGGGCTGTCACTAAACCATCTAGCAATAAATGGTACAGTAATACGGTATGCGCAAAAAAGTTGCTATCCAGGGGATTGAAGGATCCTTTCATCATCAAGCTGCCCAAGAACTATTGGGTGACACGTTCGAAATTGTTCCGTGTGAGACATTCAGCCAGGTCTTCGCGTCAGTTATCTCGGGCAAAACCGAATACGCTGTGACCGCTGTCGAAAATAGCCTCTATGGTTCGATTAACGCAGTGTATCGTTTGCTGGCGAATAAAAAAATTTGGGTACAAGGCGAAGTGTATCTGAATATCGAGCAGTATTTGATCGGCGCGCGCAACTTACCGCTTAGTTCTATTACGTCAGTGTTATCGCAGGCGCCTGCCTTGTCGCAGTGTGAAACGTGGCTCGAGAAAAAACTGCCACGGGCAAGCTTGGTCGAAACCCATGATACGGCGACAAGTGTCCGTGATGTCGTGGAGCGCCCGAGCGAGCCGTTAGCAGCAGTGGCAGGGAAACATGCAGCAGATCTGTACGGCGGCACAATCATTGCAGGGCCTATCAATGATGACCCGCACAACTATACGCGGTTCTTTTTACTGAGTAAGCACGTATTGGCGCCGCTTTCAGCGAACAAGACGTCGATTATCCTGACAACTGACCACAAACCCGGGGCGCTACAACGGGCGCTGAGTATCTTTAACGATGCCGGGGTTAATTTATCGAAAGTCGATAGTCACCCGATTTCGGGCGACCGTTGGCATTACGCATTTTATATTGATTTTGAACTAGGAGTCGCGTCGGAGTTGGGACGCGAGATAATTGAAAAACTTGAGGCTCAGAATTGCAAGGTGACCGTACTTGGCAGTTACATAGCGGGTGAACTACCACGCGCGACATAACTTTGGTATGATAAGCCATAAGCATGAACGACGCATCTGACCAGTCTGTGAAAAAAGAGGCCACGCCTCTTGTTGTTGGTGGGGAAGTATCACAACCTAAAAAACGTTTTAATAAAAAGCTATTGATCATAGCCGGGGCTATTGTCGTCGTGGCCGTGATCGCCGTTATAGTCGCTCTCCGGTTATTTTTTACTTCTTTGGATCCGAACTATTTAAAGATTGACCAATTGGATTCACAGAATACCCGTATCGCCAAAGCACAGGCGTTAGCCCGCCAGCCATTGCCGAAAGAACCGCGTGACCTGGCGATGTATTATGGCACGATCGCATCCTATTTGTATTCAACCAAGGAATACACGTATTCAGAGCACTATTACCTGACGGCACAGAAAGTTGCTAACCAGCATAAATTAAATGAAAAGGAAGTTAACTTTTACCAAGGGCTGAGTGATGTCTATAAAGCGATGGGAAATCAACAAAAAGCCGACGATTACAGCGGTAAGGCAAAGGCACTCATGGATGATGTGTTTAAGGGGGTAAAGTTCAATGGGCAACCTCGTTAAATATTCTTCACATCTAGGAGTAAAGGCCGCTATGGTCGCTGTTTTCATGGTGCTGGCGCTCGGCCAGAATATAGCTCATGCCGCTTCGGACTATGGACCGATTCACCTCGACGACAACGGTATGCAGCTCATTCACAACAAC
>Ga0193742_1000832_pt1 | contig 19694 bp, 13 predicted proteins | sample L2c1metaG_FD_165511 | JGI IMG/M metagenome (GOLD analysis project Ga0193742, IMG submission 165511) | Soil microbial communities from a riparian zone of the East river system, Colorado, United States - L2c1 | ecosystem: Environmental > Terrestrial > Soil > Riparian zone | place: USA: East River... | reverse complement strand
CAACATCCGGCTCGTGCAGAGAGAGCATCGCCGTCAACTCGGCATACACCTGGGCCAACCGCTGCGGAGTCTTTTCCTTCTTGCTGAGCCGGATCGTCCCCGCCGCGATATGTAGCAGGCGGGGCATTCGCGCCTCGCAGTCCACCTCAACCACACCATAGCCAGTGAACTCTGTACCGCAATCGATCCCAAAGACCCGCATGGGCGAAGTTTACTTCATTTCCCCACCGGTTCCGACTGTCGAAGTTGAGTCCGACTACGCCTGCTTCGAGATTCCCTCGAGCGGCGAACTCGCCGTCGCATACAGCTTTCGAGGCATTCTTCCCGCAAGATAAGCCTGACGGCCCGCCAGAACCGCATGCTGCATCGCCTCAGCCATCAGCAGTGGATCCTTCGCCTGCGCAATCGCCGTGTTCATCAGCACGCCGTCAAAACCAAGCTCCATCGCGACCGTCGCATCCGAGGCGGTCCCGACTCCCGCATCCACAATCAAGGGAACTTCGGTGATCAGCTCCCGAAGGATGCGCAGATTTGCCGTATTCTGAAGCCCCAGACCGCTTCCGATAGGAGCACCCAGCGGCATCACCGCTGCAGCACCGGCGTCTATAAGACGTTTCGCAAACACAATATCGTCAGACGTATATGGAAGAACTGTAAACCCTTCCTTCACTAAAACTCGAGTCGCCTCCAACGTCGCTTGAACGTCAGGATAAAGAGTGGCCTGGTCCCCGATCACCTCGATCTTGACCCAGTCCGACAGCCCCACCTCGCGCCCCAGGCGCGCCGCGCGGATCGCCTCTTCCGCGGTGTAACAGCCCGCCGTATTCGGCAACAGGAAGTAGCGTTGCGGATCAATGAAGTCCAGCAACGATTCGGTCGAGCGGTCAAGATTGACGCGCCGGACAGCAACCGTCACCATCTCCGCCCCTGAGGCCTCAATCGCAGCCTGGGTCTCCGGACCGTCCTTGTACTTCCCTGTTCCAACGATCAGCCGCGACTGAAAGGCTCGTCCCGCAATTACCAGAGGTGTCATGGAGTCCATTTTAGGACAAATGCAAACAGCCCGCGCTCCTGAGAGCTGCGGGCCGCTGGCCGGTGAACTGTTGAGATTGACCTGAGGCGTCCCTACCCGGACTTGCCTCGGCGGAGTACATTCAGCGAGTTACTGAAGATCGCCATGACCAAGAGCAGGAACGCTCTAAGCCTCAGTCACCTCACGTACATGGATCGAACTCGAACTGTCTGTTTTCATAGGCTGGATCATCCTCCTTTCCCGTGTCCGGTAAGAATAGCTGATCTTATGGGGTTTTTCAATTCCGAGAAGGCTCAGAAAGCCCAGAATGGTTGGTCTATCGTACACAGACCTACCCCCGAACCCGGCCTCAAGCACCGGAGAAAGCGGAAGGTTTAGTCTTCCGCTTCGGCTCTCTGCGTTTGGGATTCATTGATGAACCAGATTCTTGAATGCGTCGTATTGCTCAAGGACATGATCTCAATGTATGTTCCCCGAAGGATTTCGGCTCTTTTCGCAAAGCGCAATCACTTTTTGAGTGAAGGGTCCTGTTCTTATGACATCACTATCGAATACGCCACCACAAGCGTCCTCGACATAAGAAGCAGCCTCCAACTAAATCCTCCGCCTTGGGTTGGATCTTGCAGGAAATGAGCAATCGAATTGCTATATGTCTTCATTTGATTAGCCGTTATCGCAGGCATATCGAAGCCCGCTGCTAATACGCGCGTGGCCAATTAATATCTGAAATCTCGCCGCCTTAAATTGAGCATCGAGCTTGTTAGCGCGAAACATGTATTCCAAGCGATAAAGAGCGAGAGCCGAAATGTAATATGGCTCCATCCTGTGATTTGCGCCCAACATCTCGGTTCCAACCTTCTTTTTTAGGCAGCATAGTTTCTAGTTGTGCGGTGAGGCTCATTCAGGAACATCGCCGCGAAAGCCCTTACCCTGTTCTGAAAAGCAATGACTCTGGTCTTCTCTACAGGAACAGACTCGTACTGTCGCGGGCGTCTTTCAATAGATACGGTTTTGTGTTGGGTAAGAATTAAAAAATTCCTCTCGCTTCAAGGTTACCGGACTTGATGAAGTCGGTAACCTTCTATCCTTCAATGTTTGCCTTTACGCCATAAACGAAAAAGCCCCCCAGCCATCTCAGGCCGGGGCTTCTCACTTGCGTCTGTTTCGCCACTAGGCTGACTGAGCCTCTTTCCGCTGCCCTCGCTCGACGGCTCAAGCCTCTTGTCGATATCGAGGGCCTTCATCATGATGGATTCGTACCTGGCGGTGTATATAGTGTTCGAGGTCTCCAGCTTGGCCAGTAGTTGCTGGTGGCGGGACTCTGCGAGAGCCTCGGCGGCCTTGAGGCGTACATCTACTTTATCCAAGAGATCGTCGACCTTTTCTGAAACGGCGTCCATCACACCCAGCTCTCGTCTACTTCCGTAATAGAATTCCCAAGTATGGGCCGTGTGATCGGCGTCCCGAGGAGTTGATTGAAGCCGACCGTTGGCGGAGTCTGCGTGAGCGCACTACCGACTCCCAGGAAGATGGGCTTCCCTTGCGAGTTCTAATGAAAATCGTGTGATCGCAATTCGAGCCCATCATGCGAAAGAGCCAATAGACGAGTTGCTTTGACATGGATCACATCATCCTGACCCTGTAATACACCTTCGACTAAGAGGAACTTGCTACGCGTCACTACCAGCCGGTCACGTTCGTAAAGGTCAGGAGTGACAATCGCGGAGACGAAGCCGTATTCGTCCTCCATTGAAATAAAGATGAAACCCTTGGCCGTTCAGGGCCGTTGGCGCGCAATGACCAGCCCCGCTGTTCGCACAAACGCTCCGTCCCGAGTTCGGTTCACATCTCTGGACGACAAAACTCCCTGCGACCACAATTCCCGGCGTCGGTGATACATGGGATGTTTGTCGGTCGTCAGGCCTGTACCGGCGTAGTCGGCAACCAGACGCTCCTCCGTATTCATCTGCTGCAACGGTAGAGTGTGATCGTCGTCCCGAAACCAATCGCCCGGTTGCCGGAAAAGCGGCCCTTCGAATTTACCGGCCCATTCGACCTGCCAGAGAGCATCACGGCGATGGGCAATCCCTTCGATCCAGTTCAAGGCACCGATGCGAGGCCAACAAGGTCAGCTCCTTCTGGTTCAACGACGGTACACGCAATGCGAGATCATCCGCCGACCCGAAACAGCCCATCCCGCCGGCGAGAGAAAACCAGAGCGTCCGCAGATTGCTTGCGGAGTCCCTTGGCATAGCCCAAGCCCATTCTCATCGTAAGCGCACAGGACATGGCAAAGTACATTCGTTTTATGTTCGCCTATTTGTGCCCAAGCCTGTCAACCACCTCTTGTCTAATTACTTGTACTTTCCGCCATAAATTATTGCAATAACAAGAGATAATAATTTCTCTATATAGCCATCTCCCGTGGGTGTTTTCGATTTGTTCACATAGACTCCTGCAACCCGAAAAATCTTTCCCGGAGTCTTCCCCGAAACGGAGTTGACTGGCGAGATTGCATCAGGAGGCCTCATTGTGGAGCCACCTCGTGGAGCTACTCAACGAGGTCTTACCCGATGGAGGCTGAGGAGAGTGGATCGATGCCAGAGATCAAGACGAACACCAGCAAGGAAGTGGAGCTCATCAACCCATCCACGTCGGTAGATGAGAATATCGGCAGAGCTGACAACTTTCAACTAACTGAGTTCGTAGCCAAAGACGGTCGCGGCCATGACCATCAGGAAGCGAAAACTTTTCGCCTGAGCGGCTTCGCTTCCTGCGGTACCGATCGGGCGGGCACTTGCGACGCCTTGTTGCCCAGTTGACTGTTTGAAACTAGGTGTTTCTTGGATCGCGAAACGGAGCCTACTCATTCCTCCTCGAAGGAATCTAAATCCAGCTTTCTAACGCTGTAGCTGATCACATCCGCGACGCCAACTCTGAACTCGATGCTGAGGCTAGCCAGTTGCTGTCCATCCATCAGGATGATTTTCTTTTCGATGCGATTGACATACTCTTTGGCATCGGGAGAAAACCGGGATGCTGCGGCAAGGCTGGCGCATATCAAGATTGCTGCGAATACCTTTAGATATTTCATTTACCTGTCTCCATCTCTTCTTTAATCCGAACAATTAGAGTTGCCGACATTGGAATACTTGAAGGTGGTGTCTTAGCCTGACGCTCACAGTTCGACTTGTTTTGCTGCTACATGATTAGTGAATGAGGTAAATTGCTGTTTGCTCGGCTGCCAGCTTCATGGTGAGGGAGCCTTGTGCGATCGTCGCTGGTGGTGATGCCAGCACAGGGGCGACGTGGGAGCAATTGCTAAGTGTGGTCTCGGCCATGGGGATGGTTAGTTCTCGAGGCTGCGAGGAGTGGTTGACTGAAACCAAAACACGCTCGGCAGACGAAGATTGACAACCTTGGTTTATGTCGGCTGCGCGGACGAAGGCAAAAGCCGTCTCGTCGGCGAAAACATCCTGCTGCTGGCCGGTTTGGAGGACAAGGTGTTCGCTGCGCAGATGGAAGAGGCTGCTGCTCCAGTTGAAGACATCTGCCTGCGTGGATGTCCGGCTAGCGGCGAAGAACGCGCTCTTTTGATCGCTGGCAAAGCCACCGGGGAAGTCACGACGGTTGTCGGGATCGTCACCACCCCGCATCGCGATCTCATCGCCGGAGTAGATCTGTGGCATGCCGCGCATCGTAGCCAGTAGGGCGAAGGCCATCTTCAGCTCTACTACGGTTGCGCCTGGCTCGCTGAGGAAACGCGCGGTGTCATGGTTGCCAAGGAAGGTAACGAGCCGTTCGGGATGGGGAAAGAGATGGTCAGCCCGTAGCACGTCTTCGAGTTCGGTCATTGGCCGGTCGTGCGCGAGGACCTTGCGCAACGCAAAGTAGGTGGGGAAGTCGAACGGTGTGTCCAGACCGGTGTCAATGCCCGCCCGGGTAATGCCTCCTGCAAAGAACGAGGTCACAACCGGGTCTGAATTGTAGACCTCCCCGACGGTGGTGAGGCGCGGGTAAAGCGTATGCAATTGGGCGTGGAAGTCATGCCAGAAGGTGCGGCCGACATAGGGAAAGGTATCGAGGCGAAGACCGTCGAGACCGGCGATTTCGACCCACCAGATTGCGTTTTGTATGAGGTACTGGCTTACGAGCGGGTTTTCCTGATTGAGGTCGGGCAGGACATTCGCGAACCATCCCCGGACCACATCTTTCTGATCTCGCCATGGGGCGTGAGGGTCGAGCAGGGAGTGAAAATCCGACTTAGCCGCATCGTGGTTGGCGACCGTACCATGAAACCAGTCAGTCGTTGGGGGGTCTTTTGCCCATGGGTGCGCTGCGCCTACATGGTTAGGAACCGTGTCGAGGACGATCTTCATGCCTTGCTGATGAAGGGTCTCAGCGAGGTGCTTGTAGTCGTCGAGTGCGCCGAAGTGGGGATCGACGGCGTACATATCTGTTGCGCTATAGCCGTGATAGGCTTGGGATGCCCCGGCGTTGCTGTAGACAGGCGTGGTCCACACTGTGGTGACGCCAAGAGTTTTGAGGTAATCGATGTGCTGCTCGATGCCACGGAAGTCGCCGCCGTGCCAGCCTCGCGCGACGGCGCGTTGATTGGGATCGGGGTCGTTGGAGGTATCTCCGTCGGCGAAGCGGTCGGTCATGACGAGGTACATCACGTCGTTGGAGGAGAAGCCATGAAAGCCCGCGATGGCGGCCTTACGAGCGCCTAAGTTGAAGGGAGCGGAGGTTACGCCGGTAGGGGTGGTGACGTGCAAGCCGATCGTCTGTGGTGCAGCCTTGCGGGTATCGAGCCATACGAAGAGGTAATGACCGTTCGTTGAGGCCTTTATGCGGATTACGGATATCTTTTTGCCGGTAACTGCAACATAGGCGCCATTGAGATGGTTGCCGTGCAACAGCAGCATGGGATCAGGGAGATTCGCCCACCAGTTAGGAGGGTCGATTTTGTCGATGCATGGGGCGTTGCCGGCGGCTGCGAGACAGCTTGTCTGCGCCAGAACAGCGGTGCAGGAGAACATGAAACAGAGCATTAAAGAAGCAAGCCGTGTGCGCCCAGACATGGTCGTTCCTTCAAGAGTAGAGTACGGTTCGTGGAGCTGTTGGGACGATCGAAAGTGGGCCAGGAGAATGACGCCACGCGATGATCTGACGTGGCGTCCATAATGGGAAGGACTAGAACTGAACCCGAACAGCTAGCTGCAACTGGCGCTCCGAATGGATTCGCGTGGCGTTGATCTGTCCGAAGCTGCCGTTGTCTGTGCCTGTGGCGTTTGAGGGGCATACTGCAACCCCTGCAATAGCGCAACCGTCGAGATTGCCGTTCGGGTTGGTGAACTGCGGCGTGTTGGTCACGTTGTACGCCTCGGCGCGGAACTCACCGATGACACGCTCAGTGATCGGAAAGTTTTTGAACAGTGACAGATCGAGATCGCGATAAGCCGGACCAACCAACTGATTACGACCGAGCGTTCCGATACGGGTAAAGGTACTGGCCTGTCCGTTGGCATTCAGAACAGGAGGATGCGCGAAGCTCGAAGTATCGAACCACTCGTGCAGGCTCTTGACGTAGTTGACCGGTCGCGTGATGTCGGCACGGTTGTTGACGCTTGCTGCTACGAGCGATGGCGCGCCCTGGGAATTAACAAAGGGATAGTCGGTGGTGGTGACGTCGAATGGAGTGCCTGACTGCAGCGTCGTGATCGCATTCAACTGCCATCCGCCGATGACCTCATTCACCGCGGTAGGAATGTTTGAGGCAAACCTCTTTCCCTTGCCGAAGGGGAGCTCGGCGAGGCCGCTGAAGGTAAAGACATGGCGCTCGTCCTGGTCTGAGTTGCCGCGGTTGGCCTGAAAGTCTGCGGCTCCGCTGGGCAGGATGAAGATGCGTGAGCCGGAGCCGCTCGTACCTGTGCTGAAGGCTCCATTGGAGTCATCGAGCGAGTGCGACCACGTATAAGCGGCTGTGTACTGGATGCCATGCGACATCCGGCTATTCAGAAAAACCTGCAGACCGTTGTAGCTTGAATTGCCGTTGGCGATGCCGCGATTAACAGAGTTAAGGTTCGAAAAGATCTTGGTGTTCGGAGCCGTGTTGAGAATCTGATTGTTCAGATTGAACCAGGACATCAGATGCTGCGAAGCGGTACCGACGTACGCGATGGTCACGGAGGTATTCTGCGTGAGTTGCTGTTGCAGTTGCAGGTTCCACTGCTGAATCAGGGATGTGGGGAGATGCGTATCGATCGAGATCAGGTTGGAGTTGACGGGATCAAGGCGATTGACCGTGCTGCCAAAGGTTGGCAGGGGAAGCGCCGCGGTGGCATTCAGATTGTTGTTATCGTTCGGTGGAGCCTGTCCGCTGAAGGTGATTCGGCTGCCACCATTTGTAGGCAGTTCCGAGAAGCTGGCGGAACCGTTGAAGTCAGGGTTGTTGCTTAGCTGGTTGCCAACACCGCCACGGTCGAGGAAGTAGAAGATTCCGTAGCCGCCGCGAAGCACACTTGTGCCCTTGCCGCTGAAGTCGTACGCGAAGCCCAGGCGAGGGGAGAAGTTGTTGAAGTTTGTCTTGACGATGCTGCGAGACAGGCCATCGGTACCGGCAACCTGTAAGGTCTGCGTCGCCAGGTTGAAGTTGGACTGATTGTTGTTCTCCTCGTGGGGAAAGGTATAGAGGTCATAGCGTATGCCGAGGTTGAGCGTCAGCCGCGCGTTGACCTTCCAATCATCCTGGGCGAAGTATCCGGTCTCCCAGTTTTTGGTGACGAAGAAGCTGCTGGCGACGCCGATGCTGTAGTTGTCGACGAAGCCTGCCAGCATGTCAGACATGGAGAAACCGGTAAAGTGCGCGTTGCTGAACTCGAAGTATCCCTTCGCATTATTTCCCTGGAAGAACGAGACCTGGCGCTTCTCGATGCTGGCTCCGAACTTGAGGGTGTGCGCTCCCTTCGTCCATGAGACGTTATCCACGAACTGATTGCTGGACTGCGGGACGGTATAAGGTCCACCATCTCCCGTATAGGCAAGCGTTCCGCCATTGATCGCCGCTCCCCCGCCAAGAAGTGGGCTGCGATTGGCATTGACGATACCTAAATTGGCCGAGACCGGAGTGCCATCAAAGGGAGGGGTATAGCCATAAAAGTCGCGAACATGGCCATAGCGGAACTCGTTAACGAGATTAGACGTAAAGGTATGCGTGTAGCCGGCTGCTTCGCCGCGCGGATGGGTCGGGTTCGCCCCCGCGCCGAAACCGGCAGGGAGGTTTGGAAACAGGCTGTCTTTGGTCAGGTTATCTTGACCGTAGCTGTAGCGAGCAAATAACAGGTCTTTCTGCGTTGCTGCCCAGTCGAGACGCACGTCGAAGTCGTCGAAGCGCTGGACCTGCGAGGGGTTGGCGAAGTAGTTGTTCTGCAGCGTATTGTTTCCTTGCGCGGGTCCATTGTTTGGTAGGGGAAACGCATTCAAATAATTGAATGCCGCCTGGTTCTGGCGGGTCTGCGGGACTTTGTTACCTGGAAAAGGGGCGCAGGTAAGAGGATCGTAAATGGATCCATTCGGGCCGGGCGTGATGGTGGCGCAGTTAGGAACGACCTGTGAAAAGGGCACGCCGGTAGTAATTGTGCTGCCTGCACTGAGGAGTTCAGAAAAGTCTCCGGTACGTTCGAGAGCCGTAGGGACGGTCTGAAAGGAGCTGCCGTTGGGCTGTTTCAGGCGTAGACCCTGGTAGTCGCCGAACATGAAAAGCTTGTCCTTCCAGAGGGGTCCGCCCAGAGTACCTCCGAACTGTGTGCGGTGAAACGACGAGGCGGGAGTAGTAGGCGAAAAGTAATTTGGACTGGCGTCGAAGATCTGATCGCGGTCAAAGAAAAATGCCGAGCCATGAATCTTGTTGGTGCCGGACTTGATTGAGCTTTGCACGATAGCGCCTCCCGCCCGGCCGAACTCTGCTGGAGCAACGGAGGTGGTGACGCGGAACTCCTGTGTGGCTTCCACCGGCGGGAAGAAGACGATGGTATTGACGAGCGCGTCGTTGTTGTCGAGGCCATCGAGTTCAAAGTTGTTCGCCTGGGCCCGCAGACCGTTCGCGGAGAGTGCTGCACCGCCGGTCTCGCTGTAGCGATAGGTCTCGGAGTTGCCGTTCAGTCCTTCAGCGTCGGAGCCATAGGCGCCGCGGGTCACCCCCGGAACCAGGAGTGCCAGTTGGGTGAAGTTGCGGCCATTCAGCGGCAGTTCGGTGATCTGTCGCCCTTGGATGACGGTGCCGGTCGACGAGGTCGTGGTATTGATGATGGTAGCGGCATCGGTGACCTCGACGGAGGTCGATACGGAACCTGGATTTAACCGGAAGGTGAGTGCCTGAATCTGCGAAACCTCGAGCGTCAGGGACTGTGTCACCGATTCGAAGCCCGGTGCCTGAATGTTCGCTTTGTAGCTTCCACGAACAAGAGCATTAAAGGTGAAGTTGCCAGCCTTGTCGCTGGTCACTCTTGTTGAAGTGCCTCTGTCGACACTGTTGAGGGTAATGGTTGCATTTGGAATGGCAGCGCCGGTGTTGTCAAGCACAGAGCCCTGGATTCGAGCCGTATCCGTCTGCGCCAACACAGGACGTCCCGTTATAAGAGTTATGATACAAACCAGGCTCAATGCGAGAAGATAAACCGCACTGCGCGGATTTCTGATTGTTAGGAACACTGTGTTGCCTCCAAGGTCTTCGAATCTTAGGTGTCGTTTGCTTTCCGTTTTGCACTAGGGCTCTTTCGTCAGAGCGAACTAGATTCTTTTCATGCAATGACCGGCAATGCACACCGCGGCATTTTATTTTCAAATATGGATCACCAGTTAAGCCTCATAATTTCAATTGCTTGAGGCTACTCGTCATCTCGGTTTTCAGTTTGTCGTGGGAGACGGAAAGGCTTACCCCTGAAAATTTTCGAAGAAGCTTCCGAGCCCTGCCATCAATGACCGGCTTGCCTATGAAGCGTAGTTTTCCGCAATAAACTATGTTATTTGTGTAGCTTGAGCCAACATTGCAGATTCAGAGGCGACTGACAGTCAAGCCTTCAAAATGTTAGGCTTTCGGACGAGGATGTCGGTAGATGGTTTCGCCCAGGATAGAGGATCAGAAAGGAAATCCTGCACGCATCGCGTTTGGATTATATGAGGTCGACTTACGGACCGGAGAACTATGGAAGTCCGGTTTCCGAGTACGGCTGCAAAGTCAGCCATTCAAAGTATTGTCTGCACTCCTGGCGACTCCCGGCGAAGTCGTAACTCGTGATGACCTTCAGACGCTCGTGTGGGGCCGAAATACAACGGTAGATTTTGATCATTCGCTCGGCACTGCGATCAATAAGTTGCGCGAGGCGCTAGGCGATTCGGCGGATAATCCGCGTTTCATCGAGACGCTAGCCAAGCGTGGCTATCGGTTCATAGCACCGGTGTCGGTGTTGACGCAAAGTACGATGGTCCGGGGAGGATTTCGTCAGACCGAGGTTTCGCTCAGGACCTCAGCCTCTATTCTGCACGAGCCGAATCATGGCTCTACTGCAGAGCTGCAAGGACAAGTCGGTGATTTGGTTCTGGACGCCTCCACTCCCGAAATTTCCTCTATTACTGCGGAGTCGGCTGTCGTTCAGGTTCGCGGTTGGAGCCTTGGATTGCCGGCGTGCGGGGTCGTCACTGGGCTCATCGTTGGATTGGGTATTGGGCTGTGGCATGGGCGTATGCAGCCAGAACGCAGACCGCTGCGGATCGACCAGGTCACGCATACAAGCAGAATTTCTCCAGGTGCTGCGAATATGGAGAGTCTGCCGGCGTTCGCGACCGATGGAGTGCGCCTCTTTGCCTCCGTGCTGCAGGAGGGACAACCTCAGCTCTCGGTGATCTCTATTAACGGTGGTGAAGAGGAACGTCTGACCGTACCGGAGCAATTGGCGTCGGCATCGATCGAAGACCTGTCGCGAGACGGCTCTAAATTGCTGGTACGGAGCCATTTGTCGTCGGAGTCCGAGCAGCCGGTCTGGATCGTGCCGACCTCCGGCGGCAGCGCGTTGCGCATTGGAAATATTCAGGCGCATGACGCTATCTGGATGCCGGATGGCAAAAGCATTCTCTTCGCAAATGGAAACGAACTCTCGGTAAGCCTCCAGGATGGCACGATGACGCACTACGCGGAGGTACATGGGAGGGCGTTCTGGATGCGTTGGTCGCCCGATGGAAGATTGCTGCGCTTCACACTGTTGGATCCGCTGACCCACACCTCTTCGCTATGGGAGCTGGACAGCACCAGCCGGGTACCGCATCCTCTGTTCAAGGACGGAATACACTCGTCTTCGGATTGCTGTGGGACCTGGACCGCAGATGGAAGCGCTTATGTTTTTCAGTTGGAGGCTGACGGTGTAAGCGACCTGTGGAAGATGGAGAGCGGTCGTAACTCTTCGACAACGGTGAAATTAACAAACGGACCTTTGAGTTATGGCTCGCCTGTAGCTGATCCTAAAGGGCACAACATCTTTTTTCTTGGCCTCGATACGCAATCGGAATTGCAGCGGCTTTCGCCGGATGGGAAGAAGTTCGTGCCCGAACATGATTTTCTTTCGTCAGCCAATCGCGTCGACTATTCGCGAGATCGCATGTGGGTAGCGTGGACTGATCGCGACGGTAAACTTTGGAGGGCTCGCGCGGCGGACGGTACGGACAAGTTGCAACTCACACCGGATACCCTGCAGGTTTTTCTCGCTCACTGGTCTCCGGATGGACGCCGGCTCGCCCTGATGGCGAGAGAGCCCGGCAAGGCATGGCAAATCTACCTTGTCGGCACCGAGGGTGGAACACCGCAACGTCTATTGGAGGAGACGCGGAATGTAGCTGATCCCGGTTGGTCGCCCGATGGGCACTCTCTGGTCTTTGGTCGGGAGCCGGATTTGATGGGTAAGGAAAGCGGTTCACACGCGATTGAAGTTGTGACCCTCGATACCGGGAAGGTGACGACTTTGACTGGCTCTGAGGGATTCTTCAGCCCGCGCTGGTCTCCTGACGGACGCTATATTGTTGCACTTTCGCTCGATCAAAAACGAGTCATGCTCTACGAGGTGGCAACCCGGCAGTGGCGAAAGCTTGCGGAGTCGAGTGCTGCCGACCCTGTGTGGAGCGCCGATAGCAAGTGGATCTACTTTCATGCAACGATGCTGGAGAAACAGCCGATCTTTAAAGTGGCGATTCCGAGTGGCCAGTTGGAGTTGGTGGCAAGCCTGGATAACTTCCTGGCTGAAGAAACAGCAGACTACTTCTTCGTTGGAATTACCCCGACCAATGTGCCGCTGGTGCGGGCGCGTCTCGCAACCGGAAACCTGTACACCCTGAGTTTGCACGAATCGCAGCGCGAAGTGGATGCTGGAGGTTCCTTCTAACTTATTCATTTAGAGGGGCTTTTTTGTTGATGAGGAATTGACAAAAAGAGGTTCCCCATTTGCCTTGCGCCAATCTGCCTGGTGCGATGAGATAGGGCGATGTTTCCTGCGCGAACATCAAGGATCTGCTTTGTACTTGCCTCTTTGAGCAGCATTTCGATGGCTGCCCAAACGCCCCCATCCCATCGATCTCTCCAGCGACTGCCGAATGGAATCGTAGTAACGATCGACGATGTGACACTCCGTGTGACCGCCTTACGAGATGACGTGCTGCAGGTCATGGAGGGTCGTCGGGGACGAATGCCGGAGAACTCCTCCTGGGCTGTACTTGCCGAAGCTCGAAGTTCCAGCGCTCCTATCGTTGTAGATTCAGCTGGGGACGATAGAACGGTCAGATTTCATACCAGGCTTCTGAGCGTAAGCGTTGCGCCGGATCTGCGTCTCACGGTACGGGACAGCTCCGGGACCATTTTGCAGGACGATGCGGCGCCTGTGACGTGGAACAAAGATGGCTTCGCGGTGACTAAAACCAAGCATGATGACGCCCACTACTTTGGACTCGGAGATAAGCCTGGGCCGCTGGATCGGGCCGGCCAGAGTTTTGTGATGTGGAACTCCGATTCCTTCGGATGGCAGGAGTCGACCGATCCTATCTACAAGAGTATTCCGTTCTTTCTTGAGTTTCGCTCGGGTCGGGCGATCGGTGTTCTGCTGGATAATACCTGGCGAACCTACTTTGACTTCGGCAAGCAGGCACGCGATCGTTACAGCTTCAGCTCGCTGGGCGGTCCTTTAACCTATTACCTGATGTTCGGTCCAGAACCAAAGAAGGTGGTGGAGACCTATGCCTGGCTGACCGGGCCTACGCCACTACCGCCCCTCTGGTCCTTGGGGTTTCAGCAGTCCCGCTACAGCTACGAAACCGAGAAGCACCTGATGGAGGTCGCCAACCGGCTGCGTGCGGACAGGATTCCGGCGGATGCGGTGTATATGGACATCGACTACCAGGTAAAGAACCGTCCCTTCACGGTAGATGCAATCAAGTTCCCGCACTTTTCTCAGATGGTGAAAGAACTAACAGAGAAGAACTTTCATCTGGTCGTTATCACCGACCTGCACATCGCGAAGTTACCCGGTCAGGGTTATGCGCCCTATGACAGCGGCGTAGCAGGCGACCACTTTGTGAAGATGCCCGATGGAAGCACCTACAATGGGGTAGTATGGCCGGGTCTGTCAGTCTTTCCCGACTTTACGCGGAAGATAACGCGCGACTGGTGGGGCGGTCTCTATAAGCAATTTGTGACCGACGGTGTTTCAGGCTTCTGGAACGATATGAACGAGCCTGCGATCTTCGACGTGCCATCGAAGACGATGCCTGATGACGTGCAGCACAGGATTGAGGAGCCGGGATTTACCACGCGCACAACTGCACATACGGAGATTCATAACGTCTATGGCATGGAGAACTCTAGAGCTACCTACGAAGGCTTGCTGCAGCTGCAGCCGGAAGTGCGGCCATTCGTGCTGACACGAGCGAGCTACGCGGGCGGTCAGAGATATGCTGCGACGTGGACGGGGGACAACAGCTCTACCTGGAATCATCTTCGCATGACCGTACCGCAGCTTGAAAATCTCGGCCTAAGCGGGTTTGCGATGAGTGGCGCAGACGTTGGCGGCTTTGCCGGATCGCCTTCGGCGGATCTGTTGACTAAGTGGCTTGAGATAGCGGCATTTCAGCCCATCGATCGCGATCACGCTGCAAAAGGAACTCGCGACCACGAGCCCTGGGTCGATGGGCCGGAGCACGAGGCGATCCGCCGACGCTTTATCGAGGAGCGCTACAAACTGATGCCATACCTGTACACGATCGCGGAAGAGATGTCGCGAACGGGGCTACCCATTATGCGGCCGCTATTTCTCGAGTTTCCCGATGCGGCCGAAGACAGGCATCCAATCGATCTCGACGCATCGGGAGAGTTCCTGTTCGGCGATCGGCTGCTGGTGGCGGCATCGCCCTCGCCTGAAGAGATCGCGCCCTATGAGGTTCATCTGCCGCCGGGCGAGTGGTACGACTATTGGACCGGCGCGCGGGTAGAGCAGAAGGAGGCCGTACAATCGCGCGATCTGGAGCAGCGGGATTCTCTCCGTAAAGCAATCCCGCTGATGGTCACTCCGCAGCTTGCGCAACTGCCGGTCTTTGTACGCGGCGGTACGGTGCTGCCTGTCGCGCCGTTAACGCAAAGCACCTCCGAGCGCCCGATTGGGCCGCTGACGCTGCGGGTCTATCCCGGCAAAGACTGTTCGGGAAGCGTCTATCAGGACGACGGGAAGAGCTTTGCCTATCGCCAGGGGGCGTATTTGAGGATGGAGTTCGCGTGTCGCAAAGAGGATGATGGCAGCTTGAGCATCCACATTGGTAAGGCTGAAGGCAGCTTTGTTCCCTGGTGGAGCGAGCTGCGAATCGAGGCTTATGGATGGACATCCGTAATGCAGCGGGCTGAAATCGCAGGTAAGGCGATCGGGATACAGGCTGCAGGTTCAGCCTGGACGGTGACGATACCAGCAACGAAAGAAGCGGTTGATCTGCGGTTGCGTTAGCTGCGAATGAGCGATGTGCTGCCGCTTATTGCCGGGAAGATCGAAAACCACCACGAGCGACCCCACAGCTCGCTGGACTACCGAACTCCAGAGACCTTGCCGGGATCAGACGACCTTTATGTTGGGCTTTCTGGAACATCTGGCGGCTGATGCTCTCGGCCTCTTCGACTCCTTCTCCCCCGAAACAGCACTCGACCAGCGCGGTCGCCTCATCGGCAATGGCTTCGACGGCCTCTTCCTCGTGTTGGCGGATCATGCGCATGACTTCGAAGCCCTCGATCGTGGCGCCAAGTGCTCCTCACCTGAGCGTACTTAGCACTTGCGTTAAAAACAGACCAGAGACATGCGTTACAGCCGGGGCCTTGAACGCGTGGTCGACCGACACTCATTTGCCCTCGGGAGTTTGGATGCCGTTTTTCATCACCACCCGGCGCGGGGTGTCAAAGCAGCGTGACATCTACACCGCACGGCGGGATTTAGCGGATACCAATGGTGCGGGAACCGAGGGACTTTGGAGTAGTGGCGCGCACTCCTGAGACAGCTTCGAAGGTCAACGAATGGCCTGCGGAGTCTGATTGCCTTATAAGATAGCTTCTTCCTGCTTGAGGAGAAAACTCGACGATATTACCTCCATTGGCTGACAATACGGTCTTCATGGTATGGAAGTCGACTACTTCGATCTCGTGACCAGGCCAGGGATTGCGAAGCCGTATTTTGTCAGCGGAGCCGGCCTCGATGCCGACTGTAATGGTCTTTCCCTGTCGAATTTGCACATCAATCTTGCTGCTGTGCTGGATAGCGACTGTGGCATCGGCATCCCAGCCTGCTGGCCACGAGGGGCCGATGCGAAGGAGACCGTCATAGTCCTGGACAAGGGCGGTCTGAAGCGCATCGGTAAGAACGCCGATCTGCTCGACGTAGAACTCGGGTCCCATAAAGTTCGCCAGACCGGATGGATAGCCCTGGTATTTTTCAGTGAGCGCGAGGACGCTGGATTTGAACTCATCGGCGAGACCAAGACGGGCGGCATGGACGGGATCAGCGCTCCAGTCATCGTCATTCTTGTTGGGTCGGGCGAGATAAGTTTGGACACCAAGCTGGTGCAAGGGGCCATCATCGCCGATGATGCCGTAGGGCCAGACCGGTTCGAGGCCGATGTTCTCTGAGTTGTGGGTCTCCGCTGCCGGATCATAGCTTGCGGCGATCACTGTGGTGGGGAGATCAGCATCCGGTTTGGTGAGGACGTTGGGAGTAGCGAGATCGATCCGCGGGAGCTGGGGTAGATGCGGCAGCTCCTTCTTCAATTGTGCGGCCAGCTCCGTGTCCGTTTTGAGGATGGCTGCGGCTTCAATGACTACAGGGAAAAGGACATGTATAGCCGAGACATCAGTGGTGGGATCGTGAACGTCCCACTTCGATTCATGGGCGTTCGAGGGGAAAGTGCGGAACGAACCATCGGGGTCGTGAGTCGCATAGGCGAGAAGAAAACGCGCCGACTCGCGGAGGATCGGATAGTTTTTGGCAAGGAACTGACGATCATTGGTGAAAAGATACTGTTGCCAGATCCAGAGGGATACCTCGGCGCCGGTAGAGATGGTCCGCGCGTTGTAGTAGGGAGGCGAGTCGGCACTACAGTTAAGGGCGGGAGCCGGAATCCATGTCTCGTTTTCGAAGCCGCGACCGTTGAAGCGCATCGTCTCCGGGACGCAGATGCCAGAACGGCCTGCCATGTTCCGTTTGGTCCAATCGAGTATGTTTGGAAGATTGTCCAGATACAGGGCGAAGTAGGAATCGTTCAATTCAGGGAGACCCGCGCCAAGGTTGGCACTGACCTGCATGCGGAGGTTCCAATGCCAATAGGCGGAAGGTCCCCATCTGTGGGAGTCACGGATCGACGAAAAGAGATCGCCGATGCCCGCCTGAGAGCCAGGAAGCCTGTCCCTGCTCTCAGCCGCAGCAGTATAGAGGTCGATAATACGCAGATTTTCCAGATATTCGGCAGCATGATCCGGAGAAGAGAGCTTCATGAGGCCGGCCCGCTCCCAGAACTTATGCCACCATGCACGGTGTTCTTCTGGAGAGAGTCTCGCCGCGGCTGCCAGAAGGGCAGATGCAGTGGCGAGGGCGTCTCCCCCGTGCCATGTGGGTGAGCCAACCAGAATGCGAAAGGAGCCGTCAGGATGCGGACGGAAGGTAATCTTCACCGAGATCGGACTGGTTTTTTCGACGTGGAGGTCAACGGCATCTGCTGTGATCGCGGCCAGAGAGCCGAATGTTTCACTGCTGGCTCCTGCCTCCTTGTTGTCGAGCCACGTCTCCGCCAGGACTCCAACGTTACCTCGTTCACCAGCTTGCGGTTGACGAGGCGACCACAGCTTAAGCTCTGCCGTCTGCGGGAGCTTGGGATCAGCTCCTATTACGTCGATAGCCATGACGTCGAGCGCTTCGGTGACATAAGTCGTTGCGCTCATACCTCCACCGTGTTCCTGGAACTCTCCGTTGTACACGCTGAGGCGTGCCCCGTAATCGTTCGCTTCAGTCAGTTTCTTCAGGCCCGGAAGGCAGACTTGGCCGGGCGAGAGCCTAAGGGGAAAGGTATCTCCACGATTCAGCTGGGCAGTGTATCCGTTTTCGGCCCAGACGCCGAGACCCAAACGGCCATTGCCAAGCGGCATCGCCTGTTCCGGAAGGTTATTTGGTCTTTGCAAGATGACATCGGAGCGCTCGACGATTCCTTTGCGTTCTACGTGGAAGACTCCATCGCGCCACGCCGTATGGAATTGTGCGACGAGGGAGACCGTCGTTAGAAGGCAGGATGTGCCCGCGACAAGACAGGCGAGCGACATGAGAGACGAATGATTGTAAGTAGACCGCATGGTTTTGGAGTAAGCGGACCCTTCCTGCGCAGATTGAACCGATGAGTGACAGATTACTGGGTTCTGATGGAAATAACATCGACGAAGAACTGCAGTTCCGGCGGGAAGACGAATTGTTGAAAGCGAAGCTGTCTTGCCTCCTTGAGGTCCATGAACCATTGGGTGTCCAGGCATCCGCTGAGGAATGTCCCGTTTAGCTCTCCCACGAACGCATTGTGGGTCCGCTTGAAAGGTCTTGAGAAGTCGATCGTCACGCCATCCGGTCGGCCCATAGATCCATCGCCGATGCGTTCTCTTCTCGCACTTACAACTGAAGCTCTGACTCGCCAGTACGAGCGCGAGCCATGAGCAACAGAGGTTTCGAGATAGGAGTGCAGCAGTTGAATGAGCATGAGTTGAGCAAGCTGTCCCTGTTGCGACATGCCTGAACGGTTGGGTGGACGGTTAGAAGGTCAGCTTGAGGGCGGCCTGACCGACGCGGGCTGGGATTGCTCCGGTTGAGGTGATGGCACCAAAGTTCGAGTCGTCCGGGTTCGAGTCCGGCTGACCGTAGCTGGGGTGGTTGAGAGCGTTGAAGGCCTCGAAGCGGAACTGCAGACCATAGCGCTCGCGGTAGGTCCAGTTTTTCTGCACTCCGAGGTCGGCGGTGTAGATCGGAGCTCCCTGCATGAGGTACTTCGGGCTGTTGCCGGCGGTTCCAACTGCGTTGTTGGTGAAGGCGGCGGTGTTGAAGTAGTGGTTGATCCAGTTCGACTTGTTGCCCTGTCGCACCTTGAGGGGAGCGCCGGTGAGGTCGGCACGATCCTGATAGACGAGGAAGCCGGAGTTGTTGTTGCCGTTGCCACCGTTGATGGTGAAAGGCGGTCCGGACTGCAGGGTGACGAGGCCACTAAGCGACCAGCCGCCGATTACGTTGCGAAGGATAGGGTTGAAACTCTCGAACTTGGGAGCCTGGTAGGTGAAGTTGGTGACCGACACGACCGGATAGTTTAGGCTCGAGGGGCCCCGATCATGACCGATATTGTGTGGGTCGCTGACACTTGACTCGAAGGAGGGATCGCCCGACCCGCCAACGTCGAATGCATGGGACCAGGTGAAGTTGGACTGTATCTGAAAGCCATGAGAGATACGCTTCTCCAGGCCGACTTGCAGGGAGTTGTAGTTGGCGGTGCCCCCGACTTGGACCTGGATGATAGAGCCGAAGTGGGTGAGAGACCGGCCGTCGCCGGGGTTAGCGAGCGAGCCAGGGTTGAGTTCGATGGGCGTCGAGAGATGATAGGTTTCGCTGCCAACGTAGGCTATGTGGAGAGCGAGGGTGTCCGAGAACTGTTGCTCGACGGAGAGATTCCAACTCTGCACAACAGCAAGGCGGAAGTTTTTGGGGAAAACAGCGCCAAGCTGCATGGGCGTGGTAAAGGTGGAGTTCGAGGCCGGGCTCACGTTCGGCGAAGCGAAGGGTGGGAAGGGACTGGCACCGCCTGTGGCAGCAAAGCCAACCCAGGGACGATCGAGCGAAATGGGCGAGGTTCCGGCGTTAAGCGAGAAGGATGGGTTGAACGGAGCAGTGTCGTAGACGTGGTTGTAGCTGGCGTCTTCGAGCGGTGTGGTGAACATGCCGAAGCCGGCGCGGACGCTGGTCTTAGGCGATGCCTGGTAGGCGATACCGATGCGGGGCTCGAAGTAGAGCCATGAAGTAGGCATGATGGCAGAGTTAAGGCCGACATCACCTGGGAAGATTACGCCGTTGGGAGCGTTGGG
>Ga0193742_1000831_pt1 | contig 19704 bp, 19 predicted proteins | sample L2c1metaG_FD_165511 | JGI IMG/M metagenome (GOLD analysis project Ga0193742, IMG submission 165511) | Soil microbial communities from a riparian zone of the East river system, Colorado, United States - L2c1 | ecosystem: Environmental > Terrestrial > Soil > Riparian zone | place: USA: East River... | reverse complement strand
CGAGGATGGTGAGCTTCACGCCGAGCTTTTCGAGATCGCGGCAGCGCGCGACGAATTCCTCGGGGAAGAGGATGTTGGGCGGATCGGAGACCAGCGTGCGGGTGAACGCGATACCGGTGGTCAGCGCGTCCTGATGCAGCCACGCGGTATCGGTTCCGGCAGGTGCGCCGACGATGACGACCTCTTCGAGTGTCGGCTTCTGCTTGTCGGTCAGCCTGGTGCGGTAGATGTCGTGGCGCCATGCCCGCTGGCGCGCGCCCGCTGCGACGAGGGCGGCCGCGCTGGCGTCCGCGGCGCTGCCGGTAAGATCGATCGCGACCTCGGTTTCGCCCGAGATCAGCAGCCGCGCGGCGACCGCGCCGCCCGCGCGCTCCCATTCCTGCGGCGTGCCGCCGCCGGTACCGACCAGGATCACGCGGCGCGTGCCATTGCCCGCAGCGATAAACGCCTCGGCTATCGTCCCGGCCTCTCCTTCGAACCGCACGCCGTTCGCAGATGCGCGCACCAGCGCGGCGCTCGCCGTATCGAGCCCGCCGATCGCAGCGCCCGCAAGCCCGCCTTTGGCCACCGGATAGGCGATGGGCGAACGATCGGGCGCGGTGTCGGCGAAGCGGACTTTCATCGGGGATATGCCTTTCGGGGGAATCGCATTTGGGTTTCGTGGCGTCATCTAGGCGCTCCCACCGCCCGACGCAAAGGCGCGGGGCCGGATGGACGCCGCTGCATGGGTACGTTAGGGCAACGGCTTCGACGCCCATCAGGAGGGCGATTGGGGTGTACGCGAGAGTAATGCGCAACGGATTTTTCGCCACCGCTGCCTTCGCGCTCGGGCTCGCCCTTGCAGCGCCCGGCCACGCGCAGGATCTGCAGGACCGCGAGATCACCCCGCCGCCACCCAGCCCGACCGCGCCCGCCGGCACCGACGAAATCGAGTTCAGCGCCAACCAGCTCGAGTATAATTACGAAACCGAAATCATTGTCGCATCGGGCGATGTCCGCCTGTTCCGCGACGGCAACCGGTTGCGCGCCGACAACGTTACCTGGAACCGCACCACCGGCAAGGTAATGGCCAATGGCAACATCGCCGTGGTCAATCCGCAAGGTGACGTGGCTTATGGCGATTCGATCGAACTGACCGACAGCCTGAAGGATGGCGTGGTCGAAAACCTGCTGATCGTGCTGGACGAAGGCGGGCGGCTGGCGGCGCAGAGCGGCACGCGGGGCGGTGACCTCGTCACCCTCGATAGAGCCGCCTACACCCCCTGCGCGGTGGTCGACAGCGAGGGTTGCCCCAAGGACCCGGTGTGGAAGATCGAGGCTGTCCGCGTCACCTATGATCAGGTGCGCGAACGGATGAGCTATCGCGGCGCACGCTTCTCGCTGTTCGGGCTGACGCTGCCGCTGCCCAATTTCTCGCACCCGACGGGCGATCTCGGCGGATCGGGGCTGCTGGTGCCCAATGTCCGGTACGACAGCATCAACGGGGTCGACGTGTCTGCCCCCTATTATTTTCGGCTGGCGCCCAACCGCGATCTGATCGTGACCCCGCGGGTATTCAGCAACGTCGTGCCGATGATATCGGGCGAATATCGCGCGCTGACCGGTAACGGCGCCTACCGCGTCGCCGGGCATCTGACCTATTCGGACGTGCTGTCGCAGACCGCCGACGCCGGCACCACCAGCCAGGACGATATCCGCGGCTATCTGGACGCCAGCGGCCGGTTCCAGCTCTCGCCCGAATGGAGCATTTCCGGATCGCTGCGCGTCGTGACCGACCGCACCTTCCTGCGCCGCTATCAGCTGTCCGATGACGATCGGCTGCGCACTGTGGTGAAGGCCGAACGGATCGACCGCGACAGCTATCTCTCGATCGCCGGCTGGGCGGTGCAGACGCTGCGCTTCGGCGATCCGCAGGGCCAGCAGCCGATCGCGCTGCCCGCCATCGATTATCGCCGCCGCATCGCCGATCCGCTGCTAGGCGGAGTGATCGAGCTGCAGGGGAACACCCTGTCGCTGCTGCGGACCGAGGGGCAGGACACGCAGCGCGCCTTCGCCGGCGCGCGCTGGGATTTGCGCAAGCTGACCAACTGGGGCCAGGAGGTGACCTTCACCGCCTATGCCCGCGGCGATATCTATCACACCAGCGACACGCTCGCGACCGAGATCCTGGGCTATCGCGGCGAGGAAGGCGTGCAGAGCCGCGTGATCGGTGCGCTGGCGATGGACGTCAAATGGCCCTTCATCGGCGAGTTCCTGGGCGGCACCCAGCGGATCACACCGCGCGTCCAACTGGTCGCCGCCCCCTCCATCCGCAACCTGAACGTCCCCAACGAGGATGCGCGCGCGGTCGATCTGGAGGATTCGAACCTCTTCGCGCTCAACCGCTTCCCCGGTTACGACCGGTTCGAGGATTCGGCGCGGATCACCTACGGGGTCGATTATGCGCTCGATCTGCCAGGCCTGGCAGCGGAAGCGACGGTCGGACAGAGCTTCCGGCTCGATGCGCAGCCCACGCTGTTTCCCGACGGCACCGGCCTGTTCGACCGCACGTCCGACATCGTCGGCCGAACCCGCGTCAAGTTCCGCGATTTCGTGACGTTCACCCACCGCTACCGGCTGGACAAGGACAATCTCGCCGTCCGCCGCAATGAGATCGACGCGACCATCGGCGGCAGGCGGACCTATGCCGAGCTCGGCTATCTGCGGCTCAACCGCGACATCGATGATGATCTGGAAGATCTCCAGGACCGCGAGGAAGCCCGCGTCGGCGGACGGTTCGCGTTCGCACGTTTCTGGTCGGTATTCGGATCCGCGGTGGTCGATCTCACCAATCGGCAGGAAGATCCGCTGTCGATCGCCGATGGATACGAACCACTGCGGCATCGGCTGGGCGTGGCCTATGAAGATGATTGTATCGAAATGGGGCTGACCTGGCGGCGCAACTATTCGGACATCGGCGATGCGCGGTCCGGCGACAGCTTTCTCTTCCGGCTGGCCTTCAAGAACCTTGGGCGCTAAGCCCCCGTTCAGTTGGATGGCGTCATGCGCCGTCGATGCATTCACGCGTTGAAGAGGTTGTCTTGAAGAACATGCCGAAATCCCCGCGCGCGCGGATCGCGCTCGGCGTCGCTGGGTTGCTGCTTGCCGGCACCGCGATCGCCCAGACCGCGCCCGCACCGCAGGACAACGTGCCGCCGCCGACCAACCTGAACTTGCCGGCCAACCCGACGATTTTCGGGCCACAGGATCCGAACGTCCGCAAGGCGACCGCGATCATCAACGGCGAGGTGATCACCGGTACCGATGTCGATCACCGGCTGGCGCTGGTCGTTGCCGCCAACCAGGGCCAAGTGCCGCCCGACGAGCTGGAACGCCTGCGCCTGCAGGTCGTCCGCAACCTGATCGACGAAACGCTGCAGATCCAGGAGGCCAAGGCCAACAAGATCGAGGTAACGCCGACCGAGATCGATCAGGGCTATTCCCGCGTCGCGCGCAGCTTTCAGCGCACGCCGGCCCAGTTCGACGCCTATCTGATCCAGCAGAAATCGTCCGCCAAGTCGCTCAAGCGCCAGATCGAGGGCGAGCTGTCCTGGCAGCGCCTGCTCAGCCGCAATGTTCAGGTGAACGTGTCGGACGAAGAGGTGCAATCGATCATCGCCCGGCTGAACGCGTCGAAGGGCACGGCGGAATATCGCCTGGGCGAGATCTTCCTGTCGGGCACGCCCGAGACGATGGCCGAGACCACGGCGAATGCGCAGCGCATCATCGACCAGTTGAAGAATGGCGGATCGTTCGCCACCTATGCGCGGCAATTCTCCGAAGCCTCGACCGCGGCGGTCGGCGGCGATCTCGGCTGGATCCGCGCGGCGCAGCTGCCCGAGCAGCTGGCGGGCGCGGCGCAGGAATTACAGGTCGGCCAGGTCGCCGGCCCGATCCCGATTCCCGGCGGCGTTTCGATCCTGCTGAAGGTCGATCAGCGGCAGATTCTGATGGCCGATCCGCGCGATGCGGTGCTCAGTCTCCGCCAGATGTCGCTCAATTTCCCAGCAAACACGAACGAGACGCAAGCGACCCAGCAAGCAGCGGCGTTCGCCACGGCGATCCGCGGACTGCAGGGCTGCGGCCGGGTCGACGAGGTCGCCCGCACGGTCGGCGCCACGGTGGTGGACAATGATTCGGTTCGTGTCCGCGATCTGCCACCGCAGCTGCAGGACATCATGCTGAACCTGCAGGTCGGCCAGGCATCGCCGCCGTTCGGTTCGCCGACGGAAGGCGTGCGCACGCTGGTGCTGTGCGGCCGCGACGATGCCAAGGTGGCCAATGCGCCATCGTTCGAAGCGGTGATGGGCCAGCTGGAGGAAGAGCGGACCAACCGCCGCGCCCAGCGTTACCTCCGCGATCTCCGCCGTGACGCGGTGGTCGATTATCGATGATCGCCACAGGGGTGCATACCCGGTCATGACCCCGCTCGCGGTTGCCCTTGGCGACCCGGCCGGGATCGGGCCCGAGATCGTCGCCAAGGCATGGGAAGCGCGCGACCGCGCCGAACTGCGCCCCTTCTTCGCGGTCGGCGATCCGCGCTCGATCGGACGCATCTGGCCGGGGCCGATCGAGCGGATCGACGATCCGATCGAGGCGGAACGCGTGTTCGCGCATGCGCTGCCGGTGATCCCGGTGCACGACGCGGGCGAGATCAATCCGGGCAATCCCGATTTGGCAGGTGCGCGCTGTTCGCTCGATTCGCTCGAGCTCGCCGCTGGCCTCGCGCGGCAGGGCAGCGCCGGTGCGGTTATCACCGCGCCGGTCAGCAAGGCGCAGCTTTACGCCATCGGCTTCGTCCATCCCGGCCAGACCGAATTCATCGCCGAGCGCTGCGGCGTGGCGGGTGACAACACGGTGATGATGCTCGCCGGGCCATCGCTGCGCGTCGTGCCCGTGACCACGCATGTGCCGCTGGGCGCGGTGCCGGGGTTGCTCAGCATCGAATTGCTGGTCGCCAAGGCGCGCACGACCGCGCGCGGCCTGACCCGCAGCTTCGGCATCCAGCATCCCCGCCTCGCCTTCGCCGGGCTCAATCCGCACGCCGGCGAGCAGGGCGCGCTGGGCCGCGAGGAAATCGACATCATCGCCCCCGCGATACGCATCCTGCGCGACGAAGGGATAGACGCATCCGGGCCGTTCGCGTCTGACACGCTGTTCGACGCGCGCGCGCGCGCCAATTACGATGTCGCGATCTGCATGTATCACGATCAGGCGCTGATCCCGTTGAAAACGCTGCATTTCGATGAAGGCGTCAACATGACGCTAGGCCTGCCGATCGTCCGCACCGCGCCCGATCACGGCACCGCGTTCGAGATCGCCGGGCGCGGCACCGCCAATCCCGGCGCGATGATCGCGGCGATCCGCATGGCCGCCGAAGCCGCCCGCCACCGCGCCTTTGTGGAGGCGTGAGCGAAAAGCTCCCTCCCCTGCGCGAGGTCATCCGCGCGCACGGCCTGATCGCGAGCAAGGCGCTGGGGCAGAATTTTCTGTTCGATGGGCAATTGCTCGATCGTATCGCGCGTGTCCCCGGTGATCTGAGCGGCGCGGAAGTACTGGAGATCGGCCCCGGGCCCGGTGGACTGACGCGCGCATTGCTGGCGGCGGGCGCGAAGGTGGTGGCGATCGAGCGCGACCGGCGCTGCATGGCCCCGCTGGCCGAGCTGGCCGATGCCTATCCCGGCCAATTGCGGGTGATCGAGGGTGATGCGCTCGACATCGATCCGCTGCCGCTATTTGAGGGCAAGCCGCATATCGTCGCCAACCTGCCCTATAATGTCGGCACCGCACTGCTGGTCGGGTGGCTGGAGGCCGATTGGCCGCCCTGGTGGCGATCCGCCACGCTGATGTTCCAGAAGGAAGTCGCCGAACGCATCGTCGCGCCGGTCGATGGCGAGGCTTACGGTCGCTTGGCGGTGCTGGCGCAGTGGCGATCGACCCCGCGCATCGCGATGACCGTCCACCGCTCCGCCTTCACCCCGCCGCCCAAGGTGATGTCGGCGGTAGTGCATATCGTGCCCGATGAAGCGCCGGAGGGCGTGTCGGTACGAACGCTGGCCCGTTTGACCGCCGCCGCCTTTGGCCAGCGCCGCAAGATGCTGCGGCAGAGCCTGAAGGGCATGCCGGGCGCAATCGATGCGCTGGGGCAATTGGGGATCGATCCGACGCGGCGCGCAGAGACGGTGAGCGTGGCCGAGTTCGTCGAATTGGCGCGAGTGCTCGGTTAGGGCTTCGCCGCTTCGGCCTGGCCCACGGTCGGCTTGGGCGCGACAGCCTGCGCGGCGATGGCGGCGGGCGGTGGGCCCTTGGCGATCGCCGCGGCGAGCGTGGTCGCCTCTGGGCAGGACGATGTGCACAATGCCTTGATGCGGGCGAGATTCTCGCGCGCCTTCTCGAGCGCGCCCTTGGCGACCAGCGCGTCGCCTTGCCCAGCCAGCGCCTTCAGATCATTGGGCTCCAGCGTCAGCGCCTCGCGGTACAGCCGGATCGACTTGCCGGTCAGCCCGCGCGCCTTGGCAACTTCGGCAAGCCGCAGGAATGCCTGCCGGTTGCGCGGATCGACCGCGAGCGATGTTTCCAGCGCGTCTGTCGCCGCTTCCCAGTTGCCCGCCTTCTGCGCGGCTACGCCCTGCTCCATCAGCGCGAGGCTGCGCGGATCGATCACATCGTCGGCACGCTGCCCGTGGCTGACGCTCGAGACGGTCAGCAGCGTCAGCGAAATGGCGGCGGCGACGGGGGTAAAACGCATGATGGTCTCCAACAGGGCCGGTCTTTCTACCATGGCCGCCTTAGTCTCGCGACAAAAAAGCCGTCCGTCGAATCCCTGTGTGGATCGAGCCGCAATCCGGGTCCGCGAGGCGTTCCCGCTGGAAGATCAATCGCTTCGGCCTGCCATCCTTCATGGCGCGTAACGAAATCATGCACCTGGGTGGCGCCTTCCTCGTCGAGCAGCGAGCAGACGATATAGGCCAGCGACCCACCGGGCTTGACCAGACCGGCGCCCAGATCGAGCAACTGCGCCTGCAGCGCGGCCAGCTTGGCGATACGGTCGGGGGTCAGCCGCCAGCGCGCCTCCGGGTTGCGCCGCCAGGTGCCAGTGCCAGAGCAAGGCGCATCGATCAGGACGAGATCTGCGGCATTGGCGACGTCCGCCATTGCCTCTGTCTCGCGTCCCGGATTGAGCAGCCGCGTCTCGACGATATCGACCCCGGCCCGCTCGGCGCGCGGGGCGAGCCGCTGCAACCGGCCGCGATCGGTGTCTGTGGCGATGATCGCCCCGCGATTCTCCATCGCCGCCGCCAGGGCCAGCGTCTTGCCGCCGCCGCCCGCGCACAGATCGATCACGTTCATGTCGGGCGTCGCGCCCGCCGCGAGCGTGACGAGCTGGCTGCCGAGATCCTGCACCTCGACCAGCCCCTGGGCATATTCCGGCCGGTTCTCGATCACCGTGCCCGTCGGCATGCGCAGGGCGTCGGGCGCATGCGCCAGCGCCTCCGCTTCCGGCCATGCCGCCATGACGTCGTCGCGACTGGCCTTCAGCCGGTTGACCCGGATATCGAGCGGAGCGCGGTCGAGCAACGCGGCCTGGGTAGCGGCATCGACATCGGATGCCGTCAGGCGATCGACCAGCCATTTTGGCGCAATGCCCGCGGGCGCCGCCGCTTCACCGGCAGTGATCGCGGCCGGGCCATGCGGGCCGCCATCGAACAAGGCGGCAAGTTCGGGCTGGTCGGCGGCGAGCCCCAGCATCGCCGCACGGCCGGTCTTGGGCAGTTCGCCCGCGCGCCGGATCGCATCGTACAGCAGCTCACGCACCGCACGGCGGTCCTTCGATCCGGCATAGCGGCGCTGCGCGAAATAGCGCTGCACCAGCGTGTCCGCTGCCGCGCCGCCCTCTCGCGCGGCGAGGATCACCTGGTCGAGCAACTCGATCGCCGCCTGGACGCGGGCCGAGGGAGTCATTCTCCCCGCCCATTCATAAGAGGGGTCGGGGGTGGGAATACCACAAGCACAAAGGGCGGTTCTGATTTCATGCGGCCACCCCTAGCGCTTACGGCGCGCCGCGTGGAAATAATCAACGCGTCGGGTAATTCGGCGCCTCGCGCGTGATCGTCACGTCATGGACATGGCTCTCGCGCAGGCCGGCGCCGGTGATGCGGACGAACTTGGCGCGCTTCTGCAGCTCTTCGATGCTCGATGATCCGGTATAACCCATCGCCGCCTTCACCCCGCCGACCAGCTGATGGATCACGTCGCGCGCCGGGCCCTTGAACGGCACCTGCCCCTCGATCCCCTCGGGGACGAGCTTGAGCTGGTCCTTGATATCCTGCTGGAAATAGCGATCGGCCGAACCGCGCGCCATCGCGCCGACACTTCCCATACCGCGATAGGATTTATACGCACGACCTTGATAAAGGAAGGTTTCTCCCGGCGCTTCCTCGGTCCCCGCGAGTAGCGAGCCCACCATCACCGAGGATGCCCCCGCCGCCAGCGCCTTGGCGACGTCGCCCGATGTGCGCAGCCCGCCATCGCCGATCACCGGCACGCCGGACTTGGCCGCCTCGCTCGCCGCTTCCATGATCGCGGTCAGCTGCGGCACGCCGACGCCCGCGACCACGCGCGTAGTGCAGATCGATCCTGGGCCGATGCCGACCTTGATCCCGTCCGCCCCCGCATCGATCAGCGCGCGGGTCGCACCGGCCGTCGCGACATTGCCCGCGACGATCTGCACCGAGTTGGACAGCCGCTTGACCCGCTCCACCGCGCGGCTGACCTCGATATTATGGCCATGTGCGGTGTCGATCACGATCAGATCACACTCGGCGTCGATCAGTGCCTCGGTCCGCTCGAACCCCTTGTCCCCCACCGTCGTCGCCGCCGCGACGCGCAGGCGGCCCGAACCGTCCTTGGTGGCGTTGGGATAGGTCACCGCCTTTTCGATATCCTTGACCGTGATCAGCCCGACGCAGCGATAGCCCTCATCGACCACCAGCAGCTTCTCGATCCGCCGCTGGTGGAGCAGGCGCCGCGCCTCCTCCTGGCTCACGCCGACACTGACCGTCGCCAGATTTTCGTGGGTCATCAGCTCGGCGACCGGCTGGTGTGGGTTTTCGGCGAAGCGCACGTCGCGGTTGGTGACAATGCCGACCAGCTTGCCGCTGCGTTCCACCACCGGGATGCCGCTGATCTTGTGATGGGCCATCAGCGCCTGCGCGTCGGCCAACGTCGCGTGCGGTTCGATCGTGATCGGGTTGACCACCATGCCGCTTTCGAAGCGCTTGACCTGGCGCACCGCGGCGACCTGTTCCTCGATCGACAGGTTACGGTGGAGCACTCCGATCCCGCCCATCTGCGCCATGACGATCGCCATATCGGCTTCGGTAACGGTATCCATTGCCGATGACAGCACGGGGATGTTGAGCGAAATCTCGCGGGTCAATCTGGTGCGGGTGTCCGCCTGGCTGGGCAGCACGTCCGATTCGCCGGGCAGCAGCAGGACATCGTCGAAAGTGAGACCGAGCGGGATGTCCATGGGCGCCAGAGTTCCTTGAAGGGGAATCGATTCGTGGCGGCCCATGTAACCAAGGGGGGGACGAAGGGCTAGGGTGTCCCCACCCCTTCGCGCGCCAGCAGCGCCTTTGCCTGTTCCACATGCATTTCTTCGACCATGCGATCCTTGTGGCGTTCGGCACCGCCACCCGCCGCCGCGATCAGGTCGCGCGCATCGGCGATCTCGGCTTCTGTCGCGGCGAATGCGCGCGCGGCGATGTCCAACTGGCCGGGATGGATCAATGACTTGCCATCGAATCCCAGCGCACGGCCCGCAAGGCATTCGGCTTCAAGGCCCTCCGGGTCATCAAGCGCGTTGAACACCCCGTCCAATACCCAGATTTCTCGCCCTCGCGCGGCGAGCACGACCAGTTGCAATGCCGTCGCCATCGACGCGCGCCCCGCCCCCGGCGGCAACCGCAGTCCGGCGGCGAGGTCATTGGTGCCGACGATCAGCCCGGCAATCTTATATCCCCAGCCCTCTGCACTGGCGATCGGGCCCACGTTCATCACCCCCGCGGGCGTCTCGATCATCGCCAGTACGGGGCGTTTGGCATAGGCGCCCGCGGTGACGATGACCTCGGGCGTCTCCACCTTGGGCACGATCACGTGCGTCGCGGAGGATTTCTTCACCGCCTTCAGATCGTCCTTGAAATGATCGCTGTCCTCCGCGTTCACCCGGATGGCGACCATCCGGGCGCCGAAGGTGCCGGACGCCTCGACCGCCGCCGCCCGCGCGGTTTCCTTGTCCGCGGCCTTCACCGCGTCCTCCAGATCGAGGACCACCATGTCCACCGCGAGCCCGCGCGCCTTTTCGATCGCGCGGGCATTGCTGGCGGGCATGAACAGCGCGGTGCGCGGGGCGATGTATGTCTGTTCGCTCATCCGCGTTCTATGCTAGCAACACGGTGGACAGCCAAGGGGGAGCAGAGCGATGTGGACGACTTTATTGGGCATATTGGCGGTGGTGATCGCCATGTACCTGCTCGTCAGCGTCAAGATCGTGCGGCAGGGCTATCAATATACCATCGAGCATTTCGGCCGGTTCACCACGGTCGCGCGGCCCGGTTTCAACTTCGTGCCCGCCTTCGTCTACCGCGTCGGGCGCAAGGTGAACATGATGGAGCAGGTGATCGATATTCCCGGCCAGGAGATCATCACCAAGGACAATGCGATGATCTCCACCGACGGGGTGGTGTTCTTCCAGGTGCTCGATTCAGCCAAGGCGGCGTATGAGGTCAGCGATCTCTATGTCGCGCTGATGCAGCTGACGACGACCAACCTGCGCACCGTGATGGGATCGATGGATCTGGACGAAACGCTCAGCAAGCGCGACGAGATCAACGCGCGGCTGCTCAGGGTGGTCGATCAGGCGACGACGCCGTGGGGGGTCAAGATCACCCGCGTCGAGATCAAGGACATCCGCCCGCCGGCCGACATCGTCAACGCAATGGGCCGCCAGATGAAGGCGGAGCGCGAGAAGCGCGCCAACATTCTGGATGCGGAGGGCACCCGCGCCTCCGAGATTCTCCGCGCCGAGGGGCAGAAGCAGGCGCGCATCCTGGAGGCCGAGGGCCGCAAGGAATCCGCCTTCCGCGACGCCGAAGCCCGCGAACGCGCCGCCGAGGCCGAGGCCAAGGCGACCCAGCTGGTCTCGGTCGCGATCGAACAGGGTTCGAGCCAGAGCCTCAACTATTTCATCGCGCAGAAATATGTCGAGGCAGTCGGCAAGTTCGCCACCAGCCCCAACGCCAAGACGATCCTGTTCCCGGTCGAGGCGACCGCGCTGATCGGCACGCTGGGCGGTATCGGCGAACTGGCGCGCAGTGCGCTGTCCCCTGATGCCGCGCCGCCCGCAGCGCCTCCGCGCCCGCGAACCAGCCCCTTCGAGATAAAGGGCGAATAATGGGCGGCTGGTTCGACACCCCCGGCGCCTGGTGGATCGCCGCCGCAGCCGCGCTCGCGCTGGCGGAGCTGGCGATCCCCGGCGTGTTCCTGGTTTTCCTCGCCGTCGCGGCGGGGATCACCGGGCTGCTGTCGCTGCTGTTCCCCGATCTGGGGCTACCCGGCCAGCTGATCAGCTTTGCCGCATGGGCGGTGGTCGCGGTGCTGATCGGCAAGCGCTGGTACCGCGAATTCCCCGTCGATAGCGCCGATCCGCTGCTCAACGACCGCTCCGCGCGGCTGATCGGCGAGATCGTCACCGTCGTCGAACCGATCAGCGGTGGTTCGGGCCGCGTCCGCGTGGCTGACGGCGTATGGAGCGCACGCGGGCCGGACGCGGACACCGGCGCGCGGATGCGGGTTGTCAGCGTCGATTCGGGCCGTCTGGTGGTGGAGCCCGCCGGGTCCGGCGCGCTTCCACCACCGTCGACACCCTAGTTCAGCGGCTCGTAAACTTTCCCGCCATCCCGATCAGATCGTCGAGCGGATTGCCGTCCCCGTCCAGGTCGAGGAGCGAGCCGAGCCCGCCTGCCGATGGCGCCACCGAGCAGACCACCCAGCAGGCCGCCCTGTTCGGGCGCCGCGTTCGGTGTCGGCCCCGACTGGGCCCCACCCTGATTCGCCAGATAGCCCGCGACGAGCATCGACAGGACCGGCAGCATCTTCTTGAGCAGCCCGGGATCGACGCCCGCTTGCGCGCCCGCCTGTGTCGCGACCGCGCGGCTGACATCCTTCGAGCCGAAAATCTCGCCGAGGATGTTGTTGCCCGTCGAAACATCGGTTGGCTGATCGCTGACGACATTGTCGAACAGGCCGCCCCCGCCGAGTCCGCCCAGCATGCCGACAAGGCCGTCGAGACCGGCAGGCTGCGTCTGGGCGTTCTTCTTGAACCCGCCGATCACCGCCGGCAGCAGCGCGCTCGCCCCCGCCTGCGCCAGACTGGGCGGAACGCCAAGCTGCTTTGCGATCGCGTCGATACCGCCGCCCTGAAGGATTGCCGACTGAATATCCATCACTCTCTCCTCAACAGGCGGCATGGATCGCCACATCTGATATGCGATTTGTAGGCCTGATCATAATAATTTGGAACCGGTGAAACGCTATTCTGTTGTGGCAGGACCAGCATAGTTTCGGAGGAGGAACGAATGAGCATCTTCGGCAAGATCAAGGACGCGATTTTCGGCAAGAAGGCGCAGGCCGCACCCGCACCCACGCCCGAAACCACCCCGGCCATCGGCGCTCCTGCCGCGCCCCAGCCTGCTCCAACCCTGGCCCCGGCGGCGCCCACCGCGATAAGCGAGGTCGATGTCATCGCCTCGCTGGAGAGCAAGGCGGCATCGCATCCCGAAAAGCTCAACTGGCGCAGCTCGATCGTCGATCTGATGAAGCTGCTCGACATCGATTCGAGCCTGCAGAACCGGCGCGAGCTGGCCGACGAACTGGGCTTCACCGGCAACAAGGACGATAGCGCATCGATGAACATCTGGCTGCACAAGCAGGTGATGCGCGAACTCGCCGCCAATGGCGGCAAGGTGCCCGCCGACCTGACCGACTGAAGCCGATATGCACCGGAGATCCCCGTCGCACGCCTCGTCGCGCCCGATGCGGCGGGGATTTTTGGCGTGTTTCCGAAATCGGAGCCAAACATGATCCTGCGCCGCTGGAAAGGGCTGATTCGCACGGCCGATCGCGAAGCTTACCGCGAATATATCGCCGGCACCGGCGGCAGCGACTATACCGCGACGCCCGGCAATCTCGGCTTCCAGATGCTGTTCCGCGATCTCGGCGATGACACCAGCGAGGTGACGACGCTGAGCTGGTGGCGTTCGCTTGACGACATCAGCGGCTTCGCGGGCGAGGACATCACGATCGCGCGCTACTACCCGGAGGACGATCAATTCCTGCTCGACCGGCCGGAGCATGTCGAGCACCATGACGTGGTGGAGAATTCGCTGCCGCTGTGATCTCGGGGTAGCCCCCGGGGATTGGTTTTGGGCGCCCCGGAGAGCCCTGGCGTCAGATTTGGGGAAGCGGCGCCAGATCGGGCGCCACCCAGCCGCGGCGCGCGGAAACCGAGAATAGCCGGCTGGCGGTGTAGAAGCGCAGCGGCCAATCACGCCGCCCGCGCTCGCTTTTCAACAACGTGTTTACCGTCACGACCAGCGCCTCGTCCTCGGCCCGATCGGCCAGATGCAGCCGCACTGCACGGACGAAGCACTGGGTGATCGTCTCGTGATAGCCCTGGCTATCGTCATTCACCCCGCCGACGCTCTCGTTATACGTCCGGATGATGCCGGGCAGATCGGTCTCCAGCGTAATATCGGTCCGCTCGCGCGCCAGCCACGTAGTCGCGCCGAGATGCGCCTCGTGGGTCCATTCCGTCTTGGGCAAGGCGCAGGCCAGCAACCCCTGCCCCACGCGCACGATGGCGGCAGAGTTGGCGAACAGGCGGGGCAGATGGTCGGTCATCGATCGGGCCTCCTTGGGAGGCCCGATCGTTGCCGGGCCGTGTCAGGCGGTTTCGCTGGGCTGGTTCACTTGCGGCGCGGCTTGCCGGACGCCTTCGTCCACCGCGTCCGAGAATTGGGCGAAGTTGGCGACGAATTGATCGACCAGCGCGGCAGCGGTCGCGTCATATTCCGCCTTGTTCGCCCAGGTCTCGCGCGGATCGAGGACGGCGCTATCCACACCTGGCACCGCCACCGGCACCTTGAAGCCAAAGTTCGGATCGGTGCGGAATTCGGCGCCGTTCAGACTGCCGTCGAGCGCCGCGTTGAGCAGCGCGCGAGTCGCCTTGATCGGCATGCGGTGGCCAACGCCGTGCTTGCCGCCAGTCCAGCCTGTGTTGACCAGCCAGCAATCGACCCCGCCGCTGGCGATGCGCTTCTTGAGCAAATTGCCGTAGGTGCTGGGGTGACGCGGCATGAACGGCGCGCCGAAACAGGTGGAGAAGGTCGCCTCCGGCTCGGTCACGCCCATTTCCGTGCCGGCGACGCGCGCGGTGTAGCCGGAGAGGAAATGGTACATCGCCTGATCGGGGGTCAGCTTGGCGATCGGCGGGAGCACGCCGTACGCATCCGCCGTCAGCATCACGACATTCTTGGGCACTGGGCCCATGTTCTTTTCGGATGCATTGGGGATGAAATCGATCGGGTAGGAACCGCGGCTGTTCTCCGCCAGGCTGGCATCGTCCAGATCGAGCTCGCGCGTCTCCGGGTCCATCACGACATTTTCCAGCACCGTGCCGAAGCGCTTGGTGGTGGCGAAGATCTCGGGCTCCGCATCCTCGGACAGCCGGATCATCTTGGCGTAGCAACCGCCCTCGAAGTTGAACACGGCGGTATCCGACCAGCCATGTTCGTCATCGCCGATCAGCGTGCGGCTGGCGTCGGCGCTAAGCGTCGTCTTGCCGGTGCCGCTGAGACCGAAGAACACCGCGGTATCGCCGTTCGGGCCGATATTGGCCGAACAATGCATCGGCATGATGCCGTCCACCGGCAGCAGATAGTTGAGCAGGCCGAACACGCTCTTCTTCATCTCGCCGGCATAGGCGGTGCCGCCGATCAGGATCAGCTTGTTGGTGAAATCGACCGCGATCACCGTTTCGCCGCGTGTGCCGTGGCGCGCGGGATCGGCGCGGAAGCTGGGCAGATCGATGATGGTGTATTCGGGATCGAAGCCTTCCAGTTCCTCCTCGCCCGGCCGCACCAGCATCGTGCGGATGAACTGGCTGTGCCAGGCAAGCTCGTTGATCACGCGCACGCGCACGCGGTGCTCGGGCTGCGATCCGCCGAACAGATCCTGGATGAACAGCTCGTCGCGCTCACCCAGCGCCGCGAAGAAATCGGCCTTGAGCGCGGCGAAATGCTCCGGGCTCATGCCCTTGTTGGTCTTGCCCCACCAGATCGTGTTCTCGGTCTCGGCATCGCGGACGATGAACTTGTCCTGCGCGCTGCGGCCGGTGTGCTGGCCGGTCGCGACGACCAGCGGGCCGTCCTTGGCCAGCTTGCCTTCGCCGCGGCGGATGGCGTGTTCGACCAGAGGTGCGGTGATCAGATTCCAGTGCAGAGTCGCGTGAGTCGCGATTCCCTGTGACGACAGGCCCTGGGCGGGCGTACGCGGTGCCATATCGGCGGTCTCCCCAAGTTTGCCAAGTCGCGGACTTCTGCCGAGTCCGCATACATATACGGTCCCGTTATCCCCCGCCTCCGGACCGGTCAAACATGTAACCGGTTCCACCTCCCGCGCATCAGTTGAGCCGCCCCGTGCTTTGGTCTAACCGGGTACGCAATGACTTCGCCGTACCGCTTCCGCCGATGACCGCCACAATCGCGCTGGTCGATGACGACCGCAACATCCTGACCTCGGTCTCGATCGCGCTGCAGGCCGAAGGGTTCCTGGTGCGGGTCTATTCGGACGGCGAAACCGCGCTGAAGGCGCTGCTCGAAAACCCCGCCGATCTGGCGGTGTTCGACATCAAGATGCCGCGGATGGACGGGCTGGAGCTGCTCCGCCGCCTGCGCGAGAAATCGGCGATGCCGGTGATCTTCCTGACCAGCAAGGATGACGAGCTGGACGAGGCGCTGGGGCTGGCGATGGGCGCGGACGATTATATCGCCAAGCCGTTCAGCCAGCGCCTGCTGATCGCCCGCATCCGCGCGATCCTGCGCCGCACCGACGCCGCGCGCGCCAGCGAGGAGGGCGCCGAGGAAGGCCAGCCCCAGCCGATCGACCGCGGCCGCCTGTCGATGGATCCGGCGCGCCACCGCGTCACCTGGGGCGGTGCGGCGGTAACGCTGACGGTCACCGAATTCATGATCCTGGAAACGCTCGCCCAGCGCCCCGGCATCGTCAAGACGCGCAATCAGCTGATGGACGCCGCCTATCAGGACGATATCTATGTCGACGATCGCACCATCGACAGCCACATAAAGCGCGTGCGCCGCAAGTTCCGCGCGGTCGACCCCGAATTCGACGCGATCGAGACATTGTATGGCGCCGGATATCGATTCTCCGAAGACTGAGCGCCTCGAGAGTGATCTCGCGCTGCGCTGGTCGGGCCGCGTCTCGCTCACGCGGCGCATCCTGGCGGTCAACATCTTCGCGCTGGCGTTGCTCGCGGGTGGCTTCTTCTATCTCGACAGCTATCGCAGCCGCATCGTCGACGGCCGGGTATTGCAGGCCAATCGCGAGGTGCGGCTGGTCGCCGAGGCGCTGCGTTCGGTGCCGGCGGACCAGATGGGCAGCCTTGCCGCGCGGCTGTCACGCGAGACGTCTTCGCGCATCCGGGTCTATGCACCGGACGATAGCCGGCTGATCGACAGCCGCGCGCTGGGCGTGCGCAATTTCATCCTGCGCGATCCCGACAAGCAGGGCTGGGATCAGACCGCGGCGCGCTTTCTGGACGCGGGGATCGACACCGTCGTCGGCGCCAAGCGCGCGCCGCTCTACCGTGACCGCGATCCCGATGTCGGATCGGCCTGGCCCGGCGTGGTCTTCGCACGCGTGAACAATGCAACCCGCGCGCAGGTGCTGCGCGCGCCGGACCGCACGCCGGTGATCCTCGCTTTCGCGCCGCTGGAACCCGGCGGGCGCGTGGTGACGACCGCGATCAACGCGCGCAGCATCACCGAGACGGTGCGGGTCGAACGGTTCCGGCTGAGCGTGGTGCTGGGCGTCGTCACGCTGATATCGATCCTGCTGTCGCTGTTCCTCGCGCGCACCATCGTCCGCCCGCTGCGCCGCCTCGCCCGCGCCGCGGTTCGCGTCCGCCTGGGCCGCGCACGCGAGGTGGTCGTTCCCCGCCTGCCGACCCGCCGCGACGAGATCGGCATGCTGGCGCGTGCGCTGTCCGACATGAGCCTTGCGCTGCGCGCGCGGATCGATGCGACGGAGGCGTTCGCCGCCGACGTGACGCATGAGCTCAAGAACCCGCTGGCGTCGCTAAGGTCAGCGGTCGAGAGCCTGTCGGCCGTGAAGGACCCCGCATTGCAGGCGCAGTTGCTGGAAATCGTCCGCGACGATGTTCACCGGCTCGACCGGCTGATCAGCGATATTTCAGAAGCGTCGCGGCTCGACGCGCAGTTGAGTCGCGCGCAATTCGAGGCGGTCGATCTGGCGGCAATGATCGCCGCGCTGATCGATGCCCGCCACGCCCGCGCCCAGGATTCGACCGTCACCTTGCGCTTCGACCACACCAATATCGCCGACATGATCGTGTTGGGCGAAGGCGCGCGGCTGGAACGGGTATTCGAAAACCTGATCGACAACGCCGTATCCTTCTCGCCCGAAGGCGGGACGGTCACCATCGCCGCGCGCGAGGAGGCCGGGTGGCTGGTCATCAGCGTCGATGACGATGGCCCGGGCGTGCCCGAGGAAGCGCGATCCAGCATTTTCCGCCGGTTCCATTCGGTGCGTCCCGACGCGGAGGATTTCGGGCGACATTCGGGGCTTGGTCTGGCCATTGCGCGGACCATCGTCGAGGCGCATCAGGGCAGCATAACGGTCGAATCGCGCGCGGATCGCGTGCGCGGCGCCCGATTCGTCGTTCGTCTGCCGCTTGCGGAGCAATCATGAGCACGCTGAGTTCTGAAACGCTGCACGCCTCCTGCGTCGCCATCGGTGATCGCGCGGTGCTGATCGAGGGCCGATCGGGATCGGGCAAGTCCGATCTCGCGCTGCGGCTGATCGATCGCGGCGGCAAGCTGGTCAGCGACGATTATGTCGTCCTCACCCGCCGCGAAGGCGCGCTATGGGCCACCGCACCCGCCAATATCGCCGGGATAATGGAAGTGCGCGGGCTGGGTATCGTCCCGATGGAAGCGATCAAGGAAGCGCGCGTTGCGCTGGTCATCCAGCTGGTCGATAATCCCGAACGCATGCCCGAACCGCGCGGAATGCGCCGGATCGCCGGGGTCGAACTGCCCGAAATGGCGCTGCCTTCGCTTGAGGCATCCGCCCCGATCAAGATCGAGATCGCGCTGAAGCAGCATGGCGGCTGACAACGCCTCCCCACCGCGCAAGCCGATCCTGCTCGTCACCGGCCTATCCGGCGCGGGCAAAACGACCGTGCTCAGGACGCTCAACGATCTTGGCTGGGAGGTTGTCGACAATCTCCCGCTGCTGCTGCTCGACCGGCTGCTCGCAACCGAACTGCCCGGCGGTGGAGACGATACCCGCCCGCTGGCGATCGGCTTCGGCGCGGAGACACGGGGCTTCGACGCCGAACAGATCGTCCGCCGGATCAAGCGGATGCGCGAGGAGCATGGCCGCGAGATCGGCACCCTGTTCCTCGATTGCGCCGGTGCCGAACTGGAGCGCCGCTATAACGAGACCCGCCGCCGCCATCCGCTCGCGCTCGATCGTCCCGCGGCGGACGGCATCGCCCGCGAACGCGAACTGCTGGGTCCACTGCGCGCCTTTGCCAACCGGCTGGTCGACACGACCGATCTTTCGTCCAACGATCTGCGCGCGCAGATCCGCACCAGTTTCGGCGGCGAATATTTCGAACCCACGCTGACGGTGATGTCTTTCGGCTTTGCCCGCGGCCTGCCGCGCAACGCCGATCTGGTGTTCGATCTGCGCTACCTGCGCAATCCGCATTGGGTGGAGGCCCTGCGTCCCGGCACCGGGCTGGATGCCGATGTCGCGGACTATGTGAAGGGTGACCCCGCCTACGCCACGATCGACCAGATCGAATCGCTGCTGCTGACGCTGCTTCCACGCTATGCGGCCGAAGGCAAGGGCAATGTGACCATCGCCTTCGGGTGCACCGGTGGGCGTCATAGATCGGTACATGTCGCGGAACGCGTCGCAGGGCGGTTGCGCGCCGAAGGTTTTTCCCCCACGGTCTCGCATCGCGATTTGGCCACGGCCCCGCAGGACGCGCTCGAACGCGCGCCGGTCGCAGGATGAAGTTTCGGAGCATCGGTTTCGCATGATCGGTCTGGTTCTGGTGACGCACGGTCGGCTTGCCGAGGAATTCGTCGTCGCGATGGAGCACGTCGTTGGCCCGCAGGAGCGCATTGCGTCCGTCTGCATCGGCCCTGACGACGATATGGAGGCGCGCCGCGCCGATATCGCCAAGGCGATCAAGACGGTGGACAAGGGCCGCGGCGTGATCGTGCTGACCGATCTGTTCGGCGGCACCCCATCCAACCTGGCTATTTCGCT
>Ga0193742_1000830_pt1 | contig 19721 bp, 15 predicted proteins | sample L2c1metaG_FD_165511 | JGI IMG/M metagenome (GOLD analysis project Ga0193742, IMG submission 165511) | Soil microbial communities from a riparian zone of the East river system, Colorado, United States - L2c1 | ecosystem: Environmental > Terrestrial > Soil > Riparian zone | place: USA: East River... | reverse complement strand
TCCGAATCCGCTCTGTACATCGAAGAACTGACCGGGGGTTCCATTGGCGTTGGACGGAAGACCGTTGGCCTGGTAGGAGCCCTGGAAGGGAAGGTTGGTGGTCATACGGAGATTGGCACCGGTTCCTTCCATGAAGTTCTGGATGCCGTATCCGGCACGCACCACCAGACGGGGAGCCGCCTGCCAGGAGAAGCCGATACGAGGCATCACGCTGCCATAGTAGGGATCGACGAGGGCACGGTTGTAACCCGCCGCATTTGCCTGGGCAGAGCCCGCGAGCAGAATGACAGACGGATTGGCCGGATCGATGGTCGACATCTTGTTGTTGACCTCGTAGATTGGCTGGACAAACTCATACCGCACACCGATGTTCAGGGTCAGGTTCGGGGCGATCTTCCAGTCGTCCTGAGCGAAGTAAGCCTGGCGCCAGGAGCGCATTCCGACGGGTCCGGAGACGCCGCCCTTGCTGACGAAGCCGGCGCGGTTCAGGACGAAGTCAGCTCCGGTGTATCCGCCGCTGGTTCCAGCTGCAGTTCCAGCGCCGAGGTAGTAGAAGCCTCCGAGCGAACCATCGTTGCCGGGGTAGAAGTTGTTCTGCTGCTGACGTTGAAACTGGACGCCGAATTTGAAGGTGTGCCGGTTCTTGGACCAGGTGAGGTTGTCTCCATAGAGGAAGGTGTTGAGGGTGTAGTTAGTTCCGAGGTTGGCGTTGCCGAGGGTGGTGCCTCCTCCGCTGCTGAAGTCGCTCGATCCGTTGGAGGCCTGGATGCTCTGAGGGCTGTTCGAGTTCTGCATCGCAAGAGCGGAGAATCCAGCGAAGGCCTGCGCCTGCGGGTTGTTGGCGCCGATGCCGAGGAGGCTGTTGCCGTTCAGACCGAAGGCGCCGGTTGGGTCAAGCAGAACCGCACTGTTGTTCTGGATACGGGTATAGCCGGCACGGAACTCGTTGATGACCGAGGAGCTGAACTGGTGAACTTCATTGATGGCCACTCCCCGGACGGGGAAGGTGGGGGCGCTGTTGAAGATGGTTGGCAACGCGCTCTGATTCGTCTGTCCGGCGTCCATCTGGGAGTAGCGAACGAACATGTTGTCCTTGTCGCTGATCTTCCAGTCGACCTTCACATCGAACTGGTCGCCATAGTTCCGCTGCTTCTGGAGACCGCGGTAGTTGTTCTGGGTCGGCGAACCGGGGTTTGGACTGGCGTTGGGAAGCGGATAGAGCTCCGGGTGCGCAAAGAGGTACTGTGCGGCGGGGTTGGTGATCTGGATCTGGTTGTTGGCGTAGGCGGGAAGACCAGGCCTGCTGGTGTCGTAGAGCTGAATGGTCTTGCCTGCGCCCATGATGGCCGGGTTCAGGAGCGCGGAGAAGTCTCCGTTACGCATCGCCGGGGTAAAGACGCTCGCCTGGGCAAAGCCGCCGGAGTGGAAGCGGCCCCCTTGATAGTCGACGAAGAAGAAGAGCTTGTCCTTCAGGATGGGACCGCCGAAGGTTCCGCCGAAGATGTTGCGGGTGTAGGAGTTTTTCGGAGTGTTGGTGAAGTTGTTCACCCAGCTGTTGGCGTCCAGGTTGTAGTTGTTCAGGAAGTAGAACATGCTTCCGTGCCAGTTGTTGGTACCGCTCTTGGTCTGATAGAGGATGTCGCCGCCGTTGACGTTGCCATACTCGGCATTGGCATTGGCGGAGATGACCTGGACCTGGCCGATGGCGTCGACGCTGGGGTTATAGCCAAGTTCGTCGTCGAGGGTCTGGTTGATGTTCATACCGTCGAGGAGGTACTGGTTGGCCTGCTGGCGGTTGCCATTGACAGAGACTGAACTGTTGGTGCCGGTTCCGTCCATATTGCCGCTGAGAGGACCGGAGACGGCCGCGTTGCCGACGAAGCTGTTGGGCTGGGTGCTGACAGAGCGGGGAAGAAACATCGTGATTGCGGTCAGATTGCGGCTGACCAGAGGAATGTTCTCGATGGCGCGGGTATCGAGTGTGGTCGCCAGGGTGGGGTTCTCGGTGTTGAGCAGGGGAGCGACCTCGGCTTGGACCGAGACTTTCTGCTGCTGCTTTTCAAGGCTCAGTTTGCCATCGATCTTTGCGTTCTGGCCTGTTTCCAGAGTAAACGGACCATAGGTCGTTATTGCAAAGCCGGCAGCGGTAATTGTGACGTTATAACTGCCGATCTGCAGGAAGCGGATGTTGTAGATACCGTCGTTGTTGGTGGTGGTCTGGGTCGCGACGCCGGTTTCGGTGTTGGTGGCGGTGACATTGGCGTTGGGAATGACGGCGCCGGAGGGGTCGGTCACGGTGCCGTTCACGCTTCCGGTGATTGTCTGTGCCCAGGAGATGGCAGAACAGACCACCAGAAACACAGCAGTCAGAATACTTAGAGTAATAGATTTTCGTTGCATCTTCAGTCTCCTCAAAATCGTTCTAGATAGTGCGAGGCGGTGCTTTACGGCTGCGTGGCGAAATCGCAAAGGGAAATGGAAGACTCCAGATCCTGCTTCATCGTTGCCTTTTATCTTTTTTGTCTTCGACCGTTAAGTTTTGGCATGCTGGTATGGCGTATAGGCTTCTCCAGCAGATGTTGGCTTGGTGAATATCCTCCTTGAAGAGAGAGTTTTTCCAGCATGCCGGGTGGAGGAAGCTTTGGGCTGTGCCTGGAAAGCGAAATGAATTTTGAACGTAGCTTTAAGACGTTGTCGATCGAAAAGGGATACCAAACGAGGTTCGGGCGAGAAGATTGGCCTGACCTCTCCCGGCGCGCGCAGAGGCGCGAGGTCAACCGCCTGTCATCTAGATGTCTGTACAGCTTCGAGTTTAAAAATTGGGCCAAAGAGAGTCACCGTATAAAAACGCCAGACTTCTAAAACGCCGTGATGCCAAATTCTAAACCGATATTCTCCCGACCGCGCATATATCAAATACGAACCGACATGGCGTGGTGGAATACGTTGTTGGGGTCGTAACGCCGTTTCACATCCTGAAGGAACGGATAAAGTCCTTGCTCCCCGTAGTAAAGCTGAGGCCAGAAGGGGTAGGCGAGCATGTCGGCGTCAGGGTAGTTGATGTAGCAGCCTTCGTATTGCTGATTGTGGTACGGCGTGCCTTTATAGGGCGCGTCGACATCAGGCCCGGAGTAGAGGTCGGTATAGAAATCGCGCATCCACTGGAGCTGGGTGGCATCCTGGGAGGGTTTCTGCCAGTACGCCTGAAACTGTAGTTTCAGGACCGAGGCACGCTGCGGAATCGAGGTTTCACCGGCGAGTTCGGGGCGATTGACGGCTCCACCGTAGGAATCGACGGCGAGGATTCCTCCCACCTCGACACCCGGGATCTCGCGATTGAGATGCTTGTAGATCAGGCGGGCTTCGTCTCGAGTGAAGCCGCGCTTCATGTAGGTGGACTTGTACTTCGCCCGGGTGCTTCCGCCCACGCCGCCTTTCACCGTAACGTCGAACCAGGATTCCCGGTTGATGTTGTGCGGTCCGGAGCAGGGAAGAGGCGTGCCATCCGGCGTTGTCAGGATCGAGGCTTTGCCGGCCTTTACGCTATGGCGCGAGTCCATCGGCTGCGATTCGGTCGCAACCGGTTTGCAGGACTGGAAGAGATCAACGAATTCGTTCAACACGCGAAGATCATCGGCGGTTCCGTCCGGATTACAGAACTGAGCTCCGAGGACGACGTGGCCCGACGAGCGATGCGAGAGACCGAGAAAGGTAAACATTCCCCAGGTGTCGGGATCCTTTCCACGGGTCTCGAAGTAGTGTCCGTAGGTGGTGAGGATGGCCTCGAAGCGTTCGGGAGTCATTCCCTCCCAGGGGAAGGACATGCTGACGCTTGCGATCTCGCGTGGAGCCGGAGGGAGCTTATCGAAGTAGTAGGCAGTGATGACGCCGAAGTTGTTTCCGCCTGCACCGCAGCAGGCGCGGAAGAGGTCCGGCTCGCGAGTGCGATCGACGCGTCGGAAGACGACGTTGCCGGATGCGTCAACGGTGAGAATATCGACGGCAGTGAGCCAATCGATGGTGAGGCCGTGAAGACGGCTGAGAACACCATAGCCTCCGCCGGAGATGTGACCTCCCGCGGCGACGCCGTAGCACGAGCCGCCAGGGAGTGTGACGTTGTAGTCCTTGTAGAGCCGTGTGTAGGCATCACCGAGCCTGGTGCCGGGGCCGAGCTTATAGGTATGTCCGCTGCCTGAGGCATCCATGCCATTGAGCAGGCTGACATCGAGCATCACCCCGCCGGGATTATTGCAGACGAAGTCTTCGTAGCAGTGTCCGCCGGCGCGAACGGTAGGCCGCAGCCCGGCCTTGACGGTTCGCTGGAGAGCCTCAGCGGCATCGTCCGCAGACTGACAGATCTCGATGCTGCCCACTGCGTCCGCCTCAGAGGAAGGAAAGCGCAGGTTGTGGCTCTTCCTTAAAGTCGAAAAACGTGGATCCTGCCGCAAGACAGTGGTCGACATGCTGCTCCTCGATTGGGTAAGCGGCCAAACGAATACCCAATCCAGCGAAAAAAGAATTCTCGCGCTAGAAAAAGAACTACAGGGTGTTCGATTCGCGAAGGGTAGAGAACTCTTTCAACTCATTAGAAAAACGGTTGTTTCCGAGTGACTTGATTTCATTACATTATAGTGAATATGTCAATCAGGCTGTTGTCTTGAATTTAAATAGAACGATTGTCCTAAGCGAAGCGGGTGTATTGGAGTCCGTTACTAAACTCTCTGTTCGTCAACCAGTCCTCCGCAGATCACTGAGGAGGAGACGACTTGTCAGGACTCATCCGACCAGCAGAGAGGGCAAGTGTCCGAGAAGCTCGTTATTCGCCATGTGGATTGTTTCCGGGATTGCCCGTGATCCAAGTCACGACCGCCATATATCCCTCGCCTGAACACAGGCTTTTGGCTAACTCATTGCAGCGGCCGAGCAAACGACAGCTCGTGGCCATCCGGATCGGGCATGTGGAAATAGCGTTCACCCCAGGACGCATCCCGTGGAATTTCAGGATCAAATCCTTTCTCTTTCAGATGTTTCCAGAACGCATCAACATCCGCCACGTGAAAGACCAGCCGACCCCACTGTGACACACTGTCACCTTGTTCGAGGTTAAGGATCGCAGATTCTGAATCGCTCGCGCCCAGTGAAGAGAATCGCGCCCGTTCCCCGCCGTAGAGCAGCTCCATGCCCAGAACATTTCGGTAAAACTGCACAGAAGCCTTCATGTTCAAAACCCGAAAGGTAATCGCAGAAATCTTTTCAATTGTCGGCGCCATAGGCCAGCAGTGTACGTTGAATTTGCTTTCCGGAGGGCAAGGGAAAATGTTGAACCTGTTCCAGTCTAGGGTCTAGAATCCAGATGCAATCAGTCAATGACCGTGGGAGGTCTGTATGCCCCACTATGAGTTCTTCTGCAACGCCTGCAAACAAACCTTCTTTAAGATCGAGACCATCGCAGAGCATGACACGGACAAGCCCGTCTGCCCGCACTGCGGTAGTCCCGAGGTAGAACAGAGCTGGTCTTCCTTCTCTGCCATCACCTCAAGGAAAAGTGCCTGAACACAGCGCAAGGAGGCCGGTATGCACTTCGACAAATTCTCCTTCGGCACCCTCCAGATCGACGGCAGTACGTACGAGCAGGACCTGGTGATTGACCGCGGTGAGATCCGCAAACGCAAGAAGACACCTTCCAAAAAATTCCGTGACGAGTTTGGGCATACGCCCCTGTCCATCGGAGAGAAGATACCCTGGAAATGCCATCGGCTTGTGATCGGCACCGGAGCGTACCTGCCGTTTACGGTTATGAAGGAAGTGAAACGTGAGGCGGAACGACGCCACGTCGAATTGATCGTCATGCCGACCAGTGAGGCCATCCGGCTCATAGAAAAGGAGTCCGACGCAAACGCCATTCTCCACGTGACCTGTTAGGCACTCATGTCCTCGGGGCATCCTACATGAACGTCTTTGGATGTAGCTCTATCGGCAGGAGACCTCGGCGGTCTCCAGTGAAGGTGTTTCTGCTGGCTGTTTGTAGCGAGTGCGGAGCCATTCTGGTTTGTGCGAACTCAGGTTTGCGCCTGGCGCGAGATGAGCCCACCTCTTAGAAGGAAGTTGGGGAAGTGCCCGGCACGCGGCGGGTGCTGTAACGACGTTTTAGTTTGCAACTGTAGTTATCGGGGCCGATATCACGTCAGCACTGCCGATGGGAAGCGAGGAGCGATGCGGGCTTGTCTCCATGTTGGCCCTTCCATCGACGCGTGAGGTAATGAGAAAGAAGTAAGTCTTCCCGGATGTAAGCAGATTAGGCGGTATTGTCATCGAGGTTTTTGCGGTGCTCAACGTTGTAGCGGACAAAAATTCGACTGTGCCGATCGTGCCGATTATCGTGCCCGGCGGTGTGCCGACCGGGAAGGTGATGATCGGCGGTGTGCCGCCCGGTATGGTTGTGATCGGAGGTGTGCCGACCGGTAAGGTACCGACCGGCGGTGTACCGACCGGCAATGTAGTTGGGCTCATGATGGCCACGGTATAGCCGAACGGCGTGCCAATCGCGGGCGGGTCCCAACTGAGTGTCACCACTGTGCCGTTGATTGTTGCGGTCGTGAAGAGGTCGGCACCGTTGATCTTCGGGTTCTGCACCGGCGAGATCAGAGGTTTGACTGTTGTGGTTGGCAGTGCGGTGGTCTGGGTATTGAGCAGATTGATGCTCTGAGTACTTCCTCCGGACACCGGAATAGACACCGAAGCGGTCTGGCATACGCGGAAGATGCGTCTCCAAGCGGGAGGGAATGGATCGCTGTATTGCACGGCCCCGGCTTCCACGTCGGTTGTCAAAGGAGTATTCGTCGGTGTGAGGTAGGCCGAGAAGTCTCCGCTGGTGAGGCTTCCGCCGGCGCAGCTTCCGCTGGTCCAGAGGAGATCGATCGGTTTTGAGCTTGATACGTTTGGACCGTCGGCCGAGATATAGGGCTGTACGGAGAGGTAGAAGCTGCCTCGCAGAGCGGTTGGCGCGGTTGGCGCAATGTGATCGAACAGGGGAGCCCACGCGGAACCTTTGACGCTGAGGTCAATCGAAGTCGGAACGGTGGGATTCAGTGCTCCGCTGATCGTATTAGGGACGCCGGTCGTCAGGGACAGATTCGACAGCGTAAGCGCAGGTCCCATCACGTATCCATTCATGGATCCAAACGCAGCCGGTTCGTACTGCCTCACGAACGCACTCTTTATCGCGGAAAAATCAAGATTGCCGCCGATCCCGAGGACTCCGGCGAATGTGGTGGAACCTGCCTTCGTCGAAGCTGAATAGCGCGGTGCAATGGATTCAAGGAAATCGACCTGCAGCACTCCTGCTGCATCTGTTGCCTCCAAAGACGTGAAATTGAAGTTGAGGGACGTCGTCGAGGGTGTCGGAGTCGGAGTGGTGGGAGTGGTGGCTGTGACAAAGATGTCGCTGCCCAAATCGAAGGTACTGCTGCTTGTCCAGTAGGTGTTGCGAGGTCCGAGCCGCAACCAGTAGTACCCGGCGGGGACGTTGGGAATCTCGAAGGTTCCATTCGCGCCGGCGGTTCCGGAGAGTGACTGAAAGGAGCCGTCCTGCTGCGGCACGAGCGCTGCAACAACGTTAGAGTTCAGACGACTCCAGTCGAAAGGAGCATTCGTTGAGCCGCTTTGATTCCACAACGTATCGATGCGGCTGATGCGGATGGTCCCGGAGGGCGTTACCGACCAGGATTGTGTCGCCGATGCTCCGCCTGTAGCGGTCGCAGTGACGGTAAAGCTGTTCGATACGCGGGATTGTTGCGCCGTGGGGGTCCACGAGAGGGTATTCCCGCTGAGCGTTGCGCCGGTTGGCGCGTTGGCCAGAGAGAAGGTAACCGCCGCAGTGCCGGTTGCCGCGAGCTGGTAGGCGTAAGGCGATGCCTCAACTGCTTGTGTGACCGGCGTGCTGGTAAATACAGGCGCAGCCGGGGCCGGGGTTGTGTTGTTCCCGCTACTGCAGGCGGTGAGCAGAAAGAGAATCAGCGTGACAGGTACGACATAGTATCGCGGCAAATGTACATCCCTTCCAGGGAGATCCGGACCTTCGCTCGACGCAGACACAAGGGCAGTGTTGCATTGAGTGAGCGAGGTAGTAGAGGGTCTGATCCTGATTTTCGAATCAGATCGCTACAACATCACAATTTGTTGATGAACAGGGTTTATTGTCAGGTGACGTTGCCAGATTTCAAGAAAAAATTGATGCATGCCTCCCCTTTTGGGGCAGGCGTGCTCTCTTATCAACCCGCATCTCGTCCTCTGAAAGGTGCATGCAAGGCCACACGATTTGCGAATCGAAGAGCTGTGAGATCGGTCAGGCAGATCGTCAAACTCTCCTTGACCGCTTGCTTGAGAGGAGTTTTGTAACGACCTCATGGGAGAGTTGGAGAAAGCTTGAAGCCTCTGGCCTAGCGGGCGGAAGCTCGTCTCTTTTGCGAGATTCTGGCGATCAGGTAGAGCGGTACTCCTGCCGCGGCAATGATGAGGGAGAAGGCCAGGGCCGACATCCCGGCGACGGTTTCGGTGCGCGACACGTAGAGCGCGTAAAGGATCAGTGCAGCCGGGCTGAGGCCAAGAAGGATGGGTACCCAATCCGGTCCGGGGATGCGGAAGGGACGCGGCAGGTCGGGCTCGTTTCTGCGCAGCAGGATCAGCGCGACAAACTCGAGGATCATCGACAGGCCCCAGAGAACCAGGTCGATGGTGATCAGGCGCTCGAAGGAGAATCCGAGCGCCAGCGCCCAGCAGAAGCCGCAGGCCAGCACAGCGACCCAGGGCGATCCATTGCGCAATCGCCTGGTGAAGACCGCAGGCAGAAAACCATCCTCCGCCAGCGCATGGGGAAGCCGCGTGTAGGAGAGGGTGAGATTGCCGAAGCTGCCAAAGTCGTCGAGCGATCCTGCCAGGACGACAGCAATCGCCAGCGCGGGACCGCCGAGGATGTGAGCTGCATCCGCCCAGGCGCCGGTCGAAAACTTGTCTGCGGGAATACCTGCCCATGCGACGGCCGCGACCGGGACGATATAAGTCAACATCACCATCCCCACGGCAAGGAGGATGACCCGAGGGTAGTTGCGCTGCGGATTCTCGACCTCATTGGCAATCGTGGTCGCGTTGTCCCATCCCATGTAGTTCCACATGGCGACGAGGATTGCGGTGGAGAAGTCTTTGTTCGCCGGAATCGCAAGCGAGGCGTGTGCGTGGCCTGTCCGCAGACCGAGGAAGAGAGCAGATCCGGCGAGAATGAGGAAGGGGGAGATCGAGACGATCCAGAGACGTACGGAGCCTTCGCCGACCGCAGCTGCTCCACGCAGGTTCCACAGGACTGCCGCAGCCACGACGACCAGCTCAAGTGCGATCGCTCGATGTCCACGCGTCAGGGCTGGCGCGATTCGCTCAAGATAGAGGACGAAGGTGGTTGGATAGATCGCCATATCGAAGACTGAGGCTGAAAGAGAGAGCCAGGCCTCCTGAAATCCCCAGAACGGCCCGAGGGCGCGGCGAACCCATGCATAGAAACCTCCTTCCGCGGGCACGGCCGAGGCGAGTTCTCCCAGCATGAGGGCTGTCGGGAAGCTCCAGAGGAAGGGAAGCAGCGAGAGGAGAAGCAAGGCATAGCCGTATCCACCGAAGCCGATGATGTCTTCAAGATCATAGGGGCCGCCCGAAACCATGAAGTAGGTTGCGGCGAGCAGAGGAAGGAGGCGAAGTTTTCGTACGCCTGCCGCTGGCGGGCTTGCCACTTGATTCGAACTGGGCATATCTAGATGGAATCTACCTTAAAGTCTGTTCGAGATGATTCTTTTCCGATCGTGATCGGAGTTTATTGTGACGGGAAGGATGACGAGCAACGATTTGCGGTTGCGCGGTTTCGATGGAAGAATCAAAGGGCAGGAATCGCTGAACAGATACTCATTTTCATTTGGTAATCGGCTCTTCCTCACAAGGAACTTTCTAAGGACTAAAAGAGATGCTGGAATCGCTAAAAGAGGCCACGCTGGAGGCTAATCTCGAGTTGGTCCGCCGTGGCCTGGTGTTGTATACCTTCGGCAATGCCAGCGGCATCAGCCGTGAAGAGGGTCTCGTGGTCATCAAGCCGAGCGGCGTGGACTACGACGACCTGAAGCCTGAACATATGGTGGTTACAGATCTCAAGGGCAAGATCGTGGAGGGCAACCTGAGGCCTTCGAGCGATCTGAAGACGCATCTTGAACTGTATAAAGCGTTCGACAAGATCGGAGCGGTCGTCCACACGCACAGCGAGCATGCGACGGCCTGGGCACAGGCGGGACGCGAGATTCCAGCGCTTGGAACGACGCACGCCGACTACTTTCATGGTCCTGTGCCGTGCACACGCGAGTTGACCGACGACGAGATCAACGGCGACTATGTTTTGAATACTGGAACGGCTATTATCGAGCGCTTCGCAGGGATCGATCCTCTTGCCGTTCCCGCAGTGCTCGTCGCGGGCCACGCTCCTTTTGTGTGGGGCAGGAATCCACACGATGCGGCGCATAACGCTGTCGTGCTCGAGGCAGTTGCGAAGATGGCCTTTATGTCTGTTCTTCTGAACTCGCAGTGTGGCGTTTCCAATGCGCTGCTCGATCGGCACTATTTTCGCAAGCATGGCGCGAAGGCGACCTACGGACAGGAAAGTTAATCAGTAATAGACCGGGTGGAGAACGATGACGGTTGTAGCTGGTGCGGATTTTGGAACCCTGAGCGTCCGCGTGACGCTTCTTGACTCGGAGCGTGGACGCCTAGGTACGGCGATGGCGGAGTATCCGCTGCATCGCCGGCGCGAGGATCCGGATTACGCTACCCAGTCGCATGCCGATCAGATGAATGCGCTGGTCAAGGCGACGCGCGATGTGCTGCGCCAGACTGGTGTGCGAGGCGAAGAGATCGCGGCCATGGCGCTCGATACGACGGGATCGAGCGTCGTCATGGTCGACGATGCGCTTGAGCCGCTCGACGAATACTACCTGTGGTGCGATCACCGCGCCCATCGTGAGGCCCAGGAGATCACGGCGAAGGCCCATGAGATGAAGCAGGAGGCCATCGACTGGTGCGGAGGCGTCTACTCGCACGAGTGGGGATGGGCCAAGCTGCTGCATTGGCTCCGGCATGCGGATGAGGCGAAGCGTGCGCGGTTTGCCACCGCGCTCGAACACTGCGACATGGTGGCCGCAACGCTGACCGGCGTTCGCAAGCCTGCCGATCTGAAGCGAAGCGTCTGCGCGATGGGACACAAATGGATGTGGAATCCAAAGTGGGGAGGCCTTCCCGCGGAGGAGTTTCTTGCGGCCGTCGACCCGCTGCTGAAGGGAGTTCGCGAGAAGATCGGAGGCGAGTATCTGACCTCCGACCATATCTACGGAGGCCTGAGCGAAGATTGGGCCGCGAAGATGGGCCTGAAGCCAGGGATCCCTATTCCGGTGGGAGCCTTCGACGCGCATTGGGATGCACTGGGCGCAGGTTGCAAGGAAGGCGACGTCGTCAATGTCGTGGGCACGTCTACCTGCATCATCGCGATGGCGCACGAGACCAAGCTCGTTCCCGGAGTCTGCGGTATCGTTCCCGGCAGTGTGCATCCCAAGCTGACCGGCATCGAAGCCGGCCTGTCTGCCGTGGGGGATATCTTTGAGAGCATCGCCCGGCGTGCCGGAACAACGGTGAAGGAGCTGGCCAAGGGACTCGAAACCTATCGACCAGGGCAGACGGGCCTGTTGCGCATGAGCTGGGACAATGGCGACCGCACGGTACTGGTCAATCCGGAGCTTGGCGGGGTGACTCTGGGCTGGAACCTGCTTCATACCGCGCAGGATGAGCTCTTTGCGGCGATTGAGGGGACGGCGTTTCACACCCGAATCATCTTGGAGCGAATGGCCGAACATGGCGTTCCCGTCGAGCGGGTGATCAACGGCGGGGGAATTCCCCAGAACAACGCGGTGTTGAACCAGGTCTATGCGGATGTTCTGAATAAACCGGTGCTGGTTCCGAACGGAACTCCGACCAGCTTCGGATCGGCGATTCTTGCTTTTGTGGCTGCAGGGACCTTTCCTTCGATCGAGGCGGCGCAACAAAAACTGTGTCTCCCCTTCCGAACGTTTACGCCGCAGAGGGAAGCCGTGGAGCGATACGAACTCCTTTATCCGCTCTATCGCAAGCTGTACTTTGCTTTGGGCTCGCGTACTGCAGATGCCGCCGCATTGGGGGATGTTCTCCCGCACCTTCGTGAGATCGCTCAGCGGGCGAGAGCTGAGGGGTAGGGATCGGCGGGGTTTTAGGCGCGGTTATCTTCCTTGGTTCGGATAAAGTCTTGCATGATGTTAGGCGAACCAAATCATTGATTTTATTATGTCTTCAAGAATGGGTTTTCCTCTCGTTCCTCTCCGATACTGGTGTTGGGACCGTGGCCGGGAACGACCAGGACCTGATCGGGTAGAGTGAGCAGGCGATCGTGGATGGACCGGATGAGCTGCCGGCTGTCTCCTCCGGGAAGGTCGGTCCGGCCGACCGAGCCGGCGAAGAGCGTATCCCCTGCCAGAAGCAGGGAGTGCTCAGGAAGGTAAAGGCAGATGCTGCCTTGCGTGTGTCCGGGCGTGTGAAGGACGGTTCCGCTGAGGCCGGAGATCGAGATCGTCTGGCCGTCGCTGAGCGGAGCGTCAGGAGGCGCAACTTCCGGGGTGGCCATGCGGAGCCAGGTGGCTTGAACGTCCATCATCCTTACGAGGGGAAGATCGTTCTCGTTGTAGAAGATGGGAGCCCCTGTGAGTTTCTTTAGAATCTGCGCTCCGGCGATGTGGTCGATGTGGGCGTGGGTGATTGCGATCGACTTTACGGTGAGGCCATGGCGGTCGAGGATAGCCTTGATTGAGGGAATATCATCCCCTGGATCGATGACCATCGCCTCGCGCGAGGCCTCGTCTCCGAGGATGGAACAGTTGCATTGCAGCAGACCGACAGGAAGAATCTCATGAATCATATGGTTTCAAGATTACAGGCGATTTCGCTGCAATGAAGAAACGCAGGCTCGAGGCCTGCGTTTCGCAGAAACTTCAGTGCAGTGAGAACTACTTCTTCGGCGCGCTCTGCTGCTGTTGCGTCGGGGTATGTCCTGAGAGGACGGAACGATCGGAGGCGCGTGAGAGCAGGATGGTCAGGCCGATCGAAGTCAGCATGAAGATGATCGCAGACCAAGTCGTAAGGCGAGTCAGCAGGTTGGCTGCGCCGCGCGGACCGAAGGCGGTTTGTGAGCCCTGACCTCCGAAGGCCGCGGCGAGATCCGCCGATTTACCCTGCTGGACCAGGATGACACCAACGATAAAGAGCGAAACTAGAACGTGCAGAATGACGAGAACGATAACCATTGGTGGAAAGGAACGCCTTCCGGAAAATGTTTGGATTGGTGCGGAGGAGGGGACTTGAACCCCTATGCCTTGCGGCGCAAGCACCTCAAGCTTGTGCGTCTGCCAATTTCGCCACCTCCGCGTTTGGCTCTGCACTGCAGCTGCCAGAAAAGAGCGGTGAGCAATCCGAAAATTAGTATAGCATCCGAGATCATTTTTGGGTGCGCGATCAGCCAGGAGGCCGGGACCCCGAAGCGTGATTTTACGCCTGATGAGCGGGGGAGGACTGGCAGGTGCAATCGAGGCAACCGGCTGATTTGGCGCAGGCTCCGCAGGTGTGAAGAAGTTGCTGGTGGAGAGCGCGCCGGGCCCGGTGGGCGCGGACAGCTGCGGTTCCCGGAGTGATCGCCGAGTGTTCGGCGAAGGCTCGGATGGAAGTCTCCTTGAGGTCAACTTCTTCGAGGAGCTCGCGGTAGGAAGGCCGGATCCTGCCCAGAGCCTTCGTCATGCAGCCACAGAGATTTGCCGGGGCTTCCTCGAGCTCGAAGGTGTGAGTCTCAGCCTCGGGTCTCCAATCTGTGAAGGTGCGGTCTTCGACAGCGCGATGGCGGTAATGATCGATGATGGCGTTACGAAGCATGCGAAAGAACCACGCGTTGGCGGATTGGCTGGTCTTGAGGGTATTGACCTGAGAGATCGCACGGACATAGGCGGCCTGGAGGATGTCTTCGGAGAGCGCACGGTTTCGGATGCGGCGCTGGACGAACGCCAGGAAACGGTCGCGTTGCGCGGTGAGATTGGTGATGGCTTGCGACATAGGCTCTTCTGATTGGATGAAGGAAGAGGAGGGAAGGGAGCAGAGCTTTCGTTGAGGCCGTGGCTGTATGGACGAGATACGGGATTCCTTCGGTGCGTTCAGAAGGACGGGATTAGGCGAAAGGAATCCTTTAGAAGTGATAGAGCAGGTCGGAGAATCCGGTCAGTTCGAGGAGATGCTGACCGGCGGTGGGCTGGTTGACCTCCTCATGCTCGAGGACCCAGGTAAAGCCGTGAGGAATGAAGATGGCGTGGAGACCTGCCTCTAATGCAGGATTGATGTCCGAACGGGGACTATTGCCGATCATCCAGGTACAGGCGGCGTCGCAGCGGTGCTGGGCGGAGAGGGCGAGGTAGGCCTGGTGGTGCTTTTCGGGAAGAACTTCGACAGCGGAGAAGTGCGGGGTAAGGCCGGAGCGCTCGAGCTTGCCCGTCTGCTCGGTGGGGTCACCCTTGGTGACGAGGATGAGACGGTGGCGGGTGGAGAGTTCAGAGAGGGTCTCGGCGACGTTTGGGAGCAGCTCGATCTCGTGATTGGCAATGGATTCGGCAAAGCCGAAGATGCGCTCGCGCTGGTCGTTGGTGGCGGAGATACCGGAGAGTTGTTCGAAGCAGTCGACGAGCGAGCGGCGGAAGCTGCGAAGGCCATACCCATGGGCGGTGATGGTGGAGTGCTCGCAGCGGTTCAGGTGATCGCGCACCTCGGAAGGGGTGTGGACCTTGTGATCGAGATAGGAGATGAACGAGGCGATGGCCTGCTCAAAGTAGATGTTGTTTTCCCAGAGCGTGTCGTCTGCATCGATGAGCAGGGTCTGGTTCGTGCGCCTGTGCGAGAGAGACGAAGAGTGTTCCACGAGGTCGATTATAAAACGGCTCGATTGCAGGCCTTAGCAACGAATTGAGGGCTTTGTACTGTCCTATGATTTGATGAGTGGGGGATTTATGTCTCTTAGAAACTTCGGTTGTGTCCTGTTCGTGAATCTCTGTGGTGTTCTGCTGGCAACCGGCCAGACGCCGGTCGCGCCGCAGAATGCCAGGGTCTCTCCGGCCCCCGATGCGAACACGCAGGTGCAGGCGTTGTCGATTCGTGGCGTGGGCATGTCAGACGATGTAATTACAACGAACTGCCTTGCGTTTGTGACGGCGCTGAGCATCAAGAATAATGTCATAACCTTTCACGGCCCCAACCATCTTGCGGCCTCAGCACAGATTCGTCTGTCGCAGCTAAACAATGCGCCTTATCTGAACAACGTTATCTTGACGGTCTCGTCGGCTACGCCGGTCAGCTTCAGCGCGGCGTTTTCTCACGCAGATGTTCCCTATACCAATGATGGGGGAACGGCGTTCCGTACGGACTGTCCCGCAAAGACAGGCTTCCGCAGCGATCAGAAGATTGAGGTCTTTCATAACGATCTGAGCTATTATCGCCGCCGCCTGTCTCCGGATGTGAAGTTGTCCACTTTCGACAGCTTCGTCCCGCTGCTGCTCAACGGACACTACACGTCTTCAACGTACAGCACCCCCAGCTACAGCTGGGGGAATCAGGGAGGCTGGGGGGTGAGACAAAATCAGCACGATGAAGTCACCTTCAACAGCCGTGGTATCGACCAGGCAAGAGCCATGATCTGCGTAAAACATGGGACGGGGGACACAGCCTGTGGCGACTACATCTATGGATACACCGACGGGGGAAGCACAGCTCAGTCGGATGAGGGTTTTACGGTGGATACCCGTGAGGGAGGAGAATCGGACAAGTACTTTCATGGCAAGGTGGGCGAGGGTGCGAAGACGGGAGCGACGAGCCTTCCTGTCGTCTTCACCTCGGGCCAGGAGGCAACGACGGATGGAGCGTTTTTGCTCGACATCTCCAAGGGCACGATCTCGGGGACGGTCGTTGGGATGGATGCGATCGTGGATGACACTTCCGTTCACACGCTTCCGGTCTCGGTGACGGGCGGCGCACAGCTTCCGGTCTCGACGGGAGTTGGTGTGATTCGCACGCCACTGCCGATCATTGCGATTGCGAATATTTCGGAGTCGATCACACTGGATGTGAGTCTGACGCGGGGAGCCTTCAAGAAAGGAGTGGCGTGTCTGGCGGGCGGGTGGTATCCGGAGCAGGTCATGGTGACTTCTGTGGAGTCTCCGCAGGGTGGGAGCCAGAAGGTTACGCTGACCCATAAGAATCCGAATCCTACGGCGTCGACCGATCCGCACAATCCATCTTCGCTGTGGCAGGGAGGGCTATGCGGAAATTACATGAGCCTGGATAGAAACCTGGCGCGTGATGGATTCCGGACGAGTTATCAGGTGGTAGGCGCGACTGACACGAGTCACCTTGCCTACGTGTGGAATGTGAATGGATCGGTGCGTCAGAATGGCTTGAAGCTCTACGGACCGCCTGCAGGGCTGAATAAATTGGTGCGGAAGGGTGGAGTGGTGACGGCGAACTTCGCCAGGCCTGCCCCCTATCTCTATAACCAGGCGCCTTCGGTGGTGATCTCCGGGGCGACGGATTCGAGCTTGAATGGGACGGTGTCGACTCCAACTTATACGAATGGACGCAATCTCTCGCTGAGCTGGAAGCAAGCTGGGCCGGACGCGACGGCGCCGTCAGCGACGATCGATCTTCCCGCAGAATCCTACGGATTCCATCTCTATCCTGGAGCGGAGGTGCTGGAGCCGGGAAAGGCGGGCGAAGTCTCACTGGAGCCGAACGCGGTCGCGTGGACGGCGGGAGATGTGATCGAGAACCCGCACAATCCCAGCTTTCAAATGCGCTTCAGAATGAGCGATGTGGTGCAGCATACGCTGCCGAGCGGCGCCGATTCTCATGCAGAGCTATGGAGATTCGCCGGGGCCGGAATCTCGGCAAACTATCGGCCGTCGCGATGGGTTAACAATAATCCCTGCAAGATGTATGTGGGCTGCGGAGGAACTCTCGATCCCATCACGTGGACGAATCATCGCGGACCGTACGCGATTCTACAAAGGGTCGACAATGCACCTTTGAACGCGGGCGCGCTCTTCATGGTCGGGTGCAGCCTGCAGGGATGCGATCATCCCGCTCCCTACTCTCTCTTCGAGCTGCAGAACGGCAGGATTCTCTATGATCCCGCCACGAGCACGGTGAGCACTGCAGTCTTTCAGGCCGAGACTCTATCCACGAAAAAGCTGAGTGTTGAACAAGTTTCATTCCCGAGTGTCGCGGACAGCAGTTGTGTCGGGATCGTTAACCATGTGCTCGTAGCCGGAGGATCGTGCGCGGGAGGTGCGGGCACTGGTCCTGCTGCTGCCTCTTCTGTGACAGCGACGATGGTTGTGGGCGATGCGAATCGGGGAGGAAGTGCCACCTGTGCGAGCGGATATCGCTGCACGGTTGATCGCGGAAGGATCAGTCTTGTCGCGTCGACTGGAACCTCTGCGGGAAGAGTCGCGCGAGTCAACACGAAGCTGGCTACAGGAGCGATTTGCACAGCGACACAGAATGGCGGAACGGCATTCTTCGGTATCGGAAGCGGGGGCGAGGGCTCCACGGGCTTCGATATCACCTCGGGTGTGGCGATCTCCGGCAGGATTACGATCGACTATGCCTGCCACTGACGCTGATCCAGGCAGGTGCCTCTTTTGAGCAGTGTTCCCGAAGAGGTTCTTTTCGTGGAGCGGCGCGGGCGGTACACTGCGGAAGATGGCTGCCTCAATGTACATCGTGGTTGAGGGCGACGACCCGGGGTTCGACATCTTTGTGAACGGTCGAGCCCTGGCCCGCAACGAAGATGCGCTGGAGAAGCTTGCGCTGCGGCTTGGGGTGAAACCGCTGATCGAATTCTTCTCCGCCGACGAGAACTCCATGTCGCTCCTGATTGAAGAGGGGGCGGGGAGCAGGGAGCTGATGCATCGGCTGCCGCCGCCGCAGTGGTACCCGGCGCGGGACGGCCTGCTTACCGTGGAGGCGCTGGTGAGCACGCTGGAACACGAGCCCCAGCAGCTGGGATCAGAGGGGGAACAGGTGCTCGGTGAGTTGCTGGAGTACCGGCGCGTGTTGCAGAAGACGGGAGAACGGGAGATGCGGTGGCACCTTGCGGTGAGCTGGCGGTAGGGTCAGGTCGTCGAAGATATGGCAGTCCAAGCGAATACAAAAAATATTTCAGATTCACTCTCAGAATTGATCTAGTCTGCGAGATAGACAACCGGAGAGATGTGTTGAGCGGGATAATGTGAGCCGGTAGCGATGAGCCTCTCGACCTCTTCGACGGTTCCGATTCCTCCGCGCGCTCCTACCGCGGTGCAGTTCAGAGCTGCCGCTGCGCAGGCGAAATCGAGCTGATGATGGAGCGGCCATTCCTGAAGAAGGCCATAGATAAAGCCAGCATGGAAGATGTCGCCTGCGCCGGTCGTATCGGTTACGGGAACCTGGTAGGCGGTGGCGTGATGAAATTCCTTGCCATCGAAGGCGAGGACGCCTTCTTCGCCTAACGTAGCTGCCGTGAGCCGGCAGCCGTAACGTGAGCGCATGCGGCGAAGAGCTCCCTCGAGCGTCGGCTCACCGGTGAGGCGGGTGGGAAAATCGCGACTGACGATGAGGTAGTCGATATTTTCGAGGAGCTGTTCAATCCCGGGATAGAGCTCATCGAGATCGGCGATGACAGGCACACCGGCGGCGCGGGCCCATTGTGCGGCCACCGTCGCGGCGGCTGTATCGTATCCATCCACATGAAGAGCACGGGCGTTGACGATCCATTCGCGATCGAGATCGGACGGAAGCAGAGCAAGTCCTTCGTCGCGTCGAGTAAGGACGGTTCTTTCGCCTTTGTCGTCCACAAGAATGATGGATTGCTGGCTGGCGCAGCCGGGCGCGGTCAGGAGCTGCGTTTCTACACCGGCACGTTCAAAGGCATCGCAATGGAGCTTCGCGGCACTGTCGTCGCCGAGTTTGCCGACGTATCTTGTCTTGAGACCCCAGCGCTGGCAGGCCACGACGGTAGTCGCTACCTGTCCGCCCGGGAGGATGGTCTTTTCGCGAAACTCGACCTTGGAACCTGGAGAGGGAAAGCTGGAGAGAGGGATTACGGTATCCGTAGCATTCAGTCCGACGCCGACCAGGTCAGCCTTCGACGTTTTCATCATCTTTTCACTGTAAATGAGATGGCCCTCGACTGTAGCGGTAACTCCGCTTCATCCATTTAGGATAGACCACCTTCGCCGAGTCTGCGATGGAAGAGATCGAGAGTGATCCCATACATGGAGCGGGCAAGCTCTGGATCGTAGCGCGGACCCTCATCCCGCATGAACGCGTGCGCTCCATTCACCTCGTGCCAACTGAGCTGGGTTCCGAGCTCGTTGAGGCGGGCGAGCACCTTAAGGCGGCCTTCGAGAGGGATGTGCGGATCCTGCCGCCCCCAGATCATGAGCAATTCGCCACGGATGTCAACGGCGCGATCGAGCGAGTTGTCGTTCATGCCTTTGCCGAGGCTGTGCTTATGGATATCCGTCGCGTAGAAGCAGGCGGTGGCGAGGACCTCG
>Ga0193742_1000829_pt1 | contig 19723 bp, 25 predicted proteins | sample L2c1metaG_FD_165511 | JGI IMG/M metagenome (GOLD analysis project Ga0193742, IMG submission 165511) | Soil microbial communities from a riparian zone of the East river system, Colorado, United States - L2c1 | ecosystem: Environmental > Terrestrial > Soil > Riparian zone | place: USA: East River... | reverse complement strand
GGACCGACTCCGACGTCGTGGTCTGTCGGCGTCACGCCCTGGACCCGATGGTGCTACGGATCATCAAGCAGATCAGGCCGATGGCGGATGGGGCCAAGGTGCTGCTCGGTCGGGGCCGTCACCGGCCGAACTGCGTGCACTGCGTCACCCAGCAGGACTTTCGACGGCAGGTGGAGCGGGTCCGTCAGCGCCGTTGAACAGGGTCACCCCGCCAGGTCGTCGCGGCCCCGGTTGAGATTGCCCCTCGGCCGGGGCCGTGGCGCGCCGAGCGGAAGCTCACACTACCTGACAACAACTCTCGGTCATTTCTCCTGCTTTCGCTGGCTCTCCGTCAATCTCGCTGTTTAGGGTCTACCTCGCCACGCTCCGTGGTGACGATGAGACCGAGAGGACAGGACATGACGACCAAGACGAAGAACCAGCCGGCCAGGGCCACCATCGAGAAGGTGGCCGGCCGGCTCGGCGTGGTCCCCCGGACGGCGAGCACGATCGCCAACGAGACGGGGCTCACCCCGGCGACCGCTCGCCGCTGCCTCGTGGTCCTGGTCGACCAGGGGCGCGCCGAGAAGACCGACCGGGGTGAGTGGGTGGCCGCCCAGCAGGACGCCGGGCACCCAGAGCCGCAGGCCGAGGCCCCGCCGACGCCGATCAAGGAGCCGGCGGCGCTGACCAAGTCGGCCATCGGCAAGCTGAGCCGGGACGAGCTGGTCGCGTGGGCCACGAGCTGCTCGCTGTTGGAGCACCTGACCGAGGACGACCTCGCCGCCCTGGGCACGAAGGGCAAGGTCGTCGACGAGGTCACGGGCGCGCTGCTCCGGGCCGAGGTGGACGAGGACCGCCGGGCCGCCGCCACCGACGAGGTCGCCCGCCCGCTGGCCGAGCTGATCGGCTTCACGCCGCCGGTCAAGCCCGCCAAGGCGGCGAAGGCCATCAAGGCGACCAAGCAGGCCGCCGCCCGGCCCGAGGCCCCGGCCTCGCCGCTGACGGGGGTGGCCGTGAAGCTGGCCGCCCTCGGCCTCTCCGACAAGCTGGCCCGGCACGACGCGCAGCTCGTGGAGCTGCTGGCCGAGCACGGGCCGCTCACCCGGGACCAGGTCCTGGCGAAGGTCCCCGGCCTGTCGGCCTGGGCGTTTCGCCGGATGTCGGAAGGAAAGCACTCCGACCGCAGCTTCTCGCCGCTGCTGTCGGTCACCGGCCAGGGCAAGACCCGCACCTACCAGCTCAGCCAGCAGGGCACGAAGGTCGTCGGCCGGTGAGCGCGAGCACCTGTCAGCACTGCGGGCACCCCGCCACGTTCAGCATGACCGAGCACGGCTACCGGGGCTTCGTCCACGAGGCGACCGGCACGACCGAGTGCCCCCCGGTCGTGCGGCTGACCGCCGACCTCAAGGCCCGCCTCCACGAGGCGATCGACGGCGAGGGGTGGGACCGCCCCGGCGAGACCACCCTCGCGGACGAGGCCCACGCCCAGGTCGACGCCGTGCCGACCGGCACCGTGCTCACCCCCGGGGCCGACGAGTTCGGCGCCGACGATCAGGAGCCGCTCACCCCGGTCGCCCACGTCGTGGAGACCGTCGAGTTCTTCGGCTTGGAGAACGTGTCCGGCGACTGGCACGCCGAGTAGCCGACCACCCCACCTACCCCGAGGCCCCTGGTCGACCGGCCAGGGGCCTTTCTCTTTGCCGCATCGGCCCCTCAGCTTGCCGGAGACGGGCCGCGAGGGTGGGTCATTGGTAGACCACATACCGAACGCGAGTTCGTCATCCACACCCCGAGGCCGCCTGGTGGAAGACACTGTGCAGTTACAACCGGAGCTGGGGGCACGACGAAGGACTGAGGATGCCTGCCGGGAACGAAGAACTGAAAGCGATGCAGACGGCCTACGAGGCGCTGGAGCCGCTCGACCCCGAGCAGCGAGGCCGAGCGATGCAGTGGCTGAGGGCAGCGCTCGACGTCACCGACCTGGGGGGAGACGCCGCGCCCGGTGCCCCCGCCGCAAACGGCACCCAGGGTCCCGGGGAAGGCGGACCCCCGTCGTCCCCGCCCTCGCCGAGGGCCTTCATCGCTCAGAAGAAGCCCAAGTCGGCCGCCGAACGGATCGCGTGCCTGGCGTACTACCTGACCCACTATCGGGGCACTCCGACCTTCAACACGAGGGCGTTGACCGACCTCAACACGGACGCGGCTGCTCCCAGGTTTGCCAACCCGAGTCGAGACGTCGACAACGCTGACCGGTCGAGCGGCTTTCTCGTCACCGCTGGAGAGCGGACCAAGCAGCTCACGGTCCGCGGCGAGGCGCTAGTCGTCGCCCTGCCCGACCGAGAGGCCGTGAAGCAGGCGCTGGAGGAGCACCCGCACAAGCGCCGGCGAGCCAGCGGGGCGGCCAAGAAGGCCGCTGCCGAGTCCTAGGCGTGCTCGCGACGATCCGAGCCTCGCTCGCGTCGGCGCTCGACCCGACGCTGGTCGACGAGCTGCTCGAGACGTACACCGAGGCGAAGCGCAACTTCTACGAGGGCGGTCACCGCCTCAACGCCGTCGAGGGCGGCCGCTTCTGCGAGGCGGCGTACCGGCTCCTCGCCCAGCGCACCACCGGCTCCATCACGCCGCTCGGCCGCCAGCTCGACACGGAGAAGCTCACCAAGCAGCTGGCAAACCTGCCCTACGGCTCGCACCCCGACTCGGTCCGCGTCCACATCCCGCGCGGCCTGCGGGTGGTCTATGACATCCGCAACAGCCGGGACGCCGCCCACCTGGCGGACGGGATCGACCCCAACCTCCAGGACGCCACGCTGGTCGTGTCGGTGCTCGACTGGGTGCTGGCCGAGTTCGTGCGGCTCTACCACGGGGCATCGCCGGACCAGGCACAGCGCATCGTCGAGGACCTCGTGACCCGGCGGGCACCGGCGATCCAGGAGTTCGGGGACTTCCTCAAGGTGCTGAAGCCGGACCTGCGCGCCGGCGACCACGCTCTCGCTTTGCTGTACCACTGCGGCTCAGCCGGCGCCTCGCTCGCAAAGCTCACCGAGTGGGCGAGGCCTCCGATGCGGGCGAACCTCAAGCGGACGCTGACGGGCCTGACCGACGACAAGGCGCTCGTCCACTTCGACGGTCAGCGCTACATCATCACCGCCACCGGGAAGCAGTACGTCGACGAGCGCCGCCTGTTGCAGCCCTGAAGCTCGGCAGGTGCCCCTCAGCTTGACCGAGATCCACGAGGAGGTTGTCCCGGGTATGCGGCGTGGATCTACCAGCGGCGGGAGGCTCGCAGCTCGGCGCACCGCTCCCGCTAGTCGTCTCTCGGCTTGACCGGCAGCACCCGCTGCACCTCTCGGAGGTTCCGTTCGATCTCCCGCATCGTCTCGCGGTAGCCCACCTCGTCGTCGACGAACCCGGGAAGGGCTTCTACGGCGACGAGCATGTGCCTGTACTTCGAGTCCCACTCAAGGCGTTGGTACTTGTCCATCGTCGGCACGGTATCGGCCGCCGAGACGGGCTCGTCGTCGTTGACGGCGCTCACGCGACTACCTCGTAGCGCCGCCCGGCGCGGCGACACGAGAGGCACACGCCGCACCCGACGATCGTCGTCAGCTCGCCGCACCCCGGGCACTCGACCGACGTGAACTTGCCGTCCACGAGGGTCGTGGCCGCGCCGTCGGGGAACCGGACGACCTGGACGTGCAAGCGGGGTGCCTCGACCGGTGGGCGGGGCGGGGGGAACGCCGGGACCGGGGGCCAGGGGTCGAGCCGGTCGAGCCAGGCGAGGAGCGCGGCACCCGCCGTCACGGCTCGTCGGCCTCGTAGCGGGCCAGCTCAGCCTCGCACCACTCGATCATCTGGCGGCCCTGGTCGATGATGAACTCCAGCTCGCCAGCGCGCTTCACGCCCCGGGCGACGATGGCCTCCAGGTTGCGCTGGCTCCAGTGGAGCTTCCCCAGCACCACCCTCAGCTCGGCGGCCTCGGCGGCCTCGGTGGCCTGGGCCAGCTCCAGGTCGAGCAGCGACCGCGGGGCCGGGGTGAACTCGGCCGTCCGCAGCTCGGGGCGGGGGTCGTCAGCCGCCACGCCTCGCCAGCTCCCGGGAGTCAGCTGTAGACATGGACCACCCCACCGCCCTCGTTCCAGGGCCAGCCGGGGAACCGGGCGTCCCGCTCGGCGCGCTGGGCCTCCTGCCGCGCGATCGCCCTCTCGGGCGCCTCCCAAGTGTCGCCCGCGGACAGGCCGGAGCTGCGGGCCTGGGCCAGCTCCACCAGTGTCGGGCCGGCGCGCTCGCCGGGCTGGAGCTCGACGGGTGGCGGCGCGTGCGGCGGTGGCGGCTCGCGGCGCGGGGGCGGGGCCATCAGGTCCGCCATGTGGTCCCAGAAGTCGGGACCGCGCGTCCCTACGTCGACCCGGACGCCCTGCGGGGCGTCGCTCCCGTAGGGGTCGGCCAGGTGCTCGGCGAGGGCGGCGAGCTGCGGGGAACGGGGACGGGGTTTCACGGCAGGTGTCCTCCTGAGGCGACGACGGCCGAGTACGAGCCGGCCGGGGTGCGGTTGCGCATCCCGTCGCACTGGAAGTCCAGGCGGTGGCGGACCCCGCAGTGGGCGCAGGCGACGGAGGCGTCCCGGACGTGGCCCGAGAAGCGGGCCGGGCCGGACGGGTAGCCCGACGCCACGAGGCGGGAGACGCGGGGGAGCCAGGGTGGCTCGGCCCGCTTGGCGTCGGCCAGGGTGACCCGGCGGGCCGCTACGGGGGTGGTCGGCGGGGGCGGGGGACCGGTGGCGATCAAGCGGCGCTCCTCGGCGGTCGGGTTGGCCAGGACGACCCGGCGGCGCCGGGGCGGGTCGGGGCAGGCGCACGGGGCCTCGGGCGGGAGGCCCCGCTCCAGGCGCTCGAACCGGGCGAGCGCGTCGGCGCCACGGCGGAGCGCGGCGACCTGGTCGGGGGTGAGGTCGTACGGGTGGGTCACGGCGTGGCTCCTCGGATCGGCAGGCGGCCTGCGGGCTGGCCGGCGGCGGGGAGGGCGGCGCCGCGCTCGGCGGCCTGGCGCTCGAACGCCACCCGGAGGGCGGCGCCCCACTCGCGGCGCTGCTCTGGGGTGATGGAGGGGACGAGGTCGAAGGCGTCGGTGAGGAGGCGGTAGTTCGTGGCGCCCTGCAGCTCGCTGAGCTGGACGTGGCGCTCCGCGACGCCGAGGTCCCCGCAGAGCTTCGCGACCTGGGCGGCCCGGGTGACGGCGCGCTCGTAGGCCCGGTACCGCAGCGAGGACGTGTCGACGTCCTCCTCGGTGAGAGTCGCCTCCAGGAGGCGGAGCCACCAGTACGTGGAGGTCGCCAGCTCCTGGAGGAGCCGGTACGGGTCGACCGGGGAGGTCCGGCACAGCTCGCGGTGCTGCTTGACGAGGTCCGACGAGTTGTACCGGGCGTGCATCTCCCAGAACTTGCGGTCCTCCCAGGCGGTGACGGTCACGGCGCGGCACCCCCGGGGTCGGCCAGGTCAACGAAGTGACCCAGCGCGCGGAGGGTCAGGTCGGGGTCGGCGAGCGGCCCGACGTCGAGCAGCCAGCCGAGCGGGTCGGGGTCGGGGTCGGGGTCGGGGTCGGCCTCGGCCAGGGCGGCGAGGAGGTCGGGCGGCTCGTGGGCACGGCAGCGGGGGCTAGCCACGGTCGCCGTCCGGGCGGGGCGGGGCCGCGAGGACCAGCGGCTCGGTGAGGAGGCGGTCCACGGCGAGGCGCAGGAGCTGGGAGCGGTTGCGCCGGGTGGCGGCGGCCAGGGCGTCGAGCCGCTGGGCGTCGGCGGGCGCCAGGCGGGTCTTCACCTGCACGGTCGGGGTCGTGGGTACCATCCGGGACCAACCGTAAACCGCGACCCTTGGCGGATGATATAAGTGAAAGATGTTGGCGCGAGGCGGCTCGCTTATCGCGATACCACCACCGGCGAAGTCGGATGGTCTTCGACTTTCGACAGCGGAAATCAGCTCGCCAACTTCGCGCCTTCCGCGAGGCGGCGGACGGTCATGGGGTGCCAGGTACCACCACGGGGCGGGCGGTGCCCCTCGGCGGTGAGCGCGGCGCAGACCTCGCGGTAGCTCTGCCCGGCCGTCCGCAGCTCCACGAGGCGAGCCAGCGCCGCGGCCTGGTCGGCGTCCCGGCTGCCGTACGGGTGCGGCCCCCAGGCGTGGCCCCCCGCCGCGTGCTTGCGCAGGCGCCCGTCCCGGAGGCGCTTGACGATCATGGCCTTGTCGAGCTGGTGGACGGCGCCGAAGACCTGGCGGATGAAGGTCCGCATCGGGTCGTCGGGGTCGTCTCGGGGCACGACTCCCAGGTCACAGGCCACGACCTCGCAGTCGAGCGACCACGCGAGGGCCAGGGCGGCCTCCTGCACCGTGAGCGTGCGGGCGAGCCGGCCCAGGTTGCCGACCACGAGGGTGCCGGCCCGCCGCTCCTCCAGGGCGAGCAGGGCGTCGGACAGCGCGTCGCGGTCCTGGGCCTCGTTCTCCCCCGAGGTGGCGTCCAGGTACACGCCCTCGACCCGCAGGCCGTGCTCCCGACACCAGGCCCGGCAGTGCGCCTCCTGGACGTCGGGGCCGTACTTCTCCAACTGGCCATCGGTGCTGACCCGTATGTAGATGAGAGCTTTGTGGTGAAAGTTGCTGGCCGTCACTCACTAACTGTACCAAGTCCTAGAGGACTGGTTACATGCGTGGTGCGGCCAACAATCGAGAAATGAAAGATGTTATGGCGGCGTGCTGGCCGACAATGTGATGGCGAAAGATTGTCGGTGTGACGGCTCACGAGGCGTGCTGGACCCAAACTGTCTTACTGACAGCTTGGACATCTACTAGATGGTCAACACTGGTCATGACCAGTGACCAAATCGCTGGTCACGTCAATGGTCACTGCTGGTCATCACCCCGCTGACCACGTTGTTCTCACTGGTCAGGTCACTGGTCACCAGGTTTGGTCATCCACCAAACCCTTGGTTTGGTCATGACCTACCCATCGTTCTGGTCGTCGCGTTGCGCCCGGTACCGCCGGACCAGCCGCTGCGCCGTGGACTGCGAGACGTCGAGCTGAGCCACCAGCCGCCGCGCCCGCGGCAGGTCGCGGTCGTCGGGGTGCAGCTCGAAGTCGCGGCGGACCAGGGCGTCCCGCCCCGCCGCCTCGGCCAGCGCCTCGCTGGTGTCGAGCCAGTGCAGGCACGGGTACTCCACCCGGTACCGGGAGCCGAGCCGCCGCTTGTCCGCGAGCTTCGACTTCTCGCAGGTGAGCGACCCCTCGGCGAGGTGCCACTCGGTGTAGGCGAGCTGCTTCCACATGGACGACCCGCGGAACCGCCGCTCGCCGTTGTGGCCCGGGTGCCCGAGCGCCAGCGTCGCGCAGCCCCACTCGGCCGAGATCCGCTTGAGCGCCGACAGCACCGGGGCGACGTCCTTCATGCCGTTCTCGTCGGTCAGGCCCATGCCGTAGATCACGTCGAGGACGACCAGGCCGGGCCGCTCGGCGGCGTACTCCTTCAAGAGCCAGTCGACGTCGCCGCCGAGGACGAGGTTCACGGGCTGGTCGAGCACGTACACGCGGTCCGCTGCGTGCTTCGCCTTGCAGGCTGCCGCGCAGTCCTTCGCGTGGCCCCAGCCCGGTTGCCCCGCCCACCTCTCGCGGAAGTCGTGCAGCCCCTCCGACGCCACCCACAGGACGTTCCGCACCTCCGGCGGCAGGTGCCCCCGCCACGCCTTACCGGTCGCGACGCTGAGCGCCCAGTCCCGGGCGAGCAGGCTCTTGCCGGCCTCGGACGGGCCGCCGAGCAGGTTGACCTCGGCCGCGAGCACGCTCTCGAGCACCGCCGCCGGCTGGGGCAGCTCCGCGAAGTCAGCGGCCGTCCGCTTCGGGCGGTTGCCGCGCACCTGCGCGAGCTGCAGCTCCTCGAAGACCTCCCGGGCTTGCGCCTCGATCGCCAGGTCACCCACCCGTCGGACGACCCGCTCGTCCAGCTCGGCCCCGGCGGGGTCGGTGAGCGGCTCGGCCTCGGGCTCGACCAGGCGGGGCGGCTGCCAGAGCGCCATGTCCTGGACCCACCCGCGGTACCCCTCGGGCAGCCTCCGGGCCGCCCGCTCCATCCGCGCCCGCTGCCACTTCGCCACGACCTGCTCGTCCGTCCACGGCTCGCGGCCGTCCTCGTTGACGAACTTCTGAGCGAGGCCCCGGAGGTGCGCCAGCGCGAACCGGTCACTGACCCCCGGCTGGGCCGCCAGGGACGACGCCGCCTCGAAGAGCAGCCGGTCCTGCCCGGTGTGGTGCTCGGCCTCGCCGGGGCCGATCTCGCTGAGGCCGATCCAGCGTGCCCAGTCGAACTCGTCGCCGTTCCCGGCGACGTCCAGGGCGGGGGTCGCGGCCACCGGCTCGGTCAGGGCCTCCACCCACTCTGGCGGCAGCTCGACCGCGTACAGCTCCTCGGCGGTCGGGACCAGCTCTGCACACGCCCGCCCGTCGGGGTCGTACCACAGCTCGACGTCGCCCGTCCTGGGCGCCACCGAGGGCCAGCACCGGACGTAGCGGTGACCGTGGTGGAGCAGGTCGCCACCGGGGAACCCGTCCTTCCTCCACCGCCGGCCCGGCGGCAGCTCGGCCCGGTACACGTGCTTGCGCCGCTCGTCGGTCGGGCCGCGGCTGGTCGAGGACCAGGTGCGCGGCAGCGGTGGCAGGCCAGCCGCCGGCCGGCTGGTCCACTCCTCGAACACCTCCGGGTCGTCCACGTCCAAGCCGACGCCGTCCTCGGGGAGGCGCAGCCCGAGGTTGCGGGGGTAGAGGGTCGCGGCGGCGACCCACGCCGTCACGTCCTCGTCGGTCGGGTAGCGGCCCCGGTTGGCCCCGCCCGTGAACCCGGTCATGGTCCGGCCCTTCACCCCGTCGACGTCGACGGGGACGACGCCCCGGTGGCCCCGCTCCAGGTAGATGAACGCGCCCCGGCTGTACGGGTCCGGGTCGTCGGTGTTGGCGCTCACGGCGCCCCCTCCTCGACCAGGGCGACGGGCGCCGGCTCGCCGCAGCAGCGGCAGCGCAGCAGCAGGACGAAGCGCACGAACGGTGCCCTGCGACCGTGCGGTGCCCGCTCGGTCGGGGCACAGCCGCAACGCTGAGCGTGCAGCCGCCAAGAGTGCTCCAGCACCTCGATCGAGGGCGGCACCAGAGGTGGGGCAGGTGTGCGAGCCATCGCGCTTCGTCCTTCCGTTGGCTCAGAGCTGGTTGTCATCGGGACCGCGCGGACGAGACCGCACGGTCTCATCTTTGGGCGGCCCCGCAGCTCCGGTCGGTGGACCAGCGCAGGCGGGAACCAGAGGTGACACTATCACCTGGAAGCACCCCAGGTGGTCGGACGTGGTACGGTTTCACCCGAGCAGCGCTTCGTCCCGTAGCTCAGAAGGTGAAGGTCCGGCCCCGGGGCGCCTCCGCTCCCCGGGGTCGTCGACCTCCCAGCGGATCTCATGGCCTAAGCCCCCGGGACGCCGGGGGCGGGGCCGCCCTCGACCACCCGCCGCAGGGCCGCGTCGGCCTCGCTCACCAACTGGTCGAGCGGCCAGCGCCGGGAGCGCAGGCAGTCCCGCTGATAGTCGGCCCACACCTGCCGCTCCTGGCTCGACATGCCCTCGAAGAACCGGGCCTTCTGGGCGAAGCCCGGGGCGAGGTCCGCCGTCTCGCGGGGGTCGCACAGCAGCAGGGTGCCTCGCTCGCTGGCGAAGTCGAAGCGGTTGCGCCACCACCCCGACCCCGCGTGCGGGTAGGGGAGGACGACGCAGCCGCCGACCTCGCCGTAGCGGGCGACGACCTCGGCCTCCTTGATCTTGCGGGCGCGCGCCCCGTACCGCTCGACCGGCCACGACGGCACCTGCTGGTCGAGGAACCTGGTCGGCTCGGCCAGCGCGGCCGACACCCACACCCGATCTCGCCACTCACGTGGTGCTGGCACCGCGAGCTGGCCCAACCGCTCGACGGCGAGGGCGCCCGGGTCGAGGAACACCGCCCGCTCCGGGGTCAGGCCGCGCACGTGATCGACCAGCAGGGCGCCGCCGCCCCAGTCGAACTTGGGCACCAGCGTCACCGGCCACGGGCGGTGCGCCAGGGCATCGAGGACGCGCAGCAGCTCGTCGAGGTGCGCCAGCGCCCAGGCGTAGCCGGGCTTGCCCGCCAGCATCGGCTTCACGAGCCGCTGCGGGTCGCGCCGGAGGTAGTCGACGTCGTGTGCGATCTCCCGCACGTTCCAGTCATCGAGGTAGAAGCCGAGCGCCCCGACCTCTCGCCTGGCCCGGCCGATCGTGTCGAGGGCGCCATATCGGTGGCTCGCCCCGATCTTGTTGGGGCCGATGACCCCGACGAGCACCGCGTCGTAGCCGCCCAACGGCTCGCCCGGGTCGACGGCCCGCTGGTCCACCTCGTGGCCCGCCCGCCGCAGCGCCTCGGGCAGCAGGTTGGCGAACGTCGCCATCTGGTAGAGGCCGGGCCGCCCCACCTGCATGGTGGTGAACCCGGTCATGAGCACGCGCATCGTTCCCTCGCTCTCGCAAGGGTGGTGCGCGGTACTCCCACCACCTCTGACAGCAGCCAGCCCTTCGGCCGACCTCACGCCCGGATTTCACGGGAGCATGAGCCCAGGTGTCAGCGTGGAGGCTACCGGGCTGTCAGCGGGCCGCAACAGCTCGGTGGGTTGCCACGCCCACGGGACCGTTGGCGGTCAAGCCTCGCTTGACCTCGGGGCCGAAACCGCTTGCCTAGACGTGCGTGGCCGGGTGCGTCTGGTCAGCCGAGCGGTGCGCGATCATGTACGGCGATGCTGTCCACCCTGGTGCCGATCGTCGCCGTCGCCGGTGGCCTGTTCGTGCTGTGGCAGGCGGCCCTGCGCTGGCGGGCCTTCGGGACCGACCAGGTGCGTGCCATCGTCGCCGAGGCGCGGACCACCTTCTACGACATCACGGCCCGCGGCGAGCTCGACAGGTCGGAGTTCCAGACGGGCGACCGGCACACGGTGGATGCCCGGCTGCAGGATCTCCACGGCCAGCTCCACGACCGCGTCCTACAGGACCGGGTCGACCACCTGCTGACGCACGTGCGGAGCGCCTGGGCGAGCGCCCCGGAGAAGTGGTTTGGCGTGGCCTGGGTCAGCGCAGAGTCGTCCGCCCGGGTCACGAGCGACTCGCCGGAGCGACAGGCACAGGTGCAGCGGCAGGTCGAGGCGGCCCGTGCCGGCCTCGTAGAGGTCGACAGCGTCATCGAGCGGTGCAACCAGCTCGACCGCTTGATCGTCCGGCCTTAGGCCGAGCCAGCCCGCTCGGCGTCTAACTCTTCGTCGATGACGAGCTGCGTCTCGGTGAACTTCTCGTCCAGGTAGGCGGCCTCGTCCTCGGGCGTCGGGGTGATGTCCGCCAGCTCCACGAACCGGGACGCTGCGGCGAGGTCCGGTGCCGGCCCGCCCGTCCGCTCGACGTAGGAGCGGCGGCCCGCCAGCAGCACCCGTGCCGCCTCGGACTCGACCGGGACGCGGGTCAGGACCGTGAGGCGGTCGGGGGACCACCGCCGGGCCTTCGTGGCGCGCACCTCGACCCGCTCGACGTACTGCTCCACGAGCGCCCGCTGCTCGGCCATCGCCAGCCCGGCGAACCCCTGCCGCGCGGCCCGGGACGTGGTGAGCTTCGTCACCGGGGCGGGCAGGCTGGACAGCTCCGTCCGGAGGTCTCGCTCCTGCTCGGCCAGGCGCTGGCGTGCCGTCTGGTACGTGGCGTCGTCCATCTCCTCGTCGGCGAGCCACCGGCCGTAGGTCCGCCGCTGCTGCTCGATCCGGCGCAGCCCCGCCAGCAGCTCGTCCCGGCGGTCCTCGTGCTCGTCGGTCAGGCTCAGGAGCCGGTTCAGCTCGTCGATGCGGGGCAGCAGCTCGCCCACGATGTAGCGCTCCGTCTTCTCGGCGGCGACCGAGCGCCCGCACCACCGGCAGTGGTACTCCTGGTGGGTGCCGCCGCCCCCGCCCATCTTGTCCTCGCAGTCGGGGCACCACAGCAGGCCGGACAACACGTACTTGCGGGCGTGGTGCCGGGGTGACTTGAGGGTGCGGCTGCCGAACAGGGCGCGCAGGTCGTCGCGCTCCTCCGGGGTGATCAGCCCCTCCCAGTTGCCCGGCCCGAACACCTCCCCCTGCCGGGTCAGCAGGCCGGCCAGGTGCGGCGAGGTGACGAGGTTGCGGATCGACGTGATCGCCCACCGCCGGCCGCCCTTGGGCGCCCTGACGTCCTCCTCGAACAGCCAGGTAGCGATCGAGCGCAGCGACTTCCCCGCCCGCACGTCGGCCAGGATGCGCTCGACGGTGGCTACCTCGTCGGCGGCGAACCTCAGCGTCTTCACGCCATTGACGGTCACCCGCTGGTAGCCGTAGAACCGGCCGCCAGCGGGCTGGCCCCGGTCGCCGTTGGCCTTCAACCTCTCCAGGACGTTGACCTTGATGCCCTCGACGTACTCCTTGGCGGCGACACCCTTGTACCGGGCCCCGGCGGACGCTCCCAGCCCGACCGACGTCCAGCCGTCCCGGTAGCCGTTGAACCCGGGCACGCCGGCCACCCGGAACACGGTGATCAGGTGCTCTAGCTCGTCGGGCCGGCGGGTGAGTCGGGGCTGGTCGCTCGTCACGACCTGCGTGAGCCTCCCCGACAGCAGGTCCGCCTTGAGCCGGTCGTAGTCCGGCCGGACGACGTCCTCCCGTTCACCGGAGGCGTCGGGGTCGACGTACTCGACCACCTCGCAGCCGGGATAGAGGCGTTTGGCGTGCTCCCGGCAGAGGCGCTGCTGCGTGCTGATGGACTCGTCCCGGCCCTTCAACCTGCTGAGCCGAGCGTAGGTACCGACGGTCTCTGTCACTTACCAATTCTACCTCTGTAGGTACCTAAAGGTAACTGGCTATGGGGCTACGTCACGTGGGATCGCGGTCCTCGCCTCATCCTGCGACCTGACTGGCCGCCCGAGCCGCAACACCCCGCCCCCTTCGACACCGGCACCCCGGCTCCCGAGCAGCCCCCGTCCCATCCTGCGACCTGACGGATCGTCAGATACGGTCTCGTCCCATGGCTGACGGGGAGACTCTGCGGAAGAACATCGAGACCTACATGGAGAGGTTCACGGCGGACGACCGTGAGGGGTGGTTGGACCTCTTCGCCGAGGGTGCCTGGATCGAGGATCCGGTCGGGACGCCGCAGCGGACCGGGCGTGAGGAGATCGGCGCCTTCTGGGACGAGACCCATGCCGTGCCGGACGCCATCGAGCTGCGGCCGCTGGGCATCGTGACCGTGATCGGCAACGAGGGCATCTTCACCATGCAGGCTCGGGCGACGCTGGGCGGCGCCGTGTTCGGGATCGACATCATCGACCTGATGACGTTCGACGACGAGGGCAAGATCGCCACGATGCGCGCCTTCTTCGACTCGACGGCGATGAAGCCCGTCGAGGACTAGCGGGCGGTCAGCCGGCGGCCGTGGTGCGGCCGGGGCGGAGCTCCTTGCGGAGGACGAGGCGCAGGCCCGACCAGGTGTCGTCGATGGCGCACACCTTGTTGTCGACCATGCCGGTGGGCAGGCCGACCTCGCGGACCGTGTCCTCGGTGATGTCGGTGGCCACGCCGGACGCCTTCTTGGGCCAGGCGATCCACAGGCTGCCGTCGGGCGGCAGGGCCCTCAGCAGCGCCGGCAGCCGCTTGGCGAAGTCGGCCCGGCGGGTGAAGAACGCCACGATCACGTCGAGCGGGAACCGGGCCCGGTGGCGCACCTCGACGCCCGGCGGCAGGTCGTCGATGGCGAAGCCGTCGGGCGCCTGCAGCACGGCGATCACGTGCTCGGGCTTGATGCCGAGCTTCTTGGCCAGCGGGGTGCCCGAGTAGCCGGCGGTCGGGGTCACGGGCGGCCGAGGACGCGGTCGACGGTGACCTCGATGGCGATCCGGTCGGCACGCTCGCTGGGCTGCCGGTAGCGGGACGCGTAGCGGCGGACGGCCTCAGCGACCCGGTCCGGGTCGTCGATGACCGACGCCGGGCCCTCGAACGTGAGCCAGCGGCCGCCGTCGACCTGGCAGACCGCTGCCCGCGGGTGTGGGCGGCGGGTGAGGTGCCGCACCTTCTGGGCACCGGCGAACGTGATGACCCGCACCAGCCCGGCGTCGGCGTCCCAGGTGAAGCCCACCGGGGCGACATGGGGCGTGCCGTCTGGGCGCAGCACGGTGAGCGTGGCCAGGTGCCGCTCGGAGGAGAACTTCTCCACCTCCGGCGGCAAGGTCCGTAGATCGAACGGCATGGCGCGAAGTCTGCTGCGGCCGTGCGTCAGTCGCTCGTGATGGCGGCGAGGATCGGCCGCCGCCCCGCCCACGCCGCCGGGATCAGCGCGGCCAGCAGGGTCAGCAGCCCGGTCAGCACCGTGACGCTCACCAGGCCGAGCCACCCGAAGAAGGGCACGACGAAGGAGCTGAAGCCGTCGTCCTTCATCGCCTGGGCGAGGATCCATCCGAAGAAGATGCCGACCGTGAGCGCGGCGAGCAGGCCGAACGCCGCGATCAGCAGGGCCTCCCAGCGGATGGCCGAGCGGATCTGCCGGCGGCTGGCGCCGACGGCCCGGGTGAGGCCGATCTCCCGGGTGCGCTCGAGGACCGACAGGATCAGCGTGTTCACGATGCCGATCATGGCGATGACGATGGTCAGTGCGAGCAGTGCGCCCATCATGATGAGGATCGGGTCGAACTGGGCCTTCGTGGCCGCCTTGTACTCGCTCAGGTCCTGCAGGTCGGCCGACGGGAACTGGTCGACGATCTTCTGGAGCTCCGGCCGGGCCTGGGCCTCGGTGACGCCGTCGGCGAGGCGGACGAGGATGATGCTGTCGCCCGAGTTGGGCACGTTGGCCGCCAGCGTGTCGGTGCTGATGACGTAGGTGCCGGTCAGCGTCTGCTCGTCGAGCAGCGCCACGATCGGGAAGGTCTGCCTGCCGGTCTCCGCGAACGTGACGGGGATCTCGTCGCCGAGCTTCCAGCCCTCGTCGTCGGCCTTGTCGGCCAGCACGGCGAGGCCGCCGTCGTTCAGGCCGTCGGTGTTGCCCTCCGTGACGCCCACGTCGAAGAGCCGGAAGGCCGTCGACGGATCGACGCCGGTGACCCCGGTGGCCGAACCGTCGACGTCGGCTACCGCGAAGCGGATGCCGGCGGCCGCGTCGACGTCGGGGAGCTGGTTGACCTCGCTGGCGACGTCGCCGGGCAGGCCGACGCCCATCATCCCGGCCTCGCTGGCGATCACGAAGTCGCCGGTGAAGCGTTCGTCGATGATGTCGTCGATCGAGCTGCGCACCGAGGCGTTGAGCACCAGGAACAGGCTCACCACGCCGAGCCCGATCATCAGCGCGGACGCCGTGTAGGCCGTGCGCTTCGGGTTTCGCGCGGTGTTGAGCTGAGCCAGCCGACCCACGATGCCCTTCAGCTTCGGCAGTGGCGCGCCCATCACGGTGGCGGCCGGGCGGGCCGCGCTCGGGCCGAAGACGATCAGCGCCAGGAAGACGAAGAACACGCCCAGGCCGATCATCTGGAAGCCACCGTCGCCCAGGCCGCTCACCAGCGAGGCCGCACCGAGGAGGCCCATGACGGCGCCGATCACGAGGCGCAACTTCGAGCGCCCGCTGGTGTCGATCGCCACCTGCCGCATCGCCGCCACCGGCGGGACCTTCGACGCCCGCCACGCCGGCAGGAACGCCGACAGGAAGGTGACGATCGTGCCGATGAACAGAGCGATGAGGATCGACGTCGGCTCGATCGCCAGCTTGGCGCTGTCCTGGAACATGAGCGTGGACAGGCCCAGCGCGAGGCCGACGCCGAGCACGTAGCCGACGACGGAGGCGATGATGCCGACCAGCAGCGACTCGACCACGATCGACCAGAGCACCTGGCGGCGGCTGGCGCCGATGGCCCGCAGGAGGGCCACCTGGCGCTGCCGCTGCGCCACGATGAACGAGAAGCTCGTGTAGATCACGAACCCCCCGACGGCCACCGAGATGAAGGCGAAGCCGAGCAGCAGGTTGCGGAAGAAGGCGAACTGGTCCGCCATGTCGTCCTGGGTTTCCTTGGTCAACGCCTCGCCGGTGATGACCTCGACCTTGTCACCGGACAGCGTGTCGGCCACCCGGTTGCGGACGGTGGTCTGGGAGACGCCGCTGTCGGCGACGATCCCGATGCCGTCGACCTTGCCGGGCTCGGCGATCAGACGCTCGGCCGTCTCCTGGTCGAACAGGACGAAGCTGGCGCCCAGCGGGCCGTCGGCGGTGCCGAACTTGGCGATGCCGACGATCGTGGCCTCACCGTTGCCGGTGGGCGTCTCGAAGCGGGCGGTGTCGCCGACCTCGTAGTCGGTGGCGTCGGCGGTGGCCTTGTCGATCACGACCTCGTCGGAGCTCTCCGGGGCCCGGGATCCCTCGACGAGGTTGAACGGGTTGAGGTCGTCGACCACGCCCCAGCTGCCGCCGAAGGTGGGGGCGCCGAAGGCCGGGTTGCCGTAGGGCTCGCCGTCCTTGTCGATCAGGCGGGTGTAGCCGGTGACGGAGCCCTCGACCTGGGCGACGCCGTCGACGGCGGCGATCTGGTCGACGAGCGAGGCGTCGATGCGCGGGCGCGCCACGGTGCCCCCGCCCTCGAACCCCGTCTCGAACGCGCCTTCGCCGCGCACCCAGGCGTCGGTGCCCTCGTTGATGTCCGCGAACAGGTCGTCGAACGTGCGGGTCATCGTGTCGGTCAGCGTGAGCACGCCGCCGATGAAGGCGACGCCGATGGCCACCGCGATGAACGTGAGGATGTAGCGCCCCACGTGGGAGCGCAGGTCGCGGAACGAGAGCTTGAACACCGTCTGCCTCTGTCTCTCTGCCTCAGTCGAATCGCTTCAGCCGCTCGAGCACGCGCTCGGCGGTGGGATCGGGCATCTCGTCGACGATGCGCCCGTCGGCCAGGAACACGATGTGGTCGGCGTGGCCGGCGGCCACGGGATCGTGCGTGACCATGACGATGGTCTGCTGCAGCTCGTCGACGGCCTTGCGCATGAAATCGAGGATCTCGGTGCTCGACTTGCTGTCGAGGTTGCCGGTGGGCTCGTCGGCGAAGATGATCGCCGGCCGGCTGGCCAGGGCCCGGGCGACCGCCACCCGCTGCTGCTGGCCACCGGAGAGCTCGGCGGGGCGGTGGGTCAACCGGTCGGCCAGGCCGACGGTCTTCACCACGTAGTCGACCCACTCCTTGTCAGGGGAGCGCCCGGCGAGCTGCATTGGCAGCGTGATGTTCTCGATGGCCGTGAGCGTCGGCACCAGGTTGAACGCCTGGAAGACGAAGCCGATCCGGTCGCGCCGCAGCCGGGTGAGCTCCTTCTCGCTGAGCGACCCGAGCGGCACGCCCGCCACGAAGACCTGGCCCGAGGTGAGCCAGTCGAGCCCGGCGAGGCAGTGCATCAACGTGGACTTGCCGGAGCCCGAGGGACCCATGATCGCCGTGAAGCGCTCGCTGGGGATGTCGATGCTGACGTCGTCGAGGGCGCGCACCGCCGTGTCGCCCATGCCGTAGACCTTCGTCGCGTTGACCGCTGCAGCCGCCACTTCGGGGGGCGCGATCGGACTGTCGTTGGTGACCGTCATGGCCCCAACCCTACGCAGTGGGTGTGACAACGAAGGACCACCATTTCGGCCGTGACGCGTGGAAGCTCGGGCCGACTCGGCCCGAGCTTCCACACCAAGCGTGACGGGGGATCAGCTTGGCTGCTTGGTCACCCGCAGGTAGGGCTTCTTGGCCTCCCAGCCGGCGGGGAAGCGCTCCTTGGCCTCCTCGTCGGTGACCGCAGGGACGATGATGACGTCCTCACCGTTCTTCCAGTCGGCGGGCGTGGCCACCTTGTGGTTGGCGGTGAGCTGCAGCGAGTCGATGACCCGGAGCAGCTCGTCGAAGTTGCGGCCGGTGGACGCCGGGTAGGTGAGCGTGAGCTTCACCTTGTTGTCCGGGCCGACCACGAACACCGAGCGGACGGTCGTCGTGTCGCTCGCGTTCGGGTGGATCAGGTCGTACGCGTCGGCGACCTTGCGGTCGGAGTCGGCGATGAGCGGGAAGTTCAGCTCGCTGCCGGTGACGTCGGCGATGTCCTGCTTCCAGTCCTGGTGGCTCTCGATCGGGTCGACGGAGAGGCCGATGACCTTCACGTTGCGCCGGTCGAACTCGGGCTTGAGGGCGGCGACCCGACCCAGCTCGGTCGTGCAGACCGGGGTGAAGTCCTTGGGGTGCGAGAAGAGGACCGCCCAGCTGTCGCCCTTCCAGTCGTAGAAGTCGACGTTGCCCTCGGTCGTTTCGGCGTTGAAGTTCGGGGCATCGTCGCCGAGTCGGATCGACATACCTTCCTCCTGGTAGCTCTAGTCGGAGGCTGAGCCTAGTCACACGGACGTCGAAAGGCGACCTACCCGGTCGGATTTAGGCGAGTTGTCCCGCGAGCATTTTGCTAACTAAAGTTAGCGCCCATGACCATCCTGACGAGTGTGACCGAGTTCGAGGACAGGTTCGTCGAGGCCATCCGTGACATCCAACGGCCGGTGCTCGACTACGTCCGCAAGGGCGTCGAGCGTGCCGAGGGGCGCATCCCCCGCGTGAGCTACCCCGCCGGCCTGCCGAAGCCCGCCGAGATCGTCGACAGCCAGGTCGAGTTCGCCAAGGCGCTCATCGACGCCCAGCGCGACTTCGCCCGCGAGCTCGTCGACGCCGTGACCCCGCTGGTCGAGCCGGAGGAGTCGGCGTCGGCGACCACGGCGCAGGCGACCACCGAGAAGCCGTCCAAGCCCAAGTCCGCCACGAAGAAGAAGGCCTGACCAGGTCCTTCACACTGCTGGCTCCAAGGGCCCGAGTGGAACGCACGCTCCCCCGTGTGCCTCCGCTCGGGCCCTGCCGCGTCAGCGCTTGACCCGGTTGCGCACCGACAGGACCGCCAGCGCCAGCAGGATCGGGCCCAGCAGGCGGGCGAACATCTCGACGTAGGCGCCGGTGGTCGTCAGCTCGTCGGCGCTGGTGCGGAAGACCACGGCGTTGAGCGACGTCCGCAGCGCCTCCTCGACGCCGGTACCGGCCGCCACGAAGCCCCGGGTGGTGAGCAGCCACGTCGTCGCCGTGACGAGGGCGACCAGGCCCAGCAGCGCCCGGCTCGCCCGCAGGCCGTAGCCGGAGAGCAGCCAGTACAGCGTGAGGACGAGGCGCTCGCTGCGGGGCGTCGTGGGGCTGAGCCGCCGCATCTCCATCTCGCCGTAGTAGAAGTCGGCCGCGCCCGGCTCGTTCTTGGCGTCCTCGAACGCCTTCCGCAGCTGCCGGTAGATGGCCGCGAGACCCTCGGCGTGGGTCGGCTGCCCCCAGCCGATCGTCCCGGAGGGCCGGGTCGGGTACTCGCTGGTCCAGCCCTCGGTCCGGCGGCGACGGCGGCCCCGCCAGCGGTGCTCCTCGACGATCGTCTGCCGTCGCGTCCACCACCACACGGGCGGCCAGGCCCGGCCGAAGCGCAGGCCCCGGGGCGTGTCGGCGAACCGGCAGCGTCCCTCGATGCGCAGCTTGTCGAGGTTGTAGGCACCCCGGAAGCGGCACTGCGACAGGTCGACGCCGCTCAGGACGACCTTGCCGGCGTCGACCCCGCGCAGCGAGCTGACCGACCCGCTGCCCAGCGACTGCTCCCGCTCGTGCAGGGGCATCG
>Ga0193742_1000828_pt1 | contig 19724 bp, 19 predicted proteins | sample L2c1metaG_FD_165511 | JGI IMG/M metagenome (GOLD analysis project Ga0193742, IMG submission 165511) | Soil microbial communities from a riparian zone of the East river system, Colorado, United States - L2c1 | ecosystem: Environmental > Terrestrial > Soil > Riparian zone | place: USA: East River... | reverse complement strand
GCCGGCACGCCGGCGATGGTCGAGCGCGTCATGGTCCGGCCGCCGACGGGACGGATCGGGCCGATCACGCCCGAGGAGCGCAAGGCGATCATGAACAAGAGCCCGGTGAAGGGCAAATACGAGACCTCGGTCGATGCCGAATCCGCTTACGAGATGCTGCAGAAGCGCATCGCGGGCACGGCCGCGCCGGCGGATCAATCGGGTGACGGCGGTGGCGGCGGTGGAATTCTCGGACAGATCGGGTCGATCGTCGGGACGATCTTCGGCACCAACGTCAAGCGCGGCAAGATGTCGACCGGCCAGGTCATTGCGCGAGATGTTACGCGTTCCGTCACCAACAAGGTGATCGGCGGTGTTGTCGCCGATCTCGGCAAATCGGTCGGAGGCTCGCTCGGCAGTTCGGTCGGTCGCGCGCTGGTGCGCGGTGCGCTCGGCGGTTTGTTGCGGCGCTAGTGCGTGAAGACGATATCCCTCTGACTTCCGGAACGGGCGCGTGCTGAGATATCCGTCGTTGCGAGCGCCGCTCGATATCCTGTTTCTGCTCTGCTGTATCGGGTTGACGGCCGACGTGCTGGTCCCGGAAATCTGGGGCAACGGCAAGACCAAGGATTATCCGCTGTGGTTCTGGGCCGGGCAGCAGGTGCTGCAAGGCAAGAACCTCTATCCTGATAATCCCGCCACCTATTTCGAATTCATCTATCCACCGCTGTCGGCGCTGCTGCTGGCGATCCCGAGCTATCTCGGCAAGATCCCGCTGTATCTCTGCCTGTCATTGCTCAACATCGTGGCGTGGTGGATGACCGCGCAATATTCGCACGCGATGGCGGGGTCGGGACAGAAGCCGGGGAAGAAAATCAATCCTTGGCTGGAAGCGCTGCCGGGCTTCGTCACCGTCACCTTCGTGTTCGACATGTTCGATCTCGGACAGCCCAACCTCGTGCTGCTGGCGCTGATGCTGTACGGCTTCTGGCTGCTGCGCGATCAGCGTGGCTGGATGGCGGGCAGCATGTTCGCGCTCGCGACCGCGATCAAGGTGTTTCCAGTCGCGGTGCTTCCCTATCTGGTCTGGCGTCGGCAATGGGCCGCGGCCGCCAGCATGCTGGTCTTTCTCTTGGTGTTTCTGTTCGTGCTGCCGGCGCCGTTCCGCGGCTATCAGCACAACGTGACCGAGTTGAAGAACTGGTACCAGGGCATGGTGGGGTCGAGCTCGGAAAAAGGGTTCGGCCAGCGCGACGAACAGAACTGGTCATGGGTCAATCAGTCCATCATCGCAATGACGCACCGCCTGACGCGGCCGGTGAACTACAACCAGGATGATCCGTCGAAGCCCGTGCGTACCATGAATATCGTCAATCTTGATTTCAAGACGGCGAACCTGATCGTGCTGGCGATCTCGCTTGTGATCGGGATCGGCTATCTCGCGGTCATGCCTCCCGCTTCACGCCGGACGGAAAAATCGGACGCCGAGGAAATCGGCATTCTGTTCTGCCTGATGACGGTCGCGTCTCCGCTAGCGCGCCAATATTACTTCCTGTGGCTGTTCTTCCCGATGACGGTGCTAATGCATCGCGCCGCCTATGATCCGAGGCCGGCGGTCAAGGCCGCCACCTGGGCGCTTCTGGCCGTTGCGGGTTTGCTCTTGTGCCTGTCGCTGCCGGTCTTTCCGAACGACCTGCAGGCCTATGGCAATAACCTCGTCTCCACCGCGCTGCTGGTGGCAGGGCTGGTCTGGCACATCCGGCATTCGCCGGGCGCGAACGCTGCCGCTACTTTGCCTCTGGCCGCAAGCGGGCTACAAACCGACGCAACAACAATACCCACAGCCAAGGGATATCCGTGATGGCCAACGCCCAGCTTCAGCCGGTCCTCGACCGCATCGATGCCGATTTCGACAATTCTCTCGAACGGCTGTTTGCGCTGCTGCGGATCAAATCGATCTCGGCCGATCCCGCCTTCGCCGGCGATTGCAAGGCGGCCGCCGATCATCTGGCCAAGGATATCGCGACGCTCGGTTTTGCGGCGGAGGTGCGGCCGACGGCCGGCCATCCGGCCATCGTCGCCAAAGCCAATGGCAACACCGGCGGGCGGCCGCATGTGCTGTTCTACGGGCATTACGACGTGCAGCCGGTCGATCCCCTGAACCTGTGGCACCGTCCGCCGTTCGAGCCTGCCGTGACCGACCATGCCGACGGCCGCAAGATCATCGTCGCGCGTGGCGCCGAGGACGACAAGGGGCAGCTGATGACCTTCGTCGAAGCCTGCCGCGCCTGGAAGCAGGTGTCCGGATCGCTGCCGGTCGACATCACCATCGTGATCGAGGGCGAGGAAGAGATCGGCTCGAAGAATTTCGTGCCGTTCCTCGAAAAGAACAAGGGCGACCTGAAGGCGGATTTCGCCCTGGTCTGCGACACCGGCATGTGGGACCAGAACACGCCGGCGATCACCACCTCGCTGCGCGGGCTCGTCTATGACGAGGTCAAGATCAAGGCCGCCAACCGCGATTTGCATTCCGGCATTTTTGGTGGCGGCGCGCAGAATCCGATCCGGGTATTGACCCGTATTCTCGGCGGCCTGTTCGACGACAACGGCCGCATCACCATTCCCGGCTTCTATGATGGCGTGAAGGATCTGCCGCCGGAAATCCTGGCGCAGTGGAAGAACCTCAACCTGACGCCGGACTCATTCCTGAAGCCGATCGGGCTTTCGATTCCTGCCGGCGAAAAGGACCGCCTCCTGATCGAACAGGTCTCCTCGCGCCCGACCTGCGACATCAACGGCATCGTCGGCGGCTACACCGGGGAGGGGTCAAAAACGGTGATCGCGGCGGAAGCCTCGGCAAAGGTTTCGTTCCGCCTGGTCGAGGGACAGGACCCCGAGAAAATCCGCAAGGCCTTCCGCGATTATGTCACGGCGCGGCTGCCTGGCGACTGCAAGGCCGAATTTATCGATCACTCCAGCGCACCCGCCATCGCGCTCGACTGGAACATGAAGCCGCTCGCGGCCGCCAAGCGCGCGCTGACGGACGAATGGGGCAAGGAAGCGCTGCTGATCGGCTCCGGCGCCTCGATCCCGATCGTCGCGGATTTCAAACGTACGCTCGGCCTCGATACCGTGCTGGTCGGTTTTGGCCTCGACGACGACAACATCCATTCGCCGAACGAGAAGTACGACCTCAAGAGCTTTCACAAGGGCATCCGCTCCTGGGCCCGGATTTTGGCGGCGTTCGCGGAAGCGCCGAAGGGATAGCCGAGCTAGCTCGTGTCCCGGACGCGGTGCACTGCGCCGCATAGCGGCGTGGTGAACCGCAGAGTCGGGACCCACGACAATCGCAGTGTGGGTCCCGGCTCTGCGGAGCAGCGTGAAGAACGCTGCACCGCGTCCGGGACACGGTTCCTCCAAACAAAAACGCCGCCCGGAATTGGGCGGCGTTTTGATTCGGTAGTGCAGAGGTCGTTGGCAGCTACCTTACACGAAAATTCGAAATCTTCAATTCCGGTAGCTCGGATCGATGCGGTCGAGTTTTCGCAACAGCGGCGGCCATACCAGTGTGGTCGAGCGCATTTCCGCGCGGTCGGGATTACTGAACAGTTGCGCATTCTTGTCGACCACGGCGGCTTCGACCGGATAGGCTGATGGCCCGAGCATGCGGGTACGCACCTGCATCGTGCAGGCCCGCTCCAGATGGTACATGCGCTCGAAGGCGGAGGCGACCGAGCGGCCGACGGTGAGCGTACCGTGATTGCGCAGCAGCATGTGGTTCTTGTTGCCGAGGTCCTTCTGCAGCCGCGGACGCTCGTCATGGTCGAGCGCGATGCCTTCATAGTCGTGATAGGCCAGGTCGTGGGTGACCAGTTGCGCGGTCTGGTTCATCGGCAGCAGGCCTTCCATGCAGCTCGCCACCGCCGTGCCGTCGGGCGTGTGCAGATGAAGCACACAGCCGGCGTCCTCACGGACCTCGTGGATCGCCGAATGGATGGTGAAGCCGGCCGGATTGATGCTGTAGTCGCTCTGCGTGAGCTGGTTGCCGTCGAGGTCGACCTTCACCAGGCTTGAAGCGGTGATCTCGTCGAACATCAGGCCGTAGGGATTGATCAGGAAGTGATGCTCCGGTCCGGGCACGCGTGCCGAGATGTGGGTGTCGACCAGATCGTCCCAGCCATACAGCGCGACCAGCCGATAGGCGGCGGCGAGATTGACGCGCTGGTTCCACTCGGCATCGGTCATGCCCGTTGGGACTTCCTTCAGGCGTGCTTCGGCTGGCGACATGACCGGTTCTCCCGTGTGTTCTGATTTTCGCGCGCGAGCCTAGCCCCGCGCCCGCGCCGCAGCAAGGCGCGGCGAGGTGCTGGCTGTTATGCTTTGCGGCGTTGAGGGAGGCTACGGCGCCGGAATGGAGAGCAGGGAGGAAATGGCGCGGCCTCGGATATCGTAGACGCGGGCGAACACGACGTCGTCGCGCTTGATCTCAACGATCACCGGCGCGGTGAGGCCCTTGCAATAGAACTCGCCCAGCGTCATCGCGAAGTCGGCGGCGTTGCTGTCCCAGCCGATCGTGAAATCAGGGCCGAGTGCGACCTGTGCCGGACGTTGCGGGCCGCACACTGCAACCTTCCACTTGCGCCCACTGGGTGCTGCTTCCTGCCGCTCGACGAGCTCTTCACGCAGACCATCGGAAGCCTGCTTCAGCGCCAGGCCCCAATAGTCCAGCATGAAGAAATTGTCGGCGGTGCGGACCGTACCGGCGATGTGGTTGAAATGGGTGTATTCGTAAGGATGCAGGCGGATCATTTCGCTGAGCGGCAACAGCAAGCCGAACGCGAACGCCGCCACCGCGGCGGGCTGCCAGCTGCGGTGGTTTTCCTTCAGCCAGATCATGCCGCGGCCAAAGGCGACGCCGGCGAGCACCGCCATCGGCGGGATCACGAACACGAAATGCCGGATGCCGTTATAGAGCGCCGGCCGCTTCACCATCGCGATCACCAGCGGCAGCGTCGCCGCCATCGTCAGCATCAACATGATGGTCTTGCGGCGCGCCGGCACATCTTGGCGCGACAGCGACATGAAGGTTCCGATGATGCCGGCGAACAACAGCGCCAGCAGCACTTCGGGAAGCTGCAGGGCGAACAGCGTCGGCAGATACGACCACGGCATGTCCGGCACCGACACCAGCGCGCCGTCGAACATTTCCTTCCACGGCTTTTCGAAGAAATGCGAGAAATAAGTCAGCGCCTGGAACGGATGGCCCGGCTCCATGATCGACCACGGCCACACCAGGCCCATCAGCAGGTAGCCGAACACGAGGCCCGGCAGCAGCACGTAGACCACATGGCCGAAGCGATGCGCGGCTTCACGCGCGCCTTGCGTCCGATATTCCTCGATCAGCAACGGAATGAAGCCGACGACGGCATAGACCAGCGCCAGCCCGCCGAGGATCCGGCAACCGATCGCAAGGCCGGCGCCAAATCCGACGATCAGGATGGTGCGCGGCGACGGTGAGGGATATTCCTCGGCGAGGCGAACCAGGCCCAAGAGCAGGATCACCATCGAGACCGCGAACGGCGCGTCCTTTGGGTTCATGAACATGTGGCCGTAGAAGGTCGGGCACAGCGCCAGCATCAGCAGCGTCGCGAGCCCGGCCAGCGGGCCGCCGACGCGCCGCGCCAGCCGCCAGGTCACGGCAAGGCCGATCACGCCGACGACGGCGCCGAGCAGGCGGCGGGTTTCGAACAGTTCGAGCGGGATGATCTTGTGCAGCAGTGCGGCCGCCATGTCGAAGCCGCCGCCATACATATAGAGATTGGCGAACGACAGAGCGTGGGTATCCTTGAAACCGGTACCGTACATGCGCAGCAGCAGGTCGGCATATTCGGCGTGGGTGTAGTCGTCCCAGCCCAATCCGTAGTCACGGAAGGTCAGGCCCGCGACCAGGGTGACCGCGGCCAGCACGACCATGGCAAGGTCGTCCCAGGTCCGCGCCGCCGAGCGCCGCGCAGGCGTATCGAGGGCAGATGTCGTGATCGATGACATGGCTATTGGTTAACCCGGTGTCCCCTATGGCCCAGCGTTTGCGCTTTTGAGCCTCTATCCCCGGCATCCATATAGCGCAGTTCCATTTACAAGTAATAAGGAATTGTGACCTAATTCCCTGATGCAACGCAACAAATTGGCAGCAATTGGTAGGCCGTAGATATACGGCCGGCGGCTGAACGCCACCTGAATGGGAAGTTCGGCGCTTGAATTTTTGCTAGGAAATGCTTCCGCCGCGAAGGATTTTTTGAGGAACTCTGTGCAGAATTGCTGGTTGGCGATGCGCACATTATGACGGTATCGTGGCGTTGGCGGCTTGCGAGCATTTCGGGCGCAGCCGGGGGGTTAGTTCGATGATGGTTGGCATGTTGGTTGCCGGGATTGGCCTTGTTGTGGCGGGCCTGCTGGCGATCGGCTTCGGTATCCCGGTCAAGGAGTTCAGCTTCGGCAATACGCTGATCCTTACCGGCGTGATCGGGGTTTGCACCGGCGTGATCATGGTCGGGCTCTGGACGGCCGTCCGGGAACTGCAGAACATCGCGCGTCGGCTTGGCGGGGGCGTCGCTCAGCCGCGTGACGAGGTCGCCGTGCGGCCGGTGCTTCCGCCGGGTCTGTCGCGCTAACCCGGCGACGCCGGCTTCCCGTACAACCAGGAGGCTGCGCCAAATGCCGGCGGCGTCGAACCCGCCGCGCCTGCCGCACCTTCGGCTTCGCCGCCATGGCTGGATGAGGCCGCCACCCGCGAGCGCCCGCGTGGCGACGCGCCGGCGGAACCGGAGCCGGCCGAGGCCGCGCCGGCCAAGCCAAAGCGCAATTTGTTGTTTTCCTCGACGTCGCGGAAAGAGCGCGAACGGGCGCAGGCGCGGACCAGCGAGCCGCTGCCGCCGGATCTGCTGTCGGCGGACCTTCGTCCCGACCCGTCGGCCGCGCCGCCGCCGCCACTGCCGGCCGAAGCGCCGCCGCCATCGTTCGACGATGCCTGGCCGAAATCGGATCGTTCGAAGCCCGGCGAAGCTCCGCCGCCACGGCGGGCTCCGCCCCCACGCTCGCCCTCGACCTTCACCGAGTCCAACGGTGCCCCCGCTCGAACTGGCGAACAGCCGGCGGTGACGGTGCTAAAGTCGGGCGTCGTCGACGGCATGGCCTATTCGCTCTATTCGGATGGATCGATCGAGGCCCAGATGCCCGAGGGCATGATGCGCTTTGCGTCCATCGACGAGCTGCGCTCGCACCTCGATCAGCGGCCCTGACGCGAACAATACTTGCCGCGCCACCCGGTTTGAAAATAAAGCGCCGTTGTTCTTGTCAGATTCCCGGTAATTCGTTCATATTCATCAAGTCGTATGAGATTCTGCCTGCGTATAGCCGCGGCCGGATACTTTCAGCACACGGCCCCCGCGCATTCGCGATCCGGAATCGCGTTCGCGGTTCCCAGGAAGGTTGAGCCATGACCGATTCCGCCGGCAAAACGCCCGTCGAACTGACCGCCAGTATCGTATCGGCCTATCTCAGCAACAATCCGACGCAGGCGTCCGAAATCCCGAACCTGATCAGCCAGGTGCATGCCGCGCTGCTGCGGGTCTCGACCGGCCGGGCCGACACGCCGCTGGAGCCGGCCAAGCCGGCGGTGTCGATCAAGAAATCGATGACGCCCGAATATCTGATCTGTCTCGAGGATGGCAAGCGCTTCAAGTCGCTGAAGCGCCATCTGCGCACGCAGTACAGCATGACGCCGGAACAGTACCGCGACAAATGGGGCCTTCCGCCCGACTATCCGATGGTGGCGCCGAACTATGCGGTCGCCCGTTCGCAGCTCGCCAAGAAGATGGGCCTCGGCCAGCAGGCGCGAAAGCGGAAATAGCAGCTGTCATTGCGAGCCAACGGGTCGCGCGAATGCGCGCCCGATGACAGGCTCCGCGAAGCAATCCATCCCTCCGCCCGGGGACAGGTGGATTGCTTCGTCGCTTCGCTTCTCGCAATGACGATGCCTAGTCTACGAAGCCGCGGCGAGCGCCTCGCGCGCATCGGAGCGGATGCGCTCGACCATGGAGCGCAAGCCATTGGAGCGCTGCGGCGTCAGATGCTCGCGAAACCCGAATTCGTCGAACACCGCGATCGCGTCCGTCGACAGGATTTGCTGCGGCGTCTGGCCGGAATACAGCGTCAGCAGGATCGCGATCAGGCCGCGCACGATGTGGGCATCGCTGTCGCCGAGATAGTTCAATCGCGGTTCGTCGTTGCCGCTGCGGTCGAGCTGCTTCGAGAGCCAGACCTGGCTGGCGCAACCATTGACCTTGTTGGCCGCGGAATGTTCCGCCTCCGGCATCGGCGACAGCGTGCGGCCGAGTTCGATGACATACCGATAGCGGTCGTCCCACTCCTCCAGCAGCTCAAAATTTTCCCTGATCTCGTCAATCGTCGTCATCGTGGCCCGCGTTTTATTCTTCACCCGTTATATAGGATGCGGGCGGTGCGAAAGCGACGAAAATGGAACCGGTTCCAGGCCTATTTTGCAGCCATTATTCCGGTCAACGCGCAGACGTGCCGCGCCATTCGGTGGCGAGATCGTCTTGCGTCAGCGTATCGCGGGGGGCTGCTTCCGCCAGCGTTGCTTCGGCATCGCCGGAGCCGCCGATCGAACCGGTGTGATCGGGCGTCTTCTTGTCAGGCTTGTCGGTGATGATCTGATAGAGCTTGCGCGCACCATCCTGCGCGCGCTGGCCGATCACGGTCGCGGCCTGGCCGCCGACCTCGCAGGCTGCCGGCTGGCGCTTGCAGAACTGGCCCATGTCGGAAACGGCCGCGGTCGCGGCCGATACCGCTTCGGACGCGCCGATCTGCGGCAGCTTGTCCGATTCAGGCGTCTTTTCTCTGGGCAACAGCACGAGCACCAGCCCGAGCCAGAATACCATGCGAAGCAGGAAAAACATCTCGCGACCCCGGTCGTCTCTTTTGATTTGCGGTTCTAGCCCGCAGCTTTGCTCCTGATTATCAGCCGTCGATAAATCGCAAGTGTTTGCATTGAGCTAAACTCGACGAAAATTCGCTGAAATTTCGAATGATTCGATTCGGCGTAAATATTCGATTGATGCCCGGCAAACAGCAAAAAACGGCAAAGAACGGCCGACATCGGCGCGTCCACCCTTTCGAAACCATAGATCGATCGTCCCGGAAACCTATCGTTCACCATTCGCGTCGAATGAGCGCCGTGGAACGCCTTAAAGCCCCGCGAATGCGCGGTGTTCGCGGGGCGGCCGCAATGCCTTAGCGTTCGCTTAAGTTCGCTCTGACACGGTGGGCCAAAGATAAAGGGGGCGTTCCGGCGCGTCAGCAAAGTAAACCTGCCAGACGAACAAGCCGAAGCGCAAAAGCCGTGAGTGTTTTGAGTATCATCCGCGATTGTCTCGATGCGCTGCTGCATCCGTCAGCACGATATGACGCGCTGACGCGCGCGCGCCATCGCGCCTTCATGGCGCCGCGGCTGCTCGGCAGCCTGGCTGCCTTCGCGGCGTTTCCGGTCTATCTGGCGATGCGCGGTGCGCCCACCGCACTCGAGGTCGCGGCCTTCGCCTGGCTGATCGCGCCGATCCTGTTGTCGTGGTTCCTGTCGCGCACCGGCCGTTACGACGGCGCGCATATCCTGTCGTCGCTGGCGCTGGCGGGTTTCATCATGATGGTCGCGGCGGCGACCGGCGGCATCGGATCCTTTGTCGCAGTCTGGCTGATCGTCATTCCGCTTGAGGCGGCGCTCTCGGCCTCGCGTCGTGTGGTTGCATTTGCCTTTGCGCTGGCGATGTCGTGCGCGGCGCTTTTGATCGTGCTCGGACATTTTCACATGCTGCCGGCGCCGGGTTTGACTCCGGAGCTGCACAGCGCGCTGGTCGGGTTCGGCGTCGTATCGGCGGTCTTCTATGCGGCCGGGCTTGCGTTCGGCGCGGAGTCGCTGGCGCGCACCACCGTGTCGCTGCTCTATGTCGAGGAAGACCGCTACCGCCTGCTGGCGCTGAACATGAGCGACGTGATTTCACGCCACAGCCGCAACGGCGCAGTGCAGTTCATTTCGCCCGCGGCCGAAGCCATGCTGGGCACATCAGTGACGCGGCTCGCCGGTCACGGCTTGTTCGACCGCGTCCATGTGGCCGATCGTCCGGCCTATCTCACGGCGCTGTCGGATGCCGCGCGTGGCGGCGAGGCGCGCAGCGTCGAGTTCCGCCTGCGGCGCGATGCCGTCCGCGGCCAGAGCCAGTCCGCTGATTTCATCTGGGTCGAGATGCGCTGTCGGCCGCTCGATCAGGCTTCACCCGAGGCCGAGGTCGTCGCCGTGATGCGCGACGTCACCGACCGCAAGGTGCAGGAACAGGCGCTGGAGACGGCGCGCACCGCCGCCGAGCAGGCCGATGCGTCCAAGACGCGCTTCCTGGCCACCATGAGCCATGAACTGCGCACGCCGCTCAACGCCATCATCGGGTTCTCCGAGATGATCGTTCAGGAAGATGTGCTGATGATCGATGCGGCGCGCCGCAAGGAATACGCGCAGCTGATCAACGATTCCGGCCAGCATCTGCTGTCGGTCGTCAACGGCATCCTCGACATGTCCAAGATGGAAACCGGCAATTTCGAGATTACGCCGGAGCCGTTCGCGCCGCGCTCCGCACTGCTCAATTGCTGCAATTTGCTGGCGCTCAAGGCGCGTGAAAACGGCGTCGATCTCGCCACCCGTGCGCCGGAAGATCTGCCCGTGATGACCGGCGATCCGCGCGCGTTCAAGCAGATCGTGCTGAATCTCGTCGCCAACGCCATCAAATTCACCGAGCGCGGCGGCAGTGTCACGGTCTCGGCCGCGGTCGAGGGATCGCGCCTGCTGCTTCGCGTCACCGATACCGGGGTCGGCATCGCGCCCGACGATCTCAAGCGGATCGGCGATCCGTTCTTCCAGGCCGGCAAGACCTACCAGCGCAAGCACGAAGGCACCGGCCTCGGGCTGTCGATCGTGAAAGGCCTGGTCGGATTGCACCATGGCGAGTTCAACGTGCAGAGCAAGGTCGGCGAGGGAACCACGGTGACCGTGGCGCTGCCGCTTTCGTTCACGCCGCCGTCGGCAGAAGCGCCGTCAAGTCAAGGTCCTGCAAGTAATGTCGCGACGCTGAAGCCGGCGCTGCGATCGGGACTCCAAGAGCAAGCCCATCAGGTGAAGAAAAGTGCCTAAACGGACAATCGAAGACGACGAGATGCCGCGCCGCCGGCGTGGCGCGAAGGCCGTTGCAGTCGAAGCGGATGAGGAGCGCGGATTGGCGACGCGCATCCTGTTGCACAGTCCGAAAGACATGCTGGCCGGCGCGCTGGCCGTTGCCGCGATCGGCGCCATCCTCACCAACGCGCTGTTCCTGCAGGCCGGCCGTCATCCGTCGCCGATGTTCGGTTCGGTCGTGACGCTGCCAGCGCCGGTGGTCGCGAATCCATTGCCGCGTCCGCGTCCGGTTGAATTGGCCGTGCGTCCCGCCGAGCCCGCGCCGCCGGAAGCAAAGCCGGTTGAGGCGAAGACCGCCGATCCCAGAACCGTTGAACCCAAGACTACTGACCCAATGACCAATCTGGTGGTCAAGTCGACCAGCCCGCCCACAGCCGCCTCCAGCGTTGCAACGCCGGCGGCCAAGCCGCCCAGCCTGGCTGCCGCTGCACCGTCGCACGTGGTGCGGCCGCCGGCGCCGATCCCGGCTTCTTCGCAATCCACCGGCGCGCGTCGCGTCGCGTCGGTGCAGCGCGCGCTCACCGAATATGGCTACGGCCAGTTGAAGCCGACCGGCGCCGTCGGCGCCGACACCCAGGCCGCGATCACGAAATTCGAGCGCGACCGCAAGCTGCCGGTGACCGGACAGATGTCCGACCGTCTGGTGCGCGAACTCACCGCAATGACCGGCCGTCCGATCGAGTAGGGCGGAGCAAGGCAGCATCGAGACATCCCTATACGTTCTCCGTGCGAACCAAACCCGCCACAGCGCCGGCGACATCGCCGGCATGGGTCGCGATCATGAAATGGGCGGCTCCGGCAATGCTCTGGAGCGAAGCGCCCTTGATGGCGCTGGCGAGCAATTCATTGGCGCGCTGCATGGCCGGGTGGCTTGCGCCGCCGCGCAGGACCAGGGTCGGGACGGCGAGCGCTGCAAGCGTCGCCCGGGACAACGCAAAGCCGAATGCGCTGGCCCAATCCAGAATGTTCACTGGCGTCGTTTCCATCGCGTAGGCTTTCACGCGCGGCGGCCAGGAAGCATAGGTGCCGGCGCCGCCGTAAAAATCGATCATCGCTGCGATCGCTTCCCTGTTGCCGCTCTCAAAATCCGCGAAATATCTGCCGGTCATCTCGCGGAAGGCTTGGTAGGAGCGATCCTCGCCGCTTTCCCGCAGCAGTTCCATCGCCGGCGCCTCCACGATGGTCAGGCTTGCGAGCGTCGCCCGGCCGCGCAGCGCCACCACGAGCGCGACCAGGCCGCCAAACGAGTGCCCGACGAGATGGACCGGGCAACCGGCCTTGCGAATGACCGCCTCCAGCATCTCGGCCTCGTGGGAAATGCCGGGATCTTCTGTCGTGCGGCGCTCAGTGGTCTGTCCATAGCCGAGCAGACTCGTGCTGATGCAGCGGAATTGTCCGTCCCAGTTCGAGATCACCGACCGCCAGGCGGCGCCGGTGCTGCACGATCCCGGCACCAGCACGATGGTTGGACCAGCCCCGCCGGAATCGTCGTAGTCGATCCGTCCGCCTGCGTGCTCGATCATGCCGGAAATCCCAACCTCGGATGACCGCCGCGACAATGCTCGCGGCGGGTGGACGTCATCAGCACGACGCGGCTTGCGCCACGCGGAGGCCTCTCACGGCCTTGCTTCGAGGATCATGTTGAACGGTGTCTCGGCAGCGCGACGCACGCGCGTAAAACCGCCCTTCAGGATGACTTCGCGAAGCCTTGCTTCGCCGGCCTGCGCGCCAAGCGCCGTGCCGACTTCCTGCGCGAGCGAAGTCGGCACGCAGATCATGGTCGATGCGGCGTAGTACAATCGCCCGACCGGATTGAGGTTCTGCTCGAGATGGTCGCCGGCGATCGGCTCGCAGATCATCCATGTCCCGTCGTCCTTCAGCGATTGGCGGATGTGGGCGGCGGCTCCCGCCGGGTCGCCCATGTCGTGCAGGCAGTCGAAACAGGTCACGAGATCGAAGCCCTTGCCGGGATAGTCCTTGGCAAGGCCGACTTCGAAACGCGTGTTGGCCGAAGCGCCATGGCTTTCGGCATGCGACTTTGCATCCGCGATCGAGCCGGGATGGAAGTCGTAGCCGACGAATTGCGATTTGGGGAAAGCCTTGGCCATCAGCACCGTCGACCAGCCGTGGCCGCAGCCGACATCCGCGACCTTTGCGCCCGCTTCCAGCTTCTTGATCACGTCACCGCCGAGAGCGGGAAGCCACGCCGACACGATGTTGTTCTGATAGCCGGGGCGGAAGAAGCGGGCCACCGCGCAGAACATGCAGCCGGCCTGATTGCCCCAGGCGACCCCGCCGCCGGACTTGAACGCGGTCTGCACCTTCGGCTGGTTCTCCAGCATCGCCGCCATCAGATCGAAGCCGCCCATCAGGTAGACCGGGCTGTCTGGAATCGCGAACACCATCGCCTGCTCGGGCGGCAGCGCGAATTTTGTCGAAGCCGGGTCGTAGGACAAATAATTGGAACTCGCCTGATTGGACAGCCACTCGCGCAGATATCGCGGATCGACCTTCGCGGTGCTGGCGAGTTCGGCTGATGTCATCGGTCCACTGGTGTGCAGCGCCTTGTACAATCCAAGCGCATCGCCCATCCGGACCATGGCGATGCTGGACGCGCCTCCGAGGTCGCCCAACATCTGGCCGATGAATGCGTTGAGCTTGCCTTCATCAATCTGTGTCGCCTGATTTACGCTCGACATGGCTATCTCCACTGTTACGTGATTTGGATCAGACCAGATCCGCCAGCATGCGCGCTGCGCGGGCGGCACCGTCGGCTTCGACGGATTTGAACTTGGCTGGCGCGCGCAATGCGCCAACCATCGCTTCAGCGATCATGTCCGGCGTCGACGTCGCGAACGCCATGCGCGTTCCCCCGCCATAGCGATCGAGACGATGCGCGACGTGGAAGTTCTGTTCGAAGTGGTTCTGCAGCGGAAAATAAAGGAACGGCGTTCCGGCCGCGGTCAATTCCATGCAGGTGGTGAGGCCGCCCTGCACCAGCGCGAGATCGCAGGCGGCGAGATGACGGTCTAGGTCAGGAACGAAGGCGCGCATCTCGACGCCATCAGGCGCGCCGAGCGAGGCCGGATCGATGCGCGGGCCCGCCACCACGATCATGCGCAATTCGGGCAGCCTGGCGCGTGCCATGGGATAACTCTGCAGGATACGCTTGATCAGATGAGCGCCGACGGCGGATCCGCCGACCGTGACGATGCAGACGCGTTCGTCCGGCCGATAACCGAGGCGCGCGCGCAGCTCCGCGCGGCTGCCGAAAGCATTCGGATGTTCGCCGATGATGTAGCCGGCGAAGTCGAAATGCCGCGGCACCCAGTCGCGCATCGCCGGCAGGTCCTTGCCGAACGACATCGGGACGATGTCTTCGGGGCTTCCGACGAAAATGGCGCGGTCGCGCACGCCGGGATGCCGCTCGATGTGCTCGATCATTTCGGCGTTGTAGTCGGCGGTCAGGAATGCCTCATGCGCGCCGCCTGAGGGCATCGGCACATAGCCGACGAAGTCGGTGAACCAGGCGAGGGAGGCTTTCTTCAGCTCCGGATGCTCGTGCCAGTAATGGTCGATGTCCCAGGCCTCGTCGGCGATGACGAGATCGTAATCGCTCTCGTCGACGGCATCCTGGAACGCCATGAAGTTGGCGATCAGTATCTCGTCCATATTGCGGATGGCCTGGAAGCAATGCAGGTCATGCTCGCCCGACTCCATCTCGATATGCCGGGACTCGCTGGCCAGCCGCCGGCTCAACGGATGGACGCGCTCGCCATTCGCCTCCAGCAGGCGCGTCACCGGATCCTGCGCCAGCCAATCGACCTCCAGATCCCCGTGCAGCTTGCGTAGCTCGCGCGCGATGGCGATATCGCGGCGCCCGTGCCCGAGGCCGATCGGCGAGGAAAGATAGAGGACACGTTTTGCTTTCTTGGCCGTCCGGTTCGACCGGCTTGCAGGGGAGGCGATCGCGAGCCTGCGATCGAGGAAATCGACAATCAGGGTGTTGGTCTTGGCGGGAATGCGGCCCAACGGGTTGTGACCGCCGCCGGGAATAGTCACCAGCTCCGCATTCATGACCTCGGCCAACGCTTTTGCGCGCGCATGGAGCTGGATCTGGTCGTTGTCGCCGTGAATCAGCAGCACGGGACATCGGATACTGCGATACATCGTTTCGCTGACATCGAAGTGCGGCGGTATCATCCGGGCGTCGACGGTGTTGACCAACACCGGGCCGGTCGTCTCGCCCGCCCACGCGACGCCATCCTCGATCTGCTTGGTCGAGTGCGGCTCGGTATGGATGTTGCGAATGAAGTGTTCGGCGAAGTCGGGATAGTCCGCCAGCCAGTGCTCGCGGTTGAATTTATTCCAGCTGTCGAACCGCTCCTGTTTGGCATCGAAATGCTTGTTCGCCAGATAGGGGTAGTTGGCGGGTCCGATGCTCGATACCGTCCCGACCAGGATCGCGGCCCTCACACGATCAGGGTGATGCGCGGCCAGCACGCTGGCGAGCATGCCGCCAAAGGATAGGCCAACGAGGATGGCCTTTCCCGCGCCGGTGGCGTCCATGACGGCCAGCAGATCCGCCACGTAATTGTCCAGCGAGTAGCTCTTCACACCCTCAGGCCGGTCCGACTTGCCGTTGCCGCGACCGTCATAGCTGATGCAGCGGAAGCGTTCGCTGAAATACGGCAACTGTGCCTTGTAGAGGCGCGAATGGACGATGCACCAGGGTGGCACGAACAGCATGGTCTCCGGGCCATTGCCATAGATCTCGTAATAGATCCTGACGCCGTCGCGATCGATAAAACCGGTTTCGTCGGGCAACTTTGCACGCATCACATCACCTCATCGATTGGCCGCCCCTTCGACGCTGCGAACGAGATCGCCGACCCGCCGCAAGGACTGGCGTATCGGCGAACCTTTCTTCTCAAAGCCAAGCAGATAGAGACTCTCGGCGCCGATGAACGCGTTGGCGGCGAAGGCTCCGACTTCCTCTGGAGTCAGCGGGCCGAGGCCGCCGAGTTCACGTTCCGCCTTGCGCGCCGCGCCGACGATGAGATCGACCCATCCCATGATCGCGGTGCGGATGACTTGCGCGACCGCCGGGTCGGACCAACTCGCAGCGATCAATTCCTGCAGGACGCGCACGTAGCCGGAGGCGATGTCGTCGTCGAGATAATCGCAGGCGCGGTCCCATTGCTCCGACAGTTTGAGAGTGGGATCGCCGAACATGGCGTTCTGGCGGTCCAAAAGCTGAGCGTTCAAATATTCGAACAGCGCCAGCACCATCCCTTGCTTGGAACCGAAATGATAATGGATCTGGCTCAACGGCACGCCGGCCGCCGCGGCGACGTCGCGGGTCGACAGGCCAGCATAGCCGTTCTGGCGCAATACTTTCTTGGCGGCCTCGAGCAGCGTGGTGCTGGTTTCGGCCTTCTTCTCGATTTTCTTGGCCGCCATGCGCGCCACGATGAAATCTCCTTGGTGCGATCGAGAATTATCTTAATTCGGTCGACCGACCGAGTCAATAATTACGTCCCGCGGCTCACGGTTTTGTGCGGCGGGCTAACGGCATCAGCCCGCGTGGGCGCGGGATTGCGCTTGGCCATGGCCTCTGGCGCCGGCCTGGACGCTGGCCTATCGTCCAATCCATGCGATTAAAATCATCGATCTGGGTGGCGGCCTATCTGCGCCGTTGTCAAACCGAAGGCATCTTCGGCGCCGTGCGCCGGCGGGGCGCGGAAGAGGCAGGTGCGGTGTTCGTCAAGGTGGCGCACCTCGACGGCAACGCCACGCTGTACGGGCCGGCGCCGCAAACCGTCTATGACGAGAGCCGGCCGACCGAGCGCCTGTTCGTGCCGACGTCGGCGCAGCCGGTGCCCGAGCAATCGGTGGAAGAGCGCCTTGCCAAGGAAATCAAGTTCGATCCCGACACCTGGATCGTCGAGACCGAGGACCGGGCGGGGCGGCATTTTCTCGATCTGGCGAAGGCCTGAGACCTGCCCGTTCTACTGTGCATGGGGTTCGAGATTTTGCGTCAGGGGCCAGCGGAAGATCGCTGTGCCGTCGCCTAGCGCTTCGAACCGTCGGTGCCGGTGCGCACGATGGACCCGCTTCCGGGCTGCACTGCGGGCCGCGTTTGCGATGGGGCGGAGCGGGCGCGATTGCGTTCGTCGTCGTACAGCGAGGCGCGATATTTGGCGCGGGTCACCGCCATGGTCGAGCCGCGCCAGGCCGCCAGGATCACCAGTGCGGACCGTTCGGTCAGCCGGTCGTAGAGCCGCGACAGCCGGTAGACATGGTTTACCGAGGAGCCGAATTCCGGATTGAGGAACATCAATATCCGCTGGAACGCGGCGCTTGGCATGTCGAGCGCGCGCGCCGCGCAGGCCAGCGGCTCGCCGCCGGGGTCCGTCACCACTTGGGTCGCGATCCGCGCCGGCAGGATCAGCGCCTCGCCGATCTCGAGCGCGAAACTGTCGGCGTCTTCTGCAAAGGCCGCCATCTCCAGCGTCTCGATCGCGCGTTTGGCGCGGGCGGCCGGAATCCGCGCCGAGGCCTTCAGCGGCGTCTCGTTGAGATTGTGCAGGATCAGCGCGCGCTCGCTGGCACTGGCGGCAAAGAACATGTCGCTGATTTCGGCGGCATCGTTGGGCCGCATCGCCAGGCTGGAGGCCATCCGCAATTCCGCTTCGGTCGGCGCCCGCGGCGGCGCCGCTGCGGACGGGGCTGCGACCGAAGGCGCGAGCGGCACCTTCTGGCCGGGATGGGCGCGCTGCAATCCGAGCTTGCTCATGATCTCAAGGGGTGTCGCGGGATAGACGGCAAGCCTGGCGCGGACAGCTGCGCGGGTGGCGTCGTCGACCTGGTCGATCAGGCGCGAGGTCAATTCGACGAACTGGCGTTCCTCATCGGCGGAATGCGCGCTGGCTTGCACATACAGGTCGGTCAGCACGCGCAGCAAAGTGGGGCGGATATCGACGCCCTCGCGGCGCGAGAGCGTCATCAGCCCATCGAAGCCCGGAAATAATGGTGCTGCGGTCATGTCAGATATACGCGACTTGGAAATTCCCTCCCTGAAGCCTAACGCGGGGCGCTTTAAGAGCTGGTTAAGGAAAACAAACGTTGAAAAAATGCCTGACTTTTGCGGGTATCGCAGAAACCACAGCGGCCCGACCCCGTAGCCGGCCCCGGCTGCGAATTAAGATGCCGTTAACCACGTTCTGCTCTGAATGATCGCGTGTCGCCGGCCAAATCATGGGGCGCTGCGCGGCAACCAGAGAGAATGGAACATGGGCACCATCATTGAATTTCCGGCGGATGCAGCTTCGCGGCGGCCGGCCCTGGATGGCGCTTCACGCGATGGCATGGGAACCGTCCTGATCCTTCCCGTTGTCCGGATCGAACGTCCAACCGACGAGAGCGGCGGGCGCGGACCGGAAGAAGGCACAGCCCCCGGTCGCCGTCGCCGTCGGCGCCCCTGACAACGGAATTTTGAAATGCCGGAGATGTGCCATCCGATCCGGACCGCCGGGCTTCGGTCACTCCCGGCTCTTATACTTGTCCTGGTTGGCGCGGCCCTGGGCGGCTGCAGTGGCGGCGATTTCGGCCGCACCCGCGGCGATTTCCGCAACGACGACATGCATCGCTGGCTCGGCGCCGAAGCGACCGGCAGCGTCGGGCTCAAGGCCTCGGCGTTCCAGCTCAGCGAAAACGAACGCCAGCTGCGCGATCTCGCTTACCCCCTGATCGAGCCGCCGCTCTCGCGCCCCGCCTGGAAGAGCGTGTTCGGCGATTACCAGCCGCTGCCGTCGCCATGGCGGCAGAAGGTCGTGTTCGATCGCACCACCTATGGCCGCGCCTTGATCGACGAACCGCACCGCTCGCATACCTCGCGCTACCAGCAATTGATCGAGGACGTGCGCAACGACATCACGCGGTTCGAGCCGTTCTTTGCCTCCGCCATTCGCGTCATCGAGCTCGACCGCAAGCGCAACGCCAGCCTCAAACTGGTGTCGGAGCTGTCGCCGCGCGAACAGGCCGACGCGATCGCCCGCATGGAAGAGAACACGCTGATCGTGCAATGGGTGCAGCAGTGCCTGGAGCGGCGGATCTCCTCCTATCGCTGGGCGCTGGAGCGGCTGGTGATCCAGACGCCCGACGGGATTGCCGCCGATGCCGATCGCCTGATCGGCGAACTCGCGGCCCAAACCGCCAATCCGCCGGTCGCCGCCAACCCGGTGATCGGCCGCGCCGTTACCGTGAAGGGTTAGGCCAGCCGCTTGCGGCCGGCTTTCGAGCGCTGGCCCTGCAATTGCGCGATAAATTTCTGCAGCACCTCCGACGGCGGCCGTGCGGCGCTATAGGCCAGCCCCACCTCGCGCTTCACGTCGACATCGATCTCGCGCACGGCGACATCGGGATTGGCGCGCGCCACCCCCTCCGG
>Ga0193742_1000827_pt1 | contig 19725 bp, 18 predicted proteins | sample L2c1metaG_FD_165511 | JGI IMG/M metagenome (GOLD analysis project Ga0193742, IMG submission 165511) | Soil microbial communities from a riparian zone of the East river system, Colorado, United States - L2c1 | ecosystem: Environmental > Terrestrial > Soil > Riparian zone | place: USA: East River... | reverse complement strand
AGACGCTGCCCGAGCGACAACGGAAGTCAGCCCCTTCCGTCCTCGGGTAATTATGGTTTTCATATGCAGCCTCCAAGAATTTCAAGACGGGCCTGAGCCCCCGGGAAAAGCGACATTCACAGTACTCAGGCGATGGGCAGCGCCCGCAACGATAGCCGGGTTTCTAACGTCGCCATAACTAATAGAAAATAAAAAACATAAGGGCCAGTGCAGAGCTAACGGTTAGAGAACAACTCCGCTCTCGTTGCCCGAGCACATCGCTCTCCGGATTCCGCCAAAGTAGTTAGAGTCCAACGATCTGGTTCACAAGAGCGCGAACGCGCGGGAGAGTTGCGTTCGCGACTTTGATGTCTGCGTACTCTAAGTTCGCTGAGAGCCATCTGCCAAGAAGAGGAGGAAATGCATAGCTTGCCAGACCGACTAGCGTCGGTGCACTGGGGAACGGTCGGCTACGCGCTTGGATCGAGTTCTCATCGCTCTATATGAGGCTTGCTGGCGTTCAGCCGGCCGTCTATAACCACGACAGGACGGTGCGGCCATATCCTCGCACTACAAAGGAATGCAGACGCTATTGCGGACGCAACGCTGACGCGATCCTTCATATCGCAACCCAAAATGAACCTAATCCTACCATCCAGTCCTATATCGATTGCGCGGACTACACATCGACCTCGTACAGGGAACTCCAAAGCCCAAACTATAGAAAAGATTGATATGATTGCGACGCCGACAAAAACCATGAGCGACGTCCTTTCAATCTTGATTGGACCCTACCGCAGCGCGCATGAGGCAACGGCATAGCGTACGAACGAAGTAGCCAGTCGTAGGTGTACATAGGATAAAGGTTCCGTGTGCGGAGGTGAGGTCGCCTCCCGAGTGGTCAAGGATCGAGGTGCGTGGAGCACAATGTCGGAGATTGAAGCAAGGCTTGAGGGAGTTGCGAAGGTCGTAAAGTCAGATGAAGATCTGAAGGCGCTAAGAAAGCACCTCACTGAGGTAGTCAGCGGTGAGGCTTTTCGCGGGAGCCGCAGAAGCACCCAGTTTCTATTGCACGTTGTGGACAAAGCAGTTGCTCATCAGATCGACTCGTTGAAGGAACGTACGATCGGAGTGGAGTTGTTTGGCCGTCCCGCCGACTACGACACCGGAGAAGACGCGATTGTAAGGGTCACCGCGAGCGAGGTTAGAAAGAGGCTTCTCCAACACTACGGTCGCTTCGGGGCTGGCTCGGAATTTCGGGTCAGTTTGCCAGCAGGAGGATACACGCCGGAGATCTATCGAGATGAATCGTTCAGGCTCAATGAGATGCGGACGTCACAGCTGTTGAAGACTTTCCATGGGAGATTAAACGAGAGCTTAGCCGAAGTCGAAACGGAATCTGCGACCCAACAGCAACTTCAGCTTCCACATCGGCTGCCATTGACTATAGAAAAACAATCGCCGGTTATCGATAGACGATTTCAATCACTTCTGAGTCTTTTGCTTGTAGTAGCGCTCTTGGTCACCGGAATCTTCTTCTTCTGGTTTGCGAAGACGAAAACCCCCGAGTTCCCATGGTCGCTCCTCATGACCTCCTCTCGTCCGTTGCAGATTATAACGAGCGATCCGAATATCGCCGAAATACAAGGGCTGACGAAGCACCGCATCACTGTCTCGGACTATGCCAATCAAAGATATGGGTGCGAAACCCTAACTGGAGATCTTCTATACGTATGTCAGGGGATACTGAAGGGAGATAAAGCGCCAGCGGTAGACGTTGAGGCCGTTGCGAAGATCGCGGCAATGGCGGTACCCTACGGTTCTGAAGTGAATGTTCATTCAGGACGTTCGTTGCGAATGGCTGACTTGCGCACGGACAACAATTACGTATTTCTGGGCAGCGACAGAACAGATCCATGGACGGATCTCTTTTCGGAACAACTGGACTTCAAGATCGTCTACGACCCCTCGACATTCCAGGACATAGTGGTAAACACAAAACCTCAGTCCGGTGAGCCTACCCTTTACAAACCTACAGCTAAAGGCATGGGAACCGGGCAATCATATGCAATCGTCGCTCTCGTCCGAAATCCCGGTCAACGGGGTCACGTACTTCTACTCGAGGGTGCGAGTGCCGAGGGGACTCTGGCGGCGGCGAATTTGGTCACTGATAGGGGTGTGAAAGCAGTACTTGATAGTTCTTGCAAACGCCAAGGTAGAACACCACAGTACTTTGAAGCTCTATTGCGGGTAAACACGTTGGCTGGTGCTTCGACGCAAGTGGATGTTATAGCGTGTCACGTGATCTGATTCCGTACGGCGACTAGGTGCCAAGATTTTCAAGGTGACAATTCTCCGCCGGTTCAGTCTCCGCCGTCCATAACAAATGACGGCCTGCCAACCGACTGGTATATCCGACTCACTGGGCAAGCCGCGAGTATGCTTCCTTGGAAGCTGGCACAGCATAGACGCTGAGTTGTACCTCCGGTCACCGCCGAAACGACGGTGCTCTAACGGTTGCGCTAGACAACAAGTGCTCTGTTTTATATAGCTTGCCGAGGCGGTAGAAATCTCTTTATCGTTGTGCAATACCCCGATACCCGAATAGCGTGAAACTTGCCTGCGAGATCGCCTGTGAATGGGTGGAGGATGCAACAGAAAATTGAGAAGAGATGTCCGACCGTGTCGTCCGGACTACGCCGACGCAACGCCATCGACAGTTGCCCGCACCTAGGAACAACAGCATCGCTCGTAGATACGGGCAGGGAGTCGCGTCTAGCGATACTCCTACCGCCCTTCAGCCTGATCTACGAGGGGCAGGAACAAGCCTCATAACGAAGGTTCAGGCTCGCACTGAAGGAGCATTTGGATCTCTCTTTTCATTTGGAGGGAGTTCGGTTTTCAAAAGAGACAAAATGCCTTTTAGTGGGATCCGAGCCCAAGCCGGTCGATGATTGAGTTCGTAGTGGAGTTCATATAGGGCTTTCTCAACAGAATAAGCAGTAAGCATCATTCGCGCCGTTTCGTTCATTGTGGAACGACGTTGAAAAAAATAGGAGTCAAGATAGTTTTTCGTGACACCGTGTACCCAGTCCATCAGCCACGATGGACGACGCTGCAGTTCTTGAGCGAAGGCACCGGCAACGTAGTCGAATGAGCGCACCATGCCGGCGACGTCGCGTAGCGGAGATTGTCTGCGTCGCCGTTCTTCTAAAGTTTTTACTGGTTCCCCTTCAAAATCCAGGATTACGAAGTCGAAGTCTGTGCGCAGCACCTGTCCGAGGTGAAAGTCGCCATGAATTCGTATCCACTGTCCCGCCTGATCCGTGTTTAGCGTAACGAGATGGTCGACCAACGTCTCTATCTTCTTTCTCTGTGAAAGTAGTGACGCAGCGTCTTCGACATCTTCTTCTGGAAGCTCAGAAAATTTCTGCCGCATCAGCGAGAGCGTGGTAGCAATCTGCCTGCGTAGACGGGCGGAATCCTCCTCTAATTTCGGCTGAGTTGAAGGTTCCGGCCGGAAATCTTCACCTCGCCCACTCTCTAAAGCGTCGTGCATTTCAGCCGTGCGCTTTCCCAAAAGCCGCGCCGCGTCGAAAGCCCAGTTGTGGTCAACCGCGTTTCGGGAACCCGAACCGTTTGTCAACTCCGTTAACATCCAAGTCCAACCGTCTCCTCGATTACTCACTTGCCCCTGCAGCAACCCCAGCATATAGGTTTCCTGCGGCGTGCTCTCCTCACCCATGGTGGTATATGTAATTGTTCCTGCAAATGGAGGAGTTTGCTGGAAGCCGGCTTCCTCGGTAAGCATGCGGCCGACCTCAACGTCCGGGTTTATGCCCGGTTCTATCCGTCGAAACAACTTAAGAATTAGAGATTCGCCGAAAAGTATCGACGAATTACTTTGTTCCGCAGAGGAGAGGCGGGACGTAAGATGGCTTCCTATATCACTCAGTGTTGCTCCAGGAATCCCTTGCACCTCGCCATAATTTGAGGACAAAGATTCACGATTGCGAATGAGATCGAGAATGGCGGACCTAACGTTATCCAATATCAGACCATCAACCAGTGATCCGGTGTGGCCGTTCCCATCGCTTATCTGATTCACTCTTCCGAGCAACGCACGATCATCTGCATCAATCGGTTCCCATGTTAGCGCGATCGTAGTGGCATACCGATCGGAAGGGCCGTCTGCGTATGCGATGTTAAGGATCAGAAACGCGCTGTTGGGCACCGGAAGCTGCACCCAATCAAGTACCGTGACATTTTGGATTACACGAGTCTTCGATCCGAACCATCGCTGCTTACATAGGTAACCTGGAAGAATAGATTCTTGGAGAAGTTCGAGCCCTGGTCCGGTGAGAACCTCAGCGAGGTTATTTGCCGGTATCACGATTTCTTTGGGGGATGAGATTGGAGATGAGATTATCCTGGTCGGTTCCTGCAACTCAAGCCACAAGAATGCGTATGGTCCCAAGCTAAGGACATAAGGGTCTTTTTTTATTGTAGGAAATCCAACGTACCCCAGCATCTCCACTGGGGTCATATCTTCCCAGCGGTTTAGGTCCAGGCTCACAGGCTGCGCAAAACGAGACAGATTGGCCACGCATAAGACACATTCGCCTTGATATTCACGAATATATGCCAAGACCTTGCGATTGTCCGGCTTAAGAAACTCCAAGCTTCCCCGGCCAAAGACCTGAAACAGTTTTCTTAGCGCAATCATGTTGCGCGTCCAGTTTAATAGGCTCGATGTATCTCCTTCCTGCGCTTCGACATTAATGGTCTGGTATCCCCATATTGGGTCCATGATGACAGGAGAGTAGAGTTTTGCTGGAATTGCCTTGGAAAAACCAGCATTTCTATCGCTGTTCCATTGCATGGGGGTACGGACACCATTTCTATCACCAAGATAGATGTTGTCCCCCATCCCGATCTCATCGCCGTAGTAGAGAATAGGAGTTCCTGGGAAGGAAAAAAGCAGGGAATTGAGTAACTCAATGCGGCGTCGGCTATTGTCAACAAGAGGTGCGAGTCTGCGTCTAATGCCGACGTTGATACGCATGCGTGGATCGGCTGAATAAGCGAAGTACATGTAGTCGCGCTCTTCATTGGTGACCATCTCGAGCGTCAACTCGTCATGGTTGCGCAGAAATAAACCCCACTGACAATTCTCGGGAATATCAGGAGTTTGTCCCATGATTTCCGTGATTGGAAGTCGATCTTCCTGTCGGAGCGCCATATAGATTCTCGGCATGAGTGGGAAATGGAATGCCATATGGCACTCGTCTCCATCACCAAAGTACGGTCGCACATCCGCCGGCCACATATTGGCCTCTGCTAGCACTAAGCGGTTTGCATACTCCGCGTCAATCGCCGCACGAATCTGTCGGATCACCGCGTGCGTCTCAGGGAGGTTCTCACAACTCGTACCGTCCCGCTCGACAAGATACGGAATCGCATCTAGCCGCAAACCATCCACTCCCAGGTCAAGCCAAAAGCGCATTGCTTGCAGAACTTCCTCGATAACACGAGGATTGTCGAAGTTTAAATCCGGTTGATGAGAGAAGAAGCGATGCCAGTAGTAGGCGCCAGCTTCCTCATCCCATGTCCAATTGCTCTTTTCGGTATCGGTGAAGATTATGCGCACGCCGCTAAAACGTTTGTCGGTATCACTCCAGACGTACGTCTCTCGCTCTATTGAACCAGGTGCTGCCCTGCGCGCCGTCTGAAACCACGGATGTTGATCGCTAGTATGGTTGATAACCAACTCGATCATGACCTGTAGATCTCGCTGGTGAGCGGCGGCAAGGAATGCCTTGAAATCACCGAGCGTCCCGTAGGCAGGATTGACTTCGACGTAATTCGCGATGTCATAGCCGTCGTCTCTGAGAGGAGAAGGGAAGAATGGGAGCAGCCAAATGCAAGTGACCCCCAAATCTCTTAGATAGTCCAATTTGCCCATCAGGCCTGGAAAGTCGCCGATTCCATCTCCGTTGGAGTCAGCGAAGGCCTTTACGTGCAATTCATAAATCACTGCGTCCTTAAACCACAACGGATCTGCAGCACTTCCGTATTTTTTTGTTGTCACGCGAGTTCCTCTTGATCCTTCAAGCCTCGGAAAGGAACATGGAAGACGTGGGCTGGTAAATGGTTGGGATCTAAAAAAATGTAGTTCCGGGATCCCGTCCAAACGTAGGTCTGCCCTCCGAGCAAATCTCGACACTCAAAAGACTGTTCCGACATTAAGCCAAGAATCGACAAATCAAGTTCGCACCAGCCGCTTTGCACATTGTCCGTGTCCAGACTTACGACGACTAAAATCAGGTCTTTGCCAGCCCGCTTGCTGTAACAGATAAGCATCGGATTGTCAGTCTGATGGAAATGTAGCGTGTTGTCTTGTTGCAAGCAGGGATGTTGATGGCGTGCTTTATTGAGCGTTTTTATTAGAGGCATGAGGGAGTCCGAGCGGCTTCGATCCCACTGGCGGATTTGGTATTTCTCGCTGTCAGCATACTCTTCACCACCTTCTCGAAAGGGGCGCCCCTCCATTAGTTCATAGGCTGGGCCATAGATGCCGTAATTCGCCGCCAAAGTGGCAGCCAGTACCGCCCGTTGGATAAAAGAAGCTCGTCTTCCTTTTTGCAGTAAAACGGGAAGGATATCCGGAGTATTAGGCCAAAAATTTGGACGAAAGAATCTGCGTACGGGATCCGAATTGATCTCTGTGAGATATTCCGTGATTTCTTCCTTAGTGTTCCGCCAACTAAAATACGTATAACTCTGCGTAAAACCGCGCTTTGCCAGACCATACATCAGATGGGGCCGAGTGAACGCTTCGGAGAGGAAGAGGACATCGGGGTGAGACCGCTGGATCTTGCTGATGCACCATTCCCAAAATGGCAGTGCTTTAGTGTGCGGGTTATCGACTCTAAAGATCTTGACACCGCGCTTGATCCAGAAGAGGAAGACGTTCGAGAGCTCCTCCCAAAGGTTTCGCCAGTCGTTCGACTCGAAGTTGAGGGGGTAAATATCTTGATATTTCTTTGGAGGATTCTCGGCGTATTGAATGGAACCATCGGGACGAATCAGAAACCAGTCGGGATGAGACTTCACCCATGGATGATCAGGGGAGCACTGAAAAGCGATGTCTAACGCCACTTCTATGCCGCAGAGCTTTGCTGTTCGAAGTAAACCAGCAAAGTCAATAAAGCCACCAAGCTCTGGGGCGATGGCCGTGTGTCCACCTTGGTGATTGCCGATTGCCCAAGGGCTTCCCACCGCACCGACCTCCGCGATCACGCTATTGTTTTTTCCCTTACGGTAAGCTTTTCCGATAGGGTGAATAGGCGGAAAGTAGATAACGTCAAAGCCCGCATCAGCCAACTCTGGAAACATTTTCGCTGCGTCCGCCAACGTTCCGTGTTCCCCGTCAGCCCCAAGCGAGCGAGGAAAAAACTCGTACCACGTTGAGAATCGCGCCCTCTGACGATCGACTCGGACGTAGAAATCGGGGCTCTGGGTAGCGAAGCGCAAATCAGGATGTCTGGCCACCACTTCTCTCAGTTCCTTCGTGACCGGATTGTCGTAGTGACTCCGCTTTCGTTCAGCAAGCTGTTTGAAGGAGCGGGCGAACTCCTGCAAGCGATACGAGTCCGGTCCACCCGTCTCTATGGAAATTCTGTAGAGCATCTCAGCACCGCTAAGCAGCGCTAAAGGTATTTCCTTCTTCACCTCGCCAAAAGTGGCAAGCACACTGTTGTCAATGTGGAGACTAGCGTCGGCTTGAACGGTAAGCCGTTTTGCAAAGTCATCGGCCCAGGTATCGAAATGGTCTATCCATCCTTCAACCCGAAATTGCCACAATCCAATTTCATCAACAACGAACCTGCCGTGGCATAGGTCATTTCCTAGGAAATCCATCTTAATATTTCGCCACTGGATCTCATCTTCACGTTTGTAAAGCACACGCGCTGCAACATGGTCATGACCATCTCCATAGACCGCGGCTGTCACTGTCACGATATCCCCAAGAATGTGCTTGACGGGAAATCGACCACCATCGACCTTCGGCTCTACGTCCTCAATGACAACTCGTCTTCTACCTTCTGTCGGCATTACCGCGTGAACTCTATCATCCATAGATTCAACCCACTATTGGATGCAGATGCTTAGCGGAGGTGTAGCGTTTGTTGTGGTTGCAAAAAAAAATGACTAACTCAGATACCCATGTCCGGGTTGCCTCAGCGAAGACTCGATTGAGTCTTCGACCTCCCTCCGGGAAGAAAAGAGGTACATCAAGGGTTACAGCTCCGGCCTTTGGAATTGTGGCGGGACGACGGGGCTCGAAGCCGCGACCTCTGCCGTGACAGTAAATCAGAAACACGTAACTGTAAGAAATCAGTGGCTCCTTGAGCGCCTGAGGAACCACTCGGGAACCTTCAGTTCTGAAGTTCCGAAAACCCAGTTTTCAAGGAGAAACACTTTCGCAGACGGCTCGAATGCCGAAAAGCTATCCCGCTGTTTAGCGCGCGACAAGGATCTTTAAGCCTGGTCGCTTTATGTCTCTCGTCGGCTAAGGCGGATTCTAGGCTTTCATAAGCCAATGAGATTTTTAGTGTTGCGGTGTCCCAGGGCAGCATTACGCTGGCACCCGGTGCAATGGAATGCTGCCCTCTAGTGTGCGAAGTATCATTCACACTGGAGGCGTGCGGTGCCGCGGTTGCGGTTCGGCCAGGACGATGTACGGTTCGAACTCAGGGGGTAAGGTGCGGTTAGCCGACTATCCTGGCATGATCGGTAAAGGCTGCGCCGATTTGCGTGATCTACCCCCTAAGAGGAACCTGAATCGGGATCATTCGGAAAATTGGCCTGTCACAGCTTCGGATCTCGAAGTCGATCCGTGCCAGCGATATGATTCAGAAGGTAGGACGGGCGGCGACCAATTTGAGACGTCGGCCGTAGCAGATCAGCAGATGAACTGGTGGTCACTGATACGGACCGATACAAAAACCGCGGCGTTCGCCCCTGATCGAGCACAAGGAGCACACGAACATGAAGCCAAAGAACACGATCTGCCTCTGGTTCGACAAGGACGCGCATGAGGCGGCGCGCTTCTACTCCGTCACCTTTCCGGATAGTAAAGTAATCAATGTTCACGAGGCTCCCGGTGACTATCCGGGCGGCAAGAAGGGCGATGTGCTGACGGTGGAGTTCACCGTCCTGGGCATTCCCTGTCTCGGTCTCAACGGGGGCCCGGCGTTCAGGCATACCGAGGCCTTTTCCTTCCAGATCGCGACGGAGAATCAGGAAGAGACGGACCGATACTGGAACGCGATCGTCGGCAATGGCGGCACGGAAAGTCAGTGCGGTTGGTGCAAGGACCGCTGGGGCCTCTCCTGGCAGATCACCCCGCGCGCGCTAACCGATGCGCTTGCGGCTGGTGGCGGTGAGGCTAAGCGTGCCTTCGAGGCGATGATGACGATGAAGAAGATCGACATCGCCGCCATCGAGGCAGCGCGGCGAGGCTAACGTGAACCCGCATATCACGCACCACCCAGAAACAGGGTCCAATCATCCCCTGCGGATTGCGCCTAGTAGGTCTGATTACCTTCCATGATCCGTCGGTGCGGATCGCACGAGAACGCCCTGTATCGCTCCCAATGTCTGGATTTGCCGACAATCCTTTGTGGCTTACGAGGGATGGCGTTACAGCAAGCCTACGCTTAACACAGCGCTTGTTCCCACGGACGCTGAGTTAGGCGGCGATTTCTCACAGAGCTTCTACAAGCAACAGATCTACAACCCCTTCTCCACGCAGTGCGTCGGCAGCTCCTGCGCGGTGCAGCCGTTCCGTTGCGACACCGCGGGAAACGCTATTCCTCTTTCGTCCAATGGCACGCAGCCGGCGGGTACGCTCTGCAACAAGTTGCCGTCCGGAGTGATCAGCTCCCAGATGCAGAAGTACATGAACGCTTACTATCAGCGGCCGAATTCGACCAGCGGCCCTGGCAACAGCTTCAACTTCATTGAGCAGCGACCGCAGATCGACAATAACAACAGTTGGCAGCTCCGTCTCGATCATCACTTCAGCGACCGCGATTTCGGCTTCTTCCGCATCAGCCAGATGTGGGTCGATGACACGCAGCCAGTCACCGCAACCGTTGAGTCCGCCGTTAGCAGCTATCACGTCTACAACATCGGCGGAGGCTTTACCCACGCCTTTACCGACCGCCTTATCCTCGATGTTCGCGGCGGCGTCATGTTGAAGCCGTATGTCTTCAGCCAGAGTGCGGCTCCCGACGGATTCGCCTCTGCAACCTCCTCGGCGGGAAATCAGGGAACCTCGTTTCGTCGAAACCCTGTCATCAGCGGTGGCGTCGACCTCAGCTGGCTGAAGGGCAAACACAACCTCAAGGGCGGCGCTTCCTATGTGTACCAGAGCCGCTTCCAGTCCAACCTGCAGCAGCTCTTCGGATTCTCGGACTCGATTACCAGCAACAAGAACGCAGCGAACACCGGGAACTCTGCTGCCAGCTCCCTGCTTGGTTTCCCTGCAAGTTTCAGCGCCGAGACTCCGCAGTATGGTGCCGTCGCCTTTCATCTGGCCACGATCTCCGGCTACATTCAGGACGAGTGGAAGATCACCCCGACCTTCACCGCCAATATTGGAATCCGTTACGACTACGGAACTCCGGTGATTATCGACAATCAAAGGCTCGCCAATCAAATCGACTTCTTTCATCAGCAGTATCTGATCGGTGCCTCCAATGTGCCTGCATGCGCTACCACCGGAGCCTTCGTCAATCCATGCATTCCTGGCGGACTCGCCAGTGTGCCTTTCGGCGACCACATCGTCTTTCGCGGCAATACCAAGGAGGCGATGCAGAGTCTGATGGACAATGTCGGACCCCGCATCGGTTTTGCATGGCAGTTCCGTCCGAACTCGGTCTTACGCGGAGGATACGGCATGATGTATGACACGATCTCCGGCCGCAGCCAATATGCACAGAACAACATCGAGGGCGCAGTCTGGCCTTATACCAAGGGCATTACTAATCAGACGACCAATGTCCAGGTCAACAATATCTGGCCTGGCGCGTCGTCAAATCCTCTCGTCCCGATCACGTCTCTGGCGGGCAACTCCCCGAATCCGGTCGTGGCGTCTTCTCCCTGGCTGGCGGCGAGCTTTGTCAATGCGCCGAACTATAATGACGCACGTTCGCAGCAGTACAATCTCCAGCTTAGCAGCAACTCACTCCGTCTACGATCTTCTCTGTCGGCTATGCCGGATCGAAGACCGATCGACTCAACTTCACGGGGCGCGTGAATGCAGCGCCCGTGGCGTCGAGCGATACGACACCACCCTCCGCCATCGACGCGCTCAAGCTTATTCCATGGGCTTCGCCTTCATGGAACTACTCTTCTTCTACTGGATACGCCAACTACAACGCTCTCCTCATGCAATTCCAGAAGCGCTTCTCGCAATCGCTTTCTACGATCGCCTCGTATACGTGGTCGAAGTGCATGGATAACAGCTCCGGTCTTTTCAATGCTGAAAATGGAACCGGGGGCGGCTCGGTCGTCCAGAACTACTTCAATCCCAGCAATGCATACGGCGTCTGCGCATACAACATTCCCAACTACTTCACCTGGAGCACCAACTATAGTCTTCCGTTCGGCCACGGTCAGCACTGGCTGAACCACGGTGTGTCATCCTATATTTTTGGGGAGTCGCATGAACTACGTCTTCCAGATCCGGTCGGGACAGCCCTACAACCTGACGGTTGGAGGTGATCCTGCCCATATCTCAGGTAACAACGGATCGGTCTCCGGCTACAGCAGGCCGAACGTTAAGGGGATTCGCACTCGGGAGGCTGCGGCTCGCTTGGCTTCGGTGAGCGGTCGCCCAATCAGGGCTATTGTGTCTTCAATCCAGCGGCCTTTGAGATTCCGACGAACTCGTTCGGCAATATGGGACGTGGTGTTCTGAGTAGCTCGGCCTATAACAATCTGGACTTCTCTCTGATCAAGGTCACTCCCTTACACGACCAGATTCAGCTCGAACTACGGGCCGAAGCTTTCAACATTTATAACGCCAAGATTCTTGGGGTCCCGGGAACGACCATCGGCACGTCGAGCGCTGGTTTTGTGAATAGCATTATGAGCACTCCACGGCAGTTGCAGATGGCCGCGAAGATAACTTTCTGATTGTGCCGAACCGTATCCTAGTATTTCTCTCCGAGAGGGACTACTGGCATTATGAGTGCAGAAAGCCGGATGTGGCAGCGGGATGCCACACGGCGCAGCGTCACCACCACCGTGACGTCCGCGACCGGGAGATTGGTGCTGTCCTCAACCTGCACCGTCAGCGCCACCGGTCGTTCTCCTCGGTCTCACCATCCGGAGCGGGCACCCGGCTGGTTCGTGGCAGCGGTGGTCGCGGCAGGAAGCCCATCCTCCGCGCCCGCCGCACTGCTCTGCGGGCGGATGGGCCGCGTACTGCTCGAGCTTCCGGGTGCAGGCCCGGGACTTCCCTCGCTTGAGCCCGCCGGGTAGACACGCCAGCCGCCCTGCGACGGGTGCTCCCTGCAGCCTGAAACCCCGGTGCCGAGCGGGGGAGCAGCCTGCTGCGATCTCCGCGAACTTGCCCGAGTGACCAGGAGGGCTTTCTTACGGTGGATAGCCAAAGCGTGTCCTCCCTCCGATTCCAACGTGCTATGGGGAAGGTAGGCTGCCGTGCCCAGGCACCCCCCCGATGTTTGCAGTTCGACGAGCCGCTCTGCGCGGTCAAAGGTTCGCCTCCGCACAGTGTTATCGTCAGCACACCGAGAACATCGCACTTCAGGGCACATTGTTTTAGTGGCAGATGAGTTTGCCTCAGAATGATCTGGCGGAGGAAAAGCATCATGCGTCAACCCCATAACCTTTGGAAGAAGACAGTGATGCATTTTGTCAGGACGCGGCTTCACTGCCCGCAAGCACTTTCAGTGCGTAAGCAATGCAAGCTCACCCAAAAACAGCTATTTGATGATCCGTTTTGGCGGTTTTGAGGACCGAACCTTCTGGAGGGTTCCACTGCGAGAACTGGATGGGACGCTTGTGGTCTGTCTAACAACCAGTGCCGTTTCCACATCCTTAGGAGCAACCCCCGGATTTAGCAGTGCAGAGACAGCGCTGGCAGCAATATCACGTCCTGACATCCTGACTGTAGTCAAAGGTGGAAGCATGTATTCAGTAATCTGAATATCGTCGAAGCCGATGAGTGAAATGTCATGCGGAATTGATAATCCGGTACGTGAAATAGAATGCATTGCGCCGATTGCAGTCAGATCGTTCGAGCACATGATAGCTGTCGGAGGATTTTTCAGGCTAAGCAAGTGCTCGATACCACGCTTGCCACCTTCAGCTGTGTGGTCACCGTTGAAGATGTAGTTTTCTGTGCGTAATCCTATGTTCTTAGTCGCGGAAGTAAATGCGTTGAGTCGGGCCGTAGCAGAGTGAAGCCACTGCGGACCAGAGATGAAGCCAATACGGCGGTGCCCTAAGGCAGCTAGATGTTGGACGGCTTCCCGGATCCCGCTCTCATAGTTCACGTGAATGATCGAGATATTTTTTTTGCGCGGAGCTACATCTATAAAAACCATCGGGATTCCCTGAGAAGAAAGGCGATCGAGTAAGGGCTCTTCAATACCAAACGTCATGACAGCAACGCCCTCAACTTTGCGTTCCAGCATTCTCTGGACACACAATTCCATCCGGTGCAGATCATAATTTGTAGACCCGATCAAGGTCTCGTATCCAACTTCTACCGCTTTTTCTTCGAAGCCCTGAATAAGTTCCGGGAAGAAGGGATTCGTGATGTCTGAAATAATGACACCGAGCATCTTGCTACGGCCAGAAACAAGAGCACGCGCCTGAGTGTTAGGGACATATCCGAGTTTACGTATTGCTTCCCATACATTTTTCCGCAAGTGCGCATTGACTGTGGGGATTTTATTAATCACCCTCGATACAGTGGCCACTGAAACACCCGCCGCTTGAGCCACGGTCCGAATGTCCAGGCGATCTTTTGTATTTTTTTTGCTGGTATATGATTTCTTTCGTTTCCTCAAGCCGATTAGCCTCGCTTCTAATTCAGAAATGTCAAACCGGCTCAAGCTTCATAAAGACTTAATCTGAACCAGATTTTGCCGTAGGTTACGCATTTTTTCATGTCAGCGATCGATCTGGGCGAGGCAGACGCAAGCTGTTCTCGCAAGTTCTCTAAGTGTCCGCTCTGTAAGATATAGCTGAAACGAGATAACATGCACCACTGGCATAAATCAATGCAGCGTCGGCATTTGAGATTCCGTCTCGGGACTCAGGCTGTCCTCGCAACCGTCAGCTTGGGCGGGTCGTTTCCAAAGGAATCACGTCGAAGTTATTGATGATTCTGCGAAACCTTTGGTGAGAGAATCCAAAATTCCAATAATGAGAATACGCATGCTACGCTTGCTTTCTGAGACGAAGTTATCGAAAACCTGCTCTCTGGGTCTTTCGATAACTTCGTCTCATGTAAATCGCCCTCAACCGGAAGATAGATCTCTGTTGAGGCAACGAACTCTTGATCTCGTTGTGCTGAAAACTAGTTCAACGGTATGTTGATCACCTCGATTGTGTTGGCGGGCACATTGTGTGGCAGGCTGGGCTTCCACTGTACAGATGACGTGATCGGTTTTATCACATCAGGATGCTCGATTGTGTTCGTCGCCCACCGACTTGCACCATGCAATTTATAGACTGTCGCCTTGCCTATAGTGGCATTCGGGATATCAAGAGTCAAAGGCTGTGCTGCGCTTGAACCATTCACAAGCTTTAGGTGTAGTACCTTATCCGCGGTCGAGATCGTAGCCGACCAGAAGAACCGCGAGTTCAGCCCCTGCCCCGTGGTTTTCACCGTGTGATCACCGAGGTGATTCGCGAACAGAACTTGCGCATAGTAGGAAGGAGAACCGTAAGAACGATAAGCATCGTATCCGATTAGATCAGAAGGCCACTGCATGCCGCCCGGATTCACATTCACCAATAGGGGAGCATAAGCGGCCATTACGATCAGGTCACTGTTACGTTCTATACCGGTCATGAATGCAGCGTCACCCAAAGCTGCTCCGAAGTCAGGGGTGGGCGAGCCTGTGCGGGTGGCCCATTCACCTACGAAGATTTTCGGTCCGTTACGATCTACGCTGTCATATTTGTGGACAAGAGCAAACATTTCTTCCGGATTGCGATAGTAGTGATCGTCCTGTACATCCGGATTTCCATTGGTATTTGTTGCAGTGGAGATGAGCTTGTACTGCGGGTACTTGGCTCGGATTACTTTAGCGAACGCCTGGAAGCGTTCATCATAGGAACCTGATTTGTCAAAGTAATCCTCATTGCCGATCTCGATATAGTGCAACGAAAATGGAGCTGGATGCCCATTCTTCGCGCGAATCGCGCCCCACTTTGTATGTGCGTCACCGCTTACGTACTCGATCTCGTCGAGTGCGTCCTCAATGAATGGCTCCAAATCCTTACCTGTCACATGTTCGCCCTTAAGCGAGTAGCCCGCATAAACGGCTAGAACTGGCTCGATCTTCAGGTCTTCGCACCATTCTAGAAATTCGAGAAGCCCCAGTCCGTCTGATGAGGTGTAATTCCACGGACTGCGGTGAGTGGGCCGATCCACAAGCGGGCCAATGGTTTCCTTCCAGTTAAATCGTTCGCTAATATAGTCGCCTTCAAGGTAATTTCCTCCCGGCAATCTCAGGAAATTGGGCTTCATGGCATCCATCAACTCCATCAGGTCGGGACGGTTGCCGTTCGGACGGTTGTGATAGGTGGCTCCCATCACTGAGGCCAATTGGAGGTGGACTATCCCAGCGTGATCGAAAAGAATCTCCAGATGATTCTGTGCGGAAGGAGCGACCTTTGCATTTGAAATTATCTTGAATCGATATTGCTTCCAATCCTGCCCATTGAGAGGTTCGCTGGCTTCAGCAACTACCTCACCCGTCTGATCTGCGATGAGTAGAATCCGTGCTTTTTGTGGAGCGTCAACCTTCGCATAGAAGGAGCCTGTGTAAGTAGTGGAAGGCTTCACTCCCATACCCCAATACCCGGTGTTCGCTACGCCAGCTTCATCGCCATGGCCTGGGATCTTCACAGTAATCCTCATGCTGGTGTTTAGAGCTGCACTTGGGCCGTCGGTTCCTCCGTCAATTTCCACCTCACCATTACCCCTCGAAGCAGGAAGCCAGGAGTTGAAACTCTTACCACGATGTTGGAATGTTCTATTGTGCACCATCTCCGCGTAGAGGCCGCCATCATAAGAGTAATTAATTTCCTCGGTCATAAGTCCATAAAGAGTTGGGCTTACCGGCGCTGTAACGACATCGGTTTCAACCTTCAGGCTTGGACTTTGAGGATAGACACTAATAGCGCTGATCGACAGGCAAGTCTGTATTACGAGAGACCTGACTTTTGTCTTCACAAGATCGTTCATCAATAAACACCTTCTGAGATCTGTCGGTGTCGCATAAGCATGCGAAAGTCCAGGAATCCGCGCGGCATTGGACGGGCGGCACATGGGTAAACGTTTACTCGAAAAGATAAGAGCGTTCAGCTTACGCTGTCAAGAGGGCTAGTTTGGGGTAGCTGGGCTAGAGTTGCAGCCACGCGAGCTAAGCTACCAGATGGAAGCCCTATCGAGAAAGAGAAATCGAGATCATAAGAGCTACCTCTCAAAGAATGAACTCCAAGTAGAGCGACCCCAATGAGCAGAGCGGACTTGGATTCCCGATGGAGAATGCCAATAGGTATTCTGAGCGAAGCATGCTATCGATTGAGCAAATCTTTATAATCACGGCGACTCTACTATTACTAGGCGTGGTAGCAAGCAAGGCATCCAGCAAGCTGGGAGTGCCGGCACTGTTGTTGTTTCTCTTGATCGGGATTCCGGCTGGCTCAGAAGGGCCTGGCCGCATTCCGACAATGCAGGCACGGCTCAATCTGTCGGGGTTATAGCGTTGGCCTTCATTCTTTTTCGCAGGAGGCCTGGATACGAATTGGCGTGTCGTCTAGCCAGTTTTATGGCAGGGCCTGAGCCTGGCGTCGATCGGCGTCTTCATTGCCGCGCTTCTTGTCGGCTGGTTCGCAACTGTATTGCTCGGTATCGACTGGCTGCACGGATTATTAGTGGGAGCGATTGTTTCCTCAACCGATGCGGCGACGGTGTTCTCGGTTCTTCGCTCGCAGGGCATCTCCTTGAAAGGGGAGAATCCAGCCACTCCTGGAGCTGGATTCGGGAACGAACGATCCCATGGCCGTCTTTCTGATGACGGGGATCATCCATCCAGGCAAAGTCCGTTGTTGCTAGTGTCTCTATTCTTCAAACAAATGTTAATAGGAGGCGCAATCGGCTGGGTACTCGGAAGGGGCGCGGTACCTGCCATCAATCGATTAAACCTCGATGCAGAAGGTTTCTACTCTGCGCTCACCGTGACCATTGTCCTGTTTGCTTATGGGATAACCACTGCGTTAGGGGGAGTGGCTTCCAGGCTGTCTATCTGGCAGGTGTTGTGATGGGAAATAGAGATTTCGTCCATCGCCCCAGTCTGATTCCATAACGGGTTGGCATGGCTCATGCAAATCATTCTTTTTCTTGGTCTTAGGGCTGCTGGTCTATCCGTCCCGCTTGCTCCCGGTGATGGGGATCTCCGTGCTGTTGGCGTTGTTCTTGGTTGTGGTTGCGCGTCCGTTTGGCGTGTTTATCAGCCTCGCCTTCGCGAAGATTGGCTTGCGCCCTAAAGTCCTTATTTCATGGATTGGGTTGCGCGGAGCGGTTCCCATTGTGTGTTGGCAATGTCCGCTTCTGGCCAGTGTGCGAAATGCAGATATCTACTTCAACATTGTGTTCTTTACTGTATCGATTTCCGTTCTCCTACAGGTACTACGATCGGATGGCTTGCGCGAAAGCTGAGACTTCAGAGGCCATCCCCGGCAACCGACCAAAGATTTTCTTTAGATATCCTTCCGGCTGGCGAAGATCAAAGCCAGGTTGCCGAGATAACGGTGGGTGAAGGACCACTCGCTGAAGGTACTCAACTTGTCAGTTTGCACCTCCCGCGCGAGGCACATGTCATGTTGGTGACAAGGAAGAACGAACATCTGGTGCCAAGAGGTAGCACAACTTTGAGGGCCGGGGACGTCCTTTCAATATTGGCTGATCGATCCTCTCTAGCGAGAGTTCGTTCAGTGACAAATCCATCACCGTCGGTTACTAGAGAATGAAATGCATGGTCTGATCTGGACTTGAGAACACCGCCACGGGTCAGTTACGAATGGCTCGCCACTTCGTGAGACGCCTTCTTTCAGAGCTTTCAAACCCCTGCCATTTCCGAAGGACGCAACCTTGTAGTTGTGAATTCGTCATAGTTCCAGGTGGCGGCTACGCCTTCCGTCGCCCCGTTGACTTGCGCACGATCAGCTCCGGATGGAAAACATGGGTTTCTCCCATCGGGAGTGTCTTTCGATCTGCGCTGCGCTTTCCAAACAGGCTGTGGAAGGCGCGATTGGCCAACTCCGTCCGTGGCAACCGAAGGGTCGTCAGACTCGGGTGCGTATGGGCTGCCAATTGGATGTCGTCATACCCAACGACGGAAATGTCTTCCGGAACCCGCAGTCCGCGCTCGAAGATGGCGCTCATCGCGCCGATTGCAGTCAGGTCGTTCGAACACATGACAGCAGTCGGAAGCACCTTTCCGCTCAGGATGCGCTTCATGGCGCGATGGCCGCCATCTACACGGTGGTTGCCCTCGGTAATCATCCTTTTGGGGCTAGTTAGATCGTGCTGCGCCATGGTCTCGGTAAACGAGCTGAAGCGAACTTGTGCGGAGGCAAGCGTCAGAGGCCCGCTGATAAACGCGATCTTGCTATGCTTCAGCGAGACCAGGTGATCCATCGCTGCCACCACGCCGCTGCGGTAGTCGAACCGAACGCTACTCACGCCTGGTACCGGTGATCCGGTATCCAGCAGCACCAGCGGAATGTGCCTGCAGCTGAAGACCTTGATTAGCCGGTCGTCCATCTCCGAGGTCATGATGGCAACACCATCGACCTTCCGCTGCAGCATGCGGATGACGCAGGTCTCCATGCGTGCCTTGTCGTAATTCGTGTTCGCTATCAATACCTCCTGCTTGTGCTCGACCGCAACCTCTTCAAAGGCCCTCACCAGTTCCGGGAAGAACGGATTGGTGATGTCCGAGATGATCAGTCCATAGAGGCTGGAGCGCCCGGAACCCAGCGCTCGCGCGTTGACGTCCGGGTAGAAGCTGAGGGCCTCAATTGCCCGGCGAACACGCTCTGCCGTCTTGGGCTTCACGATCGCAGAGCCATTTATTGTACGCGAGACGGTCGCCGTAGAGACTCGTGCCTTCATTGCCACAGCCGTGATATTCATTGATGGACCTTCACCCGTAGAGTCTGCAAAAGAGCGTCTCTAAAATATGAATCTATCCTTCAATGTACGGCTCTGGCCCGCAAAAAGTTCGCAAAGCAGACTCTGGAAGTACATCTCCCCCATGAGCTTCATCCGGGAATGAGATTGACCACCTGCTGCATGGTCAGCGGCGAATCTGAGGTAGTCCCGCGAGGCAGTCCAGGTCCTATCGCAAGGGGCATCTCGATGTCCCTCGAACCAGACCACGAAGCTAGTCCGCACTGTTT
>Ga0193742_1000826_pt1 | contig 19730 bp, 27 predicted proteins | sample L2c1metaG_FD_165511 | JGI IMG/M metagenome (GOLD analysis project Ga0193742, IMG submission 165511) | Soil microbial communities from a riparian zone of the East river system, Colorado, United States - L2c1 | ecosystem: Environmental > Terrestrial > Soil > Riparian zone | place: USA: East River... | reverse complement strand
GCTGGGTGGAATAAAATACAATGTTTTTTCAAAGGACACTGCCGTTATGATCCTTTGTCTTCCTATGTCCTGAGGATGCATATACCCGTTATCCATCTTATACTTCCGACTCGTTCACCGACTTCCTTGATGGCCCAGAAGCCCACCGATGAATCTACCAACGATCCAAAGTCTACGCCGCTTGATTCTACCGATACTCAAACTTCCATCTTTGTTTTCATATCAGCTCACGCTATCGGCTCTCTGGGCTTCGCAGTGGTAGGTGTTCTTCTGTGCATTCAACTGAACTCTGCCAACTTTTTTTTCTAGAGCCTTCTCGCCATTTGGTTTGGATGGCTTTTACCAGCATTCTTACCAGCTTCTGCGCCCTCTGATGCATCCGAAACCAAGAACCCACGTTCCGTACCCAAACAACACCGGAGGTCAGTATACTCCTCGACTAGGACCACTCCAGTGCGACGTGTCTCTGCTCCCGTTGACCTTGCGTCTATTCTTGTGCCCCATCATGAAGAGAATCTCCATGACTCTTCGAAGCGCGTGTACTTTGCAGATTCACCGTCCTCCCCCGTCACTAGACGGAATACCATGCCTGAACCTAAAAAGTCAAACAATTTGCTACTCCCCTCACTTTCTGCTATTTCTCGTTCTTCTTCCCCTTCACGACCTGAAACGCCACCCAATGGATTTCTGGATGAACTAAATGCCCAAGACTCTGACTCTTCCCTATCAAAAACTTCACGCCTCCAAAAATTAAGGCTTGGTTTCAATCTAAAAACAAATCGTCAGCTTCCGGTCGCAGTGGATAAACCGTCCGATAGAGATTCGATTGCTAGCATAGGTTCGTTATATTCTTTGTCACTTTTCATGATGCCATAATTAACTTTTGTTTCTATTAGACTCAACAGCATCTGAGAAGGCTACGAAGCGCAGTAGCGGTGGTTTCGTGGCAGCTTGGTCAAATTCACGTGCGCGCACAGCTGGGGATGATACTGAGCCGGGGTTTGCTTCTCCTTCACGATTATCCTTTGTTCGACTATTATCATCATCTACGCCTACAACAACGACTACTTTTACGACTACTTTACCAGGGTCCGTCGATGTCCTCTCTCCGACATCTTTATCCCGCAAGTCCGACAGACGCAGGTCATCGCCTATACCACGGACATATCCCTATGGAGCACCCTACTTCGCATCACCGCCGGTGTTGTTAGATAAGAACGATTATCCAAGTTACCTGAAAGCTCTTCCGCGATTTGAGGATGAAACTCAATTCTCCTCTGCACGTACATCCGAAAGGGGACGGGAACCGGCGATACGAAGGGTTCCATTGAATCCTAGGGTTGTTCAAAAACGTAGGTCGGCGAGCGAGGACTGGACGGTGCGACCTCCAATCAATTCATGCAACCCGACTATTTTGTGATGATCTTGTAATTTATTTAAATTTGTGAGTGGGCCGCCCATTCGTTGCAGCGCTAATCCAAATGTTTTTTTTTTTACCAGATTCGCATGACACATCAATTATTTCCCAGGTATCAAATCCGATGTTATTAACTCGCAATGTACTTGTACCGTGATACTACCTATCATCTCATATCTCAGTTCTTATAATCGTTGTTGAAATCATTAGACTTCCATCTGTTTTACAATTTTATGGGTTTCCAGTTGCACATCTGCTATGATGTCATTGTTCCGTTTCAGTCTACAACCATCATGAGTACTACAGTAACCATAGCCGTTGATGGCAACCCGATACCGAGATTCGTCCCGGCTCTCATCGTCATCGACATGCAGCATGATTTCGTCTACGGATCACTCGCGGTCCCAGGCGGGGAGACCATCATCAACACGATCAACGACATCATTTCTCTCCCAGGCTTCAAAGTCAAAATCGCTACGCGAGATTTCCACCCTGATAACCACATTTCTTTTGCCAGTACACATCAGAAACCTCTCCTATCAACAGCTATGATCTTCCACCCCGAAGACATAGAGAGATTAAATGGGATTGAACAGGTATTATGGCCGATCCATTGTGTGGCCAACACTGCCGGATCCGACTTTGTTGCCGGTCTCAAGGCAGATTCTTTCGATGCAACAGTGCATAAAGGCACTCATCCAGACATCGAATCGTATTCCGCCTTCCGAGATATCTGGAACACAGGAGAAACGGAGTTGCCTGAACTACTCTCGCGGAAACACGTTACCGATATTTTCTTTGTTGGACTGGCAGGGGATTACTGTGTCAAGTATACTGCGGCTGATGCTCTGGAATATGGGTTTAAGACTTGGTTAGTGACAGATGCGATGAAGTGTATCGCGGCTGAGGAAGCGGCATTGGAAGAAATGAAGAAGAAGGGGGCCAACCTTATTACCTCGGAGGAATTGAAGCAGAAGATGACCAGTCTATCAACTTGAAAACTTAAAGATTTCGAAGAATCGTTGGTTTTATTTACAAGGATTATACTAACGTATTATTATCGTCTCACAAAGAAGTCCTCCTTCTACGCCTCATGTTCTGATGTTCCTCAGTCATGTACCACCTGCAATGCGTAGGAGTGATATGTTGGTCTTAGTTTCTGTGTCACCAATATATATAAAGTATCGCGGTAGGTCTTATCATGAATTGATTGGTTCTTCCTAACGAGACATAATTATTTTGAGCTATATTGTAATGCTATTAGTTGAAACCGCGGAGGCATTCATGGTATCTACACACAGATCGCGAGTCGCAGCCATGAATGTGATTCTACAAAAAAACATATATGAGGACACGCTTCTTCAGCCTTACTACTGTCGCTCTTTTTTCCAGTCATGTCATCATTCTGAAGAATTGGAAGGACAGCTTGAACAGAAGGTCGGTAGTTGTTATTGACCGATTCCTCAGTAAAGCCGAAGGCAAAGAAGACGAACGCGATTTAAACCATCGATCCAGCAATTCAGTTCCCACCTCAACTCGATCGGTTATCGCGCCATAAAGCAGCGGGCACCTGGACAATTTTCGACGTCACGATACCAAAATATAGATAGAAGCATGTGACAGAATGCGAGAATGTCAGATACCTTTCATCATCACTCGATCTAACGCGATGAGACGCTCCAAGAGCTTGAGCTCTAAAGCCTTGGCGTAAAGAATGGAGTAATGCACCAAAAAGCGGAAGACATACCATAGCCAACCTAATACCACTCTCGCTCAAACCCACACCACACTTCGAATGCTCCAAGGTCTCAAACCGTTGAACTATGCAGAGGTGACACAACGTAGGACCGGCCACGGAAGATAGAAAAGCACATTTGCCTTATACATCGATTTGAGTCGCAGCTGAGGGTGACGTTTATAAAAGGCATCTATTCTCAGACAGCCAGCGATGGCTTCCAAGAGCATTGGTGGGACAGAAGCAGTAATCGACTGCGACCCAGCTAGGAAAGACCGCTCAACCACACCCAACGTCTCCAGTGATCACAAGTCGAGAGTCAGTCCACAATAGCATCATCAATCACAACTTCGCGACGCTTGTCCGCTTCAGAAGGAAGTCCTGAAGTAGACGATGCCAAGAGGTAAAGATGGCGATTGACTTTGGCTGGGACGGCAACAGATATCCCGGCATTGATCCTGAACGCTATTATACAGTATTAGGCTCCCAGTGAATTCGTAGTCACTGCTTAAAGCAGAAGAAAAACTGATCACACCAGACTGAAGCCCAATCGACCGTGTTGTGGTTCCAGATAATGGAGTTACTTAATACCCTAGCAAAGACGTTTCAAAGTCCAATCCATTGATCTGCCCGGACTTTTCCGGGCCCGACTCATGTTTCTACTGTCTGTATGTTAGCTGCATTCTGCACCCTAGTACATCTATGTAAATTGAAAGTCTGCTCAGAATTTTATCTTGTGTTGAACAATTGACAAAGAGCTACCATCATCGAAAACCCGTTCGTGTTTGTGTCGGTGATGATATTGCAAACTGCAATATGGAGTGTTAAGAGTGCCGTGCAAGAGAACATGGTGATAGATTTACTGGATGCAAAGGCGTTTGGTGGACCTCTTTTACTCCTCCTCTAACACACCCCGTCCTAAATCGACTTGTCTTTGGAAATGTCAGTTACGATCTCTCAAGACAACCCACCCTTTTCTCATCCGAATGCTAGCACACCTAACAACAGGGTTTCATTTTTTTGAGATATCAGGGAACAGCAAATTTCATCGATCCCAGGATGTTGACCACATAGCCTGTTGTCGTTCACAGAGCGTTTTCGCCATTTTCATCTTGTCAGAACCTCCTGTTCACCAATTTATAACGGCATCTCCTCATCCGGTACACAATCACCATCATCATAGCCTTCGCAAACTCAGAAGAAACATGGACGAGTCCCACTCTACGCGATCATTATCAAGACATGGTGAAATATCTGATATTGTCGAGTCTGACGGTCAGCTTCATGGTTAGCAGGAGGGAGAAAAGAGGACGTCTGCCCATCGCGGAAGCTTCATATTTTATCAATGATATCCGTTCCATCCACACATAATTTGTTTTCTTCTTGGGTTTAAAGGAAATTAATAGTCAAGCGTTTGTAGCTACTCTGATAACCCATCATGCGTAAGGAGAGCCATAATTGCGTTCACAATAGGGTTTCCAGAGCGGATGTTGAGCATCGTTCCTTCTTCAATGCACTTTTGCAACTGCGCATCTAATAATCGTCTGTCCAAGGTCTTTGAACATTTTCGTAACCAAAGAAACAACCATAAATGCTCACCGCAGTTGGTTAACCAGAATCCCTATGCGAGGCCATGCTCGTAATTTGATAAAACTTTCCTTATTGCCGACAGTTAAACCGCCCAGTACATGGTTTACCGATACCTGTCCTCCAAATAGAAGCAGGGCATATAGTGGAACCTATAAGCGCATCAGCGAGAGGTCTTTTCAGCAATGAGGAAGATAATGAGCACCTCTGAAGCATCCCTTAGAAATACTTTGCTTGTCATATGTTTGTGAAAGTAAAATAAGAAGGGCGATTTCCAAACAGACGCTCCAAAGAGCACACTGCCCGGATGAAGAAATACTCTTCCTTCTCGCAGGTCGTACATCTTGAATTCTTTGGCCGAATTTTCGCGTTGAATGGTTCCAGCGGAAACTTTGTCAAATTTAATGGCACCCCTGGGTAAATGTACTCTTGCGACACGTGGCCAGAGACCTCCTAGCATCACAGCTTTGACAAGATTGGTATTTTCGCTGCAACTGTTGAGTCCTGGCGTAGATGGTGTAGAATCAAGAGGAATAAAACCGATTTCCGCCAAGGACGAGACAAAATCCTGTCGAAGGGAAGTCACTTCTCTGAGAGTGGTCAAAGATATAAAATTCTGCGGTTATCTTCAGCAATACGTCATGTCATGGGGTAAGACCTCACGTACTTCTTCGCAGAACGATTTGATCATGTTCTGAGTTTTTTTTTCGCTACGCATCTTCAGGCATTGGTGGAAGGCCGACACATCGGTCAACAAATCACTGTTCCCCGAGAGGAAACGCGCCCGTGCGCTATTGGGAATAAATAAGATTCCAAACATAAGTCGCTGGCTCCAGATTTCATTTACTCACGCTGCTGCCTCATCCCTTTTCTCTAGGGGGCTAAGAAACAATGGCTTTGATGACAAGAGAGCAGCGACTGTAACGATGGGGCCAAGGCATTGGAATACGGTAGCCAAAATAAGCATCTGCATTTGACCTATAAGTAATCAATCAAATAGTCGAGGAACAATTACCTTGGCAAGCCTGATGTCCAGAGGAAGCATTGACTATAGGTAACTGTGAGCAAGGATGTACAAAATATACAGTATACTAGACTTACAATATGTTTACCAAGCGCCGTTAGCGTCCCGGCATTATCGATCGCTCCCAGTTCTTCAAGGATAGCCAATGCCCTGTCCATAGCTGCGATGGAAGGAGGATCGATGGCTTGACTTAAAAATGCCTGCGCAGAATGAGTCCCGCTGTACTCGAGATCGATGAGATGTTTGCCAACCTTGACATCTTGATCTTCCTTTGTTGCCTTGACTGCTAGCGATATACTCTCCAAGGGTACACGAAGGATTTCTGGGACTGGAAACTTGACCATGGTCGTTTCCTGCTTCTTGGTATAGAGCTTGTAGCATATTCCAGGTTGAGTACGTCCAGCACGTCCTCTCCTCTGCTTAGCTGCAGCCCGAGTGACCCAGGTTTCGACCAAACGTGACAAGCTACTTTCAGGATCATATTGTGTTTCCTTGACCTTTCCTGCGTCTATAACGTATACCACGTCGTCGATAGTAATGGACGTCTGTGGCAAACGCTCCGAGTCAGCTAAAAGATAAGGCAGTCCTGGCAGGAAATCACAAACCTCGGCAACATTGGTAGCTGCTATGATCTTCCAAGTCGATGTTTTCTCAAATACACGTCGTTGCTCGTCGTTCGACAGGTTAGCGTGCAAAGGCAAAACAGTCACATCCTTTTGACGGCCTTCTTTGCGTATCGAGTCTATGCAGTGCTTGATTTCGCTGACCCCAGGGAGGAAAATGAGAATCCCACCGCGCGTAGTTGTGGTGGAGATGATGTGGTCGATGAGAGCCGTAATTAACTGAAAATTGAAGTGAGAAAGTAAATAAGATGTTGAAGGCATTGTTATACCTGATAATCAATCCGTTGAGACCGAACTATATTTTGGATCGCTATAATATGTGAGTCCTCGAGGCCTTGAGCCCTGTATTCCTCTAGTAAAGCGTCGTCCTCCTTTCCACGGGGTTTTACGGATCCTGGAGAGGGTCGATAATTCAATTTAGGGATTACTTCCTCTAAATATCTGAGAAAACTGTCATCAGACACTGTACGTAGGTAGATAAGGAGAAGATGTTTGCTCACATGTCTTTGACTGGATGGGCAAACCCTGGAATAGTTAACAGGGGAGCGTCGTTAAAGTATTTCACAAATGTCTCATGGTTGATAGTTGCTGACATGAGAACCACTTTGAGTGTTGGATGACTCTTCAGTAGTTCCTTTAACTCAAGGAGAAGAAAATCTCCATCTAAGGATCGTTCATGAACCTAGTATACATAGTAAGTCAACTAAACTTGCACTCTATAAAGATAAAGCGTCACCTCATCCACCACAATATGTGATACGCGCTCAAGGTTATCGCCTGTACTGAGCTGTCGTAGAACAACACCAGTAGTGCAAAACAAGAGTTTGGTATTCTCACTTTGCTTGCTTTCACCACGGATTGCATAACCCACAGAGCCATCTTCTAGCCGTTCTTGAGAAACTCGTGCAGCTACGGAAAGGGCGGAAATCCGACGGGGCTGTGTTACGATGATAGAAGTTTGTGAGCCACGATTGGAAAGAATAAGCGAGTCTAGTATAAACTGTGGCACTTCTTGGTCGTTAAAATTATGGATGAAGAGAGGACAGCGAGAATGTAATCACATTGGGTTGTTTTTCCACATCCTGAGTTTACATTTAGTCACATCCCTTCAGTTGGTGAATGAAGGACAAACCCGTTTCGCCAACGACTACCACCACCCGATTCTTTTCTAGTTGGTCTAAGAAATCCTGTTTAGCTTTGAAAGCTGGCAGTCTATTTCTTTCCTCTAGCCTTGTTTTAAACTATAAAAGGCGTTAGATTCAATCGAATGAGGAATCCCGATAACTTACTTTCTCCGTCCTTTGAACGGCTTCGAGTTCACGTTTTAATTGAGCGTCATCATATTTGACGCGGGGACGCCTTCTGCTTTTCTCTTGATAAGAGTTGTGATTTTCATTGGTATCAAGGGAATAGAATTTGGATGCATCAGTAGCGGATCTTTGAGGGCGAGGGACAAGGTGCTCAAGCACGGTTGATATATCAGGTGGTCCGTTATCCTCAACCAATGCCCATTCTCCTTCAAAAATGCGCATGACTGCCATACAGAATCCTTCATCTACCAACGGACCGCTCTGTAATTCCAGGGTCGATAGAAATTTTGAGAGTAAGTGGAGTCGGATGTACGCCGGAACCGTTGAAGAAGTAACAAAGATCGGGAGGTAGCCAGGACGTGGATAGCATTCATCAATGGAGAAAAGTATATGTACATCGATGGGGGCACTGAACAAGGGTAAGATGAGATGGCCTGGTTCTTCCAAACGAGCTCCGAGAGCAGCATATTCTCCTTCTTCGATCAAATATGCCGCAAAGCTATTGATTGATGAGGGTTCATTCATTTTCTGTCCAATGAGTCGTTTTCCAAGTACAACCATAAGTAAATCCCAGCTCTGAATGAACCTTGGGTCTGTTGTACATTCTTTAACAACTTGCAGTGGCCACCCCGCTTCTTTGGTAGCCTTTTCTTCAATCCATCGCCTTTTAAGATCATGTTCTCCAGCGTGCGCTGAAGTGATAAATGGGTTCGAGGAGTTATTGCTAGGGAGGAATCGTTGTGGAAGGTCACACTCCGGAATATGGAGGATTAGATATTCGATGCAAGCTTCTAGAGGGGATAAAGAACTAAGTAGCTTAGAGAGAAGAGCAGAGCTTTGAGACAGAAATTCCGTTGCATTTCGTATTTGGACCTTATTGAAACCAAGATGCCCCAATTGAGTAGAAAGCTCGGGGATGGTCTCTTGGGAAAGCGCTGCGAGTGCGTCGCCACTCCCGTCAGCCCCTGGGTTAATAGAAAGTTCCTAGTGTCACAGTTAGTGCATGTTTTTTTTTGTTCGAATGATTGAAGAATAGCTTGCTTCTTTAATCGCATCCTCAACTAATTCGCGTAAAGAAGTTGCCATTCTAACTTCCGGAGATTGGGAAAATTCATTAGAACTGGTTGCTTTGCGTACATCTCTAGTTGGTGAATTCGACGCTGTGGTTTCTTCACGCTTTTCGGCAGCCTTGGCCTGTCTTTTCTTGACCTCTTGTTGGGCAAGGAAGGGATCGGCGTCATACATCCACTTTTGGTGATCTGGAATTGCCTTATGTTCCACTGCCAATTCATTCCAGTAATCTTTTGGCCCAGCAGGAAGAACGAGATGGAGTTGAATCCCATTGCAGAACTAATGGATTGTGCAGCTTTAGAACCAGCGGGTAAGTATCGATGAAAAGTTGTCCACACGAACACGATAAAGAGCATATGTGGCGCCCCAGTGCCTCGCTTCTAGTGCTGTGGGCCTGAGATATAGTGGATGAGGTTCCATTCGGACAGTCTCCCTCTGAGATGTCTTTTTATTGTGTCTACTCAAAATCACGACAAACGACCATCCTTCGCTTCCTCGATGTTGCTGGAGAAATTGGTTAGAGGTCGGATTTATTTCAACATAAAGAGATGTATACCGTGTCTACTATGGGCCTTTCCCACCCCTCCTTTTGGCATCTACAAGTGTGTTTAGGTCAGGAGCAAACATTCTTAAGCAAAAATTTAGTGAAATATGACTCGCTTCCAGATACGTGGAGAGAACTTTGAACGTGGCTAAGAAGGAAGCTTTATTTACCTTTCATTTAAAAGGCTCAAGGGATATTTTGAACCTGGAGGAAATAACGGGGGTGGTGTGTCCAAGCCTGGAGCAGTCGATGAAGATGGAACAGGGTTCTTTGACTTGGAAGAGTTTCCAGCATTTCCTGATTTTACAATACCTTTCCTTGAAGGCATTGGACTTATGGCAAGGGAAGTGATCGTGATAAGTATGACTCTGATCAGTTCAAAAACTATTGCTCAAAAGCACTTGATGTAAGCTGGACACGCGGTAGTTGCAATTGTTGTGACTTGTTGGGGTTATGGGACATTCGAAGCGCGCTATCTACATATTGGTGAGTTTGTCGTCAAACCCGGGGTGCGACATCCTTTCCGTCATACGCACTTACTGGGCGTTCGTATAGTGGCCCAAACAGCTCACAGCAGTCTTCCTTACTCAACCAGAAATCCTTTAAGTCGTTTGAGAAGGGCTGACCTAGGCTGGTCCCTTCAATGGAGTCTGGACAAACAAACCCTCCAAAGAGACAGTCAGGCAATGTATTTGAAGGCCATATACAATAATGTGAAATTTGAGCATTTGATATTGTGACATCTACAAAGGAAACAAAGACTGCAGCTTGAAGAATTTGTCCATGCTTTGCAAATAAAAAAACACCTACTTTACCAAATTTGTGAACAACCCAAAAAAAAGAGGAGACGGCAATTAGATCCAGAATAAAGTGTAACAAAACAACATGAAGTCAGAGAGAAGAAAGATATACACATACACATTGAATACATTTGTGGATATATATATAAAATAATGAGCACCAGTTCATTTCTAGAAATTTCTGCAAAAAGAAGAATGATGATGGTTAGATTGATTATCAACAACAAGAATGATAAGTATGTGGTGGGTTAGATGTTACTTACCTGTTCCAAAGAAGAACTTTGTACTCTTGGGTTTAAAATACTTGTTTGACATTTGATGGAGCATTTTCGAGAGAGCCGGAGGTCCACAGAAGAACTAAAAATAAAATTCATAAGACTATCATCAACCAAAAGATAATAAGACAACTCACTACACCGATACGTCTCCGGGTGTCTCTGAACGATCGAGGGGAACACACGATCCCAGTTTGGTCCGTGGGCGCACGAAGGGAAGTGATAGCATCCTTCTCAGCGCCGACATCTTGAACCTAGACATTAAACGAAATATGATCAGTCCACGATCTTTAAAATCAAGGAGATGCGAAAATGAAATAATTGCGTACAATGATGTTGTTCATTTCATCTTCCTTGATCTTCGCAGTAAGGTAGATATTGATCTCGATCCGACCCTGATCATCTTGTTCTTCGATAGCATGCAAGAGAGAGTGGAACCATTCTGCAGCCGTAGTCACGAATTGACCCAAGTGAAGTATCCCTACCCGAGGCGCGAATCGCTAAAAGGCTGACTAGTGAGTTGATTTTGGAGACTCGACGTACCTTTAAGAGCCTGGTAGGTTTTGATCGTTAAGTTGTTCATGCGATACCAAATGGACTTCAAGATCCTGTTTCAAAAACATGAAAACAGAACACAGTAACACAAAGAATGGAAAATACTTACGAAGCAAACGGCGTCACACAGATACCAGCATCAACCAGTAAAACGGTCTCAAATTTCAAGAAGTCCTCACTGGCACTACCGAACGGTCCATCTACCATGACACGAGGGAGGTTGGGGACCCTTGGATGGTTTGCATTCGTTCCTACAACCTTTCCGCCAGCAAGTATCCTCCTCTAGCACCTTTGGCAGGGAAGTCGCAGCCGACCGCCTTCGCTAGGGCCGTTGTGAAATCACCTGCAACACGGATGTGAACCGAGATGTAATCTTCCTCCGGTGCACTAAGTAAATGAACATCAATACGATATAATATTATGACAGTAGAATAGTCAACCTACCTAGTCAACTGAAAGCATGCCATTGGAAATAAGAGAATCCAGGACATGAGGGAAGATATATTGACCAGCTCTGGTTGTCTGTCTTTTCATTCTTGATCCGTAACTCCATGACATTCGAGGGATGCTGGATCACCTTGGAGATAAAAGTGACGTGACGGGAGAGAACTTCACGGAGAACACATTCAAAGATACAGATGACACCCCCAACAAGCCAGTACCGCTATTCGTTGTATTCAGTACAAGATAACAAGACAAGAATGGAAGAAAAGGTTTTCCCAGAAGACACCGATCGTGTTGGATGAACAGAAAGGGGGACGATCAGGTTTGATCATACAGAACATCCCGTGGAGTTGCCATTTGAAGAAGAATATGATGAAAAGGTGGTGCGATTACCAGAAACGTCCAAATGTCGCTCTACGGACTTTCTCTCTGGCAAAGAATACCATGACGGCGAGAGAAATGGTCATGATCCAACCAGTATTACCGGGACCCGTGGTGAGTTTGCGGAGAAGAAAGCTAGAATCCGTTGACCGGTTGTCGTGGCAGACGTATCAGTCATGGCAAGCTTGTAAAAGTTCACCATGTGGGCCAAAACGTGGACAACAATAAATAGGACCAGGGACCAGGCAGTAGCTTTGTGAAAAGTGACGTTTTTATCAAAGGGAATGATATTGTTCAAAGGGGCCCGTCGTAGACAAGAGACAAAGTCGCGGCAGACCGGCAACAATATCGACATGAAGAACTAGCGCTGCTGATTTAATTTGCAAAAGAAAGGAAACTGCGCACGATATGTAATACCAGATATTTTTCTAGCGCTGACCAGATTACCCTTTAGTTAAAAGTTCTTGAAACAAAGGCGATGACTAGCAGATGGAGGAATATCCAGGAACCGAGGAACCATAGTGAAGCGTGCATGGCGACAATATCACTGCTGGCACCAGTGTTTGAATCCGAAAAACCCATTTTTAGGGCTCGATGGCGGGATAAGCTACTCTCCTACCTTACTTTTCTTCCGAAACAAATACAAAAAATCACTGGTCAGTGGTCATCAAGCAATGGAGTTGCCAGCTCGCGTCGAGTCCGAGTCCAAGTCAGTTCCGATGTCCAAGTTTACTATAAATTATAGCCTTTTCGTGATGGTGTCACAGCTTCAGTTGTCACAAAAACTTCTTCCTCAGTTCTTCCATGGCCGACGCAGACATCTACAACCTCGAATTCTTCTCTCTAGTTGGAAAAATCACGCAGGAGATCGATAACCACTTTGGTATTAACGACAAAACTGCCGCCGAATTCCTCATCAACCTCCATGAGCAGTCCAACCAAAGTTTGGCAGCATTCAAGGCCAAGGTGAATGAAATGGGGCTCAATTTTCCTGACTCCTTCATCGAAAATGTCGACCGCTTGATCCTCAGCATGCACCCCAAATACAAGAAGCATCATGTGAAGTCAGCAAAAGCTAATGGGAAGGCTAAAGCAGTTGATGCTGAATTGAGTGAACTGGAGAGGAAGAAGCGATTGTTTCCAGGGCTTGCGGTGAAAGACAAGGATGTGCCTCCAGCTGTATCAGATGACGTATTTCTGGCAGAGCTTGGGGACTTGGTCTCCGGTCGAAAGACTCGGCCACATCCTACCGACGAGCCGTCGCCGAAACGTCAACGACGAAGTCGATCACCTTCACCAAGAAGACGTAGTCCTAGTCCCCGAGGCAGAAACGATAGATGGGGAAATAGGAATGGTGGTGGTAGACCCATTGATGACAAGCCCGTCCTTTTTAAGGTATACACTGGTAAAGTAACAGGGCTAAAGGACTTTGGGGCTTTTGTTACTCTCGAAGGAGTGGCTGGGAGAGTGGAGGGTACGTTCACTATCTTAATAATACAATCCTCTGATCCTGACAGTTTTGGCAGGCATGGTTCATGTCTCTAATATTCAGGTTGGAGCACGGGCAAATTCCCCATCGGATTTGCTCAGCCGAGGGCAAGCAGTAAAGGTTAAGGTCATGAGCGTAGCTGGAAGCAGGATTGGGCTATCTATGAAGGATGTCGACCAAGCAACCGGACGGGATTTGACGCCCCATCTTCGTATCAAATCCGAAGCTGAGCTGGAACAAGAACGTGTCCAGGCAGCTCGTGCTTCCTCAGGCTCCAATGCTATACCTTTGCGCGCAAAGGATGAGGGCCCAGTACGATCCGCCAAACGTCTTACTTCTCCAGAAAGATGGGAAATCAAGCAGCTCATTTCCTCTGGTGCCATCGACGCCTCAGAATACCCAGATCTCGATGAAGACTTTAACAACCCTATGGCTCACGTGGAAATAGAGGAAGAACTAGATGTGGAAATTCGAGAAGACGAACCTCCTTTTTTGGCTGGCCAGACGAAGCGGACACTAGATCTCAGTCCCGTGAAGATTGTTAAGGCCCCCGACGGCTCTTTGAATAGGGCTGCTCTTGCAGGTGCTTCATTAGCAAAGGAACGTCGCGAGCTAAGACAACAGGAAGCCAACGAAGAGGTCGATTCTCAAGCACGAGACTTCAGTCAACCCTGGCTCGATCCCATGTCGAAGGAAGCAGACAAGATTTTTGCCCAAGATCTGCGAGGGAACTTGAAAGGACAAAGGGCTGGGGAAGTTCCTTCTTGGAAGCAATCTAGTTTCAATAAAACGACGACATTCGGTGAAATTACAAGTCTTAGTATCCAGGATCAACGAAAAAGCTTGCCCATTTACAAGCTTCGGGAGCCACTACTTAAGGCCATTGAAGAAGTGAGTCCCCAATCTATTCGTGAAATTTGACTGTTTATAACATTCCATGTAGCATCAAGTTCTCATTGTAGTTGGTGATACAGGTTCTGGCAAGACAACTCAAATGGTACAATATCTCGCAGAATCTGGTTATGCGGACAAGGGTCGGATTGGTTGTACTCAGCCTCGACGTGTAGCTGCTATGTCCGTTGCTAAACGTGTGGCCGAAGAAGTTGGTTGTAGAATGGGACAGGAGGTAGGATATACCATCCGTTTTGAAGACTGCACAAGCCCCGAAACCCGGATCAAATACATGACGGACGGTATGTTGCAACGTGAATGCTTGATCGATCCTCTGTGTAGCAGCTATTCCGTCGTCATGTTGGATGAAGCTCACGAAAGGACTATCGCGACTGACGTCTTGTTTGGGTTAATGAAGAGTACGTAGGTTTTTGTCCAACTAACAATACTGCAACTAGAACGATCTTTTGTAGAGGCCGTCAAGCGGAGACCAGACCTGAAACTTATCGTAACCTCAGCTACTCTTGATGCCGAAAAGTTCTCCAAATACTTTTTTGGTTGTCCCATCTTCACTATCCCTGGTCGAACCTATCCCGTCGAAGTCTTGTATACCAAGGAACCCGAATCGGATTACCTCGATGCGTCTCTTATCACCGTCATGCAAATCCATCTTTCTGAACCACCTGGCGACATTCTTCTCTTCTTGACGGGCCAAGAAGAAATTGATACCGCTTGTGAAATCCTCTTCGAGCGTATGAAGGCTCTGGGCCCCAAAGTGCCTGAACTCATCATTCTTCCTATTTATTCCGCCCTTCCTTCAGAGGTCCAATCAAGGGTCTTCGAAGTTACACCCCCAGGTGCTCGCAAAGTGGTCATTGCCACCAATGTTGCCGAAACGAGCTTAACGATCCCCGGTATCTACTATGTCATCGATCCTGGATTCTCCAAGCAAAATGCCTACGACCCAAGGTTGGGTATGGATTCTCTCGTGGTCATGCCCATTTCACAAGCACAAGCACGACAACGATCCGGTCGTGCAGGTCGTACAGGACCAGGAAAATGCTATCGCCTATACACCGAAACAGCTTACAGAAACGAAATGTTGCCAAGTTCAATTCCTGATATCCAGCGGACAAATCTTGCAGCTACGATCCTGCAGCTGAAAGCTATGGGAATTAACGATCTTCTTAGCTTTGATTTCATGGACCCGCCTCCTGCACAAACGATGTTGACTGCTTTGGAATCTTTGTATGCATTGTCGGCTCTTGATGACGAAGGCCTTCTGACGCGGCTTGGACGAAAGATGGCTGATTTCCCCATGGACCCACCCATGGCGAAGATGGTGATTGCATCAGTTGAATTAGGATGTTCAGAGGAGATTCTATCTGTCGTTGCCATGCTTTCCGTCCAATCTGTCTTTTACCGGCCCAAGGACAAGCAAGGGCAGGCGGATTCGAAGAAGGCCAAATTTCATCAACCTGAAGGAGATCATTTAACGCTATTAACGGTTTACAATGGATGGAAAGCGGCCAATTTCTCAAACCCTTGGTGCTATGAAAATTTCATTCAGGCGAGGAGTATGCGTCGGGCTCAGGATGTGAGGAAGCAGTTGTTGGGTATCATGGATCGGTATGTATTCTTTGCTCGTATTGTGAGGGTAACAGTTATCTAACCCTACATCCATAGCTACAAGCACGATATCTTATCTGCTGGGCGAGACTTCAACGTCGTTCGGAAGGCCATCTGTTCCGGCTTCTTCAGAAATGCGGCCAAAAAGGATCCTCAGGAAGGTTACAAGACGCTCGTCGAGGGCACGCCCGTTTACATCCATCCATCCTCAGCCCTTTTCAACCGAAATCCTGAATGGCTGGTATACCACGAGTTGGTGTTGACGACGCGGGAGTATTGCCATAACGTCACTGCTGTAGAACCTAAGTGGCTCGTCGAAGTCGCACCTCAGTTCTTCAAAGTGGCTGACGCAAACAAGATCAGTAAACGGAAGAGACAAGAGAAGATTGAGCCACTATTCAACAAGTACGAGAAACCCGACGAATGGCGGTTGTCGAAAATCAAGCGCAGTGCTCGTTCTGTATGTTTTTTTTTTTTTCAAAGTTCTCTGCTGGGATCTTGGATGCTCATTTCTTGTTCTACAGAGTCAAACATTCGGTTAAATGTATTCCTCGGTGTTGTATCTATCATTGTCTTCAGCATATATCCAATGTGTAATTCAACCACCATAAAATAATATAATTATGAGCACAACTTTTTCTATATTGAGACGCGCGACAAAGGAAAGGATACAAACGATGGAAATACTAAGAGTTTTGAGGTACATTTTGTTCTGCACAAGCATGGTGTTTCTAAGTGACTCATAATACAATATTTGGAAGAGCATCCCGTTGAGTTAAGATGCAAAACGACAGCTAATGCTTCGTGTTATGGCCGGTAAATGGCCTATACAAAATACATGTAACAAGAATGCTGCTATGATGCAGTTATTAGAAAGAGCAAAAAACATGCATCATAAAAATATAAAACTTGCATATAATTTATCCAACAAAGCGAAGCGCGTCTGCACCCACGTAATACTTCGCGACTTCTCCCGGTTTGGTTGGTGGTACTGTTGGGTCTGGTACGAGGATGAACGTTTGGGAGAAGACACGGGGGTGGCCCTCTATCGATCGTGCGGGTGTGTCTGGCGGGTTTCCCAATGGGCCGAGGCCATGTGTAACGTTCCCTGACACGGTTATCAGAAGCGACGGGGGTTGTGCTCCTACAGAAAAAAGAAGATATGTGAGTGAGTGGTTGTTTGATACCAAGAGCCACAGTCGTAGCTAACCTGGTATCGGATGACAATCGAAAGATTGCACTTCATGCTTCGTCATGGGCATTTTCAGAACTAGCTGCTTTAATCCATCTGTACCCTGAAATGGCTTTCCGTTCCATGTCAAGGATGAACTTGGGCGATAAAAAGGTGGGAGGTCGGCTAGTCGTGTGTCGGAGTCATAGGCGGTGTAGTAGATACGGGTGAAATGGTCTGCGGCTCTTGTGGCGATTTCGATGCTGAGATACATAGAGGTGGAGAGAAGTTTTTGAGTATATTGCGGGAGAAATGGATGGAGAGGCGATGAACACACTCGTTGGGAGTCAGGTTGGCTGGTGTCGACATCGTGGTTCAAGTTAAGAGATAGGATTGGTTCCTTACGCTCATGTCACAGCACATTCGTGTTCTCACTCTCAATTGCTGGTATCTTTTTCCTCTTAACGTCGTACTGAACATTCTAAGATACCAATCGTCACAGGGGTCTCAAGTACGTAGCGAAGAGCCTGGCAGAACGCATCGAGGGCATTGCACGGGAACTCGCAAATTCTAACCACGATATCATCGCTCTCCAGGAGATTTGGGTCTTTGCTCATTATGAACATGTTCGAGAGAGCGTTTCTAAACGTTTGCCACATTCAAAATTCTTCTACAGGTATGTTCTTGATTTCCCAAGTACCATTTTTTTTGAGAGAATAAGTAAACGTTTTCTTCGCCTCGTTTTAGTGGTGCGTTAGGCGCAGGGCTTGCCATCTTCAGTCGCTGGCCATTCGTATCAACATCAATTTACCCTTACTCCCTCAATGGCACGCCGCTCGATGTCGCTGGAGGAGACTGGTTCGTAGGCAAAGCGGCAGCCAGTGTTGTCATTCTTCATCCTATACTTGGCCGAGTCCAAATATTCAATACACATGTAAGTAGTATGTCAAGTTTTCACTATACATGGTGATTAAGCTGACCCCCATTCTAGCTCTATGCCAAAGGAGGCGAGAGTGGACCAGAACACAACAGAGCCCACCGTCTCGTGAACGCATGGGAGTTCGCAAAACTCGCTAGACAAGCTGCAGAAGGTGGGAAATATGTCGTCGCTGTATTCCTACTTCCTCCTTTCCATATTCCTCTAATAGCTAAACCTACTCTTAGCTCGGTGACTTCAACAGTATTCCAACAACTTTACCCATGACCGTCATACTTGACCACGCCTCTCTAACCGACGCCTGGAAAGTTGCTCATCCCAACACCGACACCGTCTCAGCATTCACCCCCCTCGAAGCCGTCCAAAATCTTGGCATCACAGCCGACTCCCCTCTAAACTCCTGGTCTGCAGGGAAAGGCTACGCCCGAGGAACTTGGGGAAAACGTCTCGACTACGTCCTATACCGTCAACCCAACCGCCCAAACCAACAATCGCCCATCCTCAAAGCCACATCCTCCAAAGTAGTCTTCATGGACCCCGTTCCAGGACATACATTCTCCTACTCTGACCATTTTGGACTTGAAGCTACATTTGAAATCATCCATGTAGCCGAAGAAGAATTGGGCGAGTCTTCCTCTTCTCGCCTACCGCCCCCTCCAAGAGAACTTTCCAACGAATCAATTGCTACCATCATCCAGGCACTTACTTCATGCTACCGTTTCTCACGTGTACGATCACGCAAAGAACTTTTGATCTTCGGTTTATGCCTCGTAATCCTTTTTGGAGTTGTCATCAGCTCGGTGTGGCTTCCACACTCATGGATCAACCCCATCTTCCTTCTGTTCACTGTGTTCGTCGCGTGGCTAGCAACAACTATGCTTTATGAAGGGTTCATATTCGGAAATTGGGAGTGTAATGCGCTTATGAATGTGATTGAGGAATTGGAGATTCATAGAAAAGGACTGGAGATAATAGCGAGCTAATATCTTTTATCTGACTCGGAATGACTTTTTGCGGATGTCCAGGTAATTTGTTTACTGCACTTCAGTGGGTACATTATAAATACTACTCTTGACGAGGGATTACAGGGGAATAATGTGTATAAGATAGATGATACAGCAAGATAGATGATACAGCCGTGCTGGTGTAGTTGGGTAAGCCGATCAGTGTGGGCCTACAGCACAATTACTCGCCCTTCATGTCGAGAGCATGGAAAGTGTATAGAAATGGGTAAATTAAAATAAAAAGCACTTAGGACTCTCCATTGTCGCCAGCGGCTAAGCTCCCAGAGCCCAGATGATGAAGATTTCAAGGTTGGGCGCTAACCCGCTGTCGTCGGTTTTGCAGAGGCCAGACCGCGTATCCCCATACGAGGACCTTAACATTTGCAACTGACTCATCAACAACCCTGCAGTAATATTGTATTATGATTCTTCCCAGTCATTATTAACGCCAAAGATCGCCTCATAGTAGAAGACAATCGCCAAGAGATAGCCAGCGATACAACGTGCGTCGGTTATGATTGGATGGTTGACATGACCAGATTCCTTGGTGGACCCTTGAAAGTAGTTGGTCGAGGTATGGTGTGATGTAGCGTGAACGGGTTAGTAGAGAAGTTATAGGAAGAAGCGCTGTGCTTCCGGTGGTGGTGACGAGGCCGAACGTCGTGTGGGTGTAATTCTGGCACCGTTTGATTCTTTAGCTGTAAAGCAAAAGTAGAGAGGGAGGTGGTAGACTTGATCCTCCGAGGACTCGAGATAGAGGGTAGAGGCAAAGGAGCAGAATAAGGCGGAGGCTGAACTGACACCTTGGGAGTTGACTTCATGGTGGTTGATGATGATGTAGGT
>Ga0193742_1000825_pt1 | contig 19745 bp, 23 predicted proteins | sample L2c1metaG_FD_165511 | JGI IMG/M metagenome (GOLD analysis project Ga0193742, IMG submission 165511) | Soil microbial communities from a riparian zone of the East river system, Colorado, United States - L2c1 | ecosystem: Environmental > Terrestrial > Soil > Riparian zone | place: USA: East River... | reverse complement strand
TCAATGCGAAGCCGTATTTAATTCGGTCAAGATTTTCTTCATTGCGGCTGAGCCAGGTAATCGACCCAATCGTCGTTGGGATGAAGATAAATCGATAAGACAGACGCCGATTCTCGACACGAGATAGGTATGCGGCTAGAAATGTCGCTACAGCGACGCCGGAAAGATTATCGTTGCACATTGCCGATGCCCGAGTGAAAATTATCAGTTCACACGGTTCGGTTGTCAGCTGATTGGTGGGCTAGGCGCTATTGAGTGGAAGCTGCATATTGTGAGCCACGAGCAGCTCTATCTTCATCAGCAGGTATTCGTCGATCAGACCGTGGGGGAGTAGCGACCGGATCAGCTGACCACTGCCCATGATCACAAGGTTGCCGTCCGGATTCTTTTTGAGTTCAGCCACGGCTGCAGGGATATCGCCATGCACCAGAGTGGAGTTGGGCCACTCAAGTTTCATCGCGGAGCAACTCGAGGCGACGTACTTACGCGCGTTGTTGAGCCCATCCTTGAACGGCCCACCCTTGGCGTTCCACGTGACAGCATGTCCTCGTAACTGCGCCGGCCAAGCAGCATCCCACCGCCCGGCTTGCCCATCTTCTCGCCGATCGCCTTGAACATTGCCTCGTCGTTTCCGCCAGTCGCCCATCCACCATGGCTAAAGCCGCCACGGGTGTCCTCATCGGGTCGACCCGGGGACTGCATGACTCCATCGAGGGTGAGGTGGTTGATCACGACGATTCGCATGGCTGATCTCCTTTGGCCAGAGCTGTCTTCGACGGGACGGCTCGAATTGGTCGGTGCAGTACCATTCAGGATCTCACCGTCCAGCATCGAGCGACCTGCGTTTGTATTGGATGTTAATACAGGCCGCTTCAGCAAACTGATTGAAGGACTGCATGCTCCGGACTGCCGGCGATCCGGAAGTTAGCGACCTTCTTCTCGGTTTACGCACAATCGCCAATGCACTTAGTAAGCTTCGCACAGCCACAACACTTTCGGAAGAATCCCGTTTATGCCCTGGAAAGAGAGTCGCGTTGTGGACCAACGCTTGCAGTTCTTATCGAGCTATCAGAAGGAAGAGATGTCGCTAACCGACTTGTGCCATGAGTACGGCATCTCACGTCCAACTGCATACAAGTGGATCAGACGTTACAACGAAGTAGGCCCAGAGGGTTTGCTGGATCTCTCGCGTAGACCCCATAGTTGTTCTCATGCCACATCGCAAGAACTTGTGAATGAGGTGCTCGCCCTGCGCAAGCGTTTTCCATCGTGGGGAGCGCGAAAGCTGAAAGCGCGCTTGGAACAGATGAATCCGAAAGTCGTGTGGCCTGCAGCGAGCACGATTGGAGAGATCCTTCGCCGCTCCGGACTGACGAATCCGGTGCGCAAGAGAAGGAGAACCACGCCGTATTCACAGCCGTTCTCTGAGGTGACTGCACCCAATCAGCTGTGGTGCATGGATTTCAAGGGATGGTTCCGTACAGCAGATGGCCAGCGCTGTGATCCATTTACGATCACGGACGCCCATAGTCGTTACTTGATTCGCTGCCAAGCCATCACCCGAATGGACACAGCGCATGTCCGAGCGATCTGCAAGTCCGCGATGCGCGAGTATGGGGTTCCTGAACGCATCCGCACCGATAACGGAGCACCGTTCTCCGGGACTGGTATCCTCGGCCTCTCACGTCTTTCACTGGAATGGCAGCGGCTAGGCATCGTCCACGAGCGTATTCAGCCGGGTAAACCACAGCAAAACGGTCCGCATGAGCGTATGCATCGGACGCTCATGCAGGATACGACGAACCCTTCGGCCAAGACACTCCGTTCACAGCAGAAGCGTTTTGATGAGTTCCGTCGCATCTACAACTATGAACGTCCTCATGAAGCCCTCGGCCACGAAACACCGGGAAGCCTATACACTCCAAGCTCGAGGCTCCTGCCACGCTATACGAAAGCCTATGTCTATCCAACTCACTTCCAGACTCGACGCGTAAACGATGCAGGCGATATCAGCTGGCACAAGAGCCGTGTCTGCATCAGTGAGGTCTTCCGTGGTGAAGACATCGGTCTTGAAAAGGTTGAAGAAAATTTTTATCGAATCTACTTCTGCAACCTCGAAGTAGGCGAGTTTGATGTCAACGACCTGCGATTCCGACCTGGACTCCGTTCGTGAACCCGGGTGGCGGGATGGAAGGCCAGAAGAGCGGCTTTGCATCCCGCTGATGCTTCAGAGGGACGCAGATCACTTCCCACAAGTTGACTTCTCAGGACTAACCCGTGCCGGTTGATCGTCTGCCGCCGAAGGCGAGGATCAGAGATCTCTCGAAGATAAATTCCTACTGCAACAGGCTTGGCCAGTTCAACACCATCTGAATATCGACATCTCCCGAAGGGTTTTCTCTCGCGATCCCTAGAAAGCGTTGCCCATCGCTGCTCACCGCATAGTTCGCATCGTAGTTCGTGTGCAACTTCAGATTCGCATCGAAGAGCCGCTTCGGCTCGGCTCTCATCCGTCCATTAACGACAGCCATCTTCGCGGCCATCATGCTCCCGTCAGCGGCGACGTAGAACAACTCCTTCCCATCGCGCCGCCATCTCGGCTTGAAACCCCCGGTTGTCGAGACCCGCACTCGTTGCGATCCACCGGGAAAGTCGATCACATAAATCTCCGGCCTTCCCGTCGGATTCGAAGAGAATGCCAGCCATCTCCCGTCCGGAGAGAAATTCGGCAGCATCCCTTCTTTTCCCGGAGCATCCATCGAGTGCCACTGCGGTCCGCCCTTACCGCCACCCTTCATCTCCGTCCACACTGTCTCGGCATGGTAGTTTGCAATGAGCTCAGCCACCGCATAGCGCCCATCCGAAGAGATACCCCCGACGTGCGTGGGACGATCCACGCCCAGCTCCATCACCACTTCCTCGGCTCCTCGTGGAGAGACGTCACGGCGCAGCAGCAGTCCTCGTCGGTCGTCGTTGTAGTAGACCGTCCTGCTGTCTTCTGACCAGATTGGGTTTACAGCACGATTCGAATCCGATAACGGCTCCAGCAATCCATCCGGCAGCGAAGCAATCCATATTCTGGTATGTAAGCTGGCTGGCTCGTGTCTGGTAACCGCAACGAACCGGTCATCGGGTGACAGATGAACGCCCCAGTAGTCGTCCGGAGTTCCCAACACCCCCAACTCACGCCCGGTCCGGTCGCGCCATACCAGCCGTGACGTGTCTTGACCAAACTTTCGTATCACCAGGGTTCCTGTATCCGAGACGGTCAGCATCCCCGGCCGGTCCAGCAGAATGCGCGACGGCCCCGATAGCTCTGCCCGGTCCACATCGAGGATCTGCGCGGCAATCTTCCCGGCCTGCTCGCTCAGAAGGTAGTAGATCTTCTTCTCCGGGTCGAGAGCGATAGCGCCGCAAAAACCATCTGCGACCACCAAATGCCGCTTAGGTTGTCGATGATCGAGTGATTCCAGATAGAGACCTCTCTTCTCCGGATCATTGGTTATGACGGTGTAAAGAAACCGATTTCCATCCGGAAGAAAGAGAGGATACCAATGGGAATCCTCTCCGGCAGCTTTATCTACCTGCGTCACACGAGTTGCCTCCCCACCCGAAGCGGAGACGTGAAAGACGGGCCCGTCGGCAGTGCCAAAGAGGATGTCGCCGCGACGGCTCCACGTGCCCCCGCGTGCAAACACAGCATCGCAAAGCACCACTGGACTGCCACCGACCGCTGGCATGCGTTTGAGTTTGGTTCCTTCCGCCGCGAACGCGATGTGCTGGCTATCTGGCGACCAGAACGGCGCGACAGAACCATCGCCCTCCTCTAACCGTATGAGCCGGTTTGAGTCGAGACGGCGAAGATAAAGATGGGTCACGTCGGCCGTCGTAAGTGGGATAGCGATCGCGCTTCCATCGGGCGCCACCGCTACAGAACCGATTATCCGCAGCGGGTCAGCATTGGTCGCACCCTCCGGAAGAGGTATGACGACAGTCACCGCCTTCGGAGGCGTCGTTCGTCGACGTGATCGGCTTAGCCAAACCCCTCCTCCAACCACCAGAGCAGCAGCAACCCCCGACCACACAAACGTCCGGCGGGTCGTTTTATCCAGCACCTCGCTTACCGCCGTATGCAGCGGCTCAGGCTCTGCGGACGCGGCAGCCACCGGAGACGGCGCCACGTCCCACACTACATCCCCAATAAATCGATACCCCTGCTTCGGCAGAGTATCGATAAACTTCGGATTCGAAGCGCTGTCATGCAACACCGAGCGAATCTGCCGGACACAGAAGTTCAAACTTTGGTCCAGATCAACATTCACTCCATTCCCCCACACATAGTCGCTCAGCTCTTCCCGCGTCACCACCTCCGGAGCCCGCGTCACCAGCAGTTCCAGCACCCGCAACGGCTGCGGCTGAATCTTCAGCGGAACTCCCCCGCGCGACAGCACTCCGCGCCTCGGGTCAAGCTCATAGCCCCCGAATCGGATAACACCACCACTTGATTCGCGATGATTGGCCTCAGGCATGGGAGCACAATTATAGGTCGCCACAAATCCGCAATCGCAAAGCTCCGTCCACTTCCCCGCAAATCACTCTTTCCAAGCCGTTTCCTTCCTCATCTCGTCTGAGGAATATCTCAGAAAGCCTCATGCTTGATATCCACTCCCCAGTGCTAAGTTCCTCCGGTCGAGCCCAGAGGAGAATCCCAGTGAAGATCAAGCACAGCGCACTTACGGTGGTTCTCGCAGTAGTTGCCCTCAGCACAACAGCCCTCACTCAAGCCAACCCCGTCATCCCCCGAACCTGGGACGACGCCGCAATGGCCACCCTCGAAGTCCCCCTCGCCAATCCCATCGGCTCTCCCAAGCCCATCTCAGCCGACTACTACTACAAGATCCCCGTCCGCCCCATTTATAAGCAGTACCCCATCTACGCCCCCGGCCGCGAGCCCGCCGGCTACATGGACTGGCTCAAAAAACAGGACCCCGTCATCCTCTGGGACGACGCCAGCCACAAACCAAAACTCAACACCGAAGCCGACTGGATCAAGGCCGGCGAGCTCATCCTCGACGCCCCCATCATCTACTCCTCCGAGAACAAAGGCGGCTTCAGCCTCGAAGACGTGCGGAACCTCGCATGGTACGAGAAGAACAAGATGCCGCTCACACTCGACGGCGTCCTCCCCTTCACCCACTACGTCATCCGCGAAAAAGGCAAGGTGGAACTAGGTTCCTTCGCCTGCGGCATGTGCCACACCCGCATCATGCCCGGCGGCAAAGTCCTCAAAGGCGCGCAAGGCAACTTCCCCTTCGGCGGAGCCCTCGCACAGGCCACGCCCATTCCCTGGCCGATATGGCAGGCCCTGATGTCCGTGCCGTGGATGCACCCCGATCCGCTTGACCGGCAAAAAAACATGTCCCCTAAAGAGCTGGTCGCACTACTCGCTAGCGAGCCCCCAGGCGTAATGGCCCGCCACCGCAGCAGCCTCTTCGAACCCATTCAGGTCCCCGACCTCATCGGCGTCAAAGACCGCCACTACCTCGACCGTACCGGCCTCCAGCAACAGCACGCCATCGTCGACCTCATGCGCTACGCCGCCCTCAACCAAGGCGCCGACGCCATCTCCAGCTTCGACGGCTTCATCCCCGCCGATATCCCCGACTTCAAGAAGCTCCCTGACCCCACGGATCCCATCAAGGTAGGCGGCCGTTACAGCGACGAGCAACTCTACGCGCTTGCCCTCTACGTCTACTCGCTCAAACCACCGCCCAACCCTAACAAGTTCGACGCCAACGCCGCTCACGGCGAAAAGCTCTTCAGCCGCGAAGGCTGCTCTTTCTGCCACACCGCGCCTCTCTACACCAATAACAAGCTGACCCCGGCAGAAGGATTCACCATCCCCGCTGACCATCGCGCCAAATACGACATCTCCCCTATCTCTGTAGGCACCGACCCCTCCCTCACGATGAAGACCCGCCGCGGAACCGGCTACTACAAAGTCCCCTCCCTCAAAGGTGTCTGGTACCGCGGCATGTTCGGCCACAGCGGCTGGTGCGCAACGCTTGAAGATTGGTTCGACCCCAAGCGCCTCAATGACGACTACGTCCCAACGGGTTTCAAACCCTATGGCACCAAAACCTACGCCGTAAAAGGCCACAACTTCGGCCTTGACCTAACCCCACAGGAAAAGAAGGATCTCATCGCGTTCTTAAAAACACTCTAACGCCGTACTCCTTCGAGCCGATGTGGCAGAAATATTTGAGTCCGCTCGATTTGTCACTGTGTACGCGTAACTGGGGCCAAAGATATCTCATTTCGAGGGAAACGCCATGCGCATGTTCTGTCGGTTTTCAATGTTGGCTAGCCTCATCTACCGCAGTTCTTTTTGCATGTCTCGCGTCTGCAATGTGACTCGAATTGCGTTGCTGATTGCAATGGGTCACCTGTCGCCTATGCTATTGCGTTCCCAGACTTCGCTTCGAGTTCCGACTACAGATGCACTGCAGGCCAACATCCGAAGTGCTGTCCAACAGAATGCGAGCCCGGAGCAACTGGGCACGCTGTGGCTTACAGTCGCAAATCGCTACCTGGACCGCTTCGAGCTGGAGAAGGCTGAGGACGCATACGCCCGTGCGATTCACCTGCTTCGCGATACTTCCTCACAGAGTCAGTACGCCGAGTCGCTGCAAGGGATCGGGAATGTGTACAGCACATCTGGCCGGCTCAAAGAGGCGCGAAAGTGTTTGACAAAGTCGCTGGACATATACCGGACGTTGAACGACGAAGCAAATATTGCACACCTTCACCTCTCGCTCGGCCAAGAGCTACTGGCGGAACACAAGTATCGAGAGGCTGAGATCGAATCGACCGCTGCTCTCAAAGGCCTCGAGTCCGGATCGAAGCCTGATCTTAGCGATATGTCGATGGCTTATCTAACACGTAGTCGTGCTATGTGCGGTCAGGGACGGTGCCGCTCCGCACTGAATGATGTGTCACAGGCCCATTTTGTAGCTCTCAACAAATTTCGGGAGAATTCGATTGAGATGATGTCAATCTGGCTGGTTCAAGGACAGATTCAAATGAAAGCCGGGCAGCAGGCAGACGGTGAACAGGCGATGAATGCGGCATTGCGCCTTGTCCAGTCGCGAACTGACCTGCCCCACCCATATTTCGTCACCCTGCAACTGGTAGTTCTCCGCGCGCAAAGGAGAAGTCTCAAAGCGGCGCACCGCAAGCAGGAGGCGAAGCACGTTGAAGATCAGATCGCACTAATCGAAGCCGATGCTCCTGCAACTTGTAATGGATGTACGGTAAGTGCCCCCACACTGATGGCAGAAGGGATGCGATAGGTAACGGAAACGCGCATCTCGCCAATTATCGCTGTGGCGGTGCAGAGCGTTCGAAATGAAGAGCAGTGGGAGATATTCTTATTTCAGACCGGGCCTAGCCAGCCTTTACCCAGAACCAGAGCCACTTTCCCAGCAAGGGGCTTGTAAACTCTCTCCCCGGTACAAAACGTAAATCATCTCCCGGTGCTCTCACCTCAGCAAAGGTTTGGTATCCGCTTCGTGCGCGTTACGCGCACATATCTATGGGGGTGTTGCGGGTGCCTACGTGCTATTAAGCGGCAGCTGCATATTATGCGCTTCGAGCAGTTCGATTTTCATCTCATCGGCCGGCAGTATACGAAGCAGGTGTACCGGCGGCCGGTCAGAGGTCGATAGCCATTCCGCATAGTCCCTCGGCTCAAGAATGACAGGCTGCCTGTCATGAACATCTGACATCCTCTCGTTGGGCTCTGAAGTGATAACTGAGACGGTGGGCAAGGAATCGCCCTCTTTGTTCTTCCACATGCTCCAGATACCTGCCAGTGCGAACGGCTGGCGGCCAGTCATCGACGGGCGGTTGAGGACGAACGAATTGCGGAAGAGTATTCCTGAAAGTACAGAGAGGATGCTTCTCCGTCATCTGCGGGATATGACAGGGGCTGGATTGCTAGAACCTCATCAGGAGCAAGGCTTACACCTGCGAGTGCGGTATTCGCTAACGCCGTACGGACGGACGTTGGTCCCGGTATTGGATGTTCTCTGTTCGTGGGGCAGAGAACATTTGAAGCGAGATCCCTCTACGTGAATGTCGGCTTCACGTCAGCTATCTGCAACTGTCGATGAGCGGGTCTATGAGGACTCACTTCGTCTCGTGTAGCACTCCAGGCATCGATTGGGGTCTATGACGGTTTTGCAGCAGCATAGGATCCCGGGGGGTCACGGAAGGGTTCTACAGCAATGCGCTCGTAACGCACTTCCAGTACCGTCAGGTGTTCTTTGCCGCCCGGCGCTTCGAGAACGACGGTGTCCCCCTCAGCTGACCGCATTAACGCGCGGCCCAGAGGTGACACCCAACTGACATGGTTGCGGTCGAGGTCAACCTCGTCGGTGCCGACGATGCTCACCTCTCGCTCCGCTCCCGCGGCATTGGCATAGAGCACCGTTGCACCGAAATATGCCTTCGTCGCTCGCAGGCCCGATCTCGGAGCTTCCGGATCCACCACTTCTGCGGCTTCGATCCGCTTTGAGAGAAAGCGAATCCGCCCATCGATCTGCCGCAGCCGACGTTTGGCATACTGATAATCGGCGTTTTCACTGCGATCGCCATTGCTGGCAGCCCACGCTACGACCTCCGCCACAGCCGGGCGGTCCTTTATGAGCAGAAACCGGTGCTCCTCTTTCAGGCGCTCAAGTCCACCGGGCGTGATGTAGTTCCTGACCTGCACTGCCGGCGAGTCATCTTGGGGTCTTCTGGTAAAGCCTTTACGCATTTCCTTATTATCCCAGTACGAAATCCAGCAGGTTCTCTCGATGGAAGCAGATGATGGCTACTGTAAGACACAGTAACTGGGTGCCCTATTCATGACGCAGCTTCATCGCGGTATGAATGGGATGGCATTGCTTCCGGGAAGAGCGTTTATTGGTACTAATCCGAAAGCGGTGGCATCCTGCGATAGGATCAGCTCATAACTACTTTTGGAGAACGAATGAAAGCCGGCCTTACCAGATGCTGCGCGAGCACGGTGAGCTCTGCCTGCGCGTCCGCAATGGTGACGCTGGGCTTGATCCTTTGCGGCTGAAGCTCCGTGTGGATCCCAGCAGTTTTTGTAGTCTGATGAGGTGGAATCAGAAGCGAATATGCGAGCGAGTTAAGGCTTGCTGGGTCGGGCCGACTGTGGCTGGACTTGCGAGCCTGATTTCTCGCATCCGGAGGCATTCCCCGATGAAGCAGATGAAGCAATTGTCGCCACACCGTGGCGACAATTGAGCTGGTCACACTTCCTAGAACTTCTACCATTTGCTAAGCCACATCAGCGCGAGTTTTACGCCGTATCGACGGGTGGAGTGTCCATACACTTCATGAGCGGATGTTGAAACGCTTGATCGTCGTGGAATTGAAGCAGGGAAGCCGTAGTTGCGTAGTTCTGCCGCTAGATTGATCGCAGCTTCCTTGCATTGTTGGATGTCAGATAGGTCGGAAGGGAACAGGCTGAAATGGGTGATCTTTGGTTCTATGCCTGAGCTGTCCTGGCATGCCGAGGAGCAGGGTGATGCCAGGAAAAGGCAGGAAAAACCGTGGTATGGCAAAACGGCCTTGGTATTGTTTTCGCCCGGAATATAGCCGAAAGAGTCGTATTAGCCAGACTATACGGAAAATCCCGTATAGGGCTAAGCCGTTACCATTGCTGTATTTAGCTTTATTTTGAAAGACTAGGGTAAGTCGATGGCGGAGAGACAGGGATTCGATAATCCGCTCTCAGCTAACCAGTTGTAGGATCAACCTGTTACCCGCTAAACCCCAATAATGACGCAGGTATCAGCCTTGTTGTAGTGCATCGTTGGATGTCGTTCCATGTCCTTCGATGTAGGTCAAATTTAGCAAAACTGGTAACAAATTGGTAGCAGAAAAGGGAAGAGAGAGCAGAAAAAGAAGCCACCCACGAGGAGGGAAAATATCGCTCTCATGGATGGCTTCGGTAGCAAACGGGTAGCACTTTTTAAGGGTTCGAAGTCATTTTAGGCGACCGAGCGCCCGGCGATCCAGGCGGCGATCCGATCAGCGTGGAACCTGTACGAGTTGTCGGGCATTCGTATGTGCGGAAGCTGACCCTTACGGCACCACCGGCAAAGAGTGGCACGGGTGACTTTAATCAAGGACATGACCTCGGTGGTCTCGAGGAGTGGTTGTTGCGTGGCTTTTGTAGTTGTCTCGTGGCGAGTCATGAGGGGTAATACCGCTGGCTGGTGCCGGACCCTAAATATTGAAATCGAAAAAAATGATCCCTCTCCACCCCTAGCGGCGGAGAGGGATCGGCACTCTAGGTAGCCACTAGCCCAGTCGGGTGAGGGGGTGCGACCCGGCTCGACCGGCTCCCAGGATCGTCGCCTCACACTTGAGAAATTTCTTGACGCGCTCCAATAGGTCCCTTATATGCGTTCATGTGGACCAACATAGGAGGAGATAATGACGTTGAAGGATTACAGCGAGGCAGGTAAAGCGATAGAGGTCATCGGAGAAATACTCAGGAATGCGGGCAATACCGATGATTACGAAATAAAGAACATAGTCGCACACGCAACCGACCAACTTTACGAACTCAGCGGCTACATAGGAGCACTGAGGGATCGACGGGGCGCATAAGTGAACGACCCCGTCGCCATCCCCTTCACAAAGCCAACGCCTCGGTCGGCTCATAATCGTCCACATCAACATCTTGGCGTTCACCCTCTTCGCTATCTTCCATATTCACGCTCGAGTGCCACTTTAGGGTCCAAGTCGGGAAGCGGTCGCCCAGGAAGCCACCCAGTCGTTTAGAGCTGCGGATTTTTTCGCAGATATCATCCTGGGCGATCAGCCACCGGAACACCTCTAGAGTAGTTAAGTCGTGATCGCGACTGCAATTGGCATCAGCATAGTCGAGGCACTTTTGGACACATCCACGCATGATCGCGCCTGAATCGCTTCTTTCATAGGTTGGGTGGTTGCCGAAGTGCTGTTCAAGCAGCAGAAGGATCTCGTCGACGATCGTCCGGTCGGCAGCTTTCTGTGGGACAGAGTCGACGCTGGAAGCGCCTGCATCAGGTGCATCATCCTCAGTCGGTTGGAACGTCGGCTGCTTGAAAGGGGAAGACGGTCTGGATTTCGCATGGTCTTTGAGGGCTCGGGCCTCTGACCGGTTCCGTTCCGCTGCATCGTGCATCGTCTTGGCGTCTATGTAGTAAAAGTTGGATTTGAATGAACGAGGTACGCAACGCACGAGCTTCACCGTCTCCGTCAGATGGTGCAGTGCCCGTTTAACGGTGGCGACGCTCAGTCCGGTGTCATCGGCGAGGGTCGCCTCAGACACGAAGGTGGAGTACTGGTGGCGGGGATTACACCGGTGAATAAGTGCCCAGAGAACAAACATAACCGCAGACTTGGTGACCTGGCCCCTCTGCGATGCATTGTCATCGCGGCGGCTCCCCTTGCCACGCTTCTTCGGCGCTGTCCCGGTTACTAGGCCGCAGTCGCGGGCGTCCCAGGTCATTTCTGAGATGGATAGATTGCTCTTGGTCATTTTCAGGCTCCTCTACTAGAGGAGTCCGATAGCTCATCCGCTGCGATCACTGCGGTCCTCCCCGTGAAGGTTGATACCGTCGTCGCAAGCCCGAGGAGGTATATTGCGTCAACGTGAGCAGCAACTGCTCAACGTGAGGGCCGTCTGTTCAACGTGAGCGACTTGTGTTCAACGTGAGCGAAACATCGTCAACGTGAGCTAAGTTCGCTCAGCGTGAACCCCTAACCTTAACACCTAACCTTAACCCTGAAACCTAACTCTGGAACAGAGTCACCTAACCTACCCTCCTCCGGCGGGAAGGAAGGCAGCGTCTCCCGACGCTTTAGGAAGGAAGGCAGAAGCAAAGACAAAGACAAAAGCCCAACTTCGAACAGTAAAGTCTAGACATTCGCTTACGCTTCATGTCTAGACGCTCAAGCATAAATAATTATCCGGACCGAAATACAAGAACATAAGTCCACGATGAGCCCCGCCGCCCCACGCCCCGCCCTCAGGCGGCCCGCCCCGCCCCGCCCTCAGGCGGCCCGCCCCGCCCCGCCCTCAGGCGGCCCGCCCCGCCCCGCCCTCAGGCGGCCCGCCACGCCCGCGCCTCCCCTACGAACGGCACCTTGCCTCATCTAGGTCTCACCGGCGTATCCCGGGCCTTTAAACGCGATCTCCATAAACGCAAGGATCCACCACACCAAAAACAAAAGTTAACTTCAAACTCCGACTACTGAACCGGGGGTAGAGAGGAGAAATCATGTCAACGTTCTGCCGTTCCTACGAAGAGATCAAGACTCTAAAACGCATCGATAAGCAACTCGAGGTCTTGTCCCCGGTATCCAGCCATGCCGATTATCACAGCGCGTATCGAGATTGTATGCACCTGCTCGCCGAGTCCAGCGTCGAGTTAGACGCCATCAGGCTCAGACGATTGGAGGTACTTCGGACGAGTGCCCACGCCCAACTCCGGAGATGCGAAGAAGCGGCCCGGAAAGCGATCTACGAAGGAGGTGCCCGATGAGCAAGCGCACCAAGGCAAAACCTCGCCTCCGCGCCCACTGGCGCGATTACGACGATCGCTTCCTTCCATCGCGTACCAGCTGGCCATCCCCCGAGTCGCTCCACCCCTGCGAATCTACGGTGATCCGTGCTTGTTTGGGTGAGGAAGAGGCCAGAGCAATCATCGCCGCCTGGGTGCTCGTAGTTCCTGTTCGCACGGTGGAGGTGATCGGATGACCGCCACCACCAGCAATCAATTCGCCGCGTACATGGCCGCACGGCTGGCGACGATGCAGGCCGAACAGGCGGAGTTTCAGCGCTCGGCGGCGAAGGCGCTGGCGACACTCGAGTCGATCGAGCGGTCGCTCCACCTGATCGAGGAGATGAAGGGGGACCGTCAGTGAACTGCCCACCCCAGCCAACCATCATCATCAGCTGCAGTCCAGAAGAGAGGCCGCCGCTGACCGCAGCCGAGATCAACCAGCGGATCATCGCTATCCGAGCCGCCGCCTTTCGCGTCGCAATCTCCCGGGGGCTATCCCGAGACGACGCCGACGACGTGGCGCAGGAGGTGGCCATTCGCGCATGGCACCTCCTATCCAAGGGTGGTGTCATCAACTCCGCGAACGCCTGGGCTAATCGGGCGACACGCAACCACATCATCGACGCACATCGCAGGCGAACATCCCAGAAGGCGGGCGGCGACTTGGTCGAGTCACTGGATGACAAGGACGGCTCGGGGGAGACCGACCAGAGCTGAATGCATATTTGCATTTTGCGTCTACTCTAGTAGAGGCCTCAATATGGCCGGGCGGTCGAAGCTGATGTCCATAACCTTGGACGAGTTCCCGCCTGGCTCCCACCTCGACAGACACGATGCACATTAAAGTAAATCTCGCGGCGCTGAAGCAGCGCGTCCTACACCTGGAGACAGCCGGGAAATCCCTCGCTGTGACCGTGGCGTCTGGAATAGCGCTCACGGCGCACGATCTGCTGATGAAGACCGAGAACATTGAGCAACTTTTTACACCGGCTGGCTGGCTTCGTATAAAGCACAACCTGATCTACGGCGGACTGTTGTCGATCTTCGGTCTGTTTATTAAGTCACCGGTTAAGGACAAGCAGTAACGATGGCAGAGGCCGCAAAGCGACCCTGCCGGAAGCCAGGATGCGCTAACCTCTGCGACAAAGGTTTCTGCGCCGAGCACGCACCTGAAGCAAAGCGGCAGCGTGAACGATATCGGGGTTCACCCCATAGCAGGGGATACGGACGGCAACACCGCAAGGTCAGTGAGCGGACGATGAAGCGGGATCATTACCTGTGCCAGCGCTGCCTATCCTTGGGTCGTGTTACCCCGGCCACCGACAGTCACCACATAAAGAAGTTGGCGACGCATCCGAAACTCCACCTCGATCCCGACAATCGATCGAGCGTGTGCCGGGACTGCCACGAGGAACTAGAAAAGGGAGCCGAATGACGACCTCCGAACGCGGGCTACTACTTACTTAGAGCCAACATAGAGACGTACTTTTCCTTTGCCGAATAGGTCGGATTGTGTTGACGTCCTTTGACCTAAAGCATCGATGCCTGGGAGCACCTCGGAAACAATACCTGAAGCGCCCAGAGCTTTGCGAACCAATTCCGCAGTTTGTGCTGCTGTTGAATCGTTTGGAACAAATCGAATCTGTATACCAGCCATACTGACGCCATTTGGATATTCGGATCCAATCGACCAACCGCAAATTTGAAATGCATGGGCAATCTCGCCAGCCAGATTTGTAGCTTCGGCGTTTCCTCCGAATAAAACAACGTCTAGCTGACCTCGCTGGACAAGCTTGAGATCGGATATGAGATCGCCTTGTGCTGCCTGGGTAAGATGGCGCGGAGCAATTCTCTCTTCGATTCGAAGACGAGCCATCTTTTCAGATTCGATCTGGCTCTGGAGCAGAAGGTTTTGATGTAAGACTTTTTCTTTGTCGAGACGAGATTGCTCCGCAGTTGCTTGTGCTACCTCGGCTGTCCGATGAGCTTCAGCTATACGTTCATCTGCTGCTGTTTGATATGCCTTCAACTGCGCGGCCTTGATTGCGCTCACCTTGTTTCCAAAATGAACAATCGCCAAGGTCATGCAAAGCGTGAGAACGCCGCCCGCTATATATAGGTAATTCGACCAATTCAGTAACCGTTCAAAATCATTGAATACGGGCATCTTCATAGTCCCCGTGCTTCTCACCACTGCTGGGGCAGTCACGATAGTTGGATTGCATAGACTTCGAAAGAACTACTGAATGATAACCTCACAGCGCGGACTCGACCTCATTAAACAGTTCGAAGGCTTGAGACTGACTGCGTACCAGGATTCCGTCAAAACTTGGACGGTTGGGTACGGCCACACCGGCTCCGATGTTCACAGCCTGACGATCACCCGCGACGAAGCAGAAGATCTGCTGCTCCAGGATGTGAAGGAGGCCGAGCATGCGGTCAACAGCCTCGTCACTCATGTCGTGCTGAAGCAAGGCCAGTTCGACGCTCTGGTCGATTTCGTCTTCAATCTTGGTGCGGCGGCACTGCATGATTCGACTTTGCTGAGGCTTGTGAACGCCCGCGAGTTCGATAACGCTGCCGATCAGTTTTTACGGTGGGATCACGCGGGCGGTAAGGTACTGCCGGGACTGACCAAGAGACGCGAGGCCGAACGCGAACTGTTTCTAGGGGCGACAGGCTAAGATAATGACCATGCTTACCCAACCCCAAATTGAGACCGTCTGGGATAACAAGATGTCCGCAGAAGCCAGAGCGTGCTACTTCGGTGATCTGGTTGCTCGCGAAAGTAGGATCAAGAGGGGGATCACTGGTGTTTCTTTTTTCCTTAGCTCGGCAACTGTTGTCTCACTCCTTTCAAAGGGCCCGCTATGGGTGTCTATCCTATCCTCCCTGCCGGTAGTATTCGCTAACGCGTATACGATCGGTGTAAATCAAGACAGTAAGCTTAAGGCATTGGGCAATCTGCATATCCAATGGCTGACCCTGGAACATGATTATGACCGCCTGTGGTCCCACACACATGACGTGGACGCAGAAAGTATCTTGGATCGGTGCTTAGAGCGAGAACGGGTGTTATCAGAAACAGCTGCAACTGAAGTGGGACATGACGATAAAAGATGGAAAAAATGGCTAGACACGATCCACAAAAAGCACGAAACTAGTGCCCATGTCCGACAAGAACGATCAGCGCAGTAGCTGGCCGCCGACCCCGGTAAAAGGTCCACCAGCACCACCTCCACCTCCACCCCCTCCGCCCCCACCGGAGAAAAAGTAGCGTGTTAGCTAACTAGGTCTACTAAGGAAAAAAGAAGAGATGTCTAACAAGAAAGTCGTTGGAGACAGCTGGCCTCCCGCTCTGAAGAAGGGGCCGCCAGCACCACCCCCGCCTAAGCAGCCAACACAACCAAAGAAGAAATAGCCCACCGGCGACGCATTCAAAGCGTCGCCGCTCTATTTAGAGCGGTCTGAAAGTTCTCAAGCATATCTAATGCCAAACTCCCATCTGAATTTGGGATAGGGGGGTTCTGATTTCTACGACCTCGACTCCCCGGAGACCTCACGCCGGTCGAATTTTTACGTCTGCAATTCATAAAGTTTCATGCCCCGACCCCGACTGACATTTGAGCAGGCCACCGTGCGAGGATCAGTCGCCGTCAACGCAGGCCGATTCGCCTCCCGCAAGTCCGCACCAACGACGGCAGGCGAAGTGGGCAATCCGCCCAAGTATTTTGACTCCTCAACTAAGAAAGTTTGGAAGGAGATCGTCTCGGCGATCCCCGCAGGAGTCGCAGGTGCTGCCGATCGCATGGCTATTGAGATGGCCTCCCGGCTCATGCACCAGTTCCGCACCGAGCCGGATATGCAGGCCTCGAGGATAGCAATCCTCATGAACCTCCTCAGCCGCCTCGGCCTCGATCCTCAAGCACGAACCAAGCTCCAAGTCGGCGGCGGTGCCTCGAAAGACGCCGAACCCACCGATGAATGGACCTTCGCCAAACCGAACTGATTTCGGTGGCCGCGCCACTGCGTACGCCCAACGAGTCGTCGACGGCAAGATCGTCGCGTCCAAGTGGGTACGATTCGCTTGTCAGCGCCATCTGCGCGATCTGCTCCATCATTCACGATGGAAGTTCAGCTACGAGAAGGCCAATGCGGTCTGTTCCTTTGCCGAGTTGATGGTTCATGAGAAAGGTGAACTCCAGGGACAGCGTTTCGTCCTGGAAGACTTTCAGGTCTTCATCCTCGCCTCCATCTTCGGGTGGATAGATGGGCAGGGCCTCCGCAAGTACCGCGAAGCCTTCATCTTGATCCCTCGTGGACAGGGTAAGTCGCCACTAAGCGCAATCATCGCGCTCTGGATGACCTTCTTCGACGGCGAGAAGGGGGCGGAAACCTATTGTGGTGCCGGAACCGAGCGGCAGGCCCATGAGGTCTTCCGGCCCGCGAAGGCGATGGTGGAGCAGGTCGCTCCTCTGCGTGAGCGATTCGGAATCACTGCTGCCGCGAAGTCGATCTTTCAGGCTTCGACTCGCTCTCGTTTCGGACCTGTTGTCGGGCGTCCGGGTGACGGTGCCAGCGTTTACTGCGCCATTCTCGATGAGTTCCACGAGGCCCCAGACGCTGAGCAGTACGACACGTTCAAGACCGGCGCGAATAAGCGTAAAAACAGTCTTATCGTCATCATTAGCACGGCTGGATCAACGACCGAAGGTCCCTGCCATCAAAAGCAGCGTGAAGTTGAGCAGATACTCGACGGCACGATCGAAAACGATCGCTCCTTCGGCATCATTTATATGGCCGATGCTGGCATCGATTGGACCACGCGCGAAGCACTGGTGATGGCCAACCCAAACTTGGGTGTCAGCTGCGACGAGGAAGCTCTGCTGCTCGACCAGGCGGAAGCGGTCCGCAATCCAGCGAAGCAGAACATATTTAGGTGCAAGCACCTTAACCAGTGGATGACCGCTGCCAGCGCGTGGATGAATAGTAGCGCCTGGGCGGAATGCGCCGACACTGAGCTCTGCGATGAAGCAGTCGCCGATCTGCCGTGCTGGTTAGGTTCCGACCTTGCCTCGAAGCTCGACCTTGCGGCAACCGTTCGCGTCCACCGTAAGGACATCGGCGGGAAGCCCCACTACTACGCGTTCACTCGCACATACCTTCCTGAGGCACGAGTCAACGCACCAGAGAATCAGCACTATCTGAAGTGGTCCAAGCAAGGCCACCTCACGGCGACACCCGGCAACTCGATCGACTACTCAATGATCGAGGCTGACACACTCGCCGACATCGCCACCTATCAGGTGCAGGAGCTCGCCTACGACGCCCGCTACGCTGATCAGTATGCACAGCGGGTCAGTGAGACGTCAGGCATCACCCGCGTAGAGGTACCTCCGTCGCCATCGGTGCTCAGCCCTGCCATGAAGGAACTCGAGGCCGCCGTCTACGACGGTCGCTTTCATCATGATGGACACCCGGTTCTGACTTGGTGCATATCGAACGTACTCACTCGGGAGAGCGCGGCGGGAAACTACTCGATGCCCTATAAAGAGCGGCCCGAGAACAAGATCGACGCCGCTGTAGCTCTTTTCATCGCGATGAGTCGCGCTCGTCTAATGCCGGTCGCCGAAGCACTCCCAGGAGTAATGTTCGTTTGAACCTCAATCTACAAGTCGATAAGCGTATTGAATCACGTTCATGGATGGACTCTCCGTCCGTTCCGCTTACAGCGACAAACGCCTGGAATGACCTCGGTAGCGGCCCGACTGCAGCGGGCGAGATCGTTACTGAACGCACGGCCCTGGCGATCTCCACCGTCTACGCCGCCGTAACGCTTCTGAGTGAAGCTGTCGCATCGTTGCCCTGCAAGCTGCTGAAGCTTACTTCCACAGGGCGAGCCGAATCGACGGATAACCCACTGTTCGATCTACTCGCGCATTCTCCTAACCCGGAGATGACGGCGTTCACATTTTGGTCGACCCTCGTGGGATGCTCTGCTCTGACGGGCAACGGCTACGCGCAGATCATCACTGATAAATATGGCAAGGTGACCAGCCTCTGGCCACTCCACCCCCTGAAGACCGAACCTGTGCGTCTCATCGACGGAACGCTGGCCTTCAAAACCAGTGACGGGATGAAGGATGGATCATTCCGTATCATCCCGAGCTCTGAAGTACTGCATTTTCCCCTGTTTTCGATGGACGGTATCAAGGGGATCTCTCCCGTGTCAGCGGCCCGTGAAACATTCGCGCTTGCCAAGGCAGCGGAGAAGTTCGGAGCCCGTTGGTTCGGGAACGGGGCTCATGTACCGTCCATTCTGGTCCATAAAGGATCGAAGCCAGACCCCAAGGTCCAGCGCGAGATCGCCGAAGCGTGGCAGGCTGCGCACGGCGGAGTGAACCAGAACAAGCAGGGGTTCCTCTTCGGTGACTGGGATATTAAGTCCATCGGCCTCAGCCCCGAGGATTCCCAATTCCTGGCGACCCGAGCCTTCCAGCGGGCGGATATCGGGGCGATGTACCACATCTCTCCGATGATGCTCGGCGATACATCGCGCGTATCGAATGCCAATCATGCTCAGGCGCAGTTATCCTTCGTTACCGAGACATTGCGGCCCATCCTGGTACGGATCGAGCAGGAGTTGAAACGAAAGCTTCTACGAAAATCCGATGACCTGTTCGTCATCTTCGATGTCAGCGAACGTCTGCGCGGTGACAGCCAGAGCCAGATGACTTCCTTCGCACTCGGACGCCAATGGGGATTCCTCAGCGTGAATGACATCCGGGCCCAGCTCGGCCTCAATAACATTGGGCCCGAGGGCGATATCTTCCTCCAGCCGGTGAACATGGTCAATGCGGCGAACCCGGTGATTCCTTCGCAGCTAGCCCTCCCAGCACCAGAACCAACACCACCCGAGGACGATAAATGAAAAACAGCAACATCGAAACTCGCGCCCGACGCCACGAGGTGCGGGTCGCGTCCTCGGGCGACGGCAATACCCTGACCGGCTACATCGCTCTATTCAACTCCCCCAGCGACGACATGTTCGGATACACGGAGATGATCGCTCCCGGTGCGTTCAACCGGTCACTGTCTGACGGGTCCGAT